>Ga0302241_1000116_pt1 | contig 84093 bp, 77 predicted proteins | sample AAG_UR_Arg_MG_FD_193532 | JGI IMG/M metagenome (GOLD analysis project Ga0302241, IMG submission 193532) | Enriched activated sludge microbial communities from anaerobic digester in WTTP, New Holstein, Wisconsin, United States - AAG_UR_Arg | ecosystem: Engineered > Bioreactor > Anaerobic >... | reverse complement strand
CAAAAGATATAAGTGCATTATTTTTTTGAAAAAAATAATGCTGGGGAGGAATTACCCACCCCAACATTTATTATAGAGCCACAAAAACAAAATTTATCCGCGTCCCCGAGTTCGTTTTTGTCCGCGTCCCCAACAAAAAGTGAAAGTCAACTTGGCGGATCGTGAATAAGCTGCTCTCAATTTATGCAATTTTCATCCAATTTGAAGTCGAAATTGTAAATTTTTCGTGTTTTTGAATTGCGTGTGTCTGTTTTACAGGATGAAACGCTTTGCTTTCACCGCAATAGAGCGGAATGACCATATTTTATAATCTTGCACATCGATTTTACCTGAGATTTGAACGTGAAATTAGGCTATCATGATTGAATCGTTGGATTTTGCAAGTCTTCTGGCTTTTTATAATCAGAGGACTATAATAGAGGTTATAGTATTTCTCAGGATCCCCAAGGGAAGTTCTCAGGTATTCGAATACCTGGCTTTGGGCGTCTTGAGAAATAAAGTTGAATCTGGAAAGGTGGCGCATCGAGTTGAAATCCAAAGCCATCGAAAGAACCCTGGCGAGAATTTTGGAAATCGATTACCAGGGCGTACGGCTTGAGAAACAAAAAGAGGAACAACGCGAAGAAAAAGAACGTGACTTGAAAAAGCTTCAGCGGGACATGGAAGCAGATTACATGCATGAAGCCAGAAAGGAAGCCAAGAAGCTCTATGACGAGATTGTTGGACAAGCGGATGCAGAGGTCCACCGAATTAGAGAAGACGGTGTCCGCGAGAACCAGAGAATCAGAGCCTTGGTGGACCAGAACAGGGAAACTCTGCTTAGAAAAGCGTTTGAAATGACCATCATCAGTGCCAAAGAATGACACAGGGGGGACTGGAGCAATGAGCAATGTGCGCAAATTTGCTGCCGTCAACGTGAAGGTGCGTGCCCTTGAAGGTCAGCTTCTGAAGGATCAGGACTACTATAAATTGCTGCTGCTGGATCACGTGGACGAGGTGGTGGACTACCTGCGTCAGGAAACCTGGTATGCTGCTATTTTGCCGGAAGCCAGGAAAGTCGACATCATCGAGCTCGAAGGCCGCTTTGAGCGCAATGCTTTCGAAAAGCACGAAAAGCTGTACCACTATTTCACGGACGCCTACAGAGAGTACTTTAAAGTCCTGTTGATGCGGTATGAAATTGAGAACCTGAAATTGTTTCTGCGCATGGTGATCCGCCGCGAAAGTCTCATCAGCATCACGGATCACTTAATCATCCCGCACATTTATTCGGAACTGGACTACGGGAAAATCAGCGAGGCGACCTCCCTGGACGAGCTGTCCGCTGCGCTGGCCGGGACGGAATACCAGCAGCTGATTGAGTACTACAAGGATGAAGAGCCCACCAGAATGATGTTTTACGTCGAGATGAACCTGGACCGCCTCTATTTCAAAAAGCTGTCCCAACGCACCGAAAAGCTCGATGCAGCAGATCAGCAGGCCATTGGAGAAGTATTGCAGCGGAATATAGATATGCTCAATATCCAGTGGGTGTACAGAGGCAGGCGGTATTATCAGCTGTTGCCGGAGGAGATCCTGAACTACACGCTGCTTAACGGCAAATACTTTACTTATAAACGGCTCAAAGAGCTGTGCTACCTGCCTTCCCTGGACGATATCAGCCGGGTGCTGCGGGCATCGCCCTACGGCTTTATGTTTGAGCAAACAGAGCACTTTGAATTGAACTTTGAAATCCTGATGGACCGGTATCTTTACAAGCTGTTCGACAAACTGCGCATGGAATACCCTATGACAATCACGGAGCCCATGGTCTATCTTCACAGACTCGAGTACGAAATGCGCGACCTGTTCACTATTGTCGAATCCAAACGCTATAACATCAGCAGCGAGGCCTGCCGGAAATTCTTAATAAGGGAACTGAGGGGGTGAAGCTGAATGGCCGTTGAAAAAATGAGCATGGTGAATCTGGTGGCGGATTTGGCGCTGCTGGACGACGTGCTTAAAGAGATTGCTCTGTTTGAGCGCATTCAGCTCGTCAACGCGTATCACGAGATCGAAGAAAGCAACTTCAGGCTCAGCATGGTGGATGAGAATCGCGACGAAATATTGAACATGTGCCGCATTGAGCCTTACAAAACTCAAGTGGATCCAAAAGCGCTGATGGAAAAAGCCGAGAAGCTCCTTATGATGCTGGACCTTGAGAAGAAAATTGACAGCGCCTATCTTGAAGATCCTGTGTGGGACTGGACGCTGGAGCGGGTAGAGACGCAGATCGACCTCTTTACTGACGAAGTCAGCGGCGCCTACAGCGTCTTATCAGCACTTCGGGAAGAACGTGTCCATCTCAAAGAACTGGAATGTCTTGGAAAGCTTCAGGAAACAGAGGTCGACCTCGAAGAGATTACCACTATGGAGCATTTCTCTGCCAGACTCGGGGTGCTTTCAAAGGAAAACAGATATAAGCTGTCGCTGAACTATGAGAATATCACCGCAGTGGTCATGCACCTGGACACCATTGATCGCGGAGAAGCTGAACTGATCATTTCGCCCAAAGAGCTCGATGCCGAAACGGATCGCATTCTAAGGTCGGTCTATTTTGAGGAGATTCCTATCCCGGACGCCTATAAAGTCAAAGCACCAGAAGCACTGCGCAGGATTCGTGTGCGCCAGGATGAAATCGAAGTCGAAATGGCTGCGAAGCTCAGAGAGCTTGAAGTCTTTAAGCGCTCCTATCAAAATCAGATTCAGGCCAGCATCAATGCTTTGGCTCTGGAACGGGTTAAAGTAAAAATGCGGCGCAGCATTGCCACGACCCGGAATTTCTTTTATCTGGCCGGCTGGATCCCGGAACGGGATGAAGCCGATTTCGAGGAACGGGTCAAAATCCTCGGGCCGGGAACAATAGTTTTGTTCAACGATACGAGCAACGCAATCGAGAAGCACACACCGCCAACGCTGCTCAAGAACCGATGGCTGGTCAGGCCTTTCGAGATGCTGGTCAACATGTATGGCACACCCGCATACAACGAGACAGATCCTACGGTCTTTTTCGGACTCACCTATATGACCCTGTTCGGCGCCATGTTTGGCGACCTGGGTCAAGGCATTGTGCTCTTTCTGGCGGGGATGGTGCTGACGAGAAAAAATCCTGAAAACTTGTACTTCCATATTTTAGCCAGACTTGGCATCAGTTCGGCCTTCTTCGGGTTCTTTTATGACAGCTTTTTCGGTTATGAGCACCTGATTTCAAAATTGTTTCCATTCATGCCGTTCTTAAGACCTATTGAGAACATCAACACCATATTGGGTGTATCGGTAGGTGTCGGGGTCTTTTTATTGATCATAAGCTTTGCTTACAGCATCCTCAACAAGCTGCGGATTGGAGATGTGAAGGAAGGCTGGCTTGGCCGCAATGGCGTTGCCGGACTCATTCTGTATCTCACCCTGATTCAGGCGGTGCTGAACGTAGCCTTTGATCTGCCAGGACTGCCAACGCTCATGACAGTGGTGCTCGTTATGGCCAGCGTGGGCGCCATCATTGGGCGAGAGCCTTTGGCCAACCTGTTGAAGGGCGCGCGGCCGCTCTATCACGAAAAAGTTTCGGAGTACTACGTGGAAAGCGGCTTTGATATCCTGGAAACTTTCCTGAGCTTCCTGTCCAACAGCATTTCCTTCATTCGTGTAGGCGCTTTCGCCCTCAACCACGTCGGATTGTTTGTCGCCTTCCACACCATGGGTGCACTGATCGGGAACCTGGGCGGTGAAATCCTGATGTTTTTCCTGGGCAACCTCATAGTCATTTTCCTTGAGGGGCTGATCGTCATGATCCAGGGGCTTCGATTGATGTATTACGAGCTGTTCAGCAAATATTATTCCGGAGATGGCGAAGCCTTTGATCCGGTTAGATTTCAAGAGGTTTAAAATGAAGTATCTTTTCCCTTTGGGAAAAGACTGTTTTTTGCTCAGCGGCTAATGCCCCGCATTCGCATAAAAAAGCTAACAAGGAGGAGACTAGCATGCAAATTTTGCTTGGATTGAATGTTTTACTTGTGATTGGAACGGTTTTGGCAGGTGTGTATCATTATTTTGGTGAAGGCTTGAAGGAAAAGAAACAGTTGAAGCGCATCATGCGCTGGAATATTGCGATCTTCGCACCGGTCATGATGATCGCCATTGGACTTGTTGTGCCGGATATCGCCTACGCGGCGGAAACCGGTGCCGCATCCTCTGCCAGCGGCCTGGGGTTTATTGCGGCGGCGCTGTGTACGGGTCTTGCGACCATCGGCGCGGGTTATGCTGTTGGCGCGGTTGGATCCTCAGCCCTTGGCGCGGTCTCCGAGGACTCGAAAATCCTGGGCAAAACCCTGATCTTCGTTGGTCTTGCAGAGGGAATCGCCATTTACGGTCTGATCATTTCCATTCTGATTCTTGGCCGATTGTAGTCCGAACCACAGCGCCATCAGAAGGGAGCGGTTCGTATGAAGTCATTTCTGATCAGCGATGATCTGGACACATTGATGGGGCTCAGACTGTCCGGCATCGCCGGCGAGCTCGTCCAGGACAGGGATAAAGCACTTGAGCTGCTGGAGAGAAAACTGGCAGATCCCGAGATTGGGATCGTCGTCCTGTCCAGCGGGGTACTTCACAAGATTGAAAAGGAAGTCATGGCAATTAAGCTCAAGGAAAAGAAAAAAATGATCGTTGAAGTGCCGGCAGTTGGGGGCAAATATGACAGCGGGTACATCACGCGCTACATACGCGACTCGATCGGCATTAAACTGTAACAGAGAGTTGGTGACCAATGATTACAGTAGATGAAAAAATAGATGTGTTCACGAAAATCGTGCTCGATCGCCTCGAGGAGTCCTACAGCGTTAAAATTTCCGAGCTCGATGAGGAAACCTTCGAAGCGGTCAAAGAATACGAAGAGAAGCTGAAGGAAAAATCCAGAAAATTTATTGAGGTTCATGAAGAGAATGCCCAGGGCGACGCGAGGAAAAAGATTTCCAAAGTGCTCAGTGGCGTCAGAACACAGATGCTGAGACTGAAGCACGATATTGTCCTGGAGCTTTGTGATGCCCTGAAGGCGCGGGTGAATGAATTCAGGAAAACACCTGAGTATCTTGAATTTCTGAAGCAGCGCATTCATAAGTCTGTCGATGAACTGAATAAGTTTACAAGCATTGAAGTCGAAATTCTGGAAGAGGATTATTCGCGTTTTGGGGAGGTCCTGGCCAGCGAAATTAAAATGCAAGGGTTTGACCCTGCCAAGGTAAAATGGGCGCCCGTCAAAAAAGGCATCATGGGCGGTCTCATTTTTTATAACGGCGAGCGGACGCTGAAGCTGGACGGTTCCTTTGACATCCTGCTCGAAGACGCTGAAGTCGTGATGGGGCAGCTGGTTGCAGAGCTTCTGGAGGAACGGGGTGAGGCAGATGCATGATCGTGGCCGAATAAAAATGGTCAATGGCCCGGTTGTCGGCGCCACAGACATGACGGGCTATAAAATGCGTGAAATGGTCATGGTAGGCCATCTTAAGCTGATTGGGGAGATCATCGCCATAGAAGGCAATGACGCCACCATTCAGGTTTACGAGGAGACCGAGGGTTTGAAAATTGGCGAACCGGTGACGTCCACCGGCAAGCCTTTATCCCTCAAACTTGGGCCTGGGCTGCTGGGCAATATCTTCGACGGCATCGAGCGGCCGCTGCTGGAGATCGAAAAAAACAATCCTGGCTTTATCAATGAGGGTATCGGCATGATTGCTATTGATGAGACCGTCCTCTGGAAAGTGGAAATGGATGTCGTCGTCGGGCAGCACCTCCTGCAGGGGATGTGTATGGCGAGTTTTCAGGAAACCCCTCTGATTGAGTTTCGCTGGATTGTACCGCCGGGTGTGGAGGGCGAAGTGACCTGGTGCGCACCCTCCGGGGAATACAACATAATAGAGCCATTAGTGAAAATCAGGAACAGAGAAGGTGATGAGGAGTCACTCTGCCTTCTGCAGGAATGGCCGGTCAGATCCCCTAGGCCGGTTTCAGAGCGCCTTGCGCTGTCGAAACCCCTGCTGACGGGCCAGCGTGTGCTGGACATCTTTTTCCCTATCGCCAAGGGCGGCACCGCCGCCATACCTGGTGGCTTCGGCACGGGCAAAACCATGACCCAGCACCAGCTCGCAAAGTGGAGCGATGCGGATATTATTGTCTATATTGGCTGTGGCGAGCGGGGCAATGAAATGACGGACGTTCTGGAGCAGTTTCCAAGGCTGATCGATCCGGCATCAGGCCGTCCAATCATGGACCGGACGGTTCTGATCGCCAACACCTCCAATATGCCGGTTGCGGCCCGGGAGGCCAGTATTTATACCGGGATTACCATTGCGGAGTACTACCGGGACATGGGTTATGATGTCGCCATTATGGCGGACTCCACCTCTCGCTGGGCAGAAGCCCTGAGGGAGATCTCCGGCCGCCTGGAAGAAATGCCGGCGGAAGATGGCTACCCGGCCTACCTGCCGTCCAGACTTGCGGAATTTTACGAGCGCGCCGGTTACGTCCGGACCATGGAAGGTCGGGACGCCTCTGTCACGATCATAGGTGCCGTTTCCCCGGCCGGCGGCGATTTCTCCGAGCCGGTGACGGAAAACACCAAACGCTTTGTCAACGCCTTTCTGGCCCTCGACAAAAAGCTCGCGTATGCGCGCCACTACCCGTCAATTCACTGGCTGAACAGTTACAGCGGCTATATCAAAATCCTTGCGCCATGGTACGCGGCCCATGTCAGTGCGGACCTCGTGGAGCTGCGGGCGGAAATGATCCGGCTTTTGTTTGAGGAAAACAAGCTGGCGGATATTGTTCAGCTCGTGGGCGAAGATGTCCTTCCGGATGATCAGCGCTTGATCCTGGAAGTGTCCAAAGTCCTGAAAATTGGATTTTTGCAGCAGAATGCCTTTCACAAGGACGACACCTATGTCCCTATTCAAAAGCAGTACCGCATGCTGACGGTCATAGCACATCTCTATGAGCGCGGCCTCGAAGCGGTCAGGAAAGGAATCCCTATTTCGGTAGTGCGCAATGAGTCGCTCTTCGAACGGGTCATTAAAATGAAGTACGACATCCCTAATGATGATTTGACCGGTCTGGATGTCCTCACGGAGCAGATCGATGATTACTTTGACTCGCTGATTAAAAAATATGCCTAAGGGGGGACCAGCGTGGAAATTGCAAAAGAGTATCTGAAAATAGACATGCTCGAAGGTCCGCTGATGGTCCTTTCAGGCGTTGAAAATGCTTCTTATGGTGAAATTATCAAGATTCGCGTCAAGGGCGACAAGGACAGGCTGGGCAAGGTGATCCGCCTTGAGGACAAGACCGTGGTCGCCCAGGTGTTTGAAGGCACCTCCGGTCTCTCCGCCACCAATGCGTCTGTACGTTTTACCGGCAGGCCTTTTGAACTGGTCATGTCCCCGGACATCCTGGGACGCTCCTTTGACGGCATAGGGCGGCCCATTGACGGCGGCGGTCCTATCTACGGCAACCTGCGCTACAACATCAACGGCAGACCGATCAATCCCGTAGCCAGAAAATATCCCAGAGATTACATTGAAACCGGCGTTTCTTCCATTGATACGCTGATCACGCTGATCCGCGGGCAAAAGCTGCCTATCTTTTCAGGCAACGGCTTGCCTCACAATGAACTCGCCGCCCAGATTGTCCGCCAGGCTAAGCTTAGCGGCACATCGAGTGACAAGTTCGCCGTGGTGTTTACCGCCATTGGTGTCAAGCACGATGACGCGGATTACTTCAGGCGCAGCTTCGAGGACTCGGGCGCTATTGATAAAGTCGTCATGTTTGTCAACCTGGCGGACGACCCTATAGTCGAACGCGTCAGCACGCCGAGGTGTGCCTTGACGACTGCTGAATACCTGGCCTTTGAGCTGGGATATCATGTCCTGGTCGTCATGACCGACCTGACCTCTTACTGCGAAGCCCTCCGGGAGGTGTCTTCGGCCCGGGAGGAAGTGCCTTCCAGAAAAGGCTATCCCGGCTACCTTTACTCTGACCTTGCTTCGCTCTACGAACGGGCAGGCATGCTCCACAGCCGTGAAGGCTCCATTACCTTCCTGCCTATTCTGACTATGCCTAATGATGACATCAGCCATCCTATTCCGGATCTGACAGGGTACATCACTGAAGGCCAGATTGTTCTCAGCCGTGAACTGCACCAGGACAATGTCTATCCGCCCATCAACGTCCTGCCGAGCCTGTCGCGCCTCATGAAAGACGGCATTGGCGAGGGCTACACCACGAAAGAGCATCCGGATGTTGCCAACCAGCTGTTTTCCTGCTATTCAAAAGTACAGGATATCCGCTCACTGGCTCAGATTATAGGTGAGAGCGACCTCACGGAGACAGATCAGCGCTATATGGCCTTTGGCCGGGCTTTTGAGAGTCAGTTTGTGCGGCAGCATCTGGACGAAAGCCGTGACATCAAAAAGAGTCTGGACATTGCCTGGGAAGTGCTCAGTATTCTTCCGAGGACTGAACTTGACCGCCTCAGTACAGATATTATTGACGCGTTCTACAGAGGTTAGGAGGGGTGCGGGATGTATAGCAACATAGCGCCGACCAAAGCCAATCTGATCCGTGCAAAAAGCATGCTCGCCTTTTCTATCCGGGGCTATGAGCTGTTGGACCGGAAGCGGAATGTTCTGATCCGGGATATGATGGGGATGATGAACCGTGCCAACCAGGTTCAGATCGAGATCCAGAATCGCTTTGAGGAAGCTTCCGAAGCGCTTAAGATTTCCAATATGCTGCTGGGGACCCAAACTATTGAAGAGATATCCATATCTATTCCTAAGGATGAGGAATTTGAGCTGCTCAGCCGCAGCGTCATGGGCGTAGAGCTGCCGATGGTCCGAAACGTACCCCAGCCCATTGACCCCAGTTATGGCGTCTTCAGGACGAACTCTGCCCTGGACAACGCCGTAGAGGCCTACAACGATCTGCGCCGAAAGCTATATGAGCTGGCCGAGATCGAAACCTCCATTTACAAGCTGGCTATGGAAATCAAGAAGACACAAAAGCGAACCAACGCCCTGGACCGCATTCAAATACCAAGGTACAGGGCCTTGGTCAAGGCTATTTCGGAGACCCTTGAAGAAAAAGAGCGGGAGGATTTCTTCCGGCTTAAGAAGGTCAAGAAAAACGCTTCGAAAAAAATGTAAATCAGCGGGCGAGGGGAAACGCATAGTTTCCTCCGCCCGCTTCTCACTTGTATTTTGCAAAGAGTTTTGCATTCCCTCATTTTCTTTTTGCCGCCGAAAGGATATAATAGCCTTGGGTGCAAGAACAGGGTCGGGTTAACCTTTGGAGGTTATCACATGTCAAAAGCAATGATCAGAATCAGAATGAGCATGCACGACGCGCATTACGGCGGCAACTTGGTGGATGGCGCAAAAATGCTCAATTTATTTGGGGATGTCGCCACCGAGCTTCTCATCCGTCAGGACGGGGACGAAGGACTTTTTGCGGGCTATGAGTCTGTAGAATTTCTAGCGCCTGTCTATGCGGGGGATTACATAGAAGCCGTCGGCGAGATCGTCAAAGTCGGAAATTCTTCTCGGAAAATGGTCTTCGAGGCCAGAAAAGTCATCATTCCAAGACCGGACATCAACGATTCCGCTTGTGACGTACTTGAAGAGCCTATTGTGGTCTGTCGCGCGACAGGCACCTGTGTGGTTCCTAAAGACAAGCAGCGCAAATAGGAGGTGGCCTGAATGCAAAAATTGATCATTACTGCCGCGCTGACCGGTGCGGAGGTAACCAAGGAAATTCAGCCAAACCTTCCGGTGACGCCGGATGAAATAGCTGAAGCTGCTTATGAGTGCTGGAAAGCTGGCGCATCCATAGTTCACGTGCACGCGCGGGACGCGGAAGGCAATCCAACGCAGTCGGGAGACGTCTACAAAGAAATCATAGATAAAGTCAGCGCCAAGTGTGACATCATTGTCCAGCCGTCCACGGGCGGCGCGACCTGGCATACGCCTGAGCAGAGGCTGCAGCCGGTCGAGCTGGCGCCCGAAATGGCGACCCTCAGCTGTGGTACCTGTAACTTTGGGGATGAAGTGTTCATGAATACCCAGGAGAATATTGAGATCTTCGCCAAGCGTATGCAGGAAATGGGCGTCAAGCCTGAAATTGAAGTGTTTGAGCGCGGAATGATCGACACAGCCAAAGGGCTGGTCAAGAAAGGCTTGATCAGCGCGCCGCTCCATTTTGACTTCGTCCTCGGTGTGCCGGGTGCTTGTCCGGGGAATCCGGAGGACCTTATGTACATGGTCCATCAGATCCCGTCAGACGCGACCTGGACGGTTGCTGGCGTAGGCCGCTTCGAGACACCCCTTGCCGCCATGGCCATTATTATGGGAGGCCACGTCCGCGTTGGCTTCGAGGACAACGTCTACTACAGCAAGGGTGTCAAGGCAGATTCCAATGCCCAGCTCGTTGCCAGGGTTGTAAGACTGGCCGCAGAGCTTGGCAGGGAAGTCGCAACACCAGCTGAAGCGAGACGGATCCTAGGCATTGCGAAATAGTTTTTAGAGCAGACTAAAGCAGCCCGGCGCACTTGACGGGCTGCTTTTATCACGACTGAAGCAGGTTTAGGACAGTCCCCAAGGCAAGGAGGCTTATGCCGATGGTCACCAGCATTCACTTTCAACACAACGGAAGATCTTACGAGGTCGCCGTCAAGCGCGAACAGCGCATGGATTACCGCCTCAAGATCAAAAAGTCCGGTGGCTTGGTCGCCTCAATCCCCAAAAGGGCTTCGCTGAAGTCCCTTGAGGATTTCCTTGAGCACAGTCGAGCGGAAATTGGGAAGTATCTCGACCGGGTGTCGGCCTATGCGAATCAAACGCCAAAGTACACGTTTTCTGAAGGTGAGTACATTACCATTGCAGAGCGCCCTTTCAGGGTGGTGAAGGCGGCGATTAAACCCGGACATAAGCTAAAGGCAGCTGTGGATGAGAAGCGGCTGGAAATCCACATTTATTCAGGGACTAAATTGAATGAATCACCTTCTGCAACCTACGAGCAACAGGCAGCCGAGGCGGTGGAAGAGGCGCTGATGGTTTTTTCCAAGACTTGGTTTGCGAGGCGCGTACAGTATTACGGACAGCGAATGTCCCTTCAGCCGAGTGCTGTCAAAATAAGTCGTGCTAAGACTCGTTACGGCAGCTGCAGCAGCAGAGGGAGCCTCAATTTCTGCTGGCGAATCCTTCTGGCGCCTCAATTTATCGCGGATTATATCGTCGTGCACGAACTGGCGCATTTGGCCCATCTCAATCATTCCAAGGCATTCTATTCGGTCGTGGAAAGCGCGATGCCGGATTACAGGAACGCGCAGAACTGGTTGAAAAAGAATGCGGCTCTCTTGGAATGGCCGGTGTGAATAAAAATAAGAAGAGGAAGCAGCGCAGAAAGTCAAAGTTCTGACTTTCATGGCGTGGCTTCCTCTATTTCCTTATTTTTCTTATTCATTTAATGAAGTGATATTTTCATAATTCTCATAAAAGGCAGCCCGATCCAGCCAAAAATATTTTAGTGGCGGATTTGAAGTGTTGGCAGTGTATTCGTGTCCAATATCCATGACACGCCATTCACCGTTGATGAAAACCTCCACCCAGATATGTTGGTGTGCAATGCCTTCGCCGGTCGTCATTCTGGCGGGGATCCCAATAGCTCTTAAAAAGGAAGCGTAAAGCAGGCCAATCTCCTCTTCGGTGCCAATTTCCTTGTCGAAGACCTCCAGTGCATTTCTCTTAAATGGCTCTCTTGAGTCGTCCAATTCAATATTCTCGAGAATCCAGAGATACAGTGCCCGGGCTTTTCCGTATTGCGTCACTTCTTTGTAGCTCAGCAAATTGGAGACGCTTGAAATTTGCTCGTGATCAGCAGGAATTCTGACGGTAGGCACCAAATAACGGATCTTGTCACTGCTCGTGTTGATCAGGCTGAACTGCATGACATTATTGCGGTGGTAATTGATCCGCGGTTCAAAGTTGAGATCCCGTTTTGCGTCAAAAATGAATCCGTTTTTATCCAGCGTTTCAATCAGAACGTTGTGTTTGCCAAGACCAAACGGCAGGTAAATCCTGGTGCTGAATTTCCCCCCTTGGACAGGCACGACAAATTCGAGTTTGTCGGTTCCTTTTGAAACTGTGATCAGAAATTGTTCGACTCCGTCCGGGTTAAGAAGTGTACCTTCAAAGCGCTGGGAATTAAAAGCGAGCTGGTTTGAAAAGAGCTCGTGATCCAGGGTGACGCCGAACTCAAAGAAATTCCGGTATTCTACATAATGCTCCTCCGACTCCCGTATGGTCAGCATGTCGACCTGAAAGCTTTCAGCCACATTTCGAATAATACTTTTGGCGTAGACCGGATCAATGTAATCGTTATAGGCGAAATGTAGATTATAGCCAATATTCTCCTGCAAAAAGACATAGTTGACGTTGTGAATGATTTCGGGTCCTTGACGGACGTCATATTCAAGAGAATGTGAGTCGATTCTCGTTGTGGTCATGGTATCGATCCCAATGGTGCCTGCAAGGCCCGACCCGGCTTTTTTGACATCATCAAGGACCGTCTCCTGCCAATCTTCAAGAGTGGTGCCTGCCCCTTGTCGTTCCGCCATGATTTCGACGCTGAACTGTTCATAACTGTCGATAAAACCAAAACTTTGGCGTTCTGATGTCAGACGTTCCCAGTGAAGCGGGACTGAAATGTTGACGCCATGGGCATCTACAAAAATCTTCTTATAAAACGAATCTTTAAAGAAGGTAAATTTGTATCCTGCCTCGCCGGACACCAAAGTGTAAGTGCCGGTCGCCGGATCCCAGCTATCCTGGAAGTCCAGTGCGGCGGCGATCAGACTTACAGGCAGGTAAAGCCGGTTGTCTTCTTCGAAGACCGCCCCTTGTAAAGAGATTGGGGCGCCGTTGATGTAGGCGGTCTCGCTGTCCTTGACAATTTTAATGAACAGGTTATTCTTATAGAGGACGGCGTCCTGTTCGTCATGACGCTGATAATACAGCCTAAGCTCAGAGGCGAGCTCAATGAGCGGCACATAGACGATCCCGCCACGGACAACAGGCATAGTTTTAAATTCGAGCTTTCTTTCATTCAGATAGATTGAGATCTCCCTGATTGCGCTGTTTCCGAAAGATAAGCTGCCTGCAGCTTCGGTCAGTGGGGCCAGGGCAATCACTGAAATCAACAATGCGCAGAGTGCTTTTTTCACAGTTTGAATGCGTTGAATTGCAGACACCCCCCTTACGATCATTTGGTCAATTTCAATACAGGATAACTATATCATGCGGACTTGCATCAGGAAAGACCTTGTGCTATAATTTAATGGCTTGACAGAACGCTACCAATCTCATATTATTTATAAAGTGAACTCAGTACTAATCGGAAAGAGGTGAACGTAGGTGAAAGAGGGCATTCATCCTAACTACAATGAAGTTGAAGTGAAGTGCGCATGCGGAAACACTTTCAAGACAAAGTCGACTAACAAGGCAATCCATGTCGAAGTTTGTTCAGAGTGTCATCCTTATTATACCGGTACGCAGAAGCAAGTTGAGCGCGGCGGTAGAGCAGACAAATTCAAGCAGAAATATGGCTTATAGAATCACTTCAGTAATTGGGTTAGAGATGGAAATCTCTAACCTGTTTTACTATTCGGGAGGTTTCTAACAGAGCATGAGCAAACTGTATTTCAGATACGGCGCCATGAACTGCGGCAAGTCCACCAACTTGCTTCAGGTCGCCTACAATTACGAAGAACGCGGCATGAGGGTGATGATCCTAAAGCCAATGACAGATATAAAAGGCGCGAATACGGTTGTGTCAAGGCTGGGATTTTCCAGAGAAGTCGATCTCTGGATCCCGCCAGAAGCTTCCGTGATAAACGAAGTCGAAGACTGGATGGAACAGAATGGCAGAGTCGACTGTATCCTGGCGGATGAAGTTCAGTTTTTTAAAAAAGCGCAGGTGGATGATCTCTTTGAAATAGCGGTCAAAGGTGAAATTCCCGTGATTTGCTATGGCCTTAGAACCGACTTCAGAATGGAGGGGTTTGAAGGCAGCGGGCGCTTGCTGCTCCTGGCTCACAGCATCGAAGAACTCAAGACCATTTGTACCTGCGGAAAAAAAGCATTATTAAATGGAAGAAAAATTAACGGCAGATTTGTTTTCGAAGGGGAACAGGTCGCCATTGACGGCTTGGATCAAGTCGAGTATCAGTCACTTTGTCCAAAATGCTATTTTGGACTTCGGGATGCCTATGAGCATCAAAGAAGTGAGGCGTCATTATGAAAAAGAACTACACGGCAATTGGCGGCCAAGCCTTGATAGAAGGCGTTATGATGAGAGGCCGCAACACAATTGCCATTGCTGTTCGGAGACCGGATGGCGAAATAGATATCAAAGTAGAAGCTTTAAAAACAAGACCGTGGATGAAAAAAATTGGAAAAATACCAGTTCTAAGAGGATTTTTTGGCTTGATCTCTTCAATGGCTGTCGGCGTACGGGCGTTGACCTATTCTGCTGAGGTTTTTTCTGAAGCGGATGAAAGCTATGAGCCGAGTAAATTTGACCGCTGGATTATGGATAAATTTGGAGACAAAGCAGACAACATCATTGTCGGGATCTCCATGATTTTCGCTTTTGTCATGGCCTTTGTTCTGTTTGCCGCCATTCCAACGCTGACAGCCAGGTTTTTGGGGGGCTTTCTTGAGAGCACCACTGTCATGACGGTTGCGGAAGGCCTCATCAAGATTGGTGTGTTTATAGCCTATCTTTCGTTGATTTCACAGATGCGCGACATTAAGCGTGTATTCCAGTACCACGGCGCTGAGCATAAATCGATCAGCTGCCTGGAAAGCGGTCAGCCGCTGGACGTGGAACACGCAAGAATGTTTACGACCTTGCACCCGCGCTGCGGCACAAGTTTTCTTTTTATCGTGCTCGTCGTCAGCATTATTGTCTTTTCGTTTATCAGCTGGTCGAACCTCCTCATGCGCATTGTGCTTAAGGTGCTTTTACTGCCTGTCATCGCGGGCATTTCCTATGAAATTATTAAATGGGCGGGCAAAAGTGACAGCGTTCTGGTAAGGGCAGTCAGCTATCCGGGTCTGATGATGCAAAAACTCACTACCAAAGAGCCGGATGACCGTCAGCTTGAGGTCGCGCTTGCGGCACTCCACAAAGTACTTGAAATAGAAGGGGCCGAGGCGAATGTCCTCAGTTCATAGCGCTCTTGTAACTGCTAGATCAGCGCTTTCAGCCGTTACAGACAACGCCAGTCGGGAAGCGGAAGACATGCTGTGCCATTTACTTGGCTGGGATCGTCTGAAGCTGTTCATGGAGAATCGAACGCTTCTCAACGAAACGGCAGCTCAAAAGTTTGAGGCTATGGTCGCCAGAAGAATTGAGGGCGAACCGCTTCAATATCTGCTTGGCCATGCGGGGTTTATGGGGCTCGATTTTCTGGTGAGACCGGGGGTGCTGATTCCGCGGCCGGATACTGAGCTGCTGGTTGAAATGGCGTTGTCACATTTGAAGGCGCTGGAACAAGCGCGACCATCGGCAGACTTTTTTAAGGTAGCGGATCTCGGAACCGGCAGTGGCGCTATAGCGCTGTCCATTGCGCATTACAATGAAGCGTCGTCAGTGACGGCGGTCGATCTTTCGCCCCAGGCACTTGCTGTGGCGGAAGAAAATGTAAGGCGGCTGGGTCTGGATCAGCGCGTCAGACTGATTGAGGCGGACATGTTTGACTTTCTTGCGGGTGCTGAGGCGGCGTCTTTTGACTTGATCGCCTCCAATCCCCCTTATATCCCAACCCAGGTCATTGAGTCGCTGCAAGTGGAGGTCAGAGTTCACGAGCCGCGGCTGGCGCTGGACGGCGGACCGGATGGACTCGGGCCCTATAGGCGTCTTGCGGTCATGGCCCACAGGCCGCTAGTCAGCGGTGGGCGTCTGGTGATGGAAATTGGGCATGACCAGGCAGCGCCAGTTAAACAATTTTTGCTTGACGCAGGGGTCTGGGAAAAGGTAGAATGCATACGGGATTTGCAGGGCAATGACCGCGTTGTGACAGCGGTAAAGAGCCGTGCAGCCGTATAAAATAACTTTGGACCTCTGAATTATAAGTGATCCGCGCCTCGCAAGGGGCGTATACTCAATGAAAATATCCGGTGAAAGCAAATGATCCGGTGTTTGGAAAGTTTTGCAAAGTTCATAGAAACTTTGGGAGAGGGTTTTTGAAACATGTTTGATAAACTCGAATTTTTAGAAGAAAAATATGAAGACTTGTCGGCCAAAGTGGCTGACCCGGAAGTCATCAACGATCAGAGGCTCTGGCAGCGCTACATGAAAGAGCACGCGGAGATTACACCAATCGTCGAAAAATACAGAGCCTACAAAATAGCTAAAAATAGTATGGCTGAAGCCAAAACCATCCTCATGGAAGAGAATGATGAGGATCTGAGGGAGCTCGCCAAAATGGAGATTTCAGAGCTGGAAGTAGAGCTGGGCGAAATTGAAGCCGAGATGCGAAAGCTTCTGATTCCAAAGGATCCCAATGATGAGAAGAACGTCATTCTCGAGGTGCGCGCGGGCGCAGGCGGTGATGAAGCGGGTCTTTTTGCAGCAGAGCTTTTAAGGCTGTACATTCGCTTCGCTGAAAAGAAGCGCTGGAAAGTCGAAATGATGAACACCTCTGAAAGCGGCGTTGGCGGCATTCGGGAGGCGTCTGTCATGATCAAGGGAAAAGGTGCGTACTCGCAGCTCAAATACGAAAGCGGCGTCCACAGAGTCCAGCGCGTGCCTGCGACAGAGTCTGCCGGACGGATTCATACCTCCACTGCCACGGTCGCTGTACTGCCTGAGGTGGATGACGTCGAAGTGGATATCAACCCGAATGACCTCCGAATTGACGTTTTCCGGTCTTCGGGCAACGGCGGCCAGAGCGTCAATACGACTGACTCTGCGGTCAGGGTCACACATTTGCCGACCGGTATGGTCGTCTCCTGCCAGGATGGCAAGTCTCAGCTCTCCAATAAGGAAAAGGCGATTCAGATCCTGAAGGCGCGACTTTATGAGTCGGAACTTTCAAAACAGAACGCCGAAATTGCCGAGGAGCGCAAAAGTCAGGTTGGCACGGGTGACAGAAGCGGCAAAATCAGGACGTATAATTTCCCTCAGGGGCGGATTACAGATCATCGCATAGGCATGACCGTCTATAAAATTGACGCCTATATGGCAGGGGAAATAGAGGAAATGGTGGATGCGCTGATTACCCATTATCAGGCTGAAGCCATGAAAACTATGGAAGAATAAATTGAAACTGCGACAGCCGGGTGGTGGCGACTCAACAAAAGCCATGACCCGCCTGTCGCATTTTTGCGGTAAGTCATGAAAGCAGGTGAAAAAATGAGAGAAATGTGGATTCCTTATGACCAGATCGAGGGTCGGGACCATGCCCTGGATCAGTGGCAGCTGATTGACGTCAGATCACCCGGTGAATACAGAGAAGGCACCATAGGAGAGGCCATCAACCTCCCTATTTTCGGTGACGAACTGCGGGCTGAGGTAGGAACGGCTTACAAAAAGCAGAGTGTGCTGGAAGCCAAACGCCGCGCCATAAAAGCGGTAGCTGCTCAGCTTCCGGAGCTGTACGAGCATTTTCTGTCCATTGAGGCGACGGGTCGACCAATTGCCATGTTCTGCGCCCGGGGCGGCATGCGCTCCCAAAGTTTTGCCAGTTTGCTGAGGGCTATCGGACATAATGTCTGTGTTATTGAAGGCGGTTATAAAGCGTATCGGCAATATATGCTGCAGGCGCTCCAAGAGCTGAGTGAAGCCCGGCGATTTATCGTGCTTCACGGCAATACAGGCGTTGGCAAGACGCTGATCCTCAACCGCCTGGAGGAGCAGGGGCTGGATGTCATAGACATAGAAGCCCTCGCCCATCACAGAGGTTCAATGCTCGGCCGCGTCGGACTGGAGCCCCAGCCAACGCAGAAGACCTTCGAAGATCGTCTGTACCGGGCTCTGAAGGGATCAAAGAGCGGGGACGTGTTTGTCGAGGCAGAGAGCAAGCGTCTGGGCCGCGTCAACATTGACGACGCGGTGCTTGCCGGCATGCGCAGCGGCAGACACATCTTTGTAGATGCCCCAATGTGGTTCAGGGAGCGGGAAATTGTGAGCGAGTACACGCGTCACGAGAGCTCCAAGGCGGAGCTTCTGACGGTCATGGACAACTTCAGAAAGCACCTCGGCAATGAGACCGTGGACCAATTTGAGGCTTTGATTCAAGCGAATGATTACGGTCCGGTAGCCAGAGCACTGATGGAGCGTTATTATGATCCTAAATATGAATACACGTCAGTCCAGTACGACTATGACCTCAAAGTCTGGGTAGAATCCGTTGAGGACGCCGCGCAGGAAATCCACCGGTGGTATGAGCATCAGGCGGTGACGGACAGGTGAGAAATCCGGATCAAAGCGTTCAGAGCGCGTTTTTTGCCGATGGTACCGGTACTTCCAACACGCTGATCCTGGGTTCGGATACAGCGGTCATTTCTGACGCAGAGCTCCTTCTCGCAGCGAAGCTCCTTCAAGATGGAGAAACAGTGGCCTTTCCCACGGAAACCGTCTATGGGCTGGGGGGGAATGCGCTGAAACCATCGGCTATCCGTAAAATTTTTGAGGCTAAAGGACGGCCGTCTGACAACCCTTTAATTGTACACATTGCCGACCTTGACGCTCTGAACGGCCTGGTGGCCGAGGTGTCGCCCCTGGCAGAGACGCTGATGACGGCTTTTTGGCCGGGGCCTCTGACACTGGTAATGAAGAAGAGGCCGGAGGTGCCCTCAGAGGTCACCGGCGGACTGGACACCGTTGCGGTGCGGATGCCGGTCCACGAGCTGGCGAGGCGCCTGATCCGGCTCAGCGGGGTTCCCGTGGCGGCGCCCAGTGCGAATCTGTCCGGAAAGCCGAGTCCGACCCGGTGTGAAGATGTCATCCGGGACTTGTCAGGCAGAGTGGCGTGCATCCTGTGCGGTGAACTCAGTGAAATAGGTCTGGAGTCCACAGTGGTGGATGTCACGGGAGAAGAGCCGGTCATACTCAGGCCGGGCGGGATCACCCTTGAAATGATTCGCAGCGCCGCGGGCTGCGGAAAGTATGATGAGGCGGTAGACAGGAAAATCCTCGAGGGAGAAAAGGCGCGGTCTCCCGGCATGAAGTATACGCATTATTCGCCTGATGCAGAAGTCATTCTGTTTGAGGGAGAACCTGAAGCCGTCGCGGCTGAGATACTGAGGCGGGCTGCAGCCTATACCCTGGCCGGCAGCCGTGTTGGGATCATGACTTTTGATGAGCGCGTTAAAATTTATGCGGACAGCGGCGAGGTCCTGTCTCTTGGCAGTCTGGAACGGCTGGATCAGGTGGCCCAGAATTTGTTTCAGACACTTCGCGCGTTTGATTCGGGCAAGATCGATGTGGTGCTCTCTGAAACCGTTGAAGACAGTGGAATTGGCAAGGCAATCATGAACAGGCTGATTAAAGCAGCCGGGTATCGAGTGGTCCGTGTCTAAAAGTCATAGAAAAAATCGACGCAAAATAGTGTATGATAGAATCGAAAGTGTTGTAAAAAAGTGATGAAAGGCTCAGGGGAGGAAAACATGAACATAGCTGTCGGCAGTGACCATGGCGGTTTTGAATTGAAAGTGGAAATTGTGAATTACCTGAAAGGAAAAGGCGTGAGCGTGACGGATTTTGGCACCCACTCGGCGGAGTCGGTCGACTATCCGGTTTATGGGGAGAAGGTTGCGGAAGCGGTCGTCTCAGGCGCGGCAGACCTTGGAATAGTCGTCTGCGGAACAGGCCAGGGCATTGCCATGGCGGCCAACAAGGTGAAGGGCATTCGCGCGGCGGTGGTTGCAGACACCTACAGTGCTGAAATGACAAGACTCCACAATAATGCGAATATCCTCAGTCTAGGCGGTCGCGTCGTAGGCGCTGGACTGGCACTAAAAATTGTCGAAACCTTTATTTCCACACCTTTTGAAGGCGGGCGGCACGAGCGCAGAGTGGATTTGCTGACCTCAATAGAGGCGAAATATTCCAAGTAAGCGGCGCTGGAAACTAGTGCAGTTAAATTTTGTAAATAAGGCAGCCGGTGGCTGCGTCATTGTATAGCGACATTGCCTAATTTGAGAGGAGAGTTTAAATGAATAAGGTATTTGAACTAAACCATCCGCTGATTCAGCACAAGTTGACGTTGATCCGGGATAAAAACACAGGTGCCAAGGAGTTCAGAGAGCTGGTCAAAGAAGTCTCCATGCTCATGGCTTACGAAGTTACCAGGGAGCTTCCGCTTGAGGATGTTGAGGTTGAAACGCCTATCTGTGTCATGAAGGGAAAAGCGATCGCAGGCAGAAAGCTTGCCATTGTCCCTATTCTTAGAGCGGGCCTCGGCATGGTTGACGGGTTTCTGTCTCTGCTGCCGGCTGCAAAGGTGGGTCATGTTGGGCTGTACAGGGATCCCGAGACATTAAATCCTGTCGAGTATTACTGCAAACTGCCTTCGGATGTTCCGGAGCGCGATCTTCTGGTTCTCGACCCTATGCTGGCAACAGGCGGCTCTGCGCGCGCAGCCATTCGCTTCATCAAGAACCGCGGCGCGAGAAACATCAAGCTGATCTCGATTATTTCCCGCCCGGAAGGCATTGCGGCTGTTCATAGCGAGCATCCGGACGTCGATATTTTTGTCGCAGCCATTGACGAAAAACTCAATGACCATGCGTATATTGTACCTGGTCTTGGTGATGCCGGTGACCGTCTCTTTGGCACCAAATAATTGAAACTTATTAAAAATTTGATTTTCAAGCAGGACAGTCCGTTGCATAAATCCAACTGCTGTCCTTTTTTTCCATTGCGCTCAGGGCGGACTTTGAGGGCCTGGCAGCAACCGAGCTTGAATTTAGTACCAAATACCTTTTCACCTGGGGATGGATGGATTCATAGGAGGAACACCTGATGGCGACAAGACGAGATAAAACCAATTATTATTTGGATATTGCCGAGACTGTCCTCGCCAGAGGAACGTGTCTGAGACGAAATTACGGTGCAATCCTTGTCAAGAATGACGAGATCATTGCGACGGGTTATACAGGTGCGCCAAGAGGAAGATCCAATTGTACGGAACTCGGGTATTGCGAACGCATCAGGCTGGGCATTCCGAGCGGGCAGATGTATGAAAAGTGCCGTTCTGTGCATGCGGAGGCGAATGCGATCATATCAGCGGCAAGACGGGATATGATCGGAGCTGACCTCTACCTGGTCGGCATTGAAATGGATGGCGGCGGCTATGTGGCGAACGCGACTTCCTGCAGCATGTGCAAACGCCTGGTTATCAACGCCGGGATCGCCCGCGTCCTGATCCGTGATGACCGCGACCGGTTCAGAGTGTTGGATGTGGAGCGTGAATGGGTGGAAAAGGATGACTCCCTTGGAAATGGCGCGTGACCGGTCTTTGGCATTAACGTGTCTGGAAGAAGTATGGTGACTTAGTCACAATAGATTTACAAATGTAAAGGATCTCATTGCAAGTCAGTCATTTCATGTTAAAATGAGACTGAATTTGAATGCCTGACCTGTAGCATCCGGAGGCGTTCCCTTAAGGGGTGTTTTTATTGTATATGTTGTTTCTGCCTTTTGTTATGTCGGTAATGATCAGTTATCTGATGACCCCTGTAGCGATCCGGGTTGCACACGCAGTCGGGGCTATTGATGTGCCCAAAGATGAACGGAGGGTGCATTCCAAGCCCATTCCCAGATTGGGCGGCCTGGCTATTTTTATTGCGTTCATGGCAACTTATCTGGCGTTCAATTCCATGTCCGGCATAAAAGAAATGGGACTGGTGGCTGGAGCGCTCATTATTGTCGTGACGGGTGTCTTTGATGATATGAAGCCAATTTCCGCGAAGCTCAAATTGGCTGCCCAGATTGCAGCTGCTCTGGTCCTGTTCTTCAGCGGCACGAGAATTGACTTCCTGACGAATTATTTTGGTGCGTCGGAGATGATTTATGTTGGCATGCTCAGCCTTCCAATCACGATCTTCTGGATTGTGGGCATTACAAATACGGTCAACCTGATCGACGGCCTGGATGGCCTTGCTGCAGGCATCTCAATTATTGCGGCATCATCACTGGCTTACGTCGCCATTGTCAACGGCCGCGTTGAGACAGCCCTGGTCACGGTGCTCATAGTCGGCAGCTGTCTTGGATTTCTGCCTTACAATTTTAATCCGGCAAAGATTTTCATGGGGGACACGGGTTCCCTGTTTCTGGGCTTTATGCTGGCGGCCACATCTATTGACGGCTCGATCAAAGGTGCTACTTTTCTTGTCTTCGCAGCGCCAATTCTTGCACTGGGCTTACCAATTTTTGATACGACCTTCGCAATTCTCAGAAGATTTTTGAGCGGCAGGCCAATCATGGAAGCGGACAAAGGCCATTTGCACCATAGGCTGCTGTCACTTGGGTACCATCAGAGGACGGTTGTTCTCGCCATGTACTTTATCAGTGTGCTGCTTGGCTTATCCGGCATCTTTCTGATCCAGGGCGCCATAGGCTCTATGACTGTAGCGCTCGCTGCGGCAGTGCTGCTCATTCTTATTCCGATCAGGCGGTCGATCAGCAGAGAACGGCTATCTGTAGAAGAAAGCGAGGAAAATTTGTGGAAAGAATAAGAGTGCTTTCGGTCTTTGGGACACGCCCGGAGGCTGTTAAAATGGCGCCGGTGGTTAAAGCACTGGCGCAGGATGATGCCTTTGATGCCCGCGTCTGTGTCACAGCACAGCATCGGGAGATGCTTGATCAGGTGCTGGAATTGTTTCAGATCGTTCCGGACTATGATCTGGACATCATGCAGGCAGGCCAGGGACTGTCCGACATAACCTGTCGCGTCCTGAAGGGCCTGGAGCCCGTGATAAAGGCGTTTAACCCTGAAATGATCCTGGTGCACGGCGATACGACAACGACGTTTTCGGCGGCTTTGGCGGCGTATTATCAGGGTGTGCGCGTTGGCCATGTCGAGGCGGGTCTCAGGAGTTTCGACAAATTCTCTCCTTTTCCGGAAGAAATGAACCGTTGCTTGACGGGGCGTCTGGCGGATCTTCATTTCTCACCGACGGCGCAAAATGTCCAAAACCTTTTAAATGAAGGAATTGACGAGAAGGCAATTTTGAAGACAGGCAATACAGTAATCGATGCCTTGATAAGTGTTATTCGACCGGATTATGCATTTGATGTCCCGGAACTTCAGGGGATTGATTATGACAACAAAAAAGTGATCCTGCTGACCGCTCACAGACGTGAAAATCTGGGCGCGCCAATGCATGCCATTTTCAGTGCCGTCCGCCACATCGTGGATCGCTTCCCGGAAGTTGAACTGATTTTTCCAATGCACAAAAACCCTGCGGTAAGAGAGATCGCCGCTGAGCACTTTGAAGGCAGCAGCCGTATTCACAGAATTGAACCTTTGGATTACGAACCTTTTGCGCATCTCATGTCCAAATCCTGGCTGATCCTGACTGATTCCGGCGGCATACAGGAAGAAGCGCCTGCCCTCGGCAAGCCTGTATTGGTGCTCAGGCGAGAAACTGAAAGACCGGAAGCGGTTGAGGCTGGCACGGTTAAACTCGCGGGTGTCGAGGCGGATGAGATTATATCCATGTGTGAAGAGCTGCTCACTCAGCCAGAGGCCTATCAGGCCATGGCAAACGCGGTCAATCCGTACGGGGACGGCCTGGCTTCCCAGCGCATTGTAAACCGAATCAAAGCGGCACTGAGACCCGAAATGAGCGGAATTTAGAAAATTTGTGAGTTATTAATATAAAAACAGACCCGATATGTGGTCTGTTTTTTTATTGACAAGATCAATTTTAAAAATATTTAAATAATTTCATATTGGTCACAAACCTCATGTTATAATGACTGTATGCTTGTATTCGAGTACAATCTATTGACTGCATATTAAACTTGGGTTTATAATTACGTTAAATCATTAACAAAAACAAATGTTAAAGTATTGTAAATTATAAACGAAAATATTAATAATATACGTTTTTTTGTAGACAAAAAAACATTTATACGGCTAAATTATTACATATAATGGTAATCTCGCGATTACTTTACTATCCACATCCGGAGAAAAATATGGTATTCTTAGGATGGCCTTACTTGCACCTAAATGAAGATTGAGAGCGGATTTAAGATGTCAAAGCAAAGTTATAAAATGTATGAGAACCTCGCGTTGTTGTCCCAGATCGCACTCATGATGATCACGCCAATCTTTGGCGGCGTCTTGTTGGGACGCTACCTGGATGATAAGGTGGGGACCAACGGTATTTTTTTGCTTGTTTTCACATTGATTGGTACAATGACGGCGTTTATGGAGCTGTTCAAGCTGGCCATGAGGAAGACAAAAGACCATCCCCCTAACAAAAGGAAGTGACGCCAGTGCAAAATCACAGGGCCTTGCTGAAAGCAGTGACACTGAGATCTTTGATGCTTTCAGCAGTGTTTGCCATCATTTTTTTGATTCTTTTCCGAAGCGGCGCGCCACCCTATCTATTAGGCCTTGTTTTCGGCAGCTTTCTGGGGATCCTGAATTTCAGACAGCTTGGAGCGACCATTGAAAAAGCGGTTGCCATGCCGCCGGCAAAAGCTCAGTCCTATGTCACAGTTCACTATTTTATCCGTTTTTCACTGGTTGCGGTCGCCATATTGGTTTCCATCCTCTCTGAGCAGATTCAGGTTCTGGGTACGGTGGCAGGCCTTTTGACCGTAAAACTGGTCATTTATATGACACAGTTGTTATCAGCAAGTTCAAAATCAATGAACATTTCGAAAAGAAAGGAGGAATAGAAGTGGGTACTGAAGGATTTGGACCACGGATTGTAGAATTGCCCTTTGGCCTTCAAGTCACTGAAACAGTGACAGTCACCTGGTGGATCATGGCAGGCATTATATTGCTGGCTTGGCTCGCTACCAGAAATTTGCAGATGGTGCCAGGGAAACGTCAGATCGTCGTTGAAACCATTGTGAAAATGATCAACAATCTGACCAAACAGACCATGGGGGAAAAGAACATCAAGTTCGCTCCGTATATTGGTACGCTGATGATCTTTCTGGCTGTGGCAAACCTGGCCGGATTGCTGGGATTAAGGCCGCCAACCGCGGATATCAACACAACACTGGCACTGGCTTTAATCACGTTTTTCATGATCCACAGCTTCGGCATCAGGACAAAAGGCATTGGAAAATACGTCAAAGGCTTCTTTGAACCGTTTTTCCTGTTGTTCCCAATCAACATGCTGGGTGAACTGGCGACACCGATCTCTCTGTCGTTCCGTCTCTTCGGCAACATCGTCGGCGGCTTGATTATCATGAGTCTTCTCTACGGCGCATTGGGCGGCTTTTCATCTGCCTTGCTCAGCCTGAACATTCCGGTTCTGGCAGTTGGCGTCCCCGCAGTGTTTCACATTTATTTTGACCTCTTCTCGGGGCTGCTGCAGTCGTTCATTTTCACCATGCTGACTATGGTTTACGTCTCCATGGCTATGGATTAAATTAATTGAACCAGTTCAAGAAATGAGGTGAAAAAGTGGAACTACCCAATCTGTTATATGATTTCATAAACTGGTTGCTGACTTTTGAGCGAGACGCACTGATCTTGGGCGCTTCGGCAATAGGAATAGGCTTTGCCATGATCGCCGGTATTGGTCCGGGAGTCGGTCAGGGTTATGCAGCGGGAAAAGCCGCAGAAGCGGTCGGGGATAACCTCAAGAATAGCAAGCAGATCACCATGATCATGCTTTTGGGTGCGGCAGTCGCTGAAACAAGCGGTATCCTTGCACTCGTCATCGGCTTGATTATGCTGTTTGGAAATCCGTTTATTACAATGCAGGGTGACACGTTCATTATTATGGGCTCTGCCATTGGTGCCGGGTTAACCATGATCGCGGGCATAGGTCCCGGTATCGGTCAGGGCATGGCAGCCGGCAAAGCTGCTGAGGCAGTAGGCAGAAGTCCAAGAAACAACCGGCACATCACCATGGTCATGCTGCTGGGTCAAGCGGTTGCGCAGACATCCGGCATCCTCGCTTTGGTTATAGCTCTGATCCTGATGTACGGCAATCCTATGGTCACTATGGACGGCAGTATCTATGTTCTGACAGCCTCAGCCATAGGCGCAGGCATCTCCATGATCACCGGCATTGGACCTGGCATTGGACAGGGCTATGCAGCCGGAAAAGGTGCGGAAGCCGTTGGAAAACGACCAAAGCACAAGGCACTCATCATCAGAACTATGCTGCTGGGACAAGCTGTTGCACAAACAACAGGCATCTACGCGCTGATCATATCGCTTGTCCTGATGTTCGCAAATCCGTTACTTGCATTAGTGTAAGACTGAGACATTATAAAATCATATTTGAGGACTAGAGGAGGAAAAAACACATGATTACAGGTAAAGAACTTATCTTGGCATGTTCTGCAATTGGCGCGGGTCTCGCAATGATCGCAGGTATAGGACCTGGTATCGGCCAGGGCTACGCAGCAGGTAAAGGCGCAGAGAGCGTCGGTCGCCAGCCTGAAGCACAGGGTGACATTACGAGAACTATGCTCCTTGGCGCGGCTGTCGCAGAAACAACAGGTATCTACGGTCTCATTATCGCTCTGATTCTTCTCTTTGCGAATCCGTTGATCAAACTGATCTAGTAAAAACAGGGCCAGTTGTGAAAATCCGCAAAAAGGAGGCAGAATAAATGAATGTGTATGTACTCGCTTCCGAATTGAGAATGGGTCTTGTCGCAATTGACTGGATGTTGGCAGTTCAGATTGCCAACACTCTGATTTTGTTCCTGGTGCTTCGCAAAATCCTCTTCAAGCCGGTTACGGCATTTATGGAGAAACGCGAAAACGAGGTCAAGAGCCAGTTTGATGCAGCAGCACTCAAAAAGAAGGAAGCAGATCAATTGATTTCAGAGTATTCTCACAAGATCAGAAATGCTGAGGATGAAGGCAAAGAGATTGTCAGATCAGCTGTTCAGCGCGCTGACAAGCGTACAGCCGAGATCCTCAAGGAAGCAGAACACAAAGCTACAGAAATAAAAGAATCCACCCAGAAAGAAATCGAGCAGGAAAAGGTCAAAGCGATCAATACGCTCAAGAATGACATCGCAGACATGGCGATCCTTGCCGCTTCCAAAGTCATTCACAAAGACATTGACGGCGACCAGCACAAAGTTCTGATCGATCAGTTCATTCAGGAGGTAGGGGATACAGCATGGCACAACTAGTCGCGAAAGCCTATGCGGAAGCGCTGATGGAAGCCGCGGCAGAACTTGGCCAGATGGACGAAGTCAGACGCGATCTCGGGTTGATCGCCGACACGTTGGCTGAAAACCCAGACTTCAAAGAACTGTTTGAAACGCCATCACTTGGCGAGATGCAGAAGAAGTCTGCCATGGAGGCAGTGTTCGCGGAGAACGTCTCCAAGGATGTGTTGAATTTCATTAAGGTCCTGATCGACAAGGGACGGGAAAGTGAGCTCAAAGACATCCGTAAGCTGTTTGACACCATGGTGGATGAACGCGAAGGTCTTGTAAAAGGCCGGGCTAGAACTTCGGTCAAAATGACAGAACAGCAGATACAAATCCTTGAAGAGAAATTGTCAAAATTGGCCGGCATGAAAGTATCTCTGGTCAATATTGTGGATGACACTATCATCGGCGGCGTCGTCCTTGAAATTGGAGACAAAATGATTGATGGTTCCGTGCGCAAAAAATTGGCTCAAATCAAGGAAGATCTGCGGCAAGTAGTCGTTTAGAGCTTTCTAAATGAGAATTGGGAGTGATAAGGAAGATGAATCTGAGACCTGAAGAAATCAGTTCTGTGATCAAATCACAGATATTAAAATATGAATCCAAGCTTCAAGTCGAAGATACCGGTACCGTATTACAGGTCGGCGACGGCATCGCCAGAGTCCATGGACTTGAAAAGTGCATGGCAGGCGAGCTCCTCGAGTTCCCCGGCGACGTATACGGCATGGTATTGAACCTTGAGGAAGACAGTGTTGGTGCGGTTCTGTTCGGCTCCGACACCTTTATCCGAGAGGGCGACTTAGTAAAAAGAACAGAGCGCATAGTTGAAGTCCCAACAGGTGACAGTCTGCTTGGCCGCGTTGTCAACGCTCTCGGCCAGCCTATTGATGGCAAAGGGCCAATCATTTCTGAGAAATTCCGTCCTATCGAAAGTCCTGCACCTGGCGTTATCGCGAGAAAATCAGTCCATCAGCCGCTCCAGACTGGCATTAAAGCGATTGACTCCATGATTCCAATTGGCAGAGGCCAGCGTGAGCTGATCATCGGAGACCGTCAGACAGGTAAAACGACTATAGCTATTGACACGATCATCAACCAAAAGAAAGAAAATGTTATCTGTATCTACGTTGCCATAGGCCAGAAGAACTCAACCGTGGCACAGCTGGTCAAAACGCTCGAAGACAATGATGCCATGAAGTATACCATCATAGTCGCAGCATCGGCGTCTGAACCGGCACCGCTTCAGTACATTGCGCCATACGCAGGCTGCGCAATGGGCGAGACCTTCATGCATGAGGGCAAGGACGTCCTGATCATTTATGATGACCTTTCCAAGCATGCGGTTGCCTACCGCGCCATGTCCCTGCTGCTCCGCAGACCACCAGGACGCGAAGCTTACCCTGGCGACGTCTTTTACATCCACTCAAGACTCCTCGAGCGCGCTGCAAAGCTCAACGATTCTTTGGGCGGCGGCTCTTTGACAGCGCTTCCTATTATCGAAACTCAAGCAGGCGACGTTTCGGCTTATATCCCTACCAACGTTATTTCAATTACGGATGGTCAGATCTTCCTGGAGTCAGAGCTCTTCTTCTCAGGACAGCGTCCGGCGGTTAACGCCGGCATCTCGGTTTCCCGCGTTGGTGGTGATGCCCAGATCAAGGCTATGAAGAAGGTCGCTTCCAAGATCAAGCTCGAGCTCGCTCAGTATCGTGAGCTTGCGGCGTTTGCCCAGTTTGGATCCGAGCTCGACAAAGAAACCAAGTCAACTCTGGACCACGGCGTCCGTCTCATGGAGATTCTCAAACAGAAGCAAAATGATACCATGTCCGTTGAAGACCAGATCATGATCATTTACGCCGTCACGAATAAACACCTCATGGATATTCCGGTCGAGGCTGTCAAAAAGTTCGAGAAAGAATTCCTTGAGTATATGAGAGATCACCGTCCTGAAATCGGTGCGGCCATCCGCTCGACAAAAGAGCTCAAAGATGACGTCGTCGCAGGGCTCGAAGAAGCCATCAAGAACTTCAAGGCAGGATTTTCCTTCGAGGATCTCGATCAGGCTATCTGATCTGAAGACGTCACCTTAGGAGGGATCGATAGTGGCAGGAATGGGAACGCGCGACATAAAGCGCAAAATTAAAAGCGTCAACTCCACCATGCAGATCACGAAGGCCATGGAGCTGGTTTCCACTGCGAAGCTCAAGCGCTCCAGGGACCGGATGGATATTACGCGGCCCTACTTTGAAACCGTTCTTGAAACTGTCCAGGACCTCATGAAGACACAGAAAAAGGTCAAGCATGAGTTTCTGGATTACAGAGAAGTCAAGAACAGCATCTATGTCATAGTCACAGCGGACCGCGGACTGTGCGGAGGTTACAACAACAACGCCATGAAGCTGGTATTTGAGGATATTAAGGACAAATCCAGCGCGAAAATTATCACCATCGGCAAAAAATCCAGAGACAGCTTCACAAAGCGCGATTACAATGTAGTCCGCGAGTATGTCTATATTTCAGAAAATCCGCAATATTCGGATGCCCAGGAAATGGCCAAATATCTTTTGAAGCTGTATTCCCAGGAAGAAGTCGATGAAATCAAGCTCGTCTACACGCGTTTCATCAGCACGATTTCCCAGCAGGCGACCATGCTCAAGCTTTTGCCGATGGTCATGGAAGCCAAAGTTGAGGAAGTAAAGGTTGAGGAAGAGGGCGACGACGAGAGCTACATGGTCTACGAGCCATCGCCGGAAACGGTACTGAGCTATGTGATTCCAAAGTACATCGAGAGCACCATCTATGGCGCACTTGTCGAGTCAGCGGCAGCAGAACAGGCTGCGCGCCGCCTTGCAATGGAAAATGCGAATGACAACGCTGAGGATATCATCGACAGTTTGACGCTGTCGTTCAACCAGGCGCGTCAGGCGTCCATCACGCAGGAAATTTCTGAAATTGTCGGTGGTGCGGAAGCGCTCAAATAGGGCTTGTCCCTTAGGAACCAACTGATTGGAAGGGTGTGAAAGCTATATGGAGGGTAAAGTGGTACAGATCATCGGCCCGGTTCTCGATATTCAATTCGAGACGGAACATTTGCCGAAGATCTATGACGCGATTCGCGTCGAGTATAAAGATATCAAGCTGACGGCTGAGGTCGCCCAGCATATCGGTAACAACATTGCGCGCTGTGTCTCCATGTCCTCAACTGACGGACTGGTGCGCGGCGTAAAGGCGATCAACACTGGAGCGCCTATTACAGTGCCGGTTGGCAAGGTGACGCTGGGTCGTCTTCTGAATGTTCTCGGCGAAACAATCGACGAAAAAGGCGACATCGAAGGATCACCGGTGCTTCCTATTCACCGTGAAGCGCCGCCATTCGAAGAGCAAGTCACAAAGACTGAAATTCTCGAGACGGGCATCAAGGTCGTCGATCTCATCGCGCCGTACGCCAAAGGCGGAAAGATTGGACTCTTTGGCGGCGCCGGCGTCGGCAAGACGGTTCTGATTCAGGAGCTCATCAACAATATCGCTAAAGAGCACGGCGGCCTTTCGGTTTTTGCCGGCGTTGGCGAGCGTACCCGTGAAGGAAATGACCTCTATCACGAGATGATCGAATCCGGCGTTATCGACAAGACGACCATGGTCTTCGGTCAGATGAATGAGCCGCCTGGAGCGCGTATGCGCGTCGGACTTACCGGTCTGACTATGGCAGAGTACTTCCGGGATACGGAAGGTAAGGACGTTCTGCTGTTTATCGACAACATTTTCCGCTTTACACAAGCGGGTTCTGAAGTTTCCGCGCTCCTCGGCCGTATGCCGAGCGCCGTTGGCTATCAGCCAACCCTCGCAACGGACATGGGCGCCCTTCAGGAGCGCATCACGTCTACTAAAAAAGGCTCCATCACCTCTGTTCAGGCTGTCTATGTCCCGGCAGACGACTTGACAGACCCGGCGCCTGCAACGACCTTTACGCACCTTGATGCGACTACGGTTCTTTCAAGAAAGATCTCTGAGCTCGGCATCTACCCTGCGGTGGATCCGCTTGACTCCGTTTCCAGAATTCTGGCGCCGGAAACTGTCGGCGAAGAGCACTATAATGTCGCCCGTCGCGTTCAGGCAATTCTTCAACGTTACAAAGAGCTTCAGGATATCATCGCCATCCTCGGTATGGATGAACTTTCTGACGAGGACAAAACGGTAGTTGCGCGCGCGCGCCGCATTCAGCGCTTCCTCTCTCAGCCGTTCCACGTCGCTGAGCAGTTTACCGGCTTCGCTGGAAAATATGTTCCGGTCAAAGAAACGGTCAGAGGCTTCAAGGAAATCCTCGACGGTCTTCACGACGGACTTCCTGAGCAAGCGTTCCTGTATGTTGGTTCGATCGATGAGGCCGTTGAGAAGGCAAGAAGCCTTAAATAGCGCTTTATATCGATCTCCAGGAGGTGAGCCCAGGTGGCAACAAAATTTTTGCTTGAAATCGTGACGCCGGAAAAGACATTCTTCAATGGGGAAGTCGATATGGTGGTCCTCAGGACCACTGAAGGCGATATGGCGATTATGTATGACCACGAGCAGATGGTAGCGCCGGTCGCCATCGGTTCTGTCCGCGTGCGGATGCAAGGCGAGGAGAAGTTCAGGGACGCGGCATGCAGCGGCGGCTTCATAACTGTAACCTACGACAAGACAACGGTGGTCACGGATTCTGCTGAGTGGGCTGATGAAATTGATCTGAACAGGGCCAAAGCTGCTCAGCAGCGTGCGCAGAACCGTCTTGAACGACGCGACAGCGAGCTCGATTACGCGAGAGCAATTGATTCACTGACTCGAGCGACTAACCGGATCAGAGTGGCTGAAAAAAACTAACCTGAATAAGAAGCATTCACGCACTAAAGAACGATTCGCTAAAGCTGGGGTCAGCCGCGTAAAAAGCGCTGGCCCCAGCTTTGGCTTCATGTGCGGGGGTGCTTTTTAATTTGTACGGTTTTGTGTCTCTTTAATACTATAATCGTTCAATTAATTGGCAATTAAAGAATAAAATCTGTCCCGCGGTACTAAATAATCCCCTCGTGAACCTTTTATCTTTTTGCTTGGCGATTTTTGCGTTATAATGAAAGAGGTTGAACTTTCCTTCGTAATTGTATATAATGCAAGCGGTGAATTATGTCTGGGGCGACCTTATAAAAGCTTCAATTAATGTTGCGGATATTTGGCGATCGCGAGAGGAGGCCAATTTTGGCAAATATATTAGTGAATAAAAGCGGTCCTTTGAAAGGATGCGTCAAAATAAGTGGTGCAAAAAACGCAGTGCTGCCTATCATGGCGGCCACGCTGCTGGCAGATACACCTTGTGTACTTGAGGATGTGCCGCCGCTTAAAGATGTTGAAGTCATGAGTGATGTGCTCAGAGCCTTTGGCGCTGTTGTCAGCGGCATTCAGGACGGTATATTGGAAGTGAATACACCGGTCATTACACAGACGGAGGCTCCGTTTGATTTAGTTCAGAAAATGCGGGCGTCTTTTTTTGTCATGGGACCATTACTGGCTAGATGTGGCATTGCACGCATACCAATGCCTGGCGGCTGTGCAATAGGCGCCAGACCGGTGGATCTCCATCTGAAAGGCTTTGCAGCTCTCGGTGCTCATGTGGAGCACGGCGAAGGGTTTATTGAAGTACGGGCGGAGAAGCTGATTGGCAACAGTGTTTATCTGGACTTTCCAAGTGTAGGTGCAACTGAAAATATCATGATGGCAGCAAGCATGGCGACGGGAACGACTATTATCGAGAATGCTGCAGAAGAGCCTGAGATCATTGATTTGGCGAACTTTTTGAACAAGATGGGCGCAAAGGTTAAAGGCGCCGGTACGGATACTATTCGGATCCAGGGCGTTGAGCGGCTGGAAGGGGCACGTCACCAGGTGATTCCGGACCGCATCGAGGCCGGGACTTACATGGTCGCAGCTGCGATTACAAATGGGGATGTTATGGTTGAAAATGTCGTGCCGAGTCATCTCAAACCAATAATCGCCAAGCTGAAGGAAGCAGGGGTTGTCATTGAGGAGTTTGAAGACTCACTGAGGGTCATTGGTCAGGGTAAAATCAATTCGGTGGATGTCACGACGCTGCCATATCCAGGTTTTCCTACAGATATGCAGGCTCAGTTTATGGCGTTGATGGCTGCGGCATCAGATTCCTCTGTCATTATTGAAACTGTTTTTGAAAATCGTTTTATGCATGTCGCAGAGTTGAACCGTATGGGCGCGGACATCAAGATTGAAGGTCACAGCGCTGTCGTTACAGGTGTCAGAACGCTACATGGCACTAAGGTCATGGCAACAGATCTTAGGGCGGGTGCTGCCCTTATATTGGCCGGCTTAATTTCAGATGGGACTACTGAGATTGGAAACACTTATCATATTGACCGTGGCTATGTGGAGATAGAAAACAAACTCCGGCAGCTGGGTGCCAATATTTCGCGCGCAGACAGCTGACAAACAGATTTGGAATAGATATTTTGGCAGTCATTCTGCTGCTACCCATTGAAACGAAAAGACATTAGGAGGTCAGCTATGTTTGGATTAGGCACTGAAATTGGGATCGACCTGGGAACCGCCAGCGTTCTCGTTTTCATAAAAGGCAAAGGCATTGTGCTTCAGGAGCCCTCAGTGGTCGCAATTGACAGAGATACGGGCCGCGTACTTTCTGTAGGCTCAGAAGCAAGAAAGATGCTTGGCAGAACACCGGGCAATATCGTGGCAATTCGTCCGCTGAAGGACGGCGTCATTTCGGATTACGAAGTGACCGAAAAAATGCTGCGCCACTTCATCAATAAAACCTGTGGTCCACGCAGGTTCATCAAACCTAAGATCATAATCTGCGTGCCGAGCGGCGTTACAGAAGTCGAAAAGCGCGCTGTTATTGATGCGACCATTGAAGCGGGCGGCGGAAAAACCTTCCTGATTGAGGAACCAATAGCGGCAGCAGTCGGCGCAGGTCTGGACATTACAAAGCCGGATGGCAATATGATTATTGATATTGGTGGAGGTACCGCGGACATTGCGGTGATTTCACTTGGCGGGATTGTTGTCAGCAAATCCATAAAAGTTGCCGGCGACAAGTTTGATGAGGCGATTATCAAATACATGAGAAAAGCCCATAACTTATTGATTGGAGAGCGTACTGCCGAGGAACTTAAAATGGAGATCGGCACGGCTTCGCCGCGTCCAAAGCCTGTAACTATGGATTGCCGTGGCAGAGACTTGATTACAGGTCTTCCAAAAAATATTACTGTCAGCAGCGAAGAGATGCTCGAAGCACTTAGAGAGCCGGTCAACGCAATCAGTGATGCTGTCCACTCCGTACTTGAAAAGACACCGCCTGAGCTGGCGTCTGATATCAGCGCCAGAGGCATTGTCATGACGGGCGGCGGCTCATTGCTGCATGGATTGAACCGCATGCTCGAAAAGAGAACGGGCATTCCGACTTACGTGGCTGAGGATGCCATATCCTGTGTCGCCAAGGGAACCGGCATGTCTCTTGAACACATTGACGTGCTTGAGAAGAGCATGATGACGCACCGCCGGCGCTAGGGATTAACCGGTCGACAATAAAAGAATGGATGACGGCGCGTTGGAAAATTTCCCACGCGCCGTATTTTTAAAGTTGAAAACAAAGCGGCTATAGCAGGGGGCATTGACAATGAAGGTTCACGTGTATGAGATCCATGCCTTTACTGAAGGTGAAAAGGGCGGAAACGCGGCAGGTGTCGTGATTCAACCTGGAGTCTCCTCGCTGACAGAGGCGCAGATGCTTGACATTTCAGCCCGAATGGGTTTTTCCGAAACGGCATTTGTCATGGAGAGCGAGCTTGCAGACTATAAGGTGCGCTTTTTTACTCCGACAGAAGAAGTTGAACTGTGCGGGCACGCGACCATTGGAGCTTTTTGGCTTCTCGAGCACCTTGGATACTTAAAGGGAAGGCAAACGCTGGTTCAGGAAACAAAAGCGGGATTGCTTAGAATCAAAGTTTCTCCGGAAGAGATTCTGATGGAGCAAGCAGCACCTGACTTTGGACCTATCCTTGAACCAGAGGAGATTTTCTGGTCACTGGGTTTGTCAGAGGATCAACAGGCGCCGGGCCTTCCGGTTCAAATTGTTTCCACCGGATTAAAGGATATTCTGGTGCCTGTGAATAGTATTGATGCGTTGCGTTCGATTCAGCCCGACCTGGAGGAGATCAGAAAAATCAGCGAAGTCAATGGCGTCACAGGATATCATTGCTTCGCTCTGGCATCAGGACACGATTTGACCCAGGAGACTAGTCGTCCGGCGGTTACCGCGTGTTGCCGCAACTTCGCCCCATTGTTCGGCATTGCGGAGGAGTCGGCGACAGGAACATCCAACGGGGCTCTGGCTGCTTATTTAAGCGCCTATGGAGCGGTTAATGGCGACGCAAGCGCGTCTCTCCCAGCCTCCGGTACGGATGAATTTGACGCCAACAAAGAAGCCGCCAGTCCCGCTATGGGGGAAGCTATGAGCTTTGTGCAGGGCATGTGGATGGATCAGCCTTCAAGAATCAACGCCAGAGTTTTATGGATAGAGAAATCCGGCGAAACGCTGGACATGGACCCGATTTTTAACGAGGAGAATCCACAGGGAGAAATCCAGAAACAGACATGGATTCAGTCTGTCTGGGTTGGAGGTTCAGCAGCATTGTCAGGAGAAACAACACTTGAGATTTAGCCGGATTAGCTAAGGAGGTCAAACATGTTAAACAGTATAGAAATTCAAAAAATCATTCCTCACCGTTATCCATTTTTGCTAGTGGATCGAATTGAAAATTTTGAGCCTGGGAAAAGCGCGGTGGGTATAAAGTCAGTATCTGTAAATGAACCCTTTTTTCAAGGGCATTTTCCGGGGAATCCTATCATGCCGGGTGTGCTGATTGTTGAAGCCCTTGCTCAGGTCGGTGCGGTTGCGTTAATGAGTTTGGAAGAAAATAAAGGAAAACTTGCCGTTTTTGCGGGTATAGATGAGGTAAGGTTTAAACGTCAGGTTGTACCCGGAGATCAGCTCAGAATGGAAGTCGTGCTGCACGCGTTCCGCCGCGGCATTGGAAAAGGTGAGGCCATCGCCTATGTGGATGGTGAAATTGCGTGCAAAGGCATGCTTATGTTTGCTGTCATTGAGAATAAAGGACTTTAGTAAGAGCGTAAGGTCTTAGTTGAGCGCGGCTGAGCAACCAAGTCAGTTGCCTTTAAATCCCAGTATTGGAGGGATCGATTTGGCGGGTTTAGTACTCGAAGGCGGAGGTGCCAAGGGTTCCTATCATATGGGTACCTGGAAGGCGCTCAGAGAGTTGGGCATCGAAATTGACGGGGTTGCCGGAACTTCTATAGGCGCGATCAATGGTGCCTACATTCTTCAGGATGACTTTGAACTGGCATGGGAAATATGGTACAACATGAAGCCGTCTTTGGTTTTTAATGGCGACGAGAAACTCATGGACAAGATTATTCGCATGGATCTTGAAACGGAAGATTTAAATAAAATCAGAGCATCATTTAAGCGGTTCATCGCTGAAGGCGGTCTGGATATCACGCCTCTCAGACGGCTTTTAAAAAGTACGGTCCGGGAGGAGGTCATTCGAAGATCTCAAAAAGTCTTTGGCTTTGTGACCGTCTCGCTGACTGACTTCAAGCCTCTGGATGTCTATCTGTCGGAAGTGCCTGACGGCATGCTTGCAGAGTATCTGATGGCATCCGCCAATCTGCCGGTCTTTAAACTCGAACGCATTGACGGGAAGCTGTACATAGATGGCGGCTTCTACGACAACCTGCCGGTAAGGCTTCTTCAGCAAAAGGGCTTCAAAGAGATCATCTGTGTTGAGTCTCAGGGTCTGGGGCTGAAGCAAAAGTTCGACAGCGCGGGTCTTGAAATCACGCGTCTATATCCTTCCGGAGATTTGGGAAGAACGCTGGAAGTGATTCCTGAAACCCTTCACCGCAATATGAAGATGGGGTATTTTGATACGCTGAAGCATTACAGAAAATACAAAGGCAGTCAATATTACGTGGATCAATTGCGTGATAATTTTTACTACATAGAGCGATTTTCTCAGATGGATGAAGCGGTCATAGGCAAACTTGCCGAGCTGCTTGGAATCAAGGATAAGAGTCCTCAGAGGCTTTTATTTGAGGATCTCATTCCTAAGCTCTGTGAACTGCTGAAGCTTGATGCATCAGCTTCCTATGCTGAGATTGCCCTGTCTTTGATGGAGTATGGCGCCGAGAAAGTCGGGATCGACCGCTTTCGAATCATCAGTGATGTTGCGTTGTCAAAAGAGGTCCTTTCCAGTGAGCCTCTGATTCAGGTAGAAGACCGGAAAAAAATTCCGGGCTGGCTGCCTGATGTTTTGAAGAGCAACGGGTTATATTTAAATACCATCAGGGACCAACTGCTCGCTACGGTTCTTGAGGAACTGCTGAAAACAACATGACATTTAGGAGGGGATCAACATGGACGTTCAAAAAGTGTACCAGCATTGGTTAGACAGCCCTTATGTGGATGAGGACACACGTCTGGAGCTTATGGCTCTAAAAGACAATGCCAAGGAAATTGAGGAACGCTTTTATAAAGACCTGGAATTTGGTACAGGCGGCATGCGGGGCATCATAGGCGCAGGGACAAACCGAATGAATCGCTATGTGATTCGAAAAGCCTCCCAGGGATTTGCCAAGTATATACTCGAACGGGGTGCAAGACCAGAGCCCGCTATAGTTATAGCCTATGATACGCGCAGATTTTCCAAAGTGTTTGCTTTGGAGGCTGCTTTGGTTATGGCCGGCAACGGCATTAAAGCCTATGTTTATGAAGGTGTTCGAACGACGCCGGAGCTTTCCTTTGCCGTTCGCCATCTGAATGCATCCGCAGGCATTGTCATCACCGCCAGCCACAATCCTCCTGAGTACAATGGCTACAAAGTCTACGGGGAGGATGGCTGCCAGCTCGTGCCTGAAGAGGCGGACAAAGTCATTGAGGATGTTCTGGCGGTCAAATCCTTTGAAGATGTCTCTTATATGGAGGAGGCCGCTGCCAAAGCAAAAGGACTTCTTGAAATTGTGTCTGAATCCGTGGATCAGGCTTACATTGATGGTGTTGTCTCAAAAACCTGCACGCCTTCAATGTTTCAGAATCCGCCTGAAGGCTTTAAGGTAGTGTTCACACCGCTTCACGGGACTGGCGGACGGCCGGTTGTGAAAGCGCTGGAGGCGCTCAATTTCAAAGGATTGATCCCTGTCCTCGAGCAAATGGAAGAAGACAGCGATTTTACCACCATCAAGCTGCCAAATCCGGAAGAAATGGAAGCCTACGAGCGTGCTGTGGCTTATGCTGAACTTTATAGCGCTTCTGCGGCCATTGCCACGGACCCGGACTGCGACCGCGTGGGTGTCGTTGTCAGAGATGACCTGGGACATTACATTAAACTGACTGGCAATCAAACGGGCGGATTGCTTCTGGATTACATGATCTCTCAACTGCGTGAGCTTCCAAAGAATCCGGTTGTCCTGGATACAATCGTCACCTCGGATTTTGGCGCGGCTATAGCGAAGAAAAATGGCATTGAAGTGGTCAGCACCTTGACGGGCTTCAAATTTATAGGAGAAAAAATCCGCCAGTATGAAGATGGCTCAAAAACTTTCCTCTTTGGTTATGAAGAAAGCTATGGCTATTTGATTGGAACGGATGTCAGAGACAAGGATGCGGTTATTTCTACGGTCTGGATTATCGAAATGCTGATGTACTACTATAAACGCAAGCAATCTTTGCTGGATCGCCTTGAAGCGCTCTACAGAGAGTACGGATACCACTTTGAGACACTCGTAAACCTGAAGCGAGAGGGCAAGGACGGCATGGCGCAAATCGGCCAGATCATGGCAAATGCCAGAAATGACCGCATGGATGTCGTTGCCGGCCTCAAAACCATAAAAATAACTGACTTTGAAAATGACCCTACCGGCCTTCCGAAGTCAGATGTCGTCAAATATGAGCTCGAAGGCGGCACTTGGTTTGCCATTCGACCATCGGGCACAGAGCCAAAACTCAAAATCTATGTCTCGTCCGTGGCGACCTCCGGTGAAGAGGCGAAAACAAGGGCAGACGCGGTTGCAAAAGAGGTGCAGAGCCGGTTAGTGCCTGCTGTCTAACCGCATGAAAGGAAACGATATGGGAAAAGTAATAGAAGGGCGGTTTTCCCGCCCTTTTTCACAGCGAGCGGAGCTCATAGACGCACAAGCGACGGCGACCAGGCTTATGGGTGTTGTTGGCGTCGTCGCCCGCTGGCGGATTGATGGATCAAAAACCTTGTATCAGCTTTTGCATTTAGACTATGAGGATTACGGCATAGACGCTTATGATGAGTTTGACGCCATGGAAAAAGAGCGCATCGAGCAGCGGGTCCTGGAGATGACCGGAGGCCTTGGCGGCGCTTTTAAACCCATTACCTACGCGGAGTTCGCGTATCTCGTCGCTACGGCTCATGCGGTGGATCCGGAGTCGCCAAACGCTATCTATGATTTTCTGCCACAGTACAGTTTCATTTTGCAGGACTATGAGAAAAACGGACTGGGCAGAGAAGGCGCCATACAGCTTTTTGAACGTCTTGGTCCGTCTCCGGCCTCGGAATGTGAGCATCTTCATTATTATCTCATGAGACTCCATGGCCAGGATGCCGAGGGTATTCTGTACCTGGGGGATCTCGTCTTGGACGAGCGTTTGGACGGTCCGAAGTCGACACTTCTCAAAAATATTGTCAAAGAAGGGACCGAACCCGGGCATTTCCGCTGTGAAGCTCTGATTGAAAATGAAAATGGCTATTTTGTCCGCATTTTTGATCTTGTCTTTCATAACGAATTGCCAGATCATCCACACCGCTGGATTGGAAGCTGCGAGCTCAAGCACCAGCTGGCGGTATCCCCGGTGGAGGCGTCCTTCATGCTGCGCAAGACGGAATACATCACCCTATACAGCATACTTGACCCGGCGTTTATCACGGAGTTTGAGACGTCCATGCCAGAGCTCATGCCCAACAGTTACCTGGCGGGGGAGCTTTTCACGGAGTTCAATCAAGATAATGCTCATGTGTCGGAATGGATCTACTATTTGAATGGCGACGTCTTTGCCAATTATTTTGTGACAGAGTCCCACCAATTGCTGGTTGCGGCATTTGACCAGGAAACGCTGAAAACCATTGAAAAGCGTTTTGCCGATGGTCACCTTAGCCAGTACCTGTCCAAAGTGGGCGATTTTTCAGCAGATCAGCCGTTATTATACGATTTTATCAATAGCGGTCTGTCAGATTTCTTTGAATATCTGTAACCCTCCCAAGCAGTGATGGGGATGGAGGTGAGCCTGGTTACAGGTTTGCAGCTAAGGAGCGTTGCCAATGGTACTTCAGCAAGTCTTTGTCATATTTTTGCTCATAGTGATTGGCGCATTCGTCAAACGGCTTAAAGTCGTCACGGATGACGTGATCCGGGAAGTGGGAGGTTTGGTCCTCAATGTCACGCTGCCGGCGTTCTTGATTACGTCCATGAATATGGAGTTTTCCCCCTCCGTCCTGAAGAGCAGCGCTATGTTTTTAGTCATTTCTCTCTCAGTTTACGTGTTTGGCATTCTCATGGTCAAACCGGCGACTTGGCTTCTGAAAGTAGACGGCAAAGCCATGGATGTCTATGAGTACATAATTTTGTTCTCGAATTTTGGCTACATGGGATACCCGGTCATCAATCTGATTTATGGTTCACAGGGGGTCTTTTACGCGGCGATCTACAATCTGCCGTTTTCTTTTCTGGTGTGGACCCATGGCGTTCATGTGCTGAAGCGCCATACGGATTCAGCAAGTGTCCACTCGAAGAAGTTTCATGTCAATGCCAGTCTGGTTGCCATTGTGACCGGTTTTATCCTGTTTCTGATGTCGGTGGAGCTGCCGGCTCCAATATTTGATGCGCTGACTTTAGTGGGATCCATGACAACGCCGCTGTCTATGATGTTTATTGGATTTATTTTAGCGGACAGCGATTTCAAGCAACTGACCATGGACTGGAAGGTCTACGCCTTTTCCCTCCTGAGATTGCTGATCATGCCTATCTGCGTCTATTTTGTACTTATGACCATGGGCTTTGAGGGGCTGCTGCTCGGCGTCCCTGTGGTTATATCAGCAATGCCGGCTGCGGCTAATTCAGCCGTTATAGCGGCTCAGTACGGGAGCGATTATCAGCTTGCCAGCCGTGCTATCTTCATTTCCACACTGCTGTCGATCGCGACTATTCCGTTGTTCGTCGCGCTGCTCGCGGCATAACCTAGAATTTGCAAAAAAGATTACAGCCGTGAAACTGGTGGATTGCCAATTTCACGGCTGTGTTTTTTGTAAGGCTATTTCTTTAATGTTACTGTTCTGAGCTGATAAGTGATCGCGCCATCCTTCAGGTTGACAGCAACTGCCTTGGCTCCTGTTTTCAGGTCAAAGGTGCTGGAAGGTGTCAGTGACTGAACGTCGACGACGCTGGCGTATCGTGTCAGGCGTAGGTCAGGATCTTTGGAAGCGCCGCCGCTGAAAATCGTCGTGCGAATCCCCTTACTGTAGAGCTGCTCAAGCTTTTCGTAGAAGAGAGTCTCTTCAAGTTTATCTGAGAAGTCGAGGGTGGAGTTGGTGACGATCATAAGGGATTTCTCGCCGCTTCCGGCGATCATGGCATTAGTGCGCGCCAGGAAGGACTGCCATTGCTTGGCGTTCGATTTGATGATCGACTTGTTCTTGACATTCAGGGTGACAACGGCTACCTGATCAGAAATAAATTCACTGTAGCTGGAAGCCACAACCTCAGTACCCATGAGGTTGCCGAGCATAGAATCGACAGGACCTGCAAAATAGGTCTTGGAGGATCTGTTAAGCTGTGTTGCGGCGTTGACGTAGTTGAGATAGGTGGTATCCGTCTTAGACCCGGGAGTGCCGTTCAGAAGCGTACCTGCTTCAAAGCCACCATAGACTAGAAGTGTTGTGCCGCCGTTTGTATTGACTTTTTGAGACTCAAGTTTAGGCAGCTTATTTACGTCATCCGGGAGGTTGACTTCCAGGGCATTCTTCTTGATAGAGACCAGTTGGTCTATTACAATGACACCGCGATCTTTTCTCGCAGGGTTATCCTCAGCCACGTAAATGCGTTCCACTTTGACTGGCGCTTTTAAGTCGTTTGGATAAGCCGCTTCAACGAATTTCCAGCCTTCCCAGTTGATGCTCGGCGCGAGTTCAAGGTTGACTGCTTTGCCGTCAGCATCCACGAGCTTGACTTTTAGCATGTGCTCGTAGCCGTAGTTGCCAAAGACCCACAAGCCAAGCTTATCAGGGACTTCCGGAAGGGTGACGCCGGTTTCGCCCAGCATGACATAAGCAGCTCTGGTCGCTTCCGTTTTCGAGAAGTCAAAGATCAGCCGCCCGCCCATTGAGCCGTTCGGGCTGAATTTAAGCGGTACGAAGCTTCCTGTCACTTCCTGAGGATACCCAAGGAAGGTTGCCGATGGCTGCTCAAAGTCAAACAGAACCGTATGGGACTCGCCGACTGCAATTGGCAAATGCTTTTTGATGCCATTATATTCCACGGCAATCACGCCTTTACCTGGATTGACTCCCGCAGTGAAAGTACCGTCAGGATTCAATGCGATCAGTTGATCCGGAATGGTCCATGTCGCGAAATCTGTTGGCAGCTCAGCTTGATGCCCGGTCGCGTCAATGGCGAACAACTTGAAGTTTCCTGTTTCGCCAAGCTTCAACTGGAGTGAGGATGGCTTGATGATCAGGTCCACTGCGTCTTTATAGACCTCAATAGTCTTTGAAGCGGTCAAGCCGCCATAATTCGCAGTGATAACACCTTTGCCGGAAGAAGCAGGCACAAAGCCTTCCTCGGTAAAGCTGCCGTCAACGCCTGTCACCGACCAGCTGATTTGTGCCGGATCGATCTCGACCGGGCTTCGGTTGGCGTCAATACCTTTCAGAGACAGCTCAAGCGGCGCGTTGACAAAAATTCCGGACTGAGCGGCTTCCAACAGAATCAGATCCAATGTGCCGCCTTCAGCAGTGCTGATCACGCCAATGCCATTGTGTACCCTGCGCTCTGCGCCGTCAGAAGGGGTATTGACCACGTCGAGGTCAGTGGAGCCAACCGGACGGACGACCATAGTTGTAGAGCCGCCACCGTCGAGGTTGATAGCGTCATAAGCGCCAAGCTCTATTAGAAGCTGGGAGAGCTCGGGTTGATTCAAGCCTCTGAAATTATTGGTTCGGCCGTCAACCGTAAGCAGGATCAATTGTTGTTTATCCTTCGTGATCCCGGCTGCCGTTCTTGGATGTTGACCGGCGATATTCAACGTGTAGGTACTGACGGGTTTACCGTCCTTTACCATGACGGAGCCGCCGCCTATGGTGAAGTCAATATTTTTCAGTGAGTCGCTGTAGTCGATCTCCACCGTGTCACCAACACGGAAGTTGTCCCGCAGTTCCTTGATTTTAGTGCCTACAGCTGCGACGACAAAGGTGTTTTCAGTGAGCGGATAAGGGTTTCCGTTTTCCTGAAAGCCTCTGACAACACCGTTTTCGACATACATTTCAAGAATCGCGACATTGGCTGTTTTACCAAAGGATTTTGCTGCCCATTTAGAATCAAAGACGATGGCGCGGTCGTAATTCAGATAAGGCTTGTTGATGTAATTCAATGACATTGTGTAACTGCCATTTGAAAGGCTCATTTCATAGTCAGCCCAATAATCAATGAATGGGACGCCGTAATCTGTAATATTGAGTGCGGCAAAGCGAGTATCGCCATTTGGTGTCGTGACCAAGTCGCCCTCATCTACAATGGGACCAAGGGTCGAGCTTGTCGCCGGATCAAAAAAGTCAGCGTTGACAGAGCCGATGAGATTGTCATAAGATTTTGAGATGTTCGATAAACTGGCTTTTGCGGACAAAAGCGTCGGATAGATGGGTTTAACTTTGAGATTTGTGTTTTGCAGATCAACTTTCAGGACGTTGACGTTGACCCAGCCTCCATCCGTCAGGCGAAGCAGTTTTTCGTACTGCACACCGTTTGTAATGGTTTCGGTTGTTTTGTTCTGATAATAAAGCTGATAGTCAGCAAAAGCTGACGAGGTGATAAGTGACAGGGCAAGGGCGGCTGTAGCAAATTTACGCCCAATGCGGATAAATTGTGGTTGCATAGAATCACCTTCCCAAACCAATTATACTAAAATTCCCGGAGCGGCCTATTACAATGACCTTACGAAATGGTTACAAAGATAGGGAATAAAAAAATAGGTTGCTATCCAATAATGCCTGTGCTATAATTTCAATGGTCAAAAACAAATAATTGAATCCTTATTGAGAGTGGTGGAGGGAATAGGCCCAATGAAACCCGGCAACCGGTACGAACGGTGAAAGTATGCATTTCATATGCAAACCTTGCGCTTGTTCTGTAAAAAGGTGCTAAATCCTACAGTCGCGACTTGGACGGCTGAGAGATGAGGTGTGCTTAAGTAGTCTGAAGTGCCTCTTCTTTTCTGAAGGGGCTTTTTTATTTGCAAAGAGGCGGTTCTGAAAAGTGCTGCGCAGCTGAGACCATCGGCAGAGGCCTTTTGGGGTCCTGCATGAGACACTAACACAAATTGATGAAATTCAGGAGGCATGAAAAAGTGAAAAAAAGACTCTTTACTTCTGAGAGTGTGACAGAAGGACATCCGGATAAGATCTGCGACCAGATTTCTGACGGCATTCTTGACGCCATTCTCGCCAACGACCCCAAAGCGCGCGTCGCTTGTGAAACTGCTGTGACGACAGGACTGGTACTGGTTATGGGTGAAATTACGACGAGCTGCTATGTCGATATTCCGAAGACGGTACGGGACATTATCAAGGAAATTGGTTATACGCGCGCGAAGTACGGTTTTGACGCGGATACCTGCGCGGTGATCACTTCTATTGATGAGCAGTCCGCGGACATCGCAATGGGCGTGGATGACGCGCTTGAGCATCGCAGCGGCCAAATGGCTGACGAGATCGAAGCGATTGGTGCAGGGGACCAGGGTCTGATGTTCGGTTACGCCTGCAACGAAACCCCGGAGCTGATGCCGTTGCCTATCTCGTTGGCTCACAAGCTGGCGCGTCGTTTGACTGAGGTCCGTAAAAAGGGTGTCCTTGACTATCTCCGCCCGGATGGAAAAACCCAGGTAACGGTAGAATATCATGGGGATACACCGGTTAGAATTGATACCATTGTCATTTCGACCCAGCACAGCCCGGATGTTACCAGAGAGCAGATTGAGAAAGACCTGAAGCAGTATGTCATTGGCCATGTCGTGCCTGAAGCGCTGCTGGACGAAGAGACCAAATACTACATCAACCCTACCGGCCGCTTTGTCGTGGGCGGACCTCAGGGCGATTCCGGGTTAACGGGAAGAAAGATTATTGTCGACACCTACGGCGGGTATTCCCGTCATGGCGGCGGCGCATTCTCCGGGAAGGATCCTACGAAGGTTGACCGCTCTGCGACTTATGCTGCACGCTATGTTGCCAAGAATATTGTAGCAGCTGGACTTGCAGACAAGTGTGAAATTGAGCTTGCATACGCCATAGGCGTTGCAAGGCCGGTCTCTGTCCTCGTTGAGACCTTTGGAACCGGGAAAGTGGCTGAGGAGAAAATTCTTGAGCTGGTCAGCAAGCACTTTGACTTGCGTCCGGCAGCGATCATTCGCGACCTCGACCTGAGACGTCCGATCTTCCGTCAGGTTGCAGCCTATGGTCACTTTGGCCGGACGGATCTCGACGTACCTTGGGAGCGTACGGATAAAGCAGCAATTTTAAAGGAAGAAGCTTTTAAATAAGTCTTTAAATAAGAAGCTTTATGCGCTGACTTAGGGTCCTGAATCTCTTATGATTTGGGACTCTTTTTTTGAAAAATAACTAAATTATGCTATAATGCATTTTAAGAAACTACAATAATTCTGGAGTGTGATTGAATTGGAACCTAGTGACTTATGGCAGAGTATTTTACTGATTGTGCTTTTGATGATGTCGGCATTTTTCTCTGCCTCAGAGACGGCGCTGATGTCTCTCAGCAAAATTAGACTCAGGCATATGTTGGAAGAAAACGTCAAGGGGGCAGATCGTGTCTCAAACCTTTTAAAATCTCCAAGTCGTATGCTGGGCGCCATATTGGTCGGCAATAATATTGTCAACATTGCTTCATCTGCGCTGGCAACGTCAATTGCCATTACGATTTTTGGCCCTGTAAAAGGTATTGGGATCTCGACGGGTGTCATGACGCTGCTCGTTCTGATCTTTGGGGAAATTACGCCGAAGTCGCTTGCTTCAGAGCGTTCTGAACAAATTGCACTTAAAGTTGCTACACCTATTTCTTTTCTGATGGTGCTTATGACGCCGGTACTGACATCCATAATGTTTGTCACAGGGCTGCTGATCAAGCTGTTGGGCGGAAGTCCGGACAAAGATCAGCCGTTCATCACCGAGGAAGAGCTGAAGACTATGGTTACTGTCAGCCACGAGGAAGGCGTCCTCGAAGGTGATGAAAAGAAAATGATTTACAACGTATTTGAGTTTGGGGACTCACAAGTTGGAGCTGTCATGACACCTAGAACGGATATGGTCATGATTGAGAAAAACACGGAATTTGAGGAAATTGTGGATATTTTCAAGAGCGAAAGGTTTTCGAGAATCCCCGTTTATGACGAGACGCCGGATAATATAATTGGTCTTTTGAATGTCAAGGATCTGATTTTTTATGAGCCGGTTCATAACACATTCAAGATAGAGGATTTTATCAGGGAGCCCTATTTTACTTATGAATTCAAGATGACCAGCGAGCTTTTCTCGGAGATGAGATCAAAACGCGCTGCTATAGCTATAGTTCTGGATGAATACGGCGGAACTGCGGGTATGGTCACCCTGGAGGATCTTGTTGAGGAGATCGTGGGAGATATTCAGGATGAATATGATGACCATGAGGTTTCAATTGAAGTGGTCCAGGAAGATGAGTATATAGTGGACGGCTCAACCAGGATTGATGTGGTTAATGAAATGCTGGGGCTTCGTATTGAAACCGAGGATTTCGACTCCATAGGCGGCTTTATCATAGGTGAATTTGGCAGATTGCCGGAAGTTGGAGAGCGCATTGAACATGGCAATGTTGAGTTTGTCGTTGAGAGTATTGAGAAAAACAGGATAGAGAAGCTCAGGATTTTGACCTGATGCCTTGTGGGGATGTGACATTTTGGTGGCACATCCTTTTTATATTTTGTCGATCTTAGGATCAAAAAAGCCAGCTGTCAGTGACAGCTGGCGCCTATTTACGTATACAGTCTGCTAAACTTCAATTAATCTAAGTGGCTCTTCGATGATCAGATCCGCATCAGTCGCTGCTCGGAGTTCGTCTACAGAAACACCTGGGGCAATTTCAAGGACTTTTAGTCCTGCAGGCGTGACCTCCATGACCGCCATTTCAGTGACGATCAAATTAACTTGTGCCTTAGCGGTTAAAGGCAGCGTGCAGTTTTTCATAATCTTTGGTTCGCCCTTCGCCGTGTGCTGCATGGCGACAATGACGCGTTTGGCGCCAGTCACCAGGTCCATGGCGCCGCCCATGCCGGGCACCATTTTTCCTGGAACCATCCAGTTGGCGAGGTTTCCATGCTGGTCCACCTCGAGTGCGCCAAGAACAGTCGCATTGACATGTCCACCGCGGATCAGCCCAAAGGAGAATGCGCTGTCGAAGAAACAGCCCCCTGTCAGAACGCTGACAGGTTGTCCTCCGGCGTTGGTGATTTCCCAGTCAAAGCAGGTTGCCTCCGGCACAGGGCCAAGTCCGATCATACCGTTTTCTGACTGGAAGTTGACGTCAATATCAGGCGGAATAAAATTGCCTACCATAGTAGGAAGGCCAATGCCGAGGTTGACCAGATCGCCGTCATTCAGTTCTTTTGCGACGCGGCGTGCGATAAATTCTTTTGGATCCATCATGCCTGATCACCTCCGACAATAGCATGGACCAGTACGCCAGGTGTCATTACGTCGTTTGGATGAATTTCTCCAACTTCGACGAGTTCCACAGCTTCAACAATGACAAGATCCGCAGCCATTGCAATAATCGAATTGAAGTTTCGCGTTGTACCATTGTAATACACATTGCCTTTACGGTCTACTTTTGAGCCGTACAATAAGGCGACATCTGCCCTGAGAGGCAATTCGAGAAGATACTCTTTGCCTTCGATAGTTAGTTTTTGTTTGCCTTCTTCCACTATCGTACCCAATCCGGTTGGTGTCAGAACGCCACCGAGACCTACGCCACCCGCGCGTATTTGCTCGATCAGTGTGCCTTGTGGGACTAAAACGACTTCTGTTTCTCCCTCAGTCATTTGACGGCCGGTTTCTTTATTGGTGCCAATATGGGAGACAATAGCCTTTTTGACCTGTTTTGAGACTATGAGTTTGCCAAGCCCCTTATCCGGAAATGAAGTGTCATTGGCAATAATGGTCAAATCTTTGATCCCAAGTTCGACGAGCTTATCAATCATGCGCTCTGGCGTTCCACACCCAAGGAACCCACCGATCATGACTGTCATGCCGTCGTGAATTTTCAAAGCGGCTTCATCAATAGAGATTATTTTGTTCATGTAATCCCTCCTATGTTATTACACGACCCTATTGATATATTATCAGAAAAGTGCGTAGTTGCCACCTCATTTTATTAAAACCGGTCAGGCAATAATGGTATAATAAATTCAAGTGTTGAATAAAGGATGATTGGACCGAATGGATAGTGCTAAAGAAACTCATGCAGCAGAAAAAAATACCTTGAGCGGTTTTGTCGAAGAGATCGTATACAGAAATGACGAAAACGGTTTTGCCGTCATAGTGGTGGACTGTGAGGGTATTTATTGGCATGCCAAGGGGATCATGCCCTATGTCAGAGAGGGCGAGCAAGTGGTTCTTACTGGCAGATTTGTCGACCATCCAACCTACGGAATGCAATTTGATGCCAAGCAATGTGAGGCAACTCTGCCAGCTACAGAAACGGATTTGCTGCGTTATTTGGGCTCGGGCATGATCAGAGGTATTGGTCCCTCAATGGCAGCCAAGCTGATTGAGGCTTTTGGAGAGGAAATTTTTGACATCATGTCCTATAATCCTGACAGGTTGTTGGCGGTACCCGGGATTGGCCGAAAGAAACTGGAAGAGATAATCTTGTCCTACAGGGAGCAATTTGAATCCAGAGACGTGATATTGCAGCTGCAGAAGCTAGGATTGACAGCGCAGATGTCCCTCAAGGTGTATCAGATTTTAGGTGCGGATGCGGTAAGCTTGGTTCACAGAAACCCTTATCAACTGGCTGAACTTGTGGATGGCTTTGGTTTCAGGCATGCAGACGCGCTGGCTAGACGGATGGGGCTGGATCCAGGTTCCCCGGAGCGGGTCAGGGGCGGACTGCATTATGTTTTGGTTGACAGTGCCTCTCAAGGGCATACTTTCATACAGAGTGCCGGATTGGGCACACAGGTTTCTGAACTGTTGAGCGTTCCTGTCGACACGGTTCTCAAAGTGCTCGGTGAAATGGTCCTTAAAGGTGAACTATATCTCGAAACCGACTCAGAGGATCTTGAGGAGATGAAGGACGCCGTCTATTTGCCGTCACTTTACATGGCGGAGTCCCTCGTTGCCCGCTTTATTGCAGAAATGATTGGAACCCCTGTCGGTAAAGTCAAAGCAGATCTGGATGATGAGATCGACAAAATAGAGATGCGCTTAGGCATCGCATTTTCTGAACTGCAGAGGCAGGCAGTCAAAGCCGGAGTTGATGAAAAACTCGCAGTCATCACTGGCGGCCCGGGGACCGGAAAAACAACAATTATAAATGGTCTGATTAGGATTTTCGAAAGCGCGGGCATGAGCATAGCCCTCGCTGCCCCTACAGGTCGCGCCGCCAAGCGCATGACGGAAGCGACGAAAAGGGAAGCAAAGACTATTCATAGATTGCTTGAGTATAATTATAGTGAAGATAAAGAATTTCTGAGCTTTCAGAGAAATGAAGATTCACCGCTGGATGCGGATGTCTTGATCCTGGATGAAGTCTCTATGATTGACATCATCCTGATGCAGCATTTGGCAAAGGCTATCAAGCCGGAAACTAGGCTTATTCTTGTCGGTGACGCAGATCAGCTGCCCTCAGTCGGCCCTGGGAATGTACTTCGGGACATAATAGATTCTGGCCGAGTTCCGGTGATTCGACTGACAGAAATTTTCAGGCAGAGCGAGCGCAGTATGATCGCCATCAACGCGCATAGAATCAACCATGGGGAGTATCCTTTGCTGAATGATCGGGACAAGGATTTTTTTCTGGTGAGCGCCAGACAACAGGACGATATTTGTTCCCTCATTGTAGACCTTGTAAAGCGCCGGCTTCCTGAGTATTATGGGGTGGATCCCATCAAGGATATTCAGATTCTGACTCCTGTGAAAAATTCCCGGGTAGGCACGAAAGCACTGAACGAACTTTTGCAGTATGCCCTCAACGGAAATGAAGACAGGCCTCACAAGAAAATAGGTGACCGTGTGTTCAAAGTAGGCGACAAAGTCATGCAAATAAAGAACAATTACAACATGAAATGGGTGACGGATGACGCTGTGGAAGGCGATGGTGTCTTTAACGGCGATATGGGATTCATAGAAACCATCCTGGAGTCAGAGCGTAAAATGGTCATTCGCTTTGATGATGACAAGCTTGCACATTACCAATACAACCAGCTTGAAGAGGTGGTGCACGCCTACGCAGTCACCATTCACAAAAGTCAGGGCTCGGAATATCCTATTGTCGTTATGCCGGTCACCTGGTTCCCCCCTATGCTGATGAGCAGGAATATACTCTATACGGCAGTGACGCGCGCCAAAAAAATTGTCGTGCTCGTTGGGGATGAGAAATATATGAAGATGATGGTGGACCGGACAGACGTCAGTCAGCGCAATACAGCACTGAACCGGAAAATAACCCGGCAGGCGGAGTTTATTGAAACTATGGGAGAAAAGGTCAAAACCTGAATCTCAACCATTTTTTATAATAACATGCGCTCACCCCGCTCACATTTTGGATTGACGGAAGCGCACGGAGGGATTTTGTGGTCCTGGACCTCAAGCACTTGATCAGAAAGGCGGCCGATTTTTGGTTTCCCAGAGGCGTTACCTGTATTGGCTGCGGTGAGGACATTTTTGATGAGCGCTATGGGTTATGTCCCAGCTGCCTTAAAGATTTGGGGATCATTTACGGCCGAATTTGCAGACGCTGCGGCAGACCTTTGCCTGAAATGTCCACCACCCTTTGCTATGCCTGCTTTGGCAAACTGACCTCATTTAAGGGCAACGTGGCTGTAGCTGCTTACTCTGACTTTGCTCAACAGCTGATCTTCAAGTATAAATACAAAGACCACCGCTATATTGGTTATCATATGGCTGAAATGATGGCGGAACTCCTTCAAACTACCTGGATCAGTGATGTCGACTGCATTGTGGGCGTGCCTTCTTCAAAGAAAAGGATCAGACAACGCGGCTACTGCCAAATGGCGCTGTTGGCAGAGCATTTAAGTGAAATGACTGGCCTTAACCATCTAAGACGCATTCTGATCCGAACTCAGGATACACCTAGGATGAAAAAATTGAATCGGGAAGCCAGAAGTCAGGCTTTGAAAGGCTGTTTTGAAGTACGGACACCCGAATACATTGTCGGGCGCTCTGTATTGCTCATTGATGATATCATGACGACAGGCGCGACACTTGAGGTTTGCTCTCGAGCCTTGCTTGAGGCCGGCGCTGCAGAGGTTTGGACTATGACATTTGCGACGGTGTATGATAATCAACCATCGGCAAATAAAAGTTTTTTAGAAAAAATCCTTCAACATTTTTAATTGTTAAAATCATGTTAATTGAAAATTGTTTGACCGCGCAGGTTAGGGGTAAAATCATAACAACTTCATCAGGATGGGAGGAGCGCATAATTAAGACCCACTTATCTGGAAGTGACATAAAGAAATCCCGGAAGGAGTTGTTGTTATGAATGTGATCGTAGCAGGTAGAAATGTGGAGATTACGGAATCTCTGAAAAAGATGGTCGAGGAGAAACTGGACAAATTCCAAAAGTATTTTAAAACTGATGTGGAGGCGACTGCCACCTTTAGTGTCCAGAAAAATCGTCAGATCGTCGAGATTACGATCCCTCTTAAAAATGGTGCCATCTTCCGAGTCGAGGAATCTTCGCCTGACATGTATGCATCAATTGACATGGCCGTGGAGAAGCTCCAGAAGCAAATTTCCAAACATAAGACGAAACTGGAAAAACGCTATAAGAGCCATGACACTATCCGCTTTGAGTATATCCCGGAGAGCACCTATGCTGCTCCTGTGGAGCATGGTATCGTCAAAACCAAGCGGTTTCCTGTAAAACCAATGGATGCTGAGGAGGCCATCCTTCAAATGGAATTGTTGGGTCACAACTTTTTTGTCTTCCGGAATGGGGAAACGGACGAAGTCAATGTCGTTTATCTCAGAAAAGATGGCAAATATGGTTTGATTGAGCCAATGCTTTAAACTATCCAGCCTGGGGCTTCAGCCCCAGGCTTTTTAATTGACTTTTTACAGTTGTGTTACAATTGGATTAAATGCTCGAGAATAGTGTAAATTATTTGAAAATAAGCCTCAAATCAGTGATTGACGCTATTTGCAAGACTTCATTTTTTTTGTATAATGACTTTAACATGGTACTCAGAATGGGGGAAATACGCATGGAAGAAAAAGTACTTAAGTATGAAGACGTCATAAATAAACTGTCGGGCGTCATCGCTTCCAAAGTCGTACTGGATGGGCAGGAAATTCGCGAAATTCACGTATTGACTAATCGAACCAGAGCCCCAAAACAGATTTCCAGAGACATCCAATCCTCGCTGACGGCGTATTATGGCATGCCTATTGATCATAGAATGATCAGTATCGCGCAAATAGAAGACGGATCCAGAGACAAGCGTCTTGAGCGCATCCTTTTGTCAAAGGTTACATACGAGGTTGAAGAAGATAATATTGCGACAGCTACCGTCAAACTGAGAATGTTTGACGAAGAATTTATTGGAACTTGTAAAGGCGTAAACTCACTGCGCAATGCCATGAGACTGGTTGTAACAGCGACACTGAACTGTGTGCTCAACATGCTGGAGTCAGATCGTCAACTCGTGGTGGAAGACGTTGAAATCAATCTGCTGGCGAAAACCAGAGTGGCCATGGTGGCAATTTCCCTTGCTGACAGCCATGATGAGCAGCTGCTGGTCGGCGCGGCAGTGGTCAGAAAGTCTGAGAATGAAGCTGTTGTCAGAGCAACGCTTGACGCTGTGAATCGCAAGATGTATCAACTGTAATACGGCACCAAATCCTCATTGGCAAAAAATTCGGTCGGTGTACCAAAGCGCAAATCAGGAATGCCCTTAGCGAAGAGTAAGACAACCTGCAGCCCATAGCGAAGCAGCAGAGTCAGCTCACAAGGGGGTTCTTTTCAATGAAAAAGAGATTATCTGTAGTAGTCATGTCGTTCTTGTCTCTTTTACTGGCTGGTGGAGCTTACTTAGGCTGGAAATAGCCTAAGCCACCGATCGACCGACCGAATTTTTTATTTAGTACGAACTAATATGGGAGATCCTATATGAAACAAAACATAGGTTTGAGAGTATTCACTTCATTGATTATTTTATTTGGTTTTTTTATTATTTTTGAAGCGGGACAAATGATTAGCACTGAAACAAAAGTGACTTCAGTGCTTTTTTTTGCTTTCCTTTCATTTATTGCAGATTCAATGATAATCCAAATAAGTGAAAAAAAATATGTATCACTTGGATTTGCAATTGGTTTAGCTGCAATTCTTTTATTTGATCCATATACTGCAGCGGCAATAAATTTTTTGGGAACGTTTTTTAGTGTGTTTTATTCTGATGGGAAATACCGACACATATTTAACAGTTCAATATACAAACGACTGTTTAACGGCAGCGCATATGCAATTGGGTCACTAGTTGCAGGTAATGCTTATGCAATGAGTCACTCCATTTTACCAGCATTTACAGTGTCTGGTTTCGGTATTATAAGTATTATCGTGGCTGTTGCGGTTAATATATTAATCAATATTTTGATTTTTATTCTCCTATATGCTCTGCTAGATCAGTTAGAACTTAAAGAAGTCATGCATGAATTATTCTGGATCACCCAGAATTTCATTGGAATATCACCAATTGGCGTCTTTATGGCGATCTTGTATAAAAATAGCGGCTGGTTTATGGTGTTATTAGTTCTCGGTCCTCTTCTCGTAGCCCGCTATAGCTTCAAACTCTACCTGGACATGAAAAACCAGTATTTTGAGACCATAAAGACCCTCTCCAACGCGCTGGACGCCAAGGACGAATACACCAACGGTCACTCGCACCGCGTCGCGCAAATTTCAACTATTATCGCAAAGGAAATGAAAATACCGGTCCTGTTGATAGATGAAATCAAGACGGCCGCTATTCTCCACGACATTGGAAAGATAGGCATCAGTGATGCCATAATCAATAAGCCCGGCAGACTTGAGGACCACGAGATGGCCATTATCCAGAAGCATCCTGAGATTGGCGCTAATATAGTCAAGGATGTCAAATCCCTTGAGGATCTATCAAATTATATCCGGTATCACCATGAACGCTACGACGGGAAAGGCTATCCAGAGGGGATCTCCGGCGCGGATATTCCCATTGAGGCAGCCATTATTGCCGTGTCGGACTGTTTTGATGCCATGACTTCAGACAGGGTTTACAGAAAAGCTATGTCCTTTGAGATTGCGCTGTCCATCATTAAGGAGGAGCGCGGGAAGCAATTCCATCCGGAGGTCGTTGACGCGTTTGTCCGCTGTGCAGATAACGGACAAATTCCAAAAACACATGAAATGATGTGAAGCCTATGCTGATAGAAACTACAATTTTAGGTCTGTTGATCGCAGTGGTCAGCAATCGGTGGCACTTTTTGGTCGAGAACATCAAGATCAAGGGTGTCTGGCTCCCTTTTTTGGCGGCTGTCATTGAAGCTGGAATCCAACTGATTTTGAATCGGGGAACCGCAGAGATGCGAGGGATCATCTTCGACTATGAACTGACGCTGATGGTGCTCGTCTACTCGTTATTGGTAGCTTTTTTCGCGCTCAATCTCAAGACGCCTGGCGTGGCGATTCTTCTGGTTGGTGTCGCCCTCAACATGATTGTGATTTTCTCAAACAATGGAAAAATGCCGGTGGATATCGATATGGCCATCAGCTATGGCTTTACGCAGACGGCGGAGCAGCTAAAATCAGGATTGGTATTCGGACACTCAGCCATTAACTCCGAAACGACAAAACTGACCTTTCTCGCGGACATACTGCATTTAAGACCGCCATACCCAATGCCCAAGAGTGTCAGCCTTGGAGATTTGGTTCTGGATTTAGGCATTTTAATGGTCTTTATACTGAACCTGCGAGAAAATCCCAACGCTTTAGAGAAGGAGGAAACCCATGTTTATTGAAGCTTTAGCCCTTGGCCTGATCGCCGGAATAGTACGCAGCGGCAGGGTCAGAAATCTGCTTGAGCTGGAGATCGCGGGTGTCAGCCTGATTTTAACAGCAGTGGTACTTCAAATACTGCCCATTGTCCTCGAACCTTTTATTAAGTCTGAAAACTGGCTCTCTTTTCTGCCGTTCGCAGGGAGCTTGGTCATGGTCGCAGCCATAATTATGAATAGAAAGAAGAAGGGCTTTTTCATTATTTTGATTGGTGCGCTCCTGAATATATTGGCTATGGCTGTCGCCGGATTCAGAATGCCGGTAACTGAAGCCGCGTTGTTGAGAGCGGGTATGCAGTCCTTGCTTGAGACCATTCAGGATGGTTCGGTGATCAATTATATACTGGTCACGAGCGCAGATGGACTGAGCTACTATTTAGGTAAAGTCATCGCGCTGCCAGAAATCTATCCGCTGTCTAAATTGTTTAGTGTGGGGGATCTGTTCATCAGTGGCGGGCTCGCCTATTTTATTCAGGATACCATGCAGAATCAGTGGTTCAGAAAAAGCGGCAGTATGATCAATTACAGATTCTAACTTGGGATAAAAGGGCTGCTGTTTAAAGGCAGTCTTTTTTGATTTAGAAAATTTAGGCGGAGGAATGAGCAAACCTAAGCAGTAGTGGGATTGACGATATCGCGGCACTTTGGAATTTTTGCCGGTAAGACGTCTGATTTTAGTCTTTACATGGCACTAGATTTAATCAAACGTTAAGATAAATGTGATAAAGTCGTGTAGGTGTTGTGATATAATGTATGAGGTATCTTTTAAAGTAGGAAAGGATTGAAAAGCATGGCTTTGTTGGATAAATTGTTTGGTAACTTCAACGATCGGGAGATAAAGCGTCTCTCGAAAATGGTGGATCAAATCGAGGCGTTTGAGCCTCAAATGCAGAAGCTGAGTGACGCTGAGCTGGCGGGAAAAACTGTCGAGTTTAAAGAGCGGCTCGCAGCCGGGGCAGACCTTGCGGATCTTTTGCCGGAAGCGTTTGCTGTAGTGAGAGAGGCGAGTGTCAGAACTATTGGCTTAAGACATTATCCTGTGCAGCTTCTGGGCGGCATTGTGCTGCACCAGGGGCGTATTTCAGAGATGAAAACCGGCGAGGGCAAAACGCTGGTTGCGACTTTGCCGGTTTACTTGAACGCACTGGAAGGAAAAGGCGTTCACGTGGTCACGGTCAACGACTATCTCGCGAAGCGGGACAAGGAATGGATGAGCAAGGTTTATGGATTCCTGGGCCTCACCGTGGGCTGTATTGTGCACGGAATTGGCACCCAGGAGCGTCGCGCGGCTTACAATGCGGACATCACCTACGGCACGAACAACGAGTTTGGCTTTGATTACCTCAAGGACAACATGGTGGTCTTCAAGGAACAGATGGTACAGCGGGAACTGAACTACGCCATTGTGGACGAAGTGGACTCAATTCTCGTGGACGAGGCGCGCACGCCGCTGATCATATCCGGGGAAGGCGCCAAGTCGACGGATCTTTACAGGGTCGCGGATATGTTTGTCTCGACTTTGAGACATGAGGTTGATTATATTGTCGACGAAAAGCAAAAATCGGTTGTATTGACGGATGACGGCGGCGTTGAAAAGGCGGAGCGTTTCTTTAGCCTTGAAAACCTCAGCGACCCGGAAAATATGGAAATTTCGCACCACATCAATCAGGCGCTGAAAGCGCGTCTGATCATGAAAAAGGATGTGGATTACGTCATTAAGGACGGCGAAATTGTCATTGTTGACGAATTCACCGGACGTCTAATGTTTGGTCGACGCTATTCCAACGGTCTTCACCAGGCCATTGAGTCAAAAGAGAATCTGGAGGTCAGAAAAGAGTCCCAGACCCTTGCGACGATCACCCTTCAGAACTACTTCCGCATGTACAAAAAGCTGGCAGGTATGACCGGTACAGCCAAGACGGAGGAAGAGGAGTTCAAGCACATCTATAATATGGACGTGCTTCAGGTTCCAACGAACCGTCCTATTCAAAGAAAAGACCTCCCTGATTCCATTTATAAGACGACCAACGGCAAATTTAATGCCGTTATTGAGGATATCATCAACCGTCACAAAAATGGTCAGCCGGTTCTGGTGGGCACTATTTCCATTGAAACGTCTGAGTATCTCAGTGAGCTTCTTCGCAAGCGCGGCATCCGACATGAGGTCCTGAACGCGAAGCAGCATGAGCGCGAAGCTGAAATCGTCGCACAGGCAGGAAGAAAGAATCAGGTGACCATTGCTACGAATATGGCGGGCCGCGGTACGGACATAGTCCTCGGCGGCAATCCTGAGTTTATGTCCAAGCGGGATATGTTGAAGCACGGTTATACGGATGAGATGATTTACGAAGTGCTCAGGCCAAAGACACCGGACATTCCGGAGGTCATCGAGGCCAAGGCGTTTTATGAGCAGATCTTCGCTGAGCACAAAAAAGTGACAGATCTTGAAGCGGAGGATGTCAGAAGTGTTGGCGGCCTCCACATCATAGGTACCGAGCGACATGAGTCGAGGCGTATTGACAACCAGCTCCGCGGCCGTGCAGGCCGTCAGGGAGACCCGGGATCCTCGCAGTTCTACCTCTCCTTTGAGGATGAGCTCATGCGCCTGTTCGTCTCCGATCGAGTCAAGGACATGGTTGAGAAGCTGGGAATGGACGAGGACACGCCGTTGGAAGCCAGCGTGCTTTCAAAATCTATCGAAACCGCGCAGAAGCGCGTTGAGGGCCGCAACTTCGGCATTCGTAAGCACGTCCTTCAATATGACGACGTCATGAACCGCCAGCGCACCATCATTTATTCGGAGCGCTCCAAGGTTCTCCATGGGGAAAACATGAAGGATCACGTGCTGGGCATGATCGACGAGGTCATCAAAACGTCAGTTGAAGCGTACACCGCCGGAGCGGATTTCCCTGAAGAATGGGATTTGAAGGGGCTTGAGGAGCATCTGCACCAGATCTACCTTCCAAAGGGCGGAATTTTGGAAGAGATGGACATTCCATCCCTTACTCGTGAAACCCTGGAAGAGTCCCTGACTCAGAAGGCTTTGACACTCTATGATGAGAAGGAACAAGCCTTCACGCCTGAGCGGATGAGAGAGCTCGAGCGCTTCCTGGTGCTTCGCGTGGTCGACGACAAGTGGATCGATCACATTGACGCCATGGAACAGCTGAAGCAGGGCATTTCCCTGAGGGCCGTCGGAAACGAGGATCCGGTCAGAGCTTATCAGATCGAGGGCTTTGATATGTTTGGCGAAATGATCCGCAACATTCAGGAAGATACGCTTAAGTATCTCTTCCACGCGACTATAGAGACGCGCACGGAGCGCACGAGCTCGGTCAAGGTGACGGCGGAATCCGGCGGTGGCGATACGGTGTCGGTGTCAAAACCATCGGCTAAAAAAGAGGTCAAAGTCGGACGCAACGATCCGTGTCCTTGCGGCAGCGGCAAAAAGTACAAGAAGTGCTGCGGTGCCAACGAAGGGAATTAATTGCGGTCGAGCGGCCTGTAAATTCTGGACCAATAACACAAGTCAGAGTGAAGTATTGACCGGGACTAAGAGCCGGTAAATTTAGGGCGCTGTTTGAAGCCCCCCTTGAGAAGGTGATTGGATGTTGGCTATTGAACAAAGAATAAAAACGCTGCGGGAATTGTCGGAGCGTCTGAAAGAACTGAGGGGTTCACTTTGACATTGACCGTTTGAAAACGGAGCATCAGGATCTGGAAGAGAAAACGGTTCAGGAGGCATTCTGGAATGATCCGGACGCGGCTCAGAAAGTCTTGAAGCAGGCAAAGCACCTTAAAGATAAAATTGATCTGTACGATTCACTCGTGGAGTCCCACCAGGATCTGGAGATGCTGGCTGAGATGGCAATGGCGGAATCGGATGACAGCGTTGAACAGGACATCGTCACAGGCGTGGAGCAGCTCGCTCAGAAAATTGAAGCTCTGGAACTGGAGACCTTGCTCAGCGGGGAGTATGATCACAACAGCTGCATTTTGTCCATCCACGCTGGAACCGGCGGTACGGATGCTCAGGACTGGGCCTCCATGCTGATGCGGATGTTCTCACGTTGGGCGGAAAACAAAGGTTATTCTGTCAGAATCCTCGATTTGCTGAGAGATGACGAGGCGGGGATTAAAAGCACCGCTCTTGAAATTGAAGGCGAAAACGCCTACGGCTTCTTGAAGTCAGAAAAAGGCGTTCACCGTCTGGTTAGAATCTCGCCTTTCGATTCCTCGGGTAAGCGGCATACCTCTTTTGCTTCGGTGGATGTCATGCCTGAGCTGGACGAGGAAATCAAGGTGGAGATTGATCCGGGCGACCTTAGAATTGACACCTTCCGGGCGTCAGGCGCAGGGGGACAGCACGTCAATATGACGGACAGCGCTGTGAGGATCACCCATCTTCCAACCGGCATTGTCGTGCAGTGTCAGAACGAGCGCTCACAGCACTCCAACCGAGCGACGGCCATGCGGATGCTGACCGGGAAGCTCCTCGAACTTAAGGAACGCGAGCACAAGGAGCGCATTGAAGACCTTGCGGGGGACTACTCCCAGATCGCCTGGGGAAGTCAGATCAGGTCCTACGTCTTCAATCCATACAACCTGGTCAAGGATCACAGAACAGGCGCTGAAGTCGGCAATGTCTATGGTGTCATGGATGGCGAACTGGATGTTTTTATACAGGCCTATTTAAAAGAAAACTCCAGAAAATCCTGATAGACACATCAGACTAAAAAACCGGTTCGAATATCGCAGCGAACCGGTTTTTCTGTCGGGAGGCGGCTGATTGGCGCGGCTGATTGGCGCGGCGGAGAAGGGACGCAGAGGTTAGGCGATCTGCTGACAAAGCGCCGCGGTACCCGTTCGCGCTGCGACGACACTGATTAAAGGGGAAAACAATATGAATATACTTGAGCATTTATCCAAGGAGATGGGCCTGGCGGCCCAGCAGACCGAGGCTATAGTTCGCTTGATTGACGAAGGCAACACTATTCCGTTTATAGCGCGTTACAGAAAAGAAATGACGGGCGGTACGGATGATGAAACCCTCCGGGCATTTGATGAACGCTTAAAATACCTTCGCAGCCTGGAGGCGAGAAAAGAAGAGGTTATCGCTTCCATTGAGAGCCAGGGGGCGTTGACGGAAGAGTTGAAAACCGCGATCCTGGAAGCGGTTGTGCTCCAGCGTGTGGAGGACTTATACAGACCTTACAAGCAAAAGCGAAGAACCCGGGCCACCATGGCCAAGGAACGGGGACTGGAGCCGCTGGCAGACTGGCTGGCGGACGAGAGCAACCGAAAGACCGACGAGGCCGCCTTGCTGACCTTTGCCGAGGCCTTCATAGATGAAGAAAAAGAAGTGGCTGATATTGAGGCCGCCTTGGCCGGCGCCAGAGATATCCTGGCAGAACGGCTTTCGGATGACCCGGATCTGAGGCAGGCCATCCGGGCGTTTTATCAGAAGCAGGGCAAACTGCAGTCCAAAGCGGCTGATCCGGATAAAACCTCCGTGTATGAAACTTATTACATCTTTGAAGAGGCCATCAAAACCCTGCCATCCCATAGAACCCTCGCCATTGACAGAGGCGAAAAGGAAGAGTTCCTGAAAGTCAGTCTTCTCATTGACGAGGACCACTTGAGGAAGATGGCGGAGAAACAGTTCATCAAAAATCTTTCCGAGGCTCAGCGCGCTCAGCTGGCCTTGGCAGTCGAAGACGGCCTGAAGCGTCTGCTGCTTCCTTCTATTGAACGTGAAATTCGAAGTGAGCTCACAGAAAAAGCCCAGGAAGACGCCATCCGCGTTTTCGCCATGAATACGAAGCCGCTGCTGATGCAGGCACCTGTCAAGGGGAAAACCGTTCTGGCTATTGACCCCGCCTACAGAACCGGCTGCAAAGTCGCCGTTTTGGATGAAACCGGCCGTCTGCTCGATAAGACCACCATCTATCCAACGAAGCCGCACAACGATATAGAAGGTGCAAAGAGAGTATTACTGGGTATGATTAAGAAACACGGGGTGGATCTCATTTCCATCGGCAACGGCACTGGCTCCAGGGAGACGGAGCAGTTTGTCGGGGAGATGCTGAGGGAAGCGGACCGACCTGTGAACTACACCATTGTCAGCGAGGCGGGGGCGTCGGTGTACAGCGCTTCGAAGCTGGCCAGCGAGGAATATCCGGACCTGGACGTCACCACACGGGGGGCCATTTCTATTGGGCGCCGCCTGCAGGACCCTATGGCGGAGCTGGTGAAAATTGATCCGAAGAGCATTGGCGTCGGTCAATACCAGCACGACCTGAATCCCGCGAAACTGGACGACTCCCTGAAGGGCGTCGTCGAAGCCTGCGTCAACGCGGTCGGCGTCGACCTCAATGTCGCCACGCCGTCTCTGCTGCAATACGTGTCGGGCATTGGCTCCACGCTGGCGAAGTCCATTGTATCCCACAGAGAAGAAAACGGTAAATTCCATAGCCGAAAAGAACTCCTCAAAGTCAAGCGCCTGGGGCCTAAAGCCTATGAGCAGTGCGCGGGCTTTCTCCGCATAGCGGATGGCACGGAGCCGCTGGACGGTACTTCTGTCCACCCGGAATCCTATGCGGCCTGCAGGGCACTGCTCAAGACTCTCAAACTAAGTCTGGACGAAACGCGAAAAATGGACAGGACTCACTTGTTTGCACGAATGCAGGAATCCACGGGGAAAAAGTCGCCTGAGGAAGCCTTCAAGGCATTGTCAGAGCTGACCGGCGCGGGCATCCTCACGCTGAAGGATATTGTGGAGGAGCTGCTCAAGCCGGGCCGTGACCCGCGTGAGGACATGCCGGGACCGGTCTTCAGAAGCGACGTTCTGAGTATGGAAGACCTGGAAATAGGCATGGTCATGATGGGGACGGTGCGAAACGTGGTCAACTTTGGCGCCTTTGTAGACATTGGGGTCAAGAACGACGGCCTCGTCCACGTTTCCCAGCTCTCGGACAAATTCGTCAAGGATCCTATGGACGTAGTCCGTGTCGGAGATCCAGTCGAGGTCCGGGTGATCGGGATCGACAAGGAGCGCGGCAAAATTTCCCTTTCCATGAAGAAAGCATAATGGCAAGCCTGTAAGGAGCTGATAACACTTGAACCTGATCATAAATTCTGTCGAGGCCATGCAGCGCTTCGGACATTTTCTTGCAGGCTGGCTCGAGTCCGGCGCTGTGGTGGCCCTCACGGGTGACCTCGGCGCAGGCAAAACCACCCTGTCACAAAGCATAGCCGCCGGCCTCGGGGTCAAAGAGGACGTGACCAGCCCGACCTTTGCCCTGATGAACGTCTATAGCACAACAAGCGGCATGGAAGTGTATCACTTTGATGTGTACCGCATCCTCGACCCCTCCGAAATGGAGGACATTGGCTTTGATGACTTTGTCTACGGCAAGGGCGTCAGCCTGATTGAGTGGGCAGGGATGATTGAGCCGATGGTTCCTGAAACCGCCCTCTGGATCGAGATAGGCTACGGCTTTGAAGCAGAGGAGAGATATCTCAGGCTCTCCTCGCCATCCATTGAAACCCGGGCAAAAATCAAAGTGCTTATTGAAGCTTTCAAGGAGGAGGTGGCTTGTTCATGAGAATGCTAGCTATAGAAACCTCGTCCCTGGTGGCGTCGGTCGCGGTGGTGGAGGACGATTTGCTGCTGGCAGATTTTGTCCTGCAGCATCCCATGACCCATTCCCAGAAGCTGATGCCCATGCTCGAAAACGCGCTGACCTACCTGGGACTGACCATTCCTGACTTTGATGCGATTGCCGTCACTATCGGCCCAGGGTCCTTTACAGGGCTCCGGATTGGGGTGTCTGCGGCCAAAGGCCTCGCCCAGCCTTTCGGGATTGGCGTCGTCCCTGTGTCCAGCTTAAGGGCAACGGCCTATAACGCCTATGATTCCCGGCGGATTGTCGCGGTCATGATGGACGCGCGGCGAAATGAATACTATGCGGGGGCCTGGAAGTTTGAGGCAGAGGGCCTGGCGACCGTGGTGGAAGAGGCCGCCTGGCCGGTGGACGACTTCGCTGCCAGACTTCTGGAGGCTGCTCTGCAGGCCGGGACGGAGGTGCTTCTAATGGGCGAAGGCGCCGCCAAGGCCTACGAACGCGTTCATGCCATTTTAGGCGACCGGGTAACTCTGGCGCCTCAGGAAATGCGCTGTCAAAGAGCCGCCTCTGTGGCTATGTGCGCACGGCTGGAAGGGATACAGGCCGTCGATTACGACAAGGTACCCATGAATTATCTGCGCCGGCCCGAGGCTGAAGTGACCCGCGAGCAGCGGCTGAAGGGGTGAGGGGATGACGGATTCCAATCACCAGACGCAGGCAGAGCGAGTCGCCGGCAGCGTCCTCAGACCCATGGTCCTTGCTGACGTCGACCGCGTGGCTGAGCTGGAAGTGCTCTGCTTTAAAACGCCCTGGCCGCGCAGTGCCATTGAGGAAGAACTGGTTTCCAATCCCCGTGCCCACTACTTTGTCTATGAGGTGGGGGGGCAAATTGTGGGGTACTGCGGGTTCTGGCTGATCCTGGACGAGGGACACATCACCAACCTCGCCATTGATCCGGTGGAACGGTCGAAAGGGTACGCCCAGGACATGATCGCTCAATTTGTGAAGAAGGCCGAGGCCCTTGGTGCGGCGTCCCTGACGCTGGAAGTCCGCAGCGGCAATGCCTCCGCTATTCACGTTTACGAAAAGGCAGGCTTTGTCTCCATGGGCGTGCGCAAGGGCTATTACCTTGACAGCGGGGAAGACGCGCTGATCATGTGGAAGACCATTTGATGAGGTGAGCAAAGTGAAACGTAAATCCGCGCTTTGGGTGCTGCTGGTGCTGGCACTCGTGATTGCCGCCATTGGATTTGTGATCTGGCGGGCGACCCGGTTGGAAGACGGTGTTCTAGTCTATACGGATAAGGTCATTACAAGCGAGGCTGCCGCTTATGTCTACGCCAGTGGAAAAGTGGTTGCCGCCGAGGACCGTGATGTCTATGCGGAGGTGCCGGGCGTAGTCGAGGAGGTCTTGGTCGAACTTGGCCAGCAGGTCAGGCAAGGCGATGTGCTGGCGACCCTGGATTCCCAGGCCCTCGACCAGCAGCTGTCGGCCGCGCGCCTTCAGCTCAGCATTGCTCAGGAGACGCTGAAGCAGGCCCAAAGCGCCGGGAAGCTCAATTACGATCTGCCGCTGAAGACTGCCACTGCCGCTTATGAGGATGCTCTGAAGCTGGTCGCGGATCAGCAGGCGCTGTTCGACGCGGGCGCCATCAGTCAGTCCGAGCTCGATCAGGCCATGCGCCAGCTCGAGCGCGCTGAAACGGAAAAGCTTTCCGCGGAGCGTGGCTACAGCAGTTATGGCCAGGAAAGTGCCCTGCGGATTCAGTCCCTGTCCGTCTCCTCCGCGCGCCTCGCCCTGGAGCAGCTGCAGTCACAGAAGGACAAGCTGACGCTCAAAGCCCCTGCCGATGGTGTCGTGTACGCCATCCGTACCAAACCGGGGGAACTGGCTGCCCAAGCTTTGCCTCTGTTTTCCATAGCGTCTTCGGATCGGTTAAAGGTCTCCGCGTCTATCAGCGAGTACGACATTGATTCAGTTGCGGTAGGACAGCCGGTCGTCATACGCAGTGATGGCTTTGCGGATCAGTACGAAGGCCAGGTGACTTACATTTCTGACGTGGCCGAAAGTCTGGTCAGCGGCCAGTCTTCCGAAACGGTCGTCAAAATAGAAGTCTCCTTCCTGGCACAGGAGACGAAATTTCGCCCGAACTATTCTGCGGCCATTGAGATCCTGACAGCTGAGAAGCAGGCGGCACTGATGGTGCCTTATGAGGCGGTCTATACAGACGCGGCGGGTGTGCGGAGGGTCTTTGTAATCGAGGAAGGCATAGCCAAAGAGCGTTTGGTGACCCTCGGCATTGAGGGGGATCTGAACGTCGAAATCATAGGCGAGGGGCTGGCTGAAGGGGACGTCGTCATCCTCAATCCGACAGAGACTCTGAAAGATGGAGATCCGGTCAAAGTGATCGAGGTGGAGTAGATGATTGACATTCAGGGACTGACTAAAATCTACGATACGGGCAGCATTCAGGTCGAAGCGCTCCGGTCGGTGGACTTTCATGTGGAGGAAGGGGATTTCGTAGCCATCATAGGGGCCTCCGGCTCCGGAAAGTCGACTTTGATGAACATTTTGGGCTGTCTCGACCGACCGACCCGGGGACGATACGTTCTGGACGGCGTTGACGTCAGCAGCCTGAGTGACCCGCAGCTTGCAGTCATCCGGAACCAGAAGATTGGATTCGTGTTTCAATCCTTCAATCTGCTGGCCCGCGTCAATGCTATCAAAAATGTTGAGCTGCCCTTGATCTACGGCCGTGTCCATAAGGCCGAGCGCCACCAAAGAGCTATGGAGGCTCTGGACCGCGTAGGTCTTTCGGACCGAATCGATCATAAGCCCAACGAGCTCAGCGGCGGTCAAAAGCAGCGGGTCGCCATAGCCAGGGCACTTGTGACCCAGCCGGCGATAATCCTGGCAGACGAGCCTACGGGAAATTTGGATTCTCATTCCACCGAGGAAATTATGCAGATCTTCAAGCGCCTGAATGACGAGGGTGTCACGATGATTATAGTCACCCACGAGCATGAAATTGCGGATAATGCCAAGAGAATCGTCACCTTTAAGGATGGCGCCATTGTCACGGATGACCGGAAAACTGGCATCAGTGAAAGGTATTGGCCGGAGGAGATGGCGGCTGGTGCGGATTCTGAAGTAGTCGTCAACTCGGCAGCAAAGGGCTCCGCTGAAGCACTCCTGGTGCCTGAAGCGCCATCCGGGGAGGTGACGCAGTGAACTTTGCAGAGAGCTTCAAGATTGCCCTGGACGCCATTTGGGTCAATAAGATGCGGTCGCTGCTCACTATGCTGGGGATCATCATAGGCATTTCTTCTGTCATTGCTGTGGTGGCGCTGGGAAGCGGCAGCGAAGCAGTCATAGGGCAGGAGTTTGAATCCTTTGGCGTGAACCGCTTGTTTGTGACGACGAGCTACTCGGAAGAGATAACTTCACGAGACCGTCTCAACCACGCGGATGTTGACGCTATTGAACGCAGCTTTCCGGAGGTCATCAAAGCTATGACCATTTCCGTATCCGGAAGCGGACAAATCAAGGGGAGACAAAACCAGGATCCCATCTCTGTCAGTTTGAACGGCGTCAACGAGCGGTATAATAGCATAGAGGACATCAAACTTCTGCACGGCAGATTCCTTGTCGAAGCTGACATCAAGGCAAAGCGCGCGGTGGCTGTCGTAGATGCAAGTCTAGCCACAGAACTCTTTGGCAGAACGGATGTCGTGGGGGAACGCCTGACCATAACCTCCCGGTCGAGTATGTCCTATATTATTGCCGGTGTTTATGAAGCGCCCATGACCTCGTTTTCCAATATTCCGGGGTTTGAAATGCCTAAAACAGTGCATGTGCCTTATACACTCCTCGAACGGCTTTACGGGATTGGAGACAGGGTGAACGGCGTTGAAATCAATCTGGTCATGGAAGCGGATCAAAAGGCAGTTGTCGAGGACATTAAGGCACTGCTGGAGAGACGCCACGATAATATTGGCCAGGAGAAATACATGGTTTTCAGCGCGGAAGAGCAGCTGGAAACTGTGAATCGAGTCCTGGGACTCCTGACTACAGTCATTGGCGCCATTGCGGCGATCTCACTGATAGTGGGAGGGATAGGCGTCATGAACATCATGCTGGTCTCTGTCACGGAGCGCACGCGGGAAATTGGCATCCGAAAGGCGCTCGGTGCAAAGCGCAAAGACATTCTGATGCAATTTTTGGTCGAAGCGGTGATTGTGGCACTGATAGGCGGCGTGATTGGAACGGTTTTAGGAATCGCGTTTTCCTTCGGAATAGCCTGGGTCATCAAAATTCCGCCATCCACAAGCCTTGGCACTATTCTCTTAGCCTGGCTGTTTTCGGCGGGTGTGGGCGTCTTTTTCGGAATTTATCCCGCGAACAAGGCCGCGAAGCTGGACCCTATTGAAGCGTTGAGGTATGAATGAGGTCGGCTGTATTGGCGGCCAACCGTCGTTCAATGAAAGGACAAACGTCGCTGATGCAGGGGACTGTAAAGTCGATCACATTTGACAAATAAGCTAGGAGGGCGTCTATGGAACCTCGAAATCCGAATCAAGATCTGTATGGGCTGGAGCCCATTGAACAGCAGGAAAATACGCTGTCATTTTTTAAAAAGGCTGTGTCAATATTTATCAACCCCGTCCGCGCTTTTGAAGCCATTCGTCAAAAGCCAGATGTCTTTCTCCCTTACTGTGCAAGTATGCTGGTGGCGGCGCTGTTTTCGTTTGTCACTATGGGTCTCATGCAAGACTACACTTTGGAGACCATGGCAGCTTCCTATCAGCAAATGGGCATGGAAATACCGGCAGATCAGCTTCAGAGCTTTGCCAGAGTGACCATGATCTCCACAATTGTGGCCATGATTGCGGTCAGCGTCATAGCACCCTTTGTCAAAGGCGCTATTGCTCATCTGCTCAGCCTTGCCTTTGAGGCCAAGACGACTTTTAAACGGAGTCTATCCGTGGTAGCCTACGCTTATCTGATCATGATGCTGGGCACTTTGATTCGAATACCGCTGGCGCTGATGACGAAAAATTATCTCTTCACCTTCTCGCCCGCCATGTTTTTAGGCGATGCAGCACCAACAGATCCGCTCTTTTCTTTCCTTTCCGCATTCGATCTGTTCACGATCTGGTATCTGGCAGTGTCTGTCATAGGCTTTAAAACCGTCCACAAACTCAAGACCTGGCAGGCTGCCGTTGTTGTGCTCCTGCCGTTCGTCATGTCCCTCGTTTCTGCATTAATCCCATTCTTAACTGGTACCGCGGTTTAGTCTTAGTGTTTAAATGGCACTTGACTAAAGACCGCAGACAGGTCCTCTGAAAGCTGCTTAAACGCGGCAGGTTAGAAGGTATGGTTATCCTTTCAGAGGCTTCAGGAGGCATAGTCATGAAATCAATCTTAACGCTGGCTATTGAAACCAGCTGTGATGAAACCTCAGCTGCCGTCGTCCGAAACGGCAGAGAGGTTTTGTCCAATGTCATTTATTCTCAAATTGATCTTCACAAGCTCTACGGGGGTGTCGTCCCTGAAATCGCGTCCCGCAATCATGTCGAAAAGATCAGCGGGATCATTGACGAAGCCCTTCGGGAAGCGGATTGCTCCTTTCAGGATCTCGATCTGATCGCGACGACTTACGGACCGGGTCTGGTCGGAGCGCTCCTGGTCGGTCTCTCGACGGCTAAAGCGCTGGCGTTCTCCCTGAACAAGCCATTGATTCCCGTCAATCACATTGAAGGTCACGTGGCTGCCAACTACATTGCCCATCCTGATTTGGAACCCCCTTTTGCGGCGCTGATCGTCTCCGGCGGGCACACCCATCTGGTCAAGGTCGTGGATTATGGACATTACCAAATCCTTGGGAAAACCCGGGATGACGCTGCCGGTGAAGCCTATGACAAAGTAGCCAGAGCGCTTGGGATAGGTTATCCCGGCGGTCCTCAGATTGACCGGCTCGCCAGACTTGGCAATGGCACAGCCATTCCCTTTACCAGAACCTATCTGGAGCAGGACAGCCTGGATTTTAGTTTCAGTGGCTTGAAATCCGCTGTACTCAGCTATCTGAATCAGATGAAGATGAAAGGCGAACCGGTTGTGGTGGAAGATGTTGCCGCCTCCTTCCAGGAAGCGGTAGTCGATGTTTTGACTGACAAAGCGGTCGCTGCAGCGTTGGCTTCAAACGTCGGAACCCTTGTACTGGCAGGCGGCGTCGCGGCAAATTCCCGACTCAGAGAAGTCCTGGACCAAAAAACCAAGGCAAAGGGCATCCGGATGCTTTATCCGCCAATTGAACTTTGTACAGACAATGCAGCCATGATAGGATGCGCCGGTCACTATGCCTATTTAAATGGACACATTGCGGACATGACCCTGAATGCAGTTCCTAATTTGACGCTGGATGCGCCATCATTCTGAATAACACAACAATTGAAGCGCGGCGCGTCTTTTGACAGCCGCGTTTTAATGTGCGCAGAAGTCGATGTCAGATACCCGCTTCCTCACGAAACTCGGTGTCAGACACCGAGTTTCATTGTTATGTTAATACAATATAAATAACTGAAAATTCTGAATACCACATTTTTTCTGTGGATGACTTTGTGGATAATGTGGAAAACTGTTAGAAACCCCTGTGAACATAGTCGTTTAACAAGGATAACCTGTGGATAGACTGTGTATGGTGTTGATATGAATATTGGAGCGGTGCATATACATGAATAAAGTTGCGCGCCTCTATGCGCCATCAGGATTGTGTTTGCCGGCTCTCTTTTTCTCTGAATAAGAGGAATTTACAGACTTTTAACACGAAGTTCATCAGATCCTTGCACTTCAGATGTATGATCATGCTGTAGAGAAGAGTGAAAACAAAGGGCAGAACACATGACTGCGAGGAGAGTCCACATGATCAATACACTTATTTTTGATTTTGACGGCACTATAATAGACACAAACCTGATTATTGCGAAAGGCCTTAATCTTTTTTCAAAAGCCTACAGAGGCAGCCGATTGTCACAGCACGAGCTGGAGCAGCTGACAGGCAAACCGCTGCACGACCAGATGGCAGCCCTCAATCCTGAGCGTGCGGATGAGATGACAGCGCGCTTCAGGAAGTGGTACGCCCAGCGGCACGACGCCCTGACAAAGGCATTCCAAGGGATGGATGAGCTCTTTGACGATCTGCGTCAATGCAGCTTCAAAATGGCTATAGTGACCAACAATAGCAGAGAAGGCGTCCAAATGGGACTCAAGCATCTCGGTATGCACCATTTATTTCAAACGGTCATTACCTGTGATGACGTAAAAGAAAAGAAGCCATCGCCAGAGGGTGTCCATTTAGCGTTGAAACGGATGAATGTCAGACCAGAGGAAGCCCTCTTTATTGGAGATAGTTCCGGCGATCTGATAGCGAGCCGCCGCGCGGGCGTCGCAAATGTACTGGTCGGCTGGACCTCGGTTAGGAGAGAAACTCTGATGGCCCATCAGCCGGACTTTGTGATTGAGCATCCCCTCGAGCTGCTGCAGGTTGTCAGCCTGGCAGAGGAACAAATTGCGTAGTTTTTCGTGTTCACAACAGACGAAAGCATAAAAAAAAGCCTGGCTTTGGCTGCCAGGCTTTTCTTTATGCTTTCATATAATTATCTAACGTTCTCCAGGTACTCCACAATTTGACCCACTGTTTGAAAACGCTCAGCGATATCATCCGGGATCTCAATGTCGAGCTCATCCTCAACCGCCATAATGATTTCCACTGCGTCAAGAGAATCTGCGTCCAGATCGTCTCTAAGATTTGTGTTCAGGGTGATTCTGTCTGGATCTGAAATTGCCAGCTGATCTTCAATGATACTTTTTATCATTTCAAACATTCGGGTGCCTCCTCATACAATGGTTGGCGGTCAAACCGCCCACAGATCACTATTCTATTATAGCCCACAGCCTCGATTTGTCCAGACTGGTGAGGGTTCAATTATGCATCATTTCTGAACTGTTTTTTCACGCATAATGTGAACAGACAATCCACCTACTCTTCCAGGTGCTCTGTCCAGCGCTCATAAAGAACTTCAATCTCCGCCTTCAGCTGTTCACTGGTTTCTGTCAAGTTGAGAAGGGCTTGATGATCCTGGGAAATGCTGACGTCACACATTTTCTGTTCAATCTCGTGCAGCTCGTTTTCCAGCTCGTGCAGCCTCGCTTCGAGGTTTTGAAGGTCGCGTTTTTTAGCGCGTTCCTCCGAGAGTTTCTCCTTTTCCCTTCGCCGTTCTTCCTTCTGGCGCGTCTTATTGACTATAGTCTGATCAGGCTCGTTCTCCAACTTTTGATTGGTGGCGAGCTTTTCCTTGTAATCATCGTAATTCCCCAGATACAGTGTCGTACCGTCCGCCTTCAGTTCCACCAGTCTATTGCAGAGCCGGTTCAGGAAGTAGCGGTCGTGTGAAATGGTGATAATGGTGCCTTCGTAATTTTCCAGCGCCGACTCCAGTGCTTCCTTTGACTGGATGTCCAAGTGATTGGTTGGCTCGTCCAGAAGCAGGAGATTAGCTTCTGAGAGCATGAGCTTTAACAGCGACAATCGGCCGCGCTCTCCGCCACTGAGCTGTGAGACGAGTTTATAGACGTCATCCCCAAAGAAGAGGAACGCGCCGAGTAAAGTGCGAATCTCTGTCAGGTCGAGCTTAGGGTCAGCGTCAGAGATTTCTTCCAACAGACTGTTGCCGGGATTCAAATTGGACTGTTCCTGGTCATAAAGCCCAACCTCGACTTTGTGTCCCAGCTTATAATAGCCTGCGTCCGGCTCGACTTTACCACAGAGAATGTTAAAAAGCGTCGTCTTGCCTATGCCGTTCGCGCCAATCAGCCCCACACGGTCCCCACGGTAAACAAAGAGCTCGGCATTATTGAAAATGCTTCTGCCGCCATAGGACTTCGCCAGCCCCTCAGCCGCCAAGACATCTTCGCCGCTCTGAATCCGCTGAGTCAGATTGAGCCGAGTCCGGCGGTGATCCTCTGTGGGCTTGTCAATGCGGTCCACTTTTTCAAGGAGCTTCTCCCGGCTTCTCGCCCGCTTGGCCAGCTTTTCTGTCCCGTGCTGCTTAAAGCGCCGGATCATCTCCGCCTGACGCTCGATTTCGCGCTGCTGCTTTTCAAACGCCTTCATTTCGACCTCAAACCGCTTGCGCTTCTCACGGGCATAGTCGCTGTAAAGCCCGGGATATTCCGTGAGCTTGCCGTTTTCGATCTCATAAATTTTGTTGACCAGCTGATCGAGAAAATAGCGGTCGTGGGAAATGATCATCATGGTGCCCGGATAGCTCTTCAGGTAGTTTTCAAGCCAGGCGCAGGCGTCTATGTCCAAGTGGTTCGTTGGTTCGTCCAGCAGGAGCAGCTCCGGCTTCTTTAAGAGAAGTCTGCCGATGCTCAGCCGTGACTTCTGCCCGCCCGAAAGCTCATTCAGATCTCTTCCGAACTCCGATTCCTCAAAACCAAGACCTCTCAAAACACCCTTGACTTCGCTCCTAAACGTATAGCCGCCATCTTTTTCGAAGGACTCAAGTTTATGTGAATACTCCTCTAACCGCTTTTCGTTGACGCTTATGTCCTTTGGATCCGCGTCCGCGATGTCATGCTCAAGGGCGCGCAGCGCCTCCTCGCGGGCAAGCATCTCCGAAAAAATGGACATGGCATAATCCAATAGGGTCTGTGAGCTGGAGGAGGGCACGATCTGTTCCAGATAGCCAATCTCAGTATCCTTTGCCCGGTAGAGTGTGCCGCTGTCACTGGTGATCTGACCTGTCAGAATCTTGAACAGCGTCGTCTTCCCGGCGCCATTGCGCCCGATCAGGCCTACTCGATCGCCTTGAGACATTGTAAAGGAGATGTCCTCAATGATTCGGTCAACACCGTAATATTTTGTCAAACTGTTGCATGATAATGCTATCAAACTAACCGCTCCATTCTGGTGAATCGTTCTTGAAAATCATTTTATCATATTCGACAGCAGCGTAGCTTTGGATGATAGAAAAAAGCACAGAAAAAGATAGTTCCGCCGATGGGTAAGCGTTCATGACCAAAAAGAACATATTTAGGCAGCATGCGACTTGAATTGTTATTAAATTGACATAGAGAACTTATGAATGGTATAATTTTTCATAAGAGTTAAAAGGATGTGAGGATAGAGTTATGACATCAAATCAGAACATTTCAATGGCCGTTATACGAAGACTGCCTAAATACCACCGTTACTTAAGAGAATTGCTCGACAAAGATGTCAAGAGGATCTCTTCGAAAGAACTTAGTGAGATCATTGGATTCACTGCATCCCAAATTCGTCAGGATCTTAATAATTTTGGCGGCTTCGGACAACAAGGTTATGGTTACAACGTTGAGGATCTGTACAGTGAGATCGGAAAAATTCTGGGTCTGACCAAAACCTATAACACTATAATCATAGGCGCTGGTAATTTGGGGCAGGCACTCGCAAACTATGCGAGTTTCGCAAGATTTGGCTTTAATCTCGTTGGGATTTTTGACGTAAATCCTAAGGTAATCGGATTGAAGATAAATGATGTTGAAGTTCGGGATATGGATGATCTTAAAGCCTTCGCCAGTGAAACGCCTATTGATATCGCCTACATATGCACCAGCCGCGCGGGTGCGCAGGATGTTGCAGACGCTCTGATGGCGTGCAAGATCAAGGCAGTTTGGAACTTTGCGCCGGTTGACCTCAGAGTGGATGACGACGTCGTCGTGGAAAACGTCCATCTCATCGACAACCTGCTGACCCTGACTTATTTTGTGAAAGAGCAATAATTAAGAAGCATAGGATTGCCCGGCGACAGCCGGGCTTTTTTATTGCTGCAAGGCCGCTTGAAAGACGTGGAAGAACGTGTCTGACACCAGATGCCACACACAACGCCTCCATTTAAGCATTGGCATTGTTAATAAAATAACGAATCGTTAACATTCCAACAAATAAGTGTATAATGTGATTGGGTAAACATGGGGTCGATTTATACAAGGAGGATTCTTATGAAAGAAGTTGTCATTGTCAGTGCGGTTCGTACACCGGTAGGGTCATTCGGGGGCTCACTAAAAGACGTTACACCTATGGATCTTGGCGCGCTCGTCATCCGTGAAGCGATTGCCAGGGCAGGTGTAGCCGTTGAATCCGTGGACGAGGTGCTCTTTGGCTGTGTACTTCAAGCCGGTTACGGGCAGGGCGTCGCCAGACAGGCGGCTCTAAAGGCTGGTCTCCCGGACAGTGTTCCTGCTTCAACGATCAATATGATTTGCGGCTCAGGACTTAAAACCGTTTCCATGGCCGCCCTCAGCATCATGGCAGGCCAAAATGACGTCGTCATAGCCGGTGGTACAGAAAATATGAGTATGGCACCTTATCTGCTGCCGTCCGGACGCTGGGGGCAGCGCATGGGCGACGGCAAAACTTATGACGTCATGGTCAATGATGGGCTTTGGTGTGCTTTTAATGATTATCACATGGGGGTCACTGCTGAAAATTTAGCATCTCAGTATGAGATTTCCAAAGAAGCGCAGGATGCATTCGCTGCAGAAAGTCAGCGACGCGCCTTCGAAGCCCGCGAAAGCGGACGTTTTGACGAGGAAATCATACCTGTTCCAATTCCGCAGAAAAAAGGCGATCCTGTATTGTTTTCAAGAGATGAATACATTAGGGAAGGTGCCACCTTTGAAAGTATGTCCAAATTGCGTCCTGCGTTTAAAAAAGACGGCACGGTTACGGCGGGCAACGCGTCAGGCATCAACGACGGCGCGGCAGCTTTGGTGCTGATGAGTAAAGACAAGGCGGACGAGCTTGGGCTCACACCTTTGGCAGTCATCAAATCATTTGCCTCAGCGGGTGTTGATCCATCGGTCATGGGTATAGGACCGGTTCCGGCGGTGCGCAAGGCACTCCAAAAAGCACAGCTGACAGTTGAACAGCTGGATGTGATCGAGGCAAATGAAGCCTTCGCTTCTCAGGCGCTTTCTGTCATGAAAGAGCTCCAGCTTCCGGCAGATAAAACCAATGTCAACGGCGGCGCAATTGCGATTGGCCATCCAATTGGAGCCAGTGGCGCTCGAATTCTCGTCACACTGCTTCACGAAATGAAGCGCAGAGATGCAAAATTAGGCCTTGCCACGCTTTGTATCGGCGGCGGTATGGGTGAAGCCCTGATTGTGGGGCGTTAGGATAAAACTATGAATTCTTATAGACTCTCCATAGAGCGCATGATTGAGAAAATCATATCCAAAGTCCTGCGCTACGACCGGATGTCATTTCCGCTGGACGACCAACAGCATAAAGTGACGCTGATTGAACTGTGGCTTTTGAAGGAGCTTCAGCGTCAGGCGCTCTCCATCCAGGAAATCGCAGAGCGATTTGATCTGAGCCGCGACTTGGTCTCCAGGAGTGTGGAGCGGCTGGAAAGGCTCGGATTGGTCGACAAGGACGTATCCCGGGAGGACAAGAGGATTCGCCGTATTGGGCTGAATGATATTGGAAACCGGGCGCTTGAAAGCTGGCAGAGTCATGAGAAGGAATACCTGGATTATGTTCTGGGAGAAATGACAGTCAACGAACAGAAGGCGGTTCTGAAGTTTTTGAGTCGTATGAATCAGCTGACGGTTGGAAAGTACGATCTGCACGATTAAAAGAAAAAGCAGCGGGAAAATGGCAGCGACAAGGAAGTCGGAGAACGACTTCCACTGCACCTATTTCCCACTGCTTTACTTTTTTTCTTTTGCTCTATGCCTTACTCAGGCTTTGGAGCGTCAACCGGGCAAACGTTTGCGCAAGCGCCGCAATCGATGCAAGCTGAACCGTCGATAACGTAGATGGAATCACCTGCAGTAATGCAGCTGACTGGGCACTCAGGCTCGCAAGCGCCGCAAGAAATACAAGAATCTTGAATTACATATGCCATTGGAGATCCTCCTCAAATATGTAGTTGCCGGTTTATTGACCGGCGATATCGAAATTATATCTAGATCAGGAGGATCATAGCAATGAAAAAAGGAAAAAAATAAAGAAAACTAGCTAATCAAAAATGATTATCATTATATTGTAACTAACTCGCGCCTATTCCATAGGTAAACATAAAAATGAGGCATGAGATAAACGGAAGCCATGACTTTCTGATATAATAAGAGTGATTTCAAGTTCAAACAATGCCGTGATCGGGCAGCGCAGTTATATTAGAGCCAAGTGATGCGGGTTCTTCAGGAGTGATGATAATGAAAGTTTATGCACTCGTTGGCAGCAGTGGAACAGGTAAAAGCCATCAGGCCATGCATGTGGCCCATGATTATGGCATTCAGTATATTATTGACGATGGTTTGTTGATTGGCGATTCAAAACGCCTCGCAGGAAAATCCGCCAAACGTGAAGATACTAAAATGGCGGCGGTGAAGCGGGCGATCTTTTTTCACCGCGACCATCGGCAAGAAGTCAGGGAAGCTATTGAGCGCTTGAAGCCGAGCACCTTAATGATTTTGGGAACTTCTGACAGAATGGTGGAGAATATTGCGGAAAATCTGGGCCTTCACGGGATCGACGAATGGATTCGAATAGAGGACGTATCGACACCAAATGACATTCAAATGGCGAAAAATCAGCGGGAAAAATTTGGGAAGCACATCATTCCGCTGCCTTCTGTTGAGGTGAAACGGGACTTCAGCGGCTATTTCCTGGACGCGGTCAAGACCATTATTCGCCGGCGGGATCATTCAACGGTCGTCGGTGAGAAGACCGTGGTCAGGCCAACCTTCAGCTATTTGGGAAAATTCAGCGTGTCCAACAAGGTGCTCGCGCAGATCGCCGAGTACGCCTCTGAAGAGGTTCCTTTAGTGCACTCTGCAGATAAAACCAGAGTCATTGAATTAGGCGACGGGCTCGAGATTCACGTGGAATTGGAACTTAAGCCGCCATACCGTATGATTGAGACTGCGACAGCGGTGCAGCAACATGTGGCGGAGGCAGTTGAAGAAATGACGAGAATACAGGTCATCAAAGTTTTGGTCTACATAAAAAGTTTGAAAATTCAGACCGAAACCTTGTATTGACACTGTCTGCGGATGTGTTAAAATGGCAGTGTGAGAATGTTTAAATTATAACAATAAATGAATTTTAATAATTAATGATTCAATTTCGCTACAAAAAATGAAAAACACGTGACGATTCAACAATTTTATAATATGGTCGGAACTGCTATATGCAACTGCAATCTGGGTAGTCAAGCAAGCCAGTCTTCTGAAGGCGCAAGTCCAGGGGAAGGTCAGCGCATGTCACCAACAAGAATCTGGCGAGCTTCACAATAACAAGATTTAAGGAGGCCAATAAAGTGGCAGAAAAAACGTTAAATCCATTTGAAATCGCCCAGCAACAAGTTAAGGCAGCATGTGAAGTTCTTGGTGCGGAGCCGGCAGTTTACGAACTCCTGAAGCAGCCCCTCAGAGTCCTGGAAGTCAATTTCCCGGTTAAGATGGACGACGGCACTACGCGTATGTTCCAGGGTTTCAGATCTCAACATAATGATGCAGTTGGTCCTGCTAAGGGCGGCATCCGTTTCCACCAAGGCGTTACTTATGACGAAGTTAAAGCTCTTTCCATGTGGATGTCCTTCAAATGCGGCGTCGTAGGCATTCCTTACGGCGGCGGCAAAGGCGGCATCACAGTCGATCCTGCTACTTTGTCCCAAGGCGAACTTGAGAGAATGTCACGCGCTTACATTACAGCGATTGCTCCAATTATTGGAGAAAAGAAAGACATCCCTGCGCCGGACGTCAACACGAATGGCCAGATCATGTCTTGGATGGTAGACGAATACAGCAAGCTCAGAGGCGAAACCGTTCCTGGCGTCATCACCGGTAAGCCTGTCAACTTTGGCGGTTCCCTCGCAAGAAACGAAGCGACCGGTTACGGCGTTGCGCTCATGATGAGAGAATCCGCTAAATACCTCGGCATGAACCTCTCTGATCTCAAAGTCGCGATTCAGGGCTTTGGCAACGTGGGCAGCTTCGCAGCACTGTTCGCTCACCAGCTTGGCATTAAAGTTGTCGCAGTTTCCGACTTCTCTTGCACGCTCTTCAAAGAAGACGGCATTGATGTCGAAGCGCTCATGGCATACTCACTCAACGCGCCTAACAGATTCATCACTGGCTTCGGACAGGGCACAACTGAACTCGACAGAAACGAAGTCTTCGGCGTTCAATGTGACATCTTCGCACCTTGCGCACTTGAGAACTCCATCACTATGGACAATGTCGACAAGATTACAGCTCGCGTTGTCGTTGAAGGCGCTAACGGCCCTACAACTCCAGAAGCTGATAAAGCACTCTACGAGAGAGGCGTGCTCCTGATTCCTGACATCCTTGCAAACTCAGGCGGCGTTACAGTTTCTTACTTCGAGTGGGTACAGAACCTCATGAACTACTACTGGTCATTCGAGGAAGTTCAAGAGAAGCAAGAAGCGCTCATGGTCAAAGCGTTTAATGACATCATCACGATCAAAGAGAAATACAACATTGATGTCAGAAAATCAGCTTATGTTATGTCCATCAAGCGTATTGCTGACGCAATGAAAGTTCGCGGCTGGTACTAATAGAACGAACTTAATTATATAACTGATTTAAGCGGTTCATGGTTTGCGCGCATTGCAAATCATGAACCGTTTTTTTATGTCCTTCATTTATAGGAAACCTATAAATGCGCCAGGGTAAACGGTCGTGAAGTTTTGTTTTTTTGAAGAATACAGTTGGTATTATTTTTGCGCTGTTTATAAGAAAACAACAAGATCATCAGTTGTTAATGCCGTCCGTTTGTGATATTCTTATTCCAAGTACATAAACGAAATTGCTTTCCATACTAACGGTAATTCCATAAGCGAATATGCTGGTGATGTGAAACAATACCATAGTGTCAAAGTCGCAGGGGTGGATTAAAGTGATAGATGAAACGGGCGTTTCTATAAAAGATATCCTTAAAATGAAAGTACTTGAGAACTGCAAAATTGTCGCAGGTGAAGAAGGTGTCAATAATGTCGTGACACGCGTCAATGTCATGGCAGATCCTGACATTCTCAGCTGGGTGAACGAAGGCGAATTCCTCCTGACCACGGGGTATTTCTTCAAATCCACTTCAATGGAAGACCAGCTGAATCTGATTGAGGTTTCTGCGTCTAAAAAACTCAGCGGTATTGGGATTAAAGTATACCCTTATCTGGAAAGCTTACCTGTGGAAATCGTCGAACTGGCGAACCGTTTGAAGTTTCCAATCGTCGAAATTCACCATGATATCCCTTTCGCGGAGATCATGTCGCCTGTCTTTCAGGAAATCTTCGAACGTCAGACCAATATCCTCAGAAAAGTCGAAACCCTTCACCACGACACCATGAACGTCGTTCTCAAAGGCGGCGGCGTCAAGGATATTCTCAAAAGCCTGGTAAAATCCATTGAGAATCCAATCCTCGTAAAAGACTATCATTTTGAGGAGTTTATTCATGATGGTGAGCGCGATCCGGAGCTGTGCAGTCAGTTTGAAGAAAATGTAAAGCATTTTATGCGTTCCAGCACCTCGGGAACCAAACAGACCAAGACTTTGACAGACCGGGTTGTGATCAACGGCAAGGAAATGGATCGCTTCATGGTCCCGGTTATGATAAAAAATGCGGTCTACGGTCATTTGGTCGCCTTTGGCTACGAGCGCGAACTGACGAATTTTGACGCCCTTTACATGGAATCCACGGCTAATGTCGTTGCGCTGGAGTTTTTGAAAAGACTCTCTGTGCAGGAAGTGGAGAACAAATACAAGACAGAGTTCTTTGAGGATTTGGTTTCTCTTGACGAAAAGAGAAAGCTAAAAGCCCTTGAAAGATCAAATTATTATAGATTTGATAAGGATTCTTTCTACAATATCATGAACATCAGAGTCAGCAAGGCGGAGTCCAACCTTGCCTCGGACGAAGAGTACAATCAGCATCTGACCAAAGTCATGTATTTGATCGATATAATTTGCCGGAAAGAAGGCAGAACGTATCTGATCGCGAATAAAGGCAAGAAAATAAATGTGATGACTATGTGGAAGAGTCCTGAGGAATTTGCCAAAGAGTTTAAGAAGCTGGCCGAAGAAACAGAGGCAGTTCTCGACAGCAAAATGGGTCACATAAGCTACAAAGTTGGCATAGGCAGACTTTATAAGGGTCTGGGTGATGCGTACAGAAGCCTTTACGACGCGGATAAGGCAGTCGAAGCGTCGAAAACTTACATCAATGAACGCGTCATTAATTTTGACGCCCTTGGGATCTACAAGATTTTCTGCCAGGATCACCTGAAAAACGAATTAATCAGTTTTTATGAAACTACTCTGGAACCTCTGGTTGCTTACGACCGGAAAAGAGACACAGAACTGGTTAAATCCCTGATCGTCTATTTTGAGACAAACGGGAATTTAAAGAAGATGTCAGAGCTTTTATTTACCCACTATAATACAGTCCTATACCGCATCAATCGAATCCAGGAGATCACAGGAAAAAATCTGGAGAACGAAGGCGACAGATATGGACTTCAAACGGCGCTTAAAATAATGAAGATTCTTGACTTATAATGTGCGACTTGACATTGATGCTATGATTTTTACGAAGAATAAGACGAAATTTGTTTTAATCTCTTGAATATTCAAAATAATTTTGTAAATAACCTACAATGAAAAACCGGACAGATATTGATCTGTCCGGTTTTAATTTTGAATACTTTTAAGTTGATTGGAACTGTTTGGAAAAAACGAAGGCCCTTTGACTCAGACCCTTCAATCTATTTACTCCTCAACCAGTGCAACCGCTCTGATTGGTGAGCCTGAGCCGCCTCGAATCCTGAGGGGGAGACCGAAATAGAGGAATCTCTTGTTGACGATCTTATCGAGGTTACAAAGATTTTCTGTATTGGTCATGTCGTACTCTCCGCAGATCAGATGACCTGAGAAGTTGATATCACTTGGGTGATCAATGGCAGGCGCATCTACGCCAATGTTTACGACACCCCGCTCTGCGAGCCATTTTGCGGCTTCGTAGCTGAGTCCGGTGTACTCTGTCTGCCATTTATCTGTGCCGAAATTGCGGTCAAAATGTCCGGTGTACATCAAGACAATGTCGCCCTTCAAGATCTCCAGACCCGACTTTTTGACAGCGAGCTCAAGGTCTCTTGGCTCAATGTAGCGGTCAAAGCGGATATGGGACAGGTCAATACAGATCGCGCTGCCCCAAAAGTGACTCATAGGCATGTGGTCGATCGTGGCGCCGCTTGGCTTGTACTCCCAGACTGCGTCGCAGTGGGTGCCGCCATGCTCGCTGATCAGAAGGTTTCTGGCCGAAAATCCAAGCGCTTTGCTGCCGGTTTGGTTCATGTTTTCCTCATGGGTCATGTTGGTCATGATGAAGGTCGGCTGATGCATTGGAAATACTGACATCCCCTGGAAAATCTCCTGGGAAAGATCAATGAGTTTCAGTTGTTTCATTCTTCTACCCCCTGATAGTTGAGAAGCTGAGTTGGTTTAACTGACCCCATTATATCAAGAATCTGAACATTGAAAAAAAATATTTTAGCAATAGCGGGTTTAGGGTATAACATAGGTGCTGTGAAAAATGTAAAAACTCCATAAGGTAATTGCGGCTGACTTCTGCTATAAATGATAGTATACGAGAAACCTTTATGGACTATCAACATTACGACAGGTTTTCCATGGACGCTTTATTTTAACTGTAAAATGAAGGAGGCTACATAAGAGCTATGAAAACAGACGTTCAAATTGCACAGGAAGCACAAATGATTCACATCAAGGAAGTTGCCGCCAAAGTCGGACTTTCCGAGAACGACCTCGAACTCTATGGCAACTACAAAGCGAAGATCCACCTGGATGTCATGGACCGTTTGGCTGACAAGCCGGACGGCAAACTGATCCTGGTCACTGCAATCAACCCGACTGCAGCAGGCGAAGGCAAAACGACAACCAACGTTGGTCTCAGCATGGGTCTTAACAAAATTGGCAAGAAGACGTTTACAGCACTCCGCGAGCCATCCCTTGGTCCGTGCTTCGGCGTTAAAGGCGGCGCAGCTGGCGGCGGTTACGCTCAAGTCGTTCCTATGGAAGATATCAACCTTCACTTTACAGGTGACATTCACGCGGTGACCACAGCGAACAACCTGCTGGCGGCACTGATTGACAACCATCTCCACCAGGGCAACGCGCTGAACATTGATGAGAAGCGCATCCTCTGGAGACGCGCTATCGACATGAACGACCGCGCGCTGAGAAATACAATTGTAGGCCTTGGCAACACAGGTGACGGCGTGGTCCGCCAGGACGGCTTCGACATCGCGGTTGCTTCAGAGATCATGGCAATCCTCTGCCTCTCAACGAGCATGAAGGACCTCAAAGAAAGACTCGCCAAAATGATCGTGGCATACTCCAAAGACAACAAGCCTGTCACAGCGGCTCAGCTTGAAGCGACGGGTTCCATGGCGCTCCTCTTGAAAGACGCCCTCATGCCAAACCTGGTTCAAACCCTTGAGAACACACCTGCGCTGATCCACGGCGGACCGTTCGCGAACATCGCACACGGCTGCAACTCTGTTGTGGCAACGAAGATGGCACTCAAGCTCGGTGATTATGTGGTCACGGAAGCAGGCTTCGGCGCTGACCTTGGCGCAGAGAAGTTCTTCAACATCAAGTGCCGTCAGGCGGGCCTTAAGCCTGCAGCAGCAGTCATTGTTGCAACGGTGCGCGCCCTTAAAAACCACGGTGGCGTCAAGAAAGCAGACCTGAACGTTGAGAACCTTGAGGCGCTGGCAAAGGGCTTCGCAAACCTCGAGAAGCAAATCGAGAACGTACAGAAGCACGGCGTACCTGCCATCGTTGCAATCAACGCGTTCCCGCTGGATACACCTGCAGAGCTGAAATTCGTCGAAGATCGCTGCAATGAGCTCGGCGTCAATGTCGTTCTGTCCGAAGTTTGGGCAAAAGGCGGAGACGGCGGCGTAGAGCTTGCGAAGAAAGTCGTCGAAGTGGCGGAGAGCGGCAAAGCGGCATACGCACCACTGTATGACCTTGAGCTGACTGCAGTTCAAAAGATCGAAAAGATCGCCAAGGAAATCTACGGGGCAGACGGTGTGGAGTTTACATCGAAAGCGCTTAAGGATATTAAGAAGTTTGAAGAAGACGGCGTAGGCCACCTCCCAATCTGTATGGCTAAAACCCAGTACTCTCTGACAGATGACCC
>Ga0302241_1000113_pt1 | contig 84571 bp, 66 predicted proteins | sample AAG_UR_Arg_MG_FD_193532 | JGI IMG/M metagenome (GOLD analysis project Ga0302241, IMG submission 193532) | Enriched activated sludge microbial communities from anaerobic digester in WTTP, New Holstein, Wisconsin, United States - AAG_UR_Arg | ecosystem: Engineered > Bioreactor > Anaerobic >... | reverse complement strand
CGCGCTGTATCTCTGCCCGCCTACAACGTTTAAAAATTTTGCTCCCAGATATATTCTGGGAAATATTCCCAAAGTCTGATTCATTCCATAAAATGCGCCCGTATTTTCAGCGCCCTGAAATCCTCTTTTATCCCATATTACGTTATAATCTTCAGTATGATTTTCCGCTTTATCCAGCATCCAAAACCAACACCAGTAATCCGCACTTGCAGGATTTGACACCGCGCCCGCGTCATATAATTTTGCACTAACACTGCTTACTGCAACTTCGCCTATTGTCAAAGTTCTTGTATCTCCTGCGACTGAATAAGGCAGTTTATAATCGCTTGCTCGCCAGCAAAGAGGTATTTTATGATTCAACGACGGCGACATTAGCCCGTTTCTGTCCTCTGCACCATTATCCGTATATATTCTTACGTCCCATGATGTACTTGGACTTGAAACATACATATCTAAATCCAGTTCAATATACTGGTCTGACGCTGTCCATCCAGCATTGCCTGATATTGCGGAACTTCCGTTCCATGTTATTGTCGTAACAGCGACATCGTCTGAAATTCTTTTTAAAGAAGGCGTAAACGAACCGGTACCGCTTTTTACCCATACTATATTATCTATATCAATTGCATGCCCTATTGTAAGAGCTGCCCCTCCGTTTCTCAACATAAACATTTGTTTAACCTGTGCAAGATTTGCTGAAGTTAAAACAGCGCTGGTAGTAGTATTGATAGGCATTGATATTTCATGCCAATTCCCATCTGCAAGAAAACCTAAACTGGTTAAAGTTTTCCAAACTTGTTGACCTGATAGAACTTCTATGCCAATTTCATAATTTGCTATAGCAGCATTACTTGAACTTGTACGGGCATAAAATTTCAAATACCCGTTATAATATGAAGACATGTCTTTATAAGCACCCGTGTTTGTAGGAGTAAAACCCAGACCGTCCCAACCGCCGGAAGTACCATTTACAGTAATTCTTAAATACTTACTCCCTTCAGGTATTGGGGTGTCTATTCTGTCACTGCCTATAAAATTACCATTCCAAATATATAAATGAATAGAATCCGCATCAGTTGCAGGCATGTCGTATTTTGCACCGTTATACGTTTCTGTATAAATACCATAAACGTTTCTGCCTATATTTGATGAAAAAGCGGAAGGAACTGCAAAAACTCCTATAAGAAAAACAATAACAGTTGATAATGTTTTCTGTATTCTCATTATATTCCTAAAAAAATAAATTGCAGTCAATCAAAATGTTTATATTTCAAACAGCTTAACAAACAACAATAATTTAAATTTTAACACTGCCGTCTTTTAAAACTTTAAATTTTTTCAAAAAAACGAACTCTTTATCAAACGATTTTAAACGTATTTCGGCAAAATATTTTCCTTTCGGCAAAATACTGCTGAACTGCGTTTTGTAATTTCTCTTTGAACCTGTATATACGGGAACCGTTTCTCCTAAATTAACGCTCTGAATTATTTTTTTCTTTTTATTAAGAATGCTCATCTGCATACCCTGCGGACGAACATGCACGTTTCCCAAATTTTCAAGACTTATGTCAAAACTGACGGCGCTTGTGCTGCTCTGAAATACTTTTAAGTTATCAAGTTTTATATCCGGTTTTTCTGTTCCCTTAATAACAAGATAAACCGGCACGCTTATCATAACATTCAAAGATTCGCCTTCTCTCTGAACCGAAAACGACAGCATCCCTGACAAAGATCCGGTCATTGTTTCTTTAGGCGCTACTTTAAAATTAACCTTACCGGGTTTGTCCGGAGAAAGTTCAATTTTATCAACATCAACGGTAAGCCAATCTTTTACAGTGATACCGTTGTTCCCGCTGTAATTTTTCCAGTCTTTTGTGGAAACTTTGGCGGAAACAACAGTATCATAAGTACTTGTTACATCTATTGACGCCTCATAAATTTCATCTGCAGGCATCACAATTTCAAACTTTGAAGGGTCAACTCCCAGTCCCGCGTAAACAACGCTGCCGAACAATAATAGAATTAACCCTGCAAAGATTTTCCGCATTATTCGTTAAACGACTCCAGTGTTATAGTCTGTGTTGCATAGATTCCGGCAACAGCATCTCTGAAATTTGCACCGAATGAAATATACAATGTTCCGCTGTTAAAAGGTTCAAATCCACCTGCTGTACCGTTCATATAAGTAAGATAACCTACGTCTGAAAGTATTGTGTAATATGAGGCTGTTGTACCAAAATTCCAATCACTCTTATCTATCATGAAGAAACCGCCTGTCTGATTAGCGGGAACAGGAGCTACAGCTAATGATGCTCCAGCTGTTGTAGAAGAAACTCTCATACCCAACACAAATCTCTGGGCTCCGTTTGAGTTTTGTCTTATTAAACCTGAATAAGATTTACTTCCGCCGCCTAAATCGTAACCGATTGTGTTTTTATAACCGGTAGCGTTATTGGCGTTATCCTGATACAGCTGAACTGTCGTTCCAGCTTTCTGGTTTGTAACAGTAATTTTAACTGCTACATCTGCATTTTTCCAGTTATCTGCACTTGCAAAAGCATTAGTAACGCCTGACCATGTAATTGAGGAGGTTACCACCGTTGAGTAATCACTTGTTGAAACAAGTGAAGGTACAAAGCTGAAACTGCCGCTGACATCTACTGAGGCAGAATATGTTCCTTTAATAGCAGCTGATGCAATTTGAGAGAACAATACTACACAACCTAAAACTAACAACAAAGACAAAAATTTCTTCATCTTTACTTCCTCCATTTTTATTTTACTGCAAAAACTTTCGACTCTCAACTAGCATAAAGTCTAATAAATTAAACATTACTTGTCAAACAAAGTTACAAATTTTACAAATATTTCACAATTTATTTAATGGTTTGCAAGCACTTTCATTGCTTCTCTTGCAATCATAAGTTCTTCATTTGTCGGAATTACCATAATTTTAACTTTTGAACCGTCAGCCGATATAAATCTCTCATCCTGGCTTGGAGTATTGTTTTTATCGGTGTCAAGTTCAATATTTAAATTTTGTAAATTTTCACAAGCTTTTTCTCTTACGCTGGGCACGTTTTCGCCTATTCCGGCCGTAAACGCTATACCGTCTATGCCGTTAAGAATACCGTAATACATACAAATATATTTTTTTGCGCTGTAGCAAAGCATGTCAAAAGCCAATTTTGCTCTTTTATTGCCGGCCTGTATCGCTTTAACTATTGTTCTCATATCCCCAGATAAACCGGAAATTCCACGGAGGCCACTTTCTTTATTTAGAAGATCATTCATTTCGTCTGATGTTATCTTAGGATTTTCAGCCATTATATGCACTAAAACCGCGGGGTCAATATCTCCGCATCTTGTTCCCATTACAAGCCCCGCAAGAGGCGTAAAACCCATAGAAGTATCTATAACTTTACCGTTTTTTATCGCGGTAATACTGCTGCCGTTGCCTAAGTGGCATGTAATCAAATTAACATCTTCCGGATTTTTGCCAAGCATAGCCGCGGCTCTCTGCATTACATATTTATGAGAAGTGCCGTGCATTCCGTACCTTCTTACGTGATCTCTTTTATAATATTCGTAAGGAACGGCATACATATAAGCGTAATCCGGCATAGTTTGGTGGAATGCGGTATCAAACACCAATATGGAAGGTATGCCCGGAAGCATTTTTTCAACCGCTTCAATACCGGCATAATGATGCGGCGTATGCAGAGGCGCTATTGAAAAACATTCTTTAAGACCGGCTTTAACGTTTTCATCAACAAGAACCGAGTCGGAAAATTTATCTCCGCCGTGAACTATTCTGTGCCCTATGGCATATATTTCGTCCACATTTTTTATGCTTCCTTTTTCAGGGTCAAGAAGATGGTTTATTATCAATTCAACTGCTTCAAAATGGTTTGAAACTTTACATAAAGTTTTTTCTTCCTCATGTCCGACCGACTGCCTTTTAAAATAAGCTTCAGGAAGGCCTATACACTCCACCAGGCCGCAGGCAATTTTTTTTTCGTGCGTCATTGAAAATAAAGCATACTTCACAGATGATGAACCGCAATTGACAACTAGAACTTTCATTGTTTTATCCTTTATATTTTATTAATTAAATTATCCTAACATTAAAAAGACCGTTATTTGCTTATCCAAGCGTCATAATTATAATTCAAAATTTCTTCGGGTTTAAAGAAAAAAGAAATTTCTCTTTCGGCATTTTCCAAAGAATCCGAGGCATGAACCGCATTTTTTCTGTTATTTGTTCCGAATAAATTTCTTATTGTGCCTTTTTCGGCTTTCTGCGAGTCCGTTGCGCCTATAAAATTTCTCACTTTTGAAACCGCATTTTCCGATTCCCACACGCAAACTACTATCGGAGCGCAATCCATAAATTCAACCAACGGCTGAAAAAACGGTTTTTCTTTATGTATTGAATAGAACTGCTCTATTACGTTTCTTGAGGGTTTTATCATTTTCAAGGCGGCCAATTTTAAACCAAAATCATCAAAAGCCTTTATTATATTGCCGACTGCTTTTTTACCTACCGCGTCAGGTTTTATTATTACAAGCGTTTTTTCCATTTTTATCTCTTATTTAAGTTTATTAATTATAGCCTGACCCATTTCTTTTGTGCCGGCATTTCCGCCGAGATCATAAGTAACCTGTTTTTTCTCCGATATAACTTCGGAAACGGCTTTTTCAAGCCTTTTTGCCGCTTCGGTTTCTCCTATATATTCAAGCATCAGTTTAGCCGAAAGAATAAGAGCCGTAGGATTAACCTTATTAAGCCCTTTATATTTAGGCGCCGAGCCGTGAACAGCTTCAAATACGGCGCAGTCTTTGCCGTGATTTGCGCCCGGAGCTACGCCGAGCCCTCCGACAAGACCGGCGCATAAATCCGATAATATATCACCGTAAAGATTAGGCAAAACTATAACGTCGTATAATTCGGGTTTTTGAACAAGCTGCATGCACATATTGTCTATCAGCCTTTCTTCATATTCAACTTTGCCTTCAAATTCTTTTGCAACTTCTCTTGCGACTTTATAAAAAAGTCCGTCGGTACATTTCATAATATTGGCTTTCGTAACTGCGGTAACTTTTTTTCTGTTGTGTTTAACCGCGTGGTCAAACGCAAATCTCACTATTCTCTCACAGCCGAAAACAGACATCGGTTTTATTGAAATAGCGGATTCTTTTCTTATTTTGCCTTTTGAAATATCTATTATTTTGTTTGCTTCTTCTGAATTTTCGGGATATTCAACGCCGGCGTATAAATCCTCTGTATTTTCTCTGACTACGACCAAATCAATATCGCTGTATTTTGATTTTACCCCGGGATACGTTTTACAAGGTCTCAAACATGAATACAAATCAAGTTCTTTTCTTATTGCTACGTTGACCGAACGAAACCCGGTGCCTATCGGAGTCGTTATAGGGCCTTTTAACGCAACTTTATTTTTTGCTATTGATTTTAATGTGCTTTCGGGAAGAGGAGTTCCTTCTTTTTCCATTATATCAACGCCCGCATGCGCTATTTCCCATTCAATTTTTACGCCTGTGGCTTCAACGACTTTTGCCGTAACCTCGGCCAGTTCGGGTCCTGTTCCGTCACCCGGTACCAGAGTAATTTTGTACGTCATTTTTCAATCTCCTTATTTGTTATATTAAACATTTCAAAATTTTTAAGTTTTAATTTAAACAATATATATTTAGCCAAAACCGCCAAAATACCGAGACCATATTCAACGCTTCTTATGAAATTTATTGAAGAGGCTTCGTCAAAATATTTTGCGGCGACCGGAATTTCTCCTATTCTGAAACCCGCTACGGCGATCTGCACTATTATATGCTGGTCAAAAACAAAATCATCGGAATTTTTTTCAAAATCTATAGTTTCCAAAACTTTCCTTGAAAAAGCTCTGTAACCCGTGTGATATTCTCCCAGATTAAGCCCTAAAATTATATTTTCTGTTATCGTAAGACATCTGTTAAAAAAATATTTATAAAAAGGCATACCGCCTTTTAAAGCTTCTTTTCTTGTTCTGATTCTGTTGGCCATCATAACGTCGCATATATCGTTTTCTATAAGTCCGGCCAAAAACGGAACAAGTCTCGGATCGTATTGATAATCTGGATGAAGCATAACTACTATATCGGCACCCATTTCCAAAGCCGTTCTGTAACAAGTTTTTTGATTCCCGCCGTATCCCATATTTTTATCGTGTTTTATGACTTTTAATCCCAATTCTTTGGCTTTTTCAACGGTATCGTCTTTTGAATTATCGTCAACAAGCAGAATATCGCTGAAAGAACCTACCGGTATTGCGTCTATCGTTTGTTTCAATGTTTTTGAGGCATTATAAGCCGGCATTACCACTATAACTTTACTTTTCATTTTTAACCTCTGAATTATTTTCTTCTATTGTCGCAAACTTAAACAAATCATAAAAAGAAACTTTTTCTTTGGCTATCCCTATAAATCCCATAACATAAAAGGCAACCATATCCGCAAAATGGAGTGAGGCAATGCATGTAAAAGCAACGGATTGTTCTATTCCAAAAACCCCCAATGCAACTACTCCCATAAATTCAACAGCCCCTATATAACCGGGTGCCGTAGGAATTATTACTCCAACTCCGATTACAACTATTACAAAAATAGCCTGCATTACTGATATATCTACTCCAAACGCTTTAAAAAAGAGCATATAAGAATACGCTTCAACCACCCAAACAAAAAATGAAAGAATAAAAACTTTCAGTATGACTCTCCAATTATCAAAAAAACATAATCCTGTTGTAAATTTTGAAAACATTGACATTATAATATCCAGTATTTTTTTAGATAATTTTATTTTTGATATTAACCTTAAAAATTCTTCCTTTTTCTTTGACATAAAAAAAAGTACTATTGTTATTGTACCGAAAATCAAAGCACACATTAAAAATGTATTTTTTAACCATTGCGGTATATCAACAAAAATTGCTATCAAGAAAAAACAAATAATAAAAACAATTATATCTATAAGTCTTTCAATAACTACGGTTGCAAAAACGCCGCTTCTGGAAATTTGCAGTCTCTCTCCTGCAATTTTTGCGCGTACAAATTCTCCGAGTCTCAGAGGAAGAACATTATTCATAAAAAAACCAAAAATAAGGAAATGGAAACTTCTAAAAACTCCTATTTTTTTTAACGGCAAAAGTAAAAAATACCACCTTATTGTTCTAACAAAAAATGAAGATACAAAAATCAGCATTGCAAGTGTTATCCAATACAAATTTGCATTTTTTATCAATTCAAATGAATGTTTAAAATCAACGTTACGAACACTGAGATACACAAGCACAAAACTTGCTACCGCACCCAGAATAATTTTTAAAGTATGTTTTCTAATAATTTTGTCCTTACAGTGAATTTTTAATTTTTTCAGCCTGTTCTTCTATATAAAAATTAAATTTATCATATTTTTGCGCTTCGTTGACGTATTTAACGGCATTTTCTTTATCTCCGTCGATCCAATACATCGAAGCCAGACTCATCTTCAACTGAGCGCTGCTTTTGTAAAGATTTACCGCCTGTTTCGTATAATCTATCGCTTTTTCAATATATTGCTTTCCGTTTTCCCTGTCTGAATCATAAACGGCGAAATTAACATTGGCAAGCTGATAATAATATTCGGGGTTTTTTTTATCAAGTTTTACAGCCGCATCAAAGTTTTTAATTGCAAACTTATACTGTTTTGAAAGATAAAAATCAAGACCTTTTTTATAATATCTGTCAGCTATAACGGGTTTAAACGTAAAAAATAATAAAACCAAAAAAAACAAAGTAATCAAATACGTATTTATTCTCTCTTTCGGTAACTTTTTTATCTCCGGAAAAAAAACGGAGCAAAGAATAACAAAAAAAACCAGCATATTCGCAGGCACAAAAAAAGCATAATCAATCAGATTGAGCAACAAAAAAAAAGTTATGCTTATAAATATAACTTTATAATATAATTTATCGCCTCCGTATTTTATCTCATATAAAACTTTTTTGTAAAACGAAAACAAAAGCCATGAAAATGATGCGACGCCTATTATACCAATATCGGCTAAAATTTGCATAAAAATATTATGAGCATACAATGTGTTAAGAACAAATTCAGGTCTGAATGTCCTGAATAAAACGGAAAAATTGCCGAATCCGTTTCCGAAAAAGATATTTTCTTTAAAAATTAAATATGCGGTCTTCCACCAGATTATTCTTTCCGCTATGCTGTTTCCGTTATAATTTTTTAATACGGAAACGTATGTCGTCGCACCTACAAGAATCAACAAAATCAAAAATATAAGTATTTTTGCATAATTTTTTTTTCTTTCTTCAAATAAAAAAATCAATGTTATAAACAGCGACAAAGCTATTGCTATTCTTGATTTTGTAATAAATATTGCAGCCAAAAATACTACCGCCATAACAATATATACTTTTGAAATAGTTTTTTCGCTGTCTTTTATAAGCAAAAAAAGCAATGGGTACACTAAAAGCAAAAAACCGGCTATAACATTAATGTTTAAAGCCATGCCTTGATAAAAAGAAACATTGCCCGAAAAAAAATCATGAGGAACCGATATAAACCTTGAAAGAACTATCATTGACAGCCATAAACCCACAAAAACAGGAACTACAAATAATTTTTTTCTTACGGCTATTGAAAGAAACGTAACGTGAAAACCTGCCGCCAGGGCCGAAACTAAAACCAAAATATTATCCCTTACATTTACCTGATAATCGGCATTTATGTAAGACAGACAGGCTGCACCTGCCAGAAACAAAGCCGGCAGAATATAATGAATGTTTTTATATTCATAATTATTAACTAAAAACAACAGCGACGCGGTAAAAACTAAAAATATCGCAACCTGAACTGATATTAAAAAAGAAAAACGGGATACTATTGAAAGAATAATTACCAGCGACAACAAAAAAAACACAAAACTGAAATTGACTTCATTAGACTTTTGCATTTATTATCTCTATTTTATCTTTATCGTAAAAAAAGTTTAAACAGCAATTGTTCTTCAAAAATAAGGATTGTATTAAGTATAACTGCCGGAGGCGGTAAAAATAAAGTCAGCATTGAGCCGACCGCCAGATGAGGACCGAAGGCTATTGCTTCTTTTCTCATGATTTTTTTAAATAAAATCAGCGTAAAACCGACAATGCTTCCAAGCAAAGATGCTATAAATATGGCAAATAATACTTTTTCCCAACCTATAAATGTGCCGACTCCGGCCATAAGTTTTATATCGCCGCCGCCCATAGCATCCTGTTTCAATACCCACTTGCCGACTACGGCAATTATATACAATGATCCGCCGCCCACAATAAAGCCCAGAAAAGACTGAATGAATCTTTGTAAAACCGTATCAGCCAAAGTATAATTTAAAAAGCTTGTTCCAAAACCGACTACAACAAGCAATAATGAAAATTCATCGGGTATAATCTGAAATTCAAAATCTATTGCGGTTATTACGAGCATAGAAAATGCAAATATGCAAAATACCGGCAATAAATAAGAAAAACCGAATAAATAATACATCAATAAAAATAAACCGGCGCAAATAATTTCTATAACCGGATAAATTATTCCGATTTTTGTACCGCAGCCTCTGCACTTGCCTTTTAAAAAAATATAACTTAAAACAGGAATATTATCATACCAACTGATTTGTTTATTACATTTTGTACAATGAGATCTTGGTTTTATAACTGACAATTCTCTCGGCATTCTGTAAATGCATACATTGGCAAAACTGCCGAAAAACAAACCGCATAAAAAAACTATTATAATTTCAAATATAATTTCAAACATGAAAATACCCCAAATTAATATTCGCTCCAAACAATTCCGTTCGTGTCTTTATGGCTGCAATCAATCCAAAATTCCCCTTGCTGACGCGTTTCACTGTCTTTTGTCTGATACGCCCATTTGCCGGAATCTCCGGTAGGTTCGGTTGTAATCTGATTATTTTTATCGTGATAAGGCGGACAGTAAACATCGGGAATATATTTTACATATTTCCCGTCTTTTGTTAACGCTTCGGCAAGATTTTCAGGAAAATTACCGTTATTGTCTCCGTAGTATACGGCTATCGCCGTTCTTAAAGCCGTTAAATTGGCTCTGGTTGTGGCTTCATGCGACTTTCTGACTATACTTACAAATTTAGGATATAAAATCATGGTAAGAAATAAAACTACGGCTATCCCTATCAATATTTCAACAATAAAAGAATTCTTTTTCATATTCATTGTTTAATTATCTCCCCCTGACAAGACTTGTTAACAATCTCTCTAATTCCTCTTTCTTAGTGGAATAATTATATGCCACGTCTCTTGAAATTCTATTTGAGATAACAGCCTCGTAAAGAGACTGGTTCATTGTATGCATTCCCCACTGTTTGCCTGTTTGTATAACAGAATAAATTTGTTCAATTTTTGAATCTCTGATTATACTCTTAACGCTGTCATGAATAATAAGAACTTCGGAAATAAGAACCATTCCTTTTCCCGTAAAATGAGGCAGAAGCTGCTGTGAGATTACGGCCTTTAACGTCATTGAAAGCTGCGTCCTTATCTGCGGCTGCTGATGAGCCGGGAAAGAGTCTATGATTCTGTTTATTGACGACGTTGCATCCATAGTATGAAGAGTTGCAAATACAAGATGTCCCGTTTCGGCCAGAGTTACGGCCGCTGCCATTGTTTCATAATCTCTCATTTCTCCGATAAGTATTATGTCGGGATCCTGTCTTAAAACATATTTTAAAGCGCCGGCAAAAGATTCCGTATCTGAACCGACTTCTCTCTGGGTAACAATGCAGTTTTTATGCTGATGCAGATATTCTATCGGGTCTTCAATTGTTATTATATGCCCGTTTCTGTTTTCGTTTATATAATTTATCATTGAAGCAAGCGACGTGGTTTTTCCCGAACCTGTCGCTCCGGTAATTAAAACTAATCCTTTAGGCAAATCAACTATATCATAAATAATTTTCGGAAGCCCCAACTCTTCAAACGTCTTAGTGGTATTGGGCAAAAATCTCATTGCGGCGCCTATTGACCCTCTCTGCCTGAAAACATTCAACCTGACTCTTCCGACGTTTTTTACCGGAAACGACGCGTCAAGTTCATGCTGTTTTTCAAATCTTTCAATCTGTTCGTTGCTCAATACGGAATAAATTATTTCTTCCGCCATTTCTTTCGTCAAAACAGTCTCCCCCATCGGACGGATAACCGTATCAACTCTCATCATAGGAGGAATACCGACGCCTATGTGCAAATCGGAAGCCAAATTGTCGCATATTTCCTCTAAAAGTTCGTTCAAATCGTAGTTTTTCATTCTTTTTATATCCTTTGTTTATTTTTTAATTTTTTATATACGGCCAAAGGAACCAGCTTTTTAAAATCTCCGTCAAGAATCGCGATTTCTCTTACCATACTTGAAGATAAAAACGTATATTCCTGACCGGGCATAAGAAAAACAGTCTCAATTTTTTTATTTAGAGTTCTGTTCATCAGCGCCATCTGAAACTCGTATTCAAAATCCGATAAAGCCCGAAGCCCTCTTATAACTACAAAACCGCCTATTTTATCAAGATAATTAACTAAAAGTCCCGAAAATGAATCTACTTGTATATTTTTCAAAAAACCCGTTGATTCTTTCATCATTTCCACTCTTTCTTCCAAAGAAAAAAGATGATCTTTGCTGTGATTGTGCGTTATTGCGACTACAACTTTCGGAAATATTACGGAGGCTCTTGCTATTATATCAATGTGTCCGTTTGTAGGAGGGTCAAAACTGCCGGGATAAACGGCAATTAAATTATTATTCATTGCGATTTTATATCAAATTTCAAGTTTTTTATCAATATTTTCAAACGGAATACTGTTATTATTTGTTTTTTTTTGATAAAATCACGGTAGTTTAAATCTATAAGCGAGGACTATGATGAAAAGAAGTTGTTATTGCGGAAAAGTTGATGAAAGTTTTTTGGGCAAAGAAATTACCGTAAGCGGATGGGTTCATTCAAGAAGAGATCACGGCGGAGTCATTTTTATTGATCTCAGAGACAGAGAAGGGATCGTTCAGATTGTATTTCAGCCTGAAAATAAAGAAATTTTTTCCGGAGCCGAAAAACTCAGAAGCGAATTCGTTATTTCCGTAAAAGGCTCAGTCAGAAACAGACCGGAAGGAACAATAAATCCCAATATGTTTACAGGTAAAATTGAAATTGTCGCGCAGAAACTTGAAATAATAAATATTTGCCCCGCGCTTCCTCTTGAAGTTGACGATTATAAAGAAACTTCGGAAGAAGTAAGATTAAAATACAGATATCTTGATTTAAGAAGACCTTCTTTTCAGAAGAACTTTATTATAAGGCATAAAATGCAGCAGGAAATAAGAAATTATTTAAACTCTGAAGGTTTTTTGGAAATTGAAACTCCTTTCTTGACAAAATCCACTCCGGAAGGAGCCAGGGATTTTTTAGTTCCGGCAAGAATGTCGCACGGAAGTTTTTACGCTCTTCCGCAGTCTCCTCAGATTTTTAAACAAATACTGATGGTCTCAGGATTTGACAAATATTATCAGGTAGCCAGATGTTTCAGAGACGAAGATTTAAGAGCCGACAGACAGCTTGAATTTACGCAGATAGACATGGAAATGTCTTTTATTGACGAGACGGATATTATGTCGGTTGTTGAAAATATGCTGGCAAAAGTTTTCAAATCGGCTTTAAATATTGAAATCAAAACGCCTTTTGAAAAAATGCCTTATGATACCGCAATGCTGAAATACGGTTCGGATAAACCGGATACAAGATTTGAAATGTTTATAGAAGATTTTTCATCAGAACTTGCAAACTGCGGATTCGGAGTATTCAGCGGAGCCGTTGCCAAAGGCGGCGCCGTAAGAGGTCTTTGCATACCCTCAGGAGCAAAATTTTCAAGATCGGAAATAGACGGGTTGACAAAATTCGTATCCGAATACGGAGCTAAAGGTCTTGCATGGATGAAAGTTACATCCGGCGGAGCGGAATCCAATATCGTTAAATTTTTTAAACCGGAAGAAATAACAACAATTATAAATAAATTCAACGCAAAAGAAGGAGATTTGCTCGTGTTTCTTGCCGATGAAGAAGAAACAGTAGCGCAAGGTCTGGGTGCTCTCAGACTGAAAATGGGCAAAGAACTCGGTCTCATAGATAAAAACAAATATAATTTCTTATGGGTTGTTGATTTTCCGCTTTTTGCATGGGATAAAGACGAAAAAAGATGGTCTGCAATACATCATCCGTTTACATCCGTCAAAGAGGAAGACAAAGATAAACTTACATTTGAGGATGCCGGAAAAGCAAAAGCCAGAGCTTATGACGTCGTATTAAACGGAGTAGAATTAGGCGGCGGCTCTATCAGAATACATAAACCTGAAATGCAGGCAAAAGTATTTGAACTTTTAAACATCTCTCAAGAATCGGCAAAGGAAAAATTCGGATTTCTGCTTGACGCTCTTACTTACGGAGCTCCTCCTCACGGCGGCCTTGCGATCGGCTTTGACAGATTGTGCGCATTACTGGTCGGAGAAGAATCCATAAGAGAAGTTATCGCGTTTCCAAAAACTCAAAAAGCGATATGTCCTATGTCAAACGCTCCGTCTCCTGTTGCCGAGAAACAATTGAAAGAACTCGGAATAAAAATTATGACGAAAGCAAACACTCTAAAACAAGAGGATTCAAAGTAAACAGTGAACAAATTAAACGATTGGATGAAATCAAAAATAAAAAACTGGCTGTTGTTTCTTGTCAGAAGATTAGATGAAAAATATCAAAATGTTCCCAGCATCAGGCTTTCTTCAAACAGTTCTTTTAACCGTAAGTTAAAAATTCCTTTATTATTTATTTTATCGATAACTTACTTAATTTTATATTTCATGCTGCTGATGCAAATTGGAATAAGTTTAAAAAACGGCATAGCCGTTTTTTTTGTATTGTCTATCATTTTCTTTTTTATTCTTTTCTACATAAGCAAACAGATAAAGTTTTCAAAGATAGACACGGACACTGCCATACTGGCGAGTTTTATATTAATCGTATCTCTGTTATTGTTCCAGATATTTGATAAATCGCTGTCTCCCATAGCTTTTCCTATGACGGCATTTTCAATCATGTTATGTATTTTGGTTTCTCTGCGGGTAAGTTTTATTTATATTTTCGTTATGTCTATTTTTATATCGGTAACAAATAATTTCAGCAACATAATATCAATGATACATCTGGTCGGGTGCCTTACTTCAATTATAGGTCTTAAAGAAATAAGAAACAGATCTCAATTTGTAAAAGTAGGCATAAAAGTATCTTTATCAATGATACTTTTTGTAATAGTTTTGTATCTTTTTAACATATATTCGCTTGAAGAAGTAAAATATAATATATGGTTTTCTTTAATGAGCGGATTTTTATCGGTTTTGATCGTTTTGGCCGCGCTGCCCGTTATGGAAACATTATTTTCAAGAACCACAAACATAAAATTGATTGAACTTGTTGATTTTAACAATATTCTTCTCAAAAGGCTGATGGTAGAAGCGCCGGGAACATATCACCATTCGCTTCTTACGGCATCTCTTGCCGAACAAGCCGCAACCGCGATAGGAGAGAATTCTCTTCTTGCAAGAGCATGCGCATATTATCACGATATAGGGAAATTAAAAAATCCCGAATATTTTATAGAAAACCAAAATACTAAAAAAAACCCGCACGACGAACTGTCTCCGTCTTTATCGGGACTTGTGCTTATATCGCACGTCAAAGACGGAATCGCTCTTGCAAAAAAATACAATATAGACGACATAATTATTCAGGCAATAAACGAACATCACGGAACATCCATAATACAGTATTTTTACAACCGTGCGCTTGAACAAAATAAAGAACTCAACGAGCAGGATTTCAGATATCCTTGCCAAAAACCGACTACAAAAGTGACGGCCATTCTTATGATAGCCGATTCCGTTGAGGCAATTTCAAGAGTGCTTCCGGATAAAAACGCCGGAAAACTCAGAGAAGTAGTTGAAAAGGTTATAAATAATAAATTTACCGACGGACAGTTCTCCGAATGTCCGATTACCCTTGCGGATTTGGTTAAAATAGCCGAAAATATGACAACAACATTATGCGGAATATATCATGCGAGAATTGAATATAAAGACATTGAAAAAAAATAATTTGACGTCCGGATTATTTTTTACGGGTTTTGATAAAAAGGTTATTCCTCTTATGAGAAGAACCGCTCTTTTTACGCTGAAAACGGAAAATATAAAAAAGTATCACATAAGTTTTACAATGATTTCGGATATCGCTATAAAAAGAATGAACCGGAAGTTCAGAAAAGTCAACAGAATCACGGACGTAATTTCATTTTTAGTTTCCGAAGAACATTTTATGGGCGATATTTATATCTCCTCAAACAGACCCAAAATAAACGCAAAAAAATATTCAATGTCTTTTGAGAAAGAATTGTGTTATCTTGTTATCCACGGAATATTGCATCTAGAAGGATTTACGGACTATGACGTTAGAAATAAAACATTAATGTTTTCCAAACAGGATAAAATTTTTAAATGTTTATTTTCTTAGGTTTAATATTCTTAGTGCTTTTTTTTATATTTTCCGCTTTCTGGTCTGCTACGGAAATAGCATTAAATCATCTGTCAAAATACAGAATTAAAAAATTAATCGTATCTCATAAATCCATTGCAATTCCTCTAATCAAATGGCTTGACAGCCCTTATTATCTGTTAACTCTTATTCTCACGGGCAACGTTGTCTGCGATATGATATTAAGCTTTTTGGCGACATCTGTTTCCGTCGCGGTTTTTACAATGGTAGAAAGGCATATCGTTGAATTTTTTACATGGATAGTAATCACGTTTCTCGTACTCTTAATAGGAGAAATCACTCCCAAAATATACAGTAACGCAAATGCCCAGAAAGTTACCGTGGCAACCATGCCGATTCTTACAAAGATTGAATATTTAACAAAACCTCTGCTGTGGCCGGTATACAAAACGTTTGACATTATTTTCAGAAAAAACGGCAATACGTCAATAAGACCTACGTTAAGCAGCGATGAAATAAAATCGCTTATAGCCGAAGCGGATAAAGACGGAGTTTTTGATAAAGAAATAAGCATTATGATAGGAAGGTCTGTTAATTTTACAGAAACTTCGGCCTCAAGAATAATGACGCCGTTTGAAAATATTGAATCGGTTAATTTAAATGAAAATAACGAAAAATTTATAGATATGATTGTTGAAACCGGAAGAACAAGAGTCCCGATTTATGACGGCGTTAAAACAAATATAATCGGTTATATCCATATAAATGACGTTCTGCAAATTTTAAAAGAAAAAAATGAAAACTCAATAAAAGATGTCATAAAACCGGCATATTTTGTGCCGGAAGATAAAAAAATAAACGAACTGCTGAAAGAACTCCAGTCGGGAAGAACGCACATCGCATTTATAAAGGATTTTAAAAATAAAATTTTAGGAATGGTTGCTCTTGAAGATATCGTGGAAGAAATAGTAGGAGAAATTTTAGACGAGTACGAATTATGATATTAATTATAATTAAATTGCTGGTTTTTATTATTCTTTTAACGTTTGTAGCATTTTTTTCGGCCGTTGAAACGGCATTAACAAGTCTTTCCCATTCCCACGTAAGAAGATTAAAGGAAAAATACAACAAATTCCATAAATATATTTATGTTTGGGAAAAAAATCCCGAAGATATCATTACGACTATTTTAGTATGCATGAATATGTCGGTTGTCGCCGTCGGGGTCGTTACTACATCGCTTGGTTTAAGCTTAATAGAATATTTTACGTTAAATAAAACCGTTTGGGTTGCAGTTTTTACAATATTGTCTATTATAATAGTTTTAATCTTCGGATCAATTATTCCAAAAACAATCGCCAGATATAATGTGGAAATGTTATCTTTAAAAACCTTGCCGGTTCTTGTCAGATTATCGGAGTTTACCTCAAAGTTAAATATTTTTCTCGTTTCCATATCAACTTCAATGCTTAATTTTTTCGGTAAAAACACGGCAGAACCCGCGTCCATCGAGGCCGATGAAATTGATTTTTTATTGTCAAACGCGGAAGTGTCTCCGTTATCTCTCGCGTCAAGAAAAATTATAAAAAGAATTATTGAATTCCGTAAAACAAAAGTGACGCAGGTAATGGTGCCAAGGTCTGAAATTCTTGCGGTTGACATTAATCAGCCTCAGGATAAAGTCATTGAAGATATTATAGCAACTCAATTTACCAGAGTTCCGATATATAAAGAATCAATGAACAATATAATAGGAATTATACATATAAAAGACTTGGCAATGACATGGAGAAGCGGAGGCGTTTTAAGGGTTGACGATATCATTAAACCGGTTTATTACGTCCCGGAAACGGCTCATATAAAACAATTATTTATAAACTTTCAAAAAAACCACCAGCATATCGCCATAATTGTAGACGAATTCGGTTCAACGATAGGACTTGTTACGATAGAAGATATTCTTGAAGAAATAATAGGCGAAGTATGGGACGAATATGATATACAGGAAAGAAATATTGTAAAATTAAAAGAAAATGAATATATTATAAACGCGTCGGAATCCATCGCAAACGTAAATGACGAATTAAAAATGTCCATTCCGGAAGAACATTTTTCAACGATAAACGGATGGGTGCTTGAATGTTTCGGATATATACCGAGAGTTTACGAAAAAACAACGTGGAAAAATTATGAAATAGAGATAGACAGCGCGACTTCAAAAAAAATTAAAAGGATAATTCTGAGAAAAAAAGAAAATGTATTATAATCTTAACGCTTTGATATTAAACACTTCAATTTCTTCCGAAGCGGATAAAACAATAACCGTTTACACATGTAAATGGGGCAAAATACGGGCCGTTGTTCCGAGCGCAAAAAAAATAATGGCAAAACTTGCTCAGGCAACCGAACCGGTGACGGAAAGCGAAATAACGATTTATCAGCCCGGCGTAAACGCAAAACCGACCGTCACAGGCGCCAGAATATTAAATAACAACTCCGATGTAAAAAGCGATTTCAACAGATATTCTCTGGCTCTTTACGTAAGCGAACTGAGCGATAAATTTGCTCCTATAAATGTGCCAAATGAAAAAAAATATGATTTAATATCTAGAACCTGGCAGTTATTGGGTTCTTCGCCGGTTCCTTTAAGAGTTTTGACCGCTTTTTCTTTGAGACTTTTAAAAATATCAGGTTACAGCATGACCGATTATATTATAAGAGAATCTGCAATGAAAAAAACAGACTTTTTTTGTCTGCAGAAAATATCAAACTGTTCCGGAAAAGAACTTGAAATGCTTGAAGGTTTTGAAAACGGCAAAGACAAGATTATGTGGAGTTACGTTGAAAATTACATAAAGACCCACGTTCCTCAACTTTCCGTAGGCATATTTTTAAAAAAAATTAAATTTATAAATTAGGGGATAAAATGAATTTTCAGGAAATTATTATGAAGCTCCATAAGTTTTGGGCGAAAGAAGGATGTTTGATTTGGCAGCCTTACGATTTGGAAAAGGGAGCAGGGACATTTAATCCGGCCACATTTTTAAAATGTCTGGGATCAAAACCGTGGAATGTCGCTTACGTTGAACCGTCAAGAAGACCGACGGATGGAAGATACGGCGAAAATCCGAACAGACTTCAGCATTATTACCAGTTTCAGGTTATCATGAAACCTGCGCCAGCAAATATACAGCAGATGTATTTAAAAAGTCTTGAAGCAATAGGACTTGATCCGAAAGAACACGATATAAGATTTGTGGAAGACGACTGGGAATCTCCCACATTAGGCGCATGGGGGCTGGGCTGGGAAGTATGGATAGACGGAATGGAAGCGACTCAATTCACTTACTTCCAGCAAATCGGAGGCATTGAACTTAATCCGATATCAGTTGAAATAACTTACGGTCTTGAAAGGCTGGCTATGTATTCGCAAAAAAAAGACAACGTATACGATTTAATGTGGACCGACGAGGTAACTTACGGCGACGTTCATCTTGAAGATGAAAAACAATGGTCAAAATATAATTTTGAAATCGCAAATACCGAAATGCTTTTGAAACATTTTAACGACTGGGAAGCGGAAGCAAAAAAACTTGTAGGTTTAAATTTAGTCTTACCGGCTTACGACGCAGTCATGAAATGCTCGCATTTATTCAATATGCTTGACGCAAGAAGCGCAATATCGGTTTCTGAAAGAGTAAATTATGTTTTAAGGGTAAGGACTCTTGCGAAAATGGTGGCTGAGGGGTATATGAAATTTCTCGGCGAAGATAAAAAATAAATATTTAATATAAGGATAAAAAAAAATGGCAAAAAACGCATTACTTGAAATAGGAACCGAAGAAATACCAGCGTCATATATTGCGCCGGCTCTTGAACAAATGAAAAAAAACGCGGCTGAAATGCTAAATGCCGTCGGGTTAAAATTTGACGCAATAACTACATACTCAACTCCGAGAAGACTGATTCTGATAATAAATAACGTTGATGAAAAAAGCGAAGACAAAAATCAGGAATTTAACGGCCCGTCGGTTAAAGCCGGAAAAGACGCAAACGGCAATTGGACACAGGCTGTTTTGGGTTTTTCAAAAAAACATAATATAAATCCGGAACAACTTCAAATTAAAGAAACTGAAAAAGGACAGTATTACTGCCACGTGCAAAAAATAAAAGGAATTAAAGCAGAAAAAGCCTTATCGGATATTTTTCAGGAAATAATAAAAAAAATATATTTCCCAAAAACTATGGTTTGGGAAAGTTCGCTTATGAAATTTGCAAGACCCGTCAGGACTATAGTCGCGATGTACGGCGGCAAGGTAATTAAATTTTCAATGGCAAACGGCGCTCTTTCATCGTCAAATAAAACAATAGGCCTTCATACTCTTACGGCAAAACCTATAGCAATTGACGACGCTGACAATTATAAGAATATTCTAAAAAACAACTGTGTGCTTGCAGACCAGACTGAAAGAAAAGAAAGAATAATAAATTCAATAAACGACGCCGTAAACACAATATCCTGCAAAGCGATTCTTGACCAAGACCTTATTGACGAAGTAAACCAGCTTGTTGAATATCCTACGGCGGTTCTGTGCAAATTCGACGAAAAATATCTGAAACTTCCGGAAGAAGTTCTTATTACCTGCATGAAGAAAAAACAAAAATGTTTTGCGGTAAAAGATGAAAAAGGCAGACTTACAAACTATTTTATCGGTATAAGAAACGGCAATTCCGAACATCTCGACATCGTAAGAGAAGGATACCAAAAAGTCGTAATCGCAAGGCTTGCGGATTCTGAATTCTTTTATGCCAACGATTTGAAAAAAACGACTGAAAGTTCGCTTGAAAGGCTGAAAGGGCTTGTGTTCCAAAAAGAAATCGGAACCGTATATGAAAAACTTTCAAGAATAAAAGCTCTGGCTCAATTTATATCGGCAAAAAATAATCTGCCGTGCGATACAAATAAGATAAATAAAATCGTTGATTTGTCAAAAACCGATTTGGTCAGCGAAATGGTTTTCGAATATCCCGAATTGCAGGGAATAATGGGAAGGATTTACGCGGCGGCATCAGGACAGCCGGATGAGATTGCGCAAGCAATAGAACAGCATTACTGGCCTTTGAGCGCTTCCGGAAAATTACCGGAAACAATTCAGTCGGCAGTCATATCTCTGGCTGATAAAATTGATACCTTATCGGCTGATTTTGCCATAGGACTTGAACCTTCAGGTTCTGCCGATCCTTACGGACTCAGAAGAATGGCTATCGGTATTATCAGAATGATTGTTGAATATATTCCAAATGCAAATATTGAAAAAATAATAGACGAATCTTTAAACAATTTACCTGAAAAAATAAAGCAACTTGAAACTTTTAAAAATGCGAAGGAAAGACTGATTAAATTTTTCTGGAACAGAATAGAAAACATTTATGAAAATGACGGATATAAGTTTGATGAAGTAAAAGCAGTTATTTTGCCGGCCCAGAAAAACGGTTTTAACGGCATAGGCGACATAAAAATTAAATTGTCGTTCCTTCAGCAGGCCAGAAAACAAACTTCTTTTGAACAGATTATTACCATATTTAAAAGAGCAAATAATATTATTCAGCAGGCAAAAAAACAAAATTTACAAATATCCGAAAATATCAATCAACAACTCTTAAAAGAAGAAGCCGAACAAAAACTTTATGAACAATATATTCTCACAGACAAACAACTAAAAGAATTATTGCAAAATAAAAATTATTTACAGGCTTTAAACACATTAAATGATATAAAACCGTGTCTTGATAATTTTTTTGAGAAAGTTATGGTTATGTGCGATGATAATGAAATAAAAATAAACAGAATCTCTTTAATAGCGGGTATTCTCAAAAGATTTAACTCTTTCGTTGATTTATCCGTATTGCAGTAAATTTTCCAAACTATTATTATGGGAAAAATTAAGAATTTTTTAAATACTAATCTGGCTTTTTTAATAGTTTTAACGGTTGTTGTATTTGCGATTTACGGTAAAAGCATAAATTACGAATTAACAAAATATGATGACAGCGTATTAATAACAAAAACCATCAATTTTATCGCCGAAACTGCAAATATCCCTAAATTATTTACAACTTCCTGTTATTATTCAAATAATTATACATACTATCGTCCGATTTTAACTCTTTCTTTCGCAATAGAAGCAATCATGTTCGGCAACAATACAAAAGTTTATCATCTATCAAATATAATATTATTTATTATAAGTATTTATTTAATGTATGTTTTCTTAACATATCTGAAACAAAACACTCTTATACTAAAATTTATTTGTTTACTGATAGCGGTTCATCCCGTATTTTCTTCTTGTATTGCTTGGATTCCGGCAAGAAATGATACCTTACTCGTCATATTTCTGTGTTTGTCTTTTATAAATCTAATTAAATATGCAGATTATAATAAATATATGAATGTCTTATTATTTTTATTGTTTTTCGGATTGGCTTTATTCACAAAAGAAACCTCATTAATGCTAATTCCAATGTATATATTTTTTATATATATTTTTAAATTAAAAATAACAAAAAAACAAATGATAAAAATAATTATAGGATTACTCCCTATAATTATTTGTTACTTTTATTTAAGAACTATATCAATATCAAATTCTAATATAAACCTTTTTTATTGGCAAACATACGGTTCAAATATGTTAATCGGAACAATGATATATATATCTAAAATTTTAATACCGGATTATATTCCGGTAATGATGTATGACATTAATTTGGATATAAATATACTGATTATAAATATATTATTTATATTATTTTTACTGTTTAATTTTTATAAAAAATTTATAGGCAGTGAACATATAATATTGGGTTTTGTCTGGTTCATTTTCTGGTTGTTGCCGACATTTTTGATAAATGATTATTTATTACTGTTTCACAGATTATTACTGCCATCAATCGGAATAGCATTTATATTGTGTGAATTTACAAACAGTATAATACTTAAATATCCTACATCAAAAAAATATTTTCTCATTGTATTTACGATACTATTCTGTACATACTCATATGCATCCTATATACAGTCTGATAAATATAAAAATTCAGCTTTTTACTGGGCTAATGCCTATTCAGATGCTCCGAATTACCATGCTGCATGCCATGGGATAGCAAAAGAATATATGGAAATTAGAAATTACAAAAAAGCCTTAGATTTACTGTCTACGGCCGAAAAATATTCGCCTAACAGATATCTGGTTGATATTGCGGCGGTATTTTTATATCAGCAGAAATTTGATGAAGCCGAAAAACTTCTATTAAAATCCATAAATACAAACACTTTAACAAAAGACCTGGCTTATGGTAATTTAAGCAAATTATATATGCATAAAAATGACGTAAAAAAAGCCCTTTATTATGCGCAAGCCGGATATAATTTAAACAAAAACGATATTGAGTTTGCGGAATTATTAATTACGGCATACAGATTAAACAATGAATTTGAAAAAGCTCTCAATATTTGTTTTGAGTTATTGAAGCACGACAAGACAAACGCTAAATATTATTATACCATAGGCGTATTATACGAAGCCCTTGCCGATTATAAAAATGCCTTAAAGTATATTAGCGAAGGATTAAAATTTGCCCCTGAAAATATTAACCTTCTTGAAAAAGTGAAATATCTTAAAAATATACAAAAAAATTATGTTTAATATGAAAACTTTAAAAAATATTTTAGGAACCAATTTAGCTTTTTTTATAATCTTAACCGCCGTTGTTTTTATAATTTACGGCAAAACAATAAATTATGAATTGACCAAATATGACGATGATTCATTGATTACAAGAAATATTTCATTCATTGCAAACCCTACTAATATCCCTGAATTATTTAAAACTTCATGTTTTTATAAGAAAAATTATGCTTATTATAGACCGATTCTGACTCTTTCTTTTGCAATAGAAACAATATTATTCGGCAATAACTCCAAAATTTTTCATCTGTCAAATATAATATTATTTATTTTAAGTATTTATCTAATGTATGTTTTTATATCGTGTTTAAACCAAAAATCAGTTATTTTAAAATATATTTGTATACTTATTGCAGTTCACCCGATTTTTTCATCGACGGTCGTTTGGATTCCGGCACGGAATGACACCCTGCTTCTTATATTCACATTCTTATCTTTTATAAATTTAGCACAATACATAAAATCCTATACTAATCTAAATTTATTCTTTTTTATTGTAACTTTTTTTATTGCTCTTTTAACTAAAGAAACTTCCTTAATTTTGTTGCCGACATATGTTGTTTTCATATACACTTTCAATCTGCAAATAAATAAAAATCAAATAATAAAATTAATTTTATGGATTCTGCCTGCCATTTTCTTTTATCTGTATTTAAGAAACATTTCAATTTCAGGCAGCGGGATAAAGGATTTTGAACTTTCAAAATATACTTTAACAGCGTTAAAAGGAACAATGATTTATATATCTAATTTTTTAATACCTAATCATATCTCACTGATGATGTATAAATTCAATATTTGCGCAAAAACATTGCTTTTAAATATTTTGTTGCTTCTATTATTATTAATCAGTATTAATAAAAAAATTATACATATTAAAGTTTTGTTGTTCGGTTTTTTTTGGTTCATTATATGGATTGCACCAACTTTTATACTAAATGATTATGTACTGCTTTTTCATAGATTATTAATACCCATCACCGGACTAGTTATTATATTTAATGAAATCATAAAAAATTTGATAACAAAATATACATTAATAAAAAAATATTTTTTGATTTTTTTTACCGTATTGTTTTGTGTTTATTCTTTTGCTTCATATATACAATCCGAAAAATATAAAAATGCGCCTGTATTCTGGTCTTATGCATATTCTGATGCTCCTGACTATCACATAGCATGTCACGGATTAGGTCTAAGATTTATGGAAATAAATAATTATGAAAAAGCTTTAGATTTGATGTTTGCGGCCGAAAATTATTCGCCTAATAGATATTTACTTGATATTGCCGCAGTCTTTTTATACCAGCAAAGATTTGATGAAGCTGAAAAAATTTTGCTTAAATCGGTAGAATTAAGTCCGGGAACAAGCGATTTGGCATACGGAAATCTCGCTAAATTATACGCATACAAAAAGGACTTTAAAAAAGCTATGGAATATGTTAACAAAACTTATGAATTGAATAAATACGATATTGAATTCACAAAACTTTTAATTACGATTTATACGATGAACGGTGAATTTAAAAAAGCTTTGGACATGTGTTTTTCCCTTTTGCAATATGACAAAAAAAATGCACAATATTATTATAAGATAGGTGAATTATACGAATTGATGAAAGATTACAAAAATGCTTTAAAATACGTTGAGGAAGGACTTAAACTTGCTCCCGAAAATATACAGCTTATTGAAAAAGCGAAATCTCTAAAAAAAATTGAAAATGATTCTGTTTAAAAGACCCGTTATAACTATTTTTATTCTATATGCGCTAATTATAATATTCCTTGATTATTTCGGCCATTTTTCAGCCGTAAATAAAAGCAGCTTAATCGGATATACCGACAATATAAAAATTACATTGACAGGCAGAATAATAAACGAACCTGTTGTAAAAAATAACCGGCAGCAGTTTGTGTTGGAAACAACAAAATTAAACGACAGTCCGTTAAAAGAAAAAACTTTTGTTTACGCCCCGCCGGCAAACGACTTAAAATACGGCGATGTTATAGAATTATACGGCAAACTGCAAATTCCGCCGTCTGCGGTTTTTCCGGGAAATTTTGATTACGGCAAATATCTTAACAGACAAAACATTTACACGCTGTTTTTTGCATCTGATTTTGAATTTCTTGAAAAAAAACCGTCATTAATAAAATATCTTGCCTTAAAATCAAAAAATGACATTTCCGACAGATTCAAAAGATTTTTCAAACAGCCTTATGCCGCCGTTCTTGAAGCGATGATGATAGGAGAAAAATCATCCATAGATAATGACACAAAAAATATTTTTATAAATACGGGATTAATACATATTCTTGTAGTAAGCGGCCTGAATGTCGGATTCTGCGTCGTAATATTTATATTTTTATTCAAATTGTTTAATCTGAGGCTTAAATACGTCTATCTTCTTACAATACCGGCGATATTTTTTTATATGATTCTCACAGGTGCAAATCCGCCCGTAGTCAGAGCATCCGTAATGGCATTATGCATACTGATTTCTCTGATTATTGACAGAGAACCTCTTGTATACAACGCAATCGCGTTATCGGCTCTTATAATACTTATTTTTAATCCTCAGGAATTGTTCACGGCAAGTTTTCAAATGTCGTTTGCGGCGACTCTTGGAATAATATATCTTTATCCTAAAATAAATTCGTCTTTGGGGCGAATTAAAAATAAATATTTAAGATGGTTATGGAATGTCGTAAGCGTAACTCTTGCCGCACAAATCGGTATTTTGCCCGTTCTTATGTTTTATTTCGGAAAACTTTCGCTGATATCTTTTTTGGCAAACATTTTGATAGTTCCGGCAGTAGGTTTTATAGTCGCGGTTTCTTTCATTTTTTATGCGGCTACTTTTATTTCATCATGGATCGCGGTTTTATGCGCGGCTTTATTATCATTCGTCGTAAATATTATTCTTTCTGTAATAAGATTTATGGCGGATTTTAATTTTTCAATTATTTACGTAAAAATACCTTCGGTTACGGCCGTTATATTCTATTATTTTGCGCTGATAATAATGCTTGAATTCAGCCGCAGCAGAAAAATGCTTGCCGGGCTTTGCATTCTTATTGCGGCTGCTTCCGTATTATCTTTCCGCAATCCGGATTTTACGAAAACTTTTGAAACAAAAAAAAACATAACGACTCACATAAAACAAAAAAACGCCAATATCATAATTTTTAAACAGCTCAGGAAAGACAAGTATTATTTTTCAAATTTAAACCAATACCTGCACGGCAGAGGAATAGGTAAAATAGACCAGTTCTGCACAAACAGCAAAGAAGACATAAGAACGAATATGACCGATATGGAAATAACCGAAGTGTTATACGCGGATTAATTTTATTTTTTAAAAACCTGCCGTAAAACAGCGTCTTTATCAATAAAATCTAAAGCCTTTTTAAAACTGTCTTCTTCCGATAAAATCGTGTAGTAATTTTCTTTTATAGACGGCGCCTGTTTTATCGCTTCAATAAATTCTTTTTTATCAAAACTTTCCGAAACAAAATTTATAAAACCGGTTTTAAGAAGAAAATCTTTTACAAGCTCGGCTTTATTATTCTGCAAAAGAGAGCACAGATATGTCGCGACTCCGACCTGAAGCCCGTGCATTTTCGGGCATTTTGAAACATTATCAAGAGCATGCGAAATAAGATGTTCGCTGCCGCTTGCCGGTCTTGAATATCCCGCTATTTCCATCGCTATTCCGCTTAAAACAAGCGAATTTACAAGCCTGTACTGAAATTCGTTATCCTTAGGATTATGAAGATTATCGCATGTAAGAATATCAAGAGAATTGTTTGAAATCAAAGCCGCAAAATCGCTGTAATCATCTTTCTTTTTCAAAAAAGCCTGTTTCCAGTCCCAAAGAGCCGTAATTTTTGAAATGATGTCTCCCACGCCTGAATATAAAGTCATCTCCGGAGCCTTGCTGATTATATCAAGATCGGCGACTATTCCGTACGGCATTGTTGATTTTACGCTTTTTCTTTTCCCCGAAACCAAAAGAGAAGCGTTCGGACTGCAAAAACCGTCGTTTGAAACCGAAGTAGGAACGCTTATAAACGGCAGTTTTAAAACGTGCGCGCAGTATTTGCTGTAATCCAGAGCCTTTCCCCCTCCTATCCCCAAAAGAACATTTGTGTCCGAAGGTATTTTAAAAGCGGTATGAATTATATTTTCTATTCCTATATCGTTTATCGTATCCTTGCATACAACCTGAATGTCAAAAAGTTCAAATCCCGAATAAAGATTATCGGCTACAAGAGATTCTATGCCGTCGCTGAAAAAAATTGCGACTTTCATATATTTTCTGTCAAAAAGATATTTGCCTATTTTATGTATTTTGCCGTGCCCTATCTTCAAAAGAGACGGAATATTGATAACTTTAGCCTGCGTCATAAAACCTCCTCAAATAATTCAATATATCTTTAAAATTTTCAAATTTTTCAGTTTTTATATTTTCTTTTCTGCACATATCAAGAAGAATGCTTTTTGCAAATACGGTTTTTGCTTTTTTTGAAGGAAGAAGATCAGGTCTTCCGTCGCCCGCATAAACCGTAAAATAACCTTCTTTATTTAATTTTTCAACCAAAGCCTCTTTTGATATTCCGGTATTTTCGTCGTAAAACGGATCGTTTTTATCCGGAGATATAAGGCGCAGGCCTTTTTCGGGCGAATATACTGCGTCGTTTGAAACAAGTTTGATTCCGTATTTTTTTATTTCGCCGCCTATTTTTTTCTCAATATAATATTTTGTGCCGGCGCTGCATATATATACCGGTATCTTATGTTTTGCGCAAAAATCCATAACATCGTAAAAATGCTTATCAATATGTATTGTGTCAATAAATTTATCCAGTTCATCCTGAGATAAGCGTATCTGCGAAAAAATACCGGTAAGCGCGTCAATATGCGTTATCTTGCCTGAAACATAATCATGCCACGGTTTAAGAGCTTCGGGCGATAAAAGTTTGTCTACCGCCATATTAAAAAAATCTTCTCTTGTTATAGTGCCGTCAAAGTCGCTTATTAAAGCAATTTTTTTATCTGTCATTTTAGTACCCGTTTTTTTATCTTTAATGTTATTGAAAAATAACCCGATTGTCAAACGGGCGGAAAATCATTTCTCTTGTCAAACTTAAATATAAATGTTTTAATATACGAAATTTATTATTTTTACGGAGAATTCTATGGATACAAAAAAATTGACGAATGAGTATTTGATGCAAACATATAAAAAATCGGATATTGCGGTCAGAAAAGCAAAAGGCCAGTATTTATGGGCCGAAAACGGCAAAAAATATACCGATTTCTTTTCAGGGATCAGCGTATGTAATCTCGGACACTGCGATAAAACGGTAATCGCCGCGATAAAAAAACAGCTTGACTGTTTTTTGCATATTTCAAATCTTTACTACGCAAAACCGCAGGCTGAACTTGCAAAAGAACTTGCCTTAAAATCGTTCGGCAAAGGCGCGAAAGTTTTTCTTGCAAATTCCGGAGCCGAAGCAAATGAAGGCGCAATAAAGATGGCAAGGAAATACGGAAAAGTAAATAAATCCAAAAACAATAAGGAAAGATTTGAAATAATAACTTTTAAAAATTCATTTCACGGAAGGACTTTGGCGACTCTTTCGGCCACAGGGCAGGAAAAGTTTCATAAAATAATCACGCCGCTGGTTGATAAATTCGTATATGCGGATTTCAATGATATTGATTCCGTAAAAAAATTGATAAATTCCAATACCGTGGCCGTAATGATTGAACCTTTCCAATGCGAAGGCGGAATGATACCGGCAAAAAAAGATTTTTTAAAACAATTAAGGCAGCTGTGCGATAAAAATGATCTTCTTTTAATATTTGACGAAGTACAGTGCGGTATGGGAAGGACCGGAAAACTTTTCGCATGGCAGCATTACGGAGTAAAACCGGATGTTTTTACGCTTGCCAAATCAATTGCAAACGGTCTGCCTCTGGGAGCGGTTATATCCGATAAAAAAACGGCAAATCTTTTTGTTTTAGGAGATCACGGTTCGACTTTCGGCGGAAATCCCGTCGCATGCGCGGCTGCTGTGGCGGTTTTAAAACAGATGAATCCGAAACTGCTTAAAGAAGTATCGGCAAAAGCGGATTATTTTGTAAAAAAACTAAATGAGTTGAAGAAAAAATACCCTTCCGTTAAGGAAATCAGGAATATCGGACTTCTTATCGGAGTAGAGCTTGATTTTGCCGCCAAAGATATAGTAGAATTTTGTCTCAACAAAGGCCTGATAATAAACAGTCCTAAAGAAAATGTTCTAAGGTTTCTGCCGCCTTTTGTCATAACTAAAAAAGATATAGATTTTGCAATCAAAATACTGGAGGATGCGTTAAAATGTCAGACATCAAAAAAGTAGTAGTAGCCTATTCGGGCGGGTTGGACACGTCAATTATTTTATCGTGGATTAAGGAACATTACAATGCCGAAGTTATAGCATGCTGCGTAAACGTCGGACAGGACAAAGAACTCGCAGGTCTTAAAGAAAAAGCAATAAGAACAGGCGCCTCAAAAGCATATATCATAGACGCTCAAAAAGAATTTGTAACAGATTATATATTCCCGGCAATCAAAGCAAACGCTCTGTATGAAAACAGATATTTGCTCGGGACATCGCTTGCAAGGCCGATAATAGCAAAAAAAATCGTTGAAGTCGCAAAAAAAGAAAAAGCAGACGCAATCTGCCACGGAGCAACCGGAAAAGGCAACGACCAGGTAAGATTTGAACTGGCATTTAAAGCCTTAATGCCTGAAGCAAAAATAATAGCCCCTTGGAGAGAATGGGAAATAAAATCAAGAAATGACGCGATAGATTACGCAAAAAAAAGAAATATTCCCGTTCCGGTAACTAAAGCAAAACCTTATTCTTCAGACGCCAACTTATGGCATATATCTTATGAAGGCGGAATTCTTGAAAATCTTGAAAATGAATATGACGACTCAATGTTTCAGATGACAGTTTCGCCCAAAGAAGCGCCGAACAAACCGACTTATGTTAAAATAGATTTTGTTAAAGGCACGCCTGTGGCCATAAACGGAAAATCTTTCAAACCCGTTGAACTTATTAAAAAACTCAATCAGGTTGCAGGCGCAAACGCGATAGGAAGAATTGACATAGTTGAAAACAGACTCGTCGGAATGAAATCACGAGGAGTATATGAAGCTCCCGCGGCGACTGTTTTGTATTTTGCGCATAATGAACTTGAATCTTTAACGGTTGACAGAGATACCGCGCATTATAAAGAAATATTGTCTCACAAATATGCGGAACTCGCTTATAACGGCGTATGGTTTGCCCCTATAAGAGAAGCTCTTGACGCGTTTATAAACATTACTCAGAAATATGTAACAGGGACCGTTACGGTAAGTCTTTATAAAGGAAATATAAAAGTAGTATCAAGAAAAGCAAAACATCCTCTTTACTGGGAAGAACTTGCCACATTTGACAAGGATGCGGTTTACAACCAGAAAGACGCCGAAGGTTTTATAAATCTGTTCGGACTGCCTACAAAAGTGCAGGCAATTTTAAGAAAGGAATATAAATGAAAAACTTTGAACAGTTTATAGGTTCTTTTTCTTTTGACTGGCGGCTTGCAAAAGCAGACATTGAAGGTTCCGCCGCTCATGTAAAAATGCTTGTAAAAACCAAAATTTTAACCGCTTCAGACGGAGCAAAAATAATCAAAGGGCTTTCTTCAATATTAAAAGATATTGAAAAAGGCCGGCAGCTCCCGAAAGAAGAAGATATTCATTACGCTATAGAAAAAGAACTCATAAAAAGAATAGGACCTGTCGGCGGCAAAATGCACACGGCAAGAAGCAGAAACGACCAGGTAGCAACCGATTTAAGAATTTATTTAAGAACAGAAATACTTTCAACAATAAAAATGATTTCCGCTTTACAGTCGGTTCTTGCGGATAAAGCCGGGAAATCAGTTGACGTTATAATGCCGGGATATACGCATCTGCAGCCTGCGCAGCCTGTTTTGGGAGCGCATTATCTTTTGGCCTACGCATGGATGCTTCAAAGAGACAAAGAAAGACTTTCCGACTGCTTAAAAAGAGTAAACGTTCTTCCTCTGGGAAGCGCGGCTCTCGCCGGAACATCTTTTAAAATAGACAGAAATTATACCGCAAAACTTTTAAAATTTGATTCTATAACTCAAAATTCGCTTGACGCCGTAAGCGACAGAGATTTTGCCTGCGAATACGTTTTTGATCTTTCTCTTATAGCGGCACATTTGTCAAAGTTTGCCGAAGAAATAATAATATGGTCATCTGCGGAATTCGGATTTATAAAAATCGGAGATATTTTTACGTCTGGCTCTTCAATAATGCCTCAAAAAAGAAATCCGGACTGTGCCGAAATAATAAGAGGAAAATCAGGCCGCGTATTTGGAGATTTAACCGCGCTTCTTACAATAATAAAAGCTCTTCCTCTTGCATATAACAGGGATCTTCAGGAAGATAAACCGCCCGTATTTGACGCAACCGATACCGTTAAGCTATGTCTTGAAGTTATGACTGATATGATGAATTCATTTTCATTTAACGGCGAAAAAACATTAAAAAGTACTCAAAAAGGCTTTATTCAGGCAACAGAAATCGCAGATTATCTCGCCAGAAAAAATATTCCTTTCAGAACCGCCCACGCGACAGTAAAAAATATTGTAAATTACTGCATAAAAAAGGAAAAAACTCTCAATGAACTTTCAATAAAAGAATATAAAACTTTTTCAAATGAAATAGAAAAAGACATCTTTAAATTCATCAATATAGAAAATATAATAAACGCAAAAAATTCTTACGGCGGAACTTCAAAAAAATCCGTCTTAAAACAAATAGCGGATATAAAAAAATGTATAAAATAAAATTATTTGCCGTTTTATCTTTGCTTCTTGTATTCGGGCCGAAAGTTTTTTCACAATACCCCGAACGGATTCTTACCCTTGACGCCAGCATAAGACAGGCTTTAAATATCAACCACGATATACTTATTAACAAACAATCTGTTTTATTTGCCGAACAGAGAATTAAAAAAACAAAAACTTTGTATTATCCGGTTATAAATTTTAATCTTAACGTTTCTAAATTTTCAAATGACATTCCCACCGTCATTAATTCAGAATCTCTTCCCAGCGTCACATATCTTCCCAGCGGAACTCAGGATTTGTATTATTCCAACAGATTGTCTTTATGGCAGACAATATATAACGGAGGCAGAACTTCCGCCACAAACGAACTTGCAAAAGTGTCTTTATCCCAGGTAAAAAACAAATCTGATATAAAAACTAACGAAGTAATCGCGGAAGTAAAAACAAGCTTTTATAAAATTATTCTTATTCAGGAAAAAATCAAGCTTTACAGACAAACTATAGAAATTTTATCAAAAAATAAAAGACTGCTGAATGATGAGAACAATTTAAAAGATAAACTTGAAATATGCGAATACGAATACGGCATCCAGATGCTTGATTTTTTAAATTTAATAGGTTTGGGTTTGGACACAGTCATTGAATTGTCCGGTTCTATAGAAACGGATAATTTGGATTTAAACATAGACCAGTGTATTTTATGGGCTTACCAATTCAGGCCGGAAATGAAAAACACTCAATATCAGGAAACAATTGACGGAATAGAAGTAAATCTGCTGACTATGGAAAAATATCCGACAATTATGTTCGGAACTTCTTACGACTGGCTTATGGGAGATTCCAGAGGCATTGAAAAAGACTGGTACATTTCATTAAACCTCAATGTTCCCATATTTGACGGAGGTTCTTTATTCGCAAAGATAAAAGAAAAAAAGATACAGGCGCGGCAGGCAACGCTTGAAAGATCAAAAGAAGAAGAAAAAATAAAGCTGCAGGTAAGAAAAGCTTTCGCCAAATACTCTTTCTGGTATGAAAAAGCCTCAAAAAATACCGAACCGTCAAAACAAAAAGACATAATAAAAAATCTTGAAGAACAAATATATAAAATGGATGTGAAGTATAACTATCTTAAAAGCCTGTTTGAACTTGAATTAGCCATAGGCAGACAAATATCCGAACTAAACCTTAAACTTGCAGAATAATATGAAAAAAAACATTTCTGTTATATTAATAATTACGGCCGTATTATTTTTAAATAATATGGCCTTTTGTTTTGATCAGGAAGCTTTTCTTCAAAATTATCTTTGGGATAAAGTTTCAAGCCTGCCGGCTTCAAAAAGACCGAAAATCATTTTGGTGCTCGGCGGAGGCGGAGCCAGAGGTTTGGCCCATATAGGAGTAATCAAAGCTCTTGAAGAAGAAAATATACCGTTTGATATGATTGTAGGAACCAGTATCGGAGCGCTCGTAGGCTCTCTCTACTGCTCGGGAGTATCAACAAATGAACTGCAAAATCTTGCCAACAATATACGCTGGAAAGATATAAGCAATTTAAACACTATCTCAATGCTGACTCTTATTCTGTCCGAAAAACTTCTCTCAACAAAAAAACTTGAGAATTATTTAAGAAAAACTTTGGGAGACAAGCAATTTTTTCAGCTGGATATTCCTTTTGCGTGCATAGCAACCGATATATCAACCGGAGAACGAATTATTTTAAAAGAAGGCGATGTCGCATTGGCTACAAGGGCAAGTTCAACGATTCCCGGAATATTTGCTCCCGTAGAATACGGGCAAAGATATCTCGTTGACGGCGGGCTTGTTGAAAATATTCCCGTATCGGTAGCGAAATTATTTGAACCGGACATTATCATTACGGTCAGCGTAGCCGCAGATATTACAAAAAACTCATTCTCAAACGTTATGTCAACTTTGTATCAGGCAATATATATACAGGGGCAGCAAAAGGATGAACTAAATCTTTCAATGTCCGATATTGTCATAAGACCTGACGTTAAAGAAGTCAGCGTGCTAGATTTAAACAAAGCGGAAAACTGCATACAATCAGGATTTGTCGCAGGCAAAAACAACGTAAATAAAATCAAAGAAATTATCATTAAAAAAATATATGAAAAACATTCTAACTAAAACTGCATCTTTCCCGCAAAATGTAAAATTAAAATCTTTTGTATACTATCTGCTTATAGGATTTGCGGCTTTTTTTCTGTATTCCCGGACAATATCTTATGACATTTCAGGGCTTGACGATGATACATTTGTAAAAATGAGTTTTGACAACACTTCAATAACGGACGTTTTTACAAAAACTATTTTTTTAAATGATATTTCCGCTTTTTACAGACCTGTTCTTTCTCTTTCTTTCATGATTGATAATTTTGTATCGGGAGGTTCTCCTTTTGCATTTCATACTACAAATGTGCTGATTCATGTTTTATCGTGTCTGTTGGTATTGTTTTTTTTAAAAAGATATTATTTCGATTATGTCCTGTCTTTTTTTCTTACTCTGTTTTTTGCTCTGCACCCCGTAAATACATTTGCCGTAGCCTGGATTCCCGGAAGAAACGATCCTCTTCTTTTTATTTTCTTTATTCTGTCGCTTATTTTCTTTATCGAGTATCTGTACAACAGAAAATTTTATATGCTTGTTTTGCATTTTCTTTCCCTCATTGCGGCTCTTCTTACAAAAGAAACGGCGGTTTTAATACCTTTTGTATGCGCAGGATATTATTTTACTTTCAATAAGACATTAAAAAGCTTTTTTATAAAAATAACGGTTTTGTGGATTGCAATACTTGCTTCTTTTTTTGTTTTTCATCAGAGTATGTCCTCGCATATTTCACCTGCAGGCACATTTATGCGCGCGGCTTTACACTCGTATCGAGTAATATTTGATTATTATTCAAGTTTGTATTTTTTCAATATTCATTTCTCATCATACACTGATATTTCATACGTTATAATCGGAATAGCCGCTGTGGCGCTGAGTCTGGTTATAATCTTTTTATCAAAACTTCCGTTAAATGAAAAACTCATATATTTTTTCATACCTCTTGCTATAATGGCAATATCTCTTTTTGCATCGCAGGGTTTTTATCAGGCCAGCAGACTGTATATCCCTCTTTTCTGCATTATTATCCCTTTTGGAGCAGTTATTTCACAAATAAAAAATAAAAAAATTTTGTATATATCAATATCTGTTCTATGCATAGCGGCCGGATCTATTTCTGCCGGAAAAATAAAAGTATTCAAAAACGGGCTGTCATTTTTCACGGCAATAGACTCTGAAAAACCAAATTATAATTTAAATCTTGCAAATCTGTATTCTTATCATCTATTAAAAAACGGAAACATTAATAAAGCTGCCGAAAAAATTAAAGAAATCGCCGAAATAACAGGCTATAAAAACGCGTATAATCTGTATCTTCTGTCCGTAATAAATATATATGAAAAAAATTATCAGCAGGCAATAAATATTCTTGAGTCTATTATCAATTTTGACAAAAAGGATATTTTGATTAAATTATTTATATGCTATAAATACGTTGGAAACGCGGATAAAAGCGCTTATTATTACAATCAGGCTGTTGAGTTTACCGGAAACCGCGAAATAACGGATAATTTGATATACCGGCAAGAGGAAGGTTTGAAAAATGTCAAAATATAAATTTCTTATATTATTAATTTTAATGTTTGTATTGCCGTCTTATTCATTTGCCGGCAATTTGATAGAGGAAAAAATTTTACTTGAAAAAACGGATACGGCTAAAAACAAAAAAGAAGAAGTCGCGGCAAAACAAAATCTTATAAAATTTTATATAACAAACGGCAGATACGACGAATCAAAAGAGCTTTGCTTAAAACTTATTGAACCCGATTCCAAATTGACGAAAAAACAAAAATTTCAGATTTATATTTATCTTATAGATACTTACAAACTTATAAACAATTACAATTACGCGATTGACGTTTGCAAAGAAGCCGAGTTTTTATATCCTAAAAACATTTTGCCGAAAATAATATTGGCCGATATTTACATGCAGAATATATTGTATGAAAATGCAAAAAACAAGTATCAGGAAGCTCTTTTAATTGATAAGAACTCAAGACATGCAAACGTGAAAATAGCCGACATATATGCCATGCAGGGCGCTTTTGATCTGGCATACAAACATTATGAAGCGGCCCAGAAAATTCAGCAGGACGTATCCACTTCAATAAAAATGGCAAAAGCCGCTATTGAACTCGGCTTTGTAGATAAAGCGATAAATATGCTGGAACAGGTTTACTGCACGCAAATACATAATGACGTCGCCTTAACGCTTGCAAAACTTTATAAGGAACACGGAAGATTTAAAGATGCGGAAAAAACGCTTTTACTGGCTTTGGAAGCTAACGGATATGATTTGGACGTATCGTTAAATCTGGCTTCACTGTATATTTTATTCCAGCACTATGAAAAAGCAAAAAATCTGCTTTTATCTCTAAATACTAAATTCCCTGACATAGAAGTAATTGATTTTCTGCTTGCCGAAACATATTATTATTTATCCGATAAAAACACAGCACGTCGGATACTGAATAAACTTATTGCGTCAACAAAATCCGAATATATAAGAAAACATTCTGAAAATATGCTCAATACGTACAAATAAAAAAAGACGCCTGTTGAAAACAAAAAACAGACGTCTTTTTTATTTATATATTATTTTATTTGCTTTCTTTTCCTTTCTCTTTAAACAATTCAGCAATTCCGGCAACAGAACCCATCACTCCGGATGTTTCCAAAGGCAAAAATATTTTTGTCGCGTTTCCGTCGGCGACTTTTGTAAGAGCTTCCATATATTTTATTGCCAATAGGTCATTTGTAGGTTTACCGGCATGAATAGCGTTATATATTGTGTCAATTTCATATTTTTGGGCATCAGCGACTCTTTTTATCGCTTCGGCCTGACCTTCGGCTTCAAGAATAGACTGCTGTCTTTTAGCCTCGGCTTCCAAAATAACCGCCTGTCTTGCGCCTTCGGCTTTTAAAATAGCCGCTTGTCTGAACCCTTCCGCATCCAATATATTGGCTCTTTTTTCTCTTTCGGCTTTCATCTGCTTTGACATTGAATCCGTAATATCTTTAGGAGGATCTATTTTTTGTATTTCAACTCTGGTAATTTTGACGCCCCATTTATCTGTGGCTTCATCCATTACCGTTCTGAGCTGCGTATTTATCTTTTCTCTTGAAGTAAGAGTCGTATCAAGTTCCATATCGCCTATAACGTTTCTTAAATTTGTCTGCGCAAGCTTCAATGCCGCCATTGCAAAATTTGCGACGTTATAAACTACTTTTACCGGATCGGTTATCTGAAAGTATATTATGGCGTCTACCGTAACGGTAACGTTATCTTTTGTGATAACATTCTGAGGAGCAACGTCCATTACCTGTTCTCTCATATCAATTTTTCTCAAATTCTGAAAAAGAGGAATGATTATATTAACACCCGCATCAACTGTTGCCGAATATTTTCCCAAAGTCTCTACTAATCCTTTTTCATACTGTTGTACGATTCTGACTGTATTTGCTATAAATATGATAACCACCACTAATGCAACAAACCATAAAATCATTTTCAGCCTCCTTAAATATTTTTCTTAACTACAAGTTTCGTGCCATCAACCGACTCAACAAAAACTTTTTCTCCGATCCCTACGTTTTCATCACAGACGGCCAGCCAAATTTCTCCGGCAATTTTTACTTTGCCGTATTTACCGTCTTTAATCTCATCAACGACATCCGCCTGAGCTCCTATCAACGCATCTACGTTTGTTTTTATTTTTTTCTTATCTATATATTTTTTTAAAAGAGGTCTGATAAACAGTATTGATCCAAGCGAAACGGTGCAAAAAACAATCAATTCCACGTTGAAAGAAGCCCCCAACAGTGAAAAAAGCATGGCAAACAACGCGCCCGTTGAAAGGCATAAAAAATAAAAAACTCCGGTCGTAATAATTTCAACGCCCAAAAATATTAAAAACAAAAACAGCCAAATATACCATGACATCATAATTAATCCTCCTATGAAATAATTCTTATTCTTTTTAAAGGCCAATAAACTATTAACGCCCGGCCTTTCAAATATTTATCCGGCAAAGGGCCCCAATATCTTGAATCAAACGAAGCGTCTCTGTTGTCTCCGAGCATCATATAATGTCCTTCAGGTACGATTACAGGTCCGAAATTATCTCTTACAAAAGCCGGCGGCAGCGTCGCAAATTTACCCTCTTCCCATGCTTTCTGGTATTCTTCGCGAGTTTCAAACAAGTTAAAATTTTTATAAATTTCAGTGTCTATGTGCTGAACATACGGCTCTTTAATTTTCTTATCGTTTATATAAAGGTCCTTATCTTTTATTTCAACCTTATCTCCCGCAAAAGCCATACATCTTTTTATATAATCCTTGCTGATTCCTTCGGTTCTTTCAATTGTACTCAACGCTTCCGGAGGACATTTAAAAATAACTATATCGCCCTGTTTTACCTTTTTCATAGGCCAGATTCTTTTTCCGTCTGAAAACGGTATTCTGAATCCATATACGAATTTTGTAGCAAAAAGATGGTCTTTTTCAAGCAAAGTTGATCTCATGCTGCCTGTGGGTATTTTAAAAGCCTGTATAATGAAATACATTATTATTGAAGCTATTATAAGCGCTGTCCATCCGGTATCAACCCATGAATATACATTTTCAAAAGTTTTTTGCGCTTTTTCCGTTTTAACGAATTTTTTCTTAACGGCAAGCATAATCATTGCCAGAACAAACAAAATACATCCGATAATAAACAATTTTATTTCCATTTCTTTTTCCTTTTAACAAATCCTTTTATTGCTAATCGTCAATCTGCAAAACAGCAACGAATGCTTCCGGCGGCAGTTCAACTCTGCCGAATTGTCTCATTTTCTTTTTTCCTTCTTTCTGTTTTTCAAGAAGTTTTCTCTTTCTTGTTATATCTCCTCCGTAACATTTGGCCAAAACGTCTTTTCTCATTGCGGATATCGTTTCTCTTGCTATAATTTTATTATTTACTCTTGCCTGTATGGGAATCTCAAACATATGCCTCGGTATTATGTCTTTTAATTTCTCCGTGAGAAAATGAGCGGCAGTCTGTGCTTTGTCTTTATGAGTTATTACGGAAAAAGCGTCAACAACTTCTGAATTTACAAGTATTTCAAGTTTGACAAGATCGCCTAACTGCGAAGCGATATGCTCGTAATCAAACGACGCATAACCTTTTGAAATTGATTTTAAAGAATCATAAAAACCGACTATTATTTCAGCAAGCGGCAATTCGTATTTCAATATGACTATTCTCATATCAAGATACTTCATATCTGTTTGTTTGCCTCTTCTTTTCTGGCACAAATCCATAACTGCCCCGATATATTCGTTAGGGCATATAACCGTAGCTTTTACGTAAGGTTCCCATATCTCCTGAATATCTGCATTTAAAGGGAATTTTGCGGGGTTATCAATAGTAACGTACTTATCTTTTACTTTTATCTTATATATAACGTTCGGAGCTGTAACAAGAAGATTTAAGTCAAATTCCCTTAAAAGCCTTTCTTTTACAATATCCAAATGAAGATGTCCTAAAAATCCGCATCTGTATCCGAATCCCAATGCTACTGAGGTTTCCGGAACATAAACAAGCGAAGAATCGGACAACTGAAGTTTTTCAAGCGCCATTTTTAAACTGTCGTAATCAGACGAACTGTAAGGATAAAGACCTGCAAAAACAAAAGGATTTATTTCTTTATATCCCTCGTGCGGATGCTGCGTCGGCCTTAATAATTCGGTAATGGTATCACCTATTTTTATGTCTCTTATTGTTTTTATACCGGCGACGACATATCCGACTTCTCCCGCCGAAAGCTCATTTGATTCAATCATTTTAGGTTTTAAATAGCCGACTTCCAAAACTTCATGTTCGGCATCCGAAGCCATAAATTTTATTTTCATTCCTTTTTTAATCTTACCGTCAAATATTCTGATTATGGTTATAACTCCTCTGTAAGAATCATAAAAAGAATCAAAAATCAAAGCTGAAAGAGGCTCTTCTTCTTTACCCTGAGGAGCCGGAACATTTGCTATAACCGAATCTATTATTTCAGAAATGCCTATTCCTTCTTTTGCGCTTGCAAGAATAGGTTCGGCATCAACGGACAATCCTTCTTTCATTTGTTCGTACGCCGCATCAACGTCGGCCGTAGGCAAATCAATTTTATTTATAACGGGAATTATTTTAAGATTTGCGTTTTTGGCAAGCATAGTATTTGCAAGAGTCTGTGCTTCAACTCCCTGCGAAGCGTCAATTATAAGCAAAGCGCCTTCACATGCTTCCAGCGCTCTTGAAACCTCGTATGTAAAATCAACGTGACCGGGAGTATCAACAAGATTCAAAATATATTCTTTCCCGTCTTTATCTTTATAATTCATTCTTACGGCTTTGGCTTTTATTGTAATTCCTCTTTCTCTTTCAAGCTCCATTGCGTCAAGAATTTGGTCTTTCATTTCTCTTTTTGATATAGTTCCGGTATATTCCAAAAGCCTGTCTGCCAAAGTGCTTTTGCCGTGGTCTATGTGCGCTATGATGCAAAAATTTCTTATGTTATTCATTTTTATATTCTGCCCTGTTTAAAATTATTGATTTGATATTATACAAGAAGTGGCGATTTTTATCAATTAAGTGTTTAAAATGATATAATACTAGAATGTATAATTTAAACAAACTATCTGAAATATGCCTCGGCAAATTTGTTTTAATAACAAATCCAAAAGACATTTATTATCTGACCGGAGCCGATTTTGACGGATTTTGGCTTTTGACCTACAAAAAGAAAGTCTTCGCAGTAACTTCGGAAATGGTTAAAAACCAGGCTTCAGAATATTTTGGAAAGAATATTGCGGTGGTTGCGTCTTCATCTTCTCTCAGTTCCGCCATAATTGAACTCTGTAAAAAAAATAAAATTAAAGAAGTAACCGCGGATTCAAACATATTGAAACCGGTTTTTGACGCGGTATCTGAAAATCTGAAAAAAAACGGCATAACGCTGAAAACAGCTCCTGAAATAACAAAATACTTAAGAAGCATTAAAACTCCGGATGAAATAAAAAACATAAAAAAATCATGCGATATAATTTCAGCCGTTTACGGTTACATTAAAAAATTTATAAAGCCCGGTATGACGGAACTTGACATATATTTTAAGATAGCAGAATTATTTGCAAAATATAAAGTTGAGCCGTCTTTTAAAACAATAGTGGCAAGCGGGCCGAACTCGGCAAACCCACACCATGTAAGCACAAGCCGTAAAATATTAAAAAACGATATAATTTTAATTGATATGGGATGTGTTTATAAAGGCTATTGCAGCGATTTGACACGTGTTGTATTTTTAGGTAAAATCAACGTTCAAACTAAAAAGATATGGACATTGGTTAAAAATGCCCATGCTGTTTCTTTGAAAACTGTTAAAAACGGGCAAAAATGCCGTTTTGTTGACGAATCTGCAAGACTTGAGATAAAAAAAGCTGGGTTTGCGGATAATTTCATACACGGCACCGGACACGGAGTCGGGCTTGATATTCACGAATATCCTTCGGTTTCACAAAAATCAAAAGATATTTTAAAACAAAATATGGTAATAACGATAGAACCCGGTATTTATTTTAACGGCAAGTTTGGCATAAGAATAGAAGACACGGTATTAGTCACAAAAAACGGATATAAAATCCTGACTAATGCGCAATATTAAGGAGAAAACGTAATGGTTTCAACATCTGACTTTAAAAACGGATTGGTAATTGTAGTTGATAATGAACCTTATCAGATAACATGGTTCCAAAATCACAAGCCCGGAAAAGGCGGCGCGGTGATGAGAGTAAAATTAAGACACGTAAAAAAAGGCGGAACTATTGACAGAACTTTCAAATCCGGCGAAAAATTTGAAGCATTGAGCGTATCCAGACAAAAAAAACAGTTTTTATACGCCGACGGCGAAAACTATAATTTCATGGATATGAATTCTTACGAACAAATCTCTATCCCGAAAGACAAACTTGACGGAAAAGAAATTTATTTAAAAGAAAATCAGGAAGTTGACGCAATATATCTTGAAGAAGACTTAATAGGCATAGATATGCCTCTTATAATAGAGATGTCCATAATAGAAGCTGAACCCGGCATTAAGGGCGATTCAGTAACAAATTTAACAAAATTCGCAAAAATAGAAAGCGGAGCCGAAATAAAAGTTCCTTTGTTTATTAAAGTAGGGGACAAAATAAAAGTTGACACCAGGACCGGCGAATACGTTGAAAGAGTATCGCAGTAGTTTTGATTTAATATGAAAGAGGTTTTTATGAATTCAAATGAAATAAAAAAGTTTTTGGAATCAATCAGAGAAACTGATATTGAAGAAATGGAATTTGAATCCGGAGACACGTCGGTTTATTTAAAAAAAAGCGAAGTAATGAAAAAAGTTATTCCGGAAGCTCCTAAAAAACCCGTTGAAAAATCTCCGATAGTTCCGATAAAATCAACAATGGTCGGAACTTTTCACAGTTCTCCCGCTCAAGACAGACCGCCGTTTGTCGTTGAAGGAGATCATCTTGAAGTCGGACAGAAAATCGGAACGATAGTCGCGATGAGAGTCAATAAAGACGTCATGGCTACTACAAAAGGAAAAGTCACAGAGGTAAAAATTAAAGACGGTCAGTCCGTAGAATACGGACAGGAATTATTTTTGGTTGACACATCGGATATCGTATAGTTAATATAGGAGATATTAAATGTTTAAAAAAATATTGATAGCAAACAGAGGCGAAATAGCATGCAGAGTAATCCGAGCTTCAAGAGAACTCGGCATTAAGACGGTTGCAATTCATTCCGAAGCCGACAAAACTTCAATGCACGTTAAAATGGCCGACGAAGCCGTTTGCGTAGGTCCTGCCTCGGCAAGCGAAAGTTATTTGAATATCCCGAGCATAATATCAGCCGCCGAAATTACGGGCGCAGACGCCATTCATCCGGGTTACGGTTTTTTAGCGGAAAATACTTATTTTGCCGAAGTCTGCGAAACATGCGGCATCACCTTTATAGGTCCTAAAAAAACTTCCATTGAGAAAATGGGCGATAAAATTGAAGCAAGAAAACTGATGATAAAATCAAAGGTTCCGGTTGTTCCGGGTTCTGACGGTCCTGTATCAGCCGATGACCCTAAAATATTTGAATTGGCAAAAAAAATAGGTTATCCGGTAATAATCAAAGCAACTGCCGGCGGCGGCGGAAAGGGAATGAGAATAGTAGTAAGCGAAGAATCTCTGAAAAATGCTATTCTGATGGCCCAAACAGAAGCAAAAGCCGCTTTCGGAAATCCGGATGTTTATATGGAAAAATACGTTGAAGAACCTCATCATATAGAATTTCAGATTTTGGGCGACGTACACGGAAAAGTAGTTTATCTTCCGGAAAGAGACTGTTCTATACAGAGAAGACACCAAAAACTAGTTGAAGAAAGCCCTTCTCCCTTTATAAGCGATTCTTTAAGAAAAAAAATGGGTAAAGCCGCAAAAAGCGCAGCCGAAGCGGTAGGCTACATAACGGTCGGAACTGTTGAATTTTTAGTTGATAAGCATATGAATTTTTATTTTATGGAGATGAACACAAGAATACAGGTTGAACATCCTATTACAGAAACAATTACCGGTATTGATTTGGTAAGAGAACAAATCAGGCTTGCTGCAGGCGAGAAGTTGTCGTTTGATTCAAGCGATATAAAGATAAACGGTCATTCCATAGAATGCCGAATCAACGCTGAAGATCCTGATAAAGATTTCATGCCTTCACCCGGTAAAATAGGACACTTATATTTACCCGGAGGTCCCGGAATCAGAGTTGACTCTCATGTCTATTCCGGTTATACAATTCCTCCTTTTTACGACAGTTTAATAGCAAAAATAATAGCTCACGGAGAAACAAGACAGGAAGCGATCATAAGAATGTCCAGAGCTCTTAAAGAAACTCATATTGAAGGAATAAGAAATACTGCTTCCCTCCATTCAAAGATAATGGAAAACGAGCAGTTTCATAACGGAATCGTAGCAACCGACTTTTTGGCAAAACACGTTTTCAATAAGTAAACGGTAAGCAGAAAATATATACAAACTCAAAGCTCACCGTAAAAAGGTGGGCTTTAGTTATTTTAGGAGAGGCTATAATGGAAACGAAACAGATTATACAGACTTTCATAAATGACAGTATTGAAGCGAAGAAAAAAATGCTTTCTGAAGTACAGATTGTTTACATACAATCTATAGCCAACAAAATAATAGAAGCATACCAGAACAACAAAAAACTCATAATATTCGGAAACGGCGGCTCAGCCAGCGACGCACTTCATTTTGCGGCCGAAATAGTATGCAGATTTGAAAAAAACAGAAAAGCGATTCCCGCAATCGCCTTAACCGAAAACATATCGTCAATCACGGCAATAGGAAACGATTTCGGATATGATCAGGTTTTTTCAAGACAGCTTGAGGCTTTTGCGCAGAAAGGCGATATTGCAATAGCGATAACAACTTCGGGAAATTCAATTAATGTAATAAAAGCGGTGGAAGTTGCAAAAAAAAAGGATATGTTCGTAATAGGACTTACGGGTGCGGACGGCGGACAGCTTAAAATAATGTCCGACATGTGCTACTGCGCGCCTTCAAAAAACACGGGCAGAATTCAGGAATGCCATATTCTTCTTATACATATAATTTCAAAACTCATAGAGGAGAAATTGTTTGCTTAAAACCAAAAAATTTCATTCGGCAAAAAAAACTGCCGACATAATTAAAAAACTTAAAAAACAAGGAAAAAAAATCGTTTTTACCAACGGCTGTTTTGATTTGATACACGTCGGACACGTCAGCCTGTTTCAAAAAGCAAAAACTCTCGGAGACATTCTTATAGTCGCGATAAATTCTGATAAATCCCTTGCCGGGCTTAAAGGGCCGAAAAGACCGCTTGTTTGCCAAACGGACAGAGTTAAGCTGTTATCGGCGATAGACGTTATAGATTACATCGTAATTTTCGGAGAACAGACCCCTTACAATCTTCTAAAAAAATTAACTCCGGATGTTCTTGTAAAAGGCGGCGATTATAAAATAGAAGATATCGTAGGGAGAGAATTTGTAAAAAAAGTTTACCGGTATCCTCTTGTAAAAGGCAAATCAACCAGCAATTTAATAAAACTTATAGTTGAAAGATATGGATAAAAAATTCATACGGATTTTAGACACAAACCTAAACAGATGCAAAGAAGGATTAAGAGTAATAGAAGACACCGCGAGATTTGTTTTTAACGATGAACAGATTTATAAAAAAACAAGACTCATACGCCACAGCGCTACAAAATATCTTGACGGCTATTACGGCAAAATGCTTTTGTCAAGAGACAGCGTTAAGGATTCCGGCAGAAAAGTTTCAGAACAGCTCAGAATAAATCTTGAAAACATAACTGCCGCAAATTTTAAAAGAGTTCAGGAATCTTTAAGAGTTCTTGAAGAATATTCAAAAATAATAAATTTTGATACCGCTTTAAAGTTTAAAGCTTTAAGATACAAAGTTTATACGATTGAAAAAACTATGATGCTTAAATATTTTAAAAAATGAAAAAAGAAGAATTTAAAAAATTATTATCCGAAAAAATATTAATTCTGGACGGAGCCACGGGAACGCAGCTTCAAAAACTCGGCTTTATGCAGAACGTCACGACAGCCGAAGAACTTAACATAAAATATCCCGAAAGAATAAGCGCCGTACACGCCTCATATATTGAAGCCGGATCTGACATAATATTTTCAAACACTTTCGGAGCAAACAAATTAAAACTGGCTCATTACTCTCTTGAGAATAAAATTGAAGAAATTATAGAAAAAGGCGTTCTTATAGCAAGAAATGAAGCAAAAAAAACAAATGCTCTTGTCGCCGGCGACATATCGTCGGTAGGTTCATATTTGCAGCCTCTTGGCCCCGTATCAATAGACGATGCGTTTGATGCTTTCAGGCAGCAGGCTTTTCTTTTAAAAAACGCAGGCGTTGACCTTATAGTTATTGAAACAATGACAGAAATCAAAGAACTTAAAGCCGCGATTCTTGCCGCAAAAGACGTATACGACGGACCGATAATGGTTCAAATGACTTTTTCTTATGACGGCTCAACAGTAACAGGAACGGATATTTTAAGTTTTATAGCGATGGCCGAAAGCCTTAAAGCCGACGCAATAGGAATGAATTGTTCGGTAGGTCCCGAAGAACTTTTAAAACTTGCAAAAATCATGACGGCAAACACAAATCTTCCGGTTTCTTTTAAACCTAACGCCGGAATGCCGCAGCTTATAAACAGAGAAACAGTTTTTCCGGGAACAAAAGAAGAATTCGTATCGGTTGCCGTTAAAGCCTATCAAGCCGGAGTAAACATGTTAGGCGGATGCTGCGGAACCGATCCCGAATACATAAAACTTCTTTCGTCTCAGCTAAAAAACAAAAAACCGGCATACAGAAAGGAAGTTTCTCATCATCTTCTTTCAACAAGAACAAAAGCCGTTGACCTTGACTCGCTTAAAAGACCCGTAATAATAGGAGAGCGAATAAACCCGACCGGAAGAAAAATATTTCAGGAAGAGCTTTCAAGAAACGTTTTTTCTCTTGTAAAACACGAAGCTAAAACTCAGGCAAACGCCGGAGCAAATATTCTTGACGTAAATATGGGCGTTCCGGGAGCGGACGAAACGTCTCTTTTAATACAGGCCGTAAACGAAGTGCAGGAAATAGTAAATATTCCTTTATGCATAGATTCCAGTTTTGAAAACGCGCTGTCGTCGGCATGCAGACACTGCGCCGGAAAACCGCTTGTAAATTCCGTAAACGGCGAAACTGAAAAATTAAAATCGGTTCTGCCTATCGTAAAAAAATACGGAACTTCCGTAATAGCTTTAACTGTTGACGAACAGGGAATACCGGCCACATGGCAGAAAAGAATTGAAATAGCCGAAAAAATATTATCTTACGCCGATAAATACGGCATAGACCGAAAAGAAATTATATTTGATTATCTTACGTTATCGGCAAGTTCTTCATCGGACCAAATTTCAGAAACTCTTAACGCCATAAAAGAATCAAAAAAAATATTCCCGCAGTGCAAAACAGTGCTCGGCGTTTCAAATGTCTCTTTCGGACTTCCTTCAAGACAGACTATAAATTCAACTTTCTTAAAAATGGCTTTAAAAGCAGGACTTGACGTTGCGATATGCAATCCGTCCGAAAACTGGACCATTAACGACGAATACGCAAAAGCTCTTCTTGAAAACCGCGATCCTAACGCAAAAAATTACGTTTTAAAGCATTCAAACGCCGAAAAGAAAAAACAGGCGCAAAATAAAGTTTTTTCGCCCGAAGAAAAACTTTTTAACGCAATAATAGACGGAGACAAAGACTATGTCGTGCCGATAACCAGAGAAGTCATCAAAGAAATAAAAGACCCTATGTTTATTTCAAACGAAATCATACTTAAAGCGTTAAATACAGTAGGTGAAAAATTTAATTCAAAAGAATTTTTTCTGCCGCAGGTAATACTAGCGGCCGAAGTCGCACAAACAGCCTTTGCTTTGATAAAACCCATGATAAAAAACAACTCGCAGAATAAAACATGCAAAATAGTAATGGCAACGGTAAAAGGCGACGTGCATGATATAGGCAAAAACATAGTTTCGGCCGTGCTTGAAAGCTTCGGCTTTGAAGTTACGGATCTCGGCAAAAACGTTGAAGCCGAAACTATTATTGAAAAGGCAAAAGAAATTGACGCGGATATAATAGGATTGTCGGCCCTTATGACTACCACAATGATAGAAATGGAAAAAATTATTGAATTGAAAAATATTGCCAACCTGAAAGCAAAAGTTATAATAGGCGGAGCGCCTGTTACGCAATCTTTTGCCGACAGCATTAAAGCCGAAGGCTATTCCAAAGATGCGATTGAAGCGGCCAACCTTATTAAAAATCTTTTAAAATAAAATTTATTTTACTTTCGGTATTACAGGCTTCCAAGACGTTGTGTCAGGCGAGATAAAATCCGGCGGGAAATTATTAACGTCAAACGGCTTCCATGTCTGGTTTTTGCCGAGGAAAGCGATTTTACCTCTTACGATTAAGTCGCCGTTCTCAGCTCTCCACATTTCGGAATTGTATATTTTGCCTTTCGGCGGATTTAAAATTTTTCCGCTTTTATATTTTTCTCCGTCTTTTTGCATATCCCAAATTATATCCAAACTGCATACTGGAGGATTTCCTTCAATTTTATCGGCGTTATATTTTTGCAGATAAATTGTATCTTTGACCGTAACGCCGTCGGGTTCATAAGTAATTATAATTCTTCCGAAAACTTTATTATCGTATTCGTAAATTGACACAATGCTTTTAGGCTTATCTGTATCGTCGTCTATTGTCTGCCAGACACCGATAACGTTTTTTGCAAAAATATTTGAACAGAAAAATAACGCCGAAACGGTTATTAATAATATCTTTTTCATTTGATCGCCTTTAAATTTTAGCGGACGTTATTGTTTTCTGAGCCTGATATTTACCGGCTCTGTCTGCGTAAGAAACTTCACATTGTCCGTCAGTACCCAAAAATAAAAGCTGGCCTATTCCTTCATTGGCGTATATCTTAACCGGAAGCGAACTTATATTTGAAATAGCAAGAGTGGCATATCCCTCCCATTCGGGTTCAAAAGGCGTGATATTTACTATAATGCCGCATCTTGCGTATGTGGATTTGCCGAAAGCTATGGTTATAATGTCTCTTGGAATTCTGAAATATTCAACGGTTTTTGCAAGAGCGACCGTCTGCGGCTGCAATATTATAAAATCATCAACATGAACCGGTAAAAATAAATTTTCGTCAACTTTTTTGGGATCAATAAAAGATCCGTCTGTTTTTTTCTGCATTATTTTAAATTCGCCTGAAATCCGCATATCGTATCCGTAAGAAGAAGTTCCGTAAGATATATTATTTTTTCTTACCTGTTCTTCTGCGAAAGGCTCTATCATCTTTTTTTCAAGAGCCATTTTTTTTATCCATTTATCCGATTTAACCAATTTATACTCCCTTTAACATATTTATAGCTGCCGACATATTTTGCCTGTAACTGTATATTTTTAAAACTCATTTACTGCTTACGCTTAAATGTAAACTTCATTTCAAAAATATTTCGTTTCGTTCAAAATCGTTCCGGTCTTTAACAACTGAACGACACGTCCAAATTTAATACGATAAATAAAACTTGAAAATTCAAAAATGCAGCAATAAATTTGAAGCCGTTATAAAAAAGATTAATATATTAAGAGCATTTAGAATAACCGCATACGCAGCTTAAACAGCCTTCTCTGAACATTAATTTATTACCGCATTCCGGACAACGCATATTCTGCATTTCATCTTCGGTATTTATATCAGTCTCTATGTTTTTTTTAGCAGCAGGTTCGGAATATTTACTGTTTTCAGCCGTTAAAGTTTTTTTTTCAGTAAACAAATCGGGATCCGTTTTTTCAGCCAAATATGATTCTAATGCTTTGGCAATTGCGTCAGGACATGATAAAATTGCACCGTCTTCTCCGAAGGTAGGACTATCGCACCTTATACTTTTAAGCTGAGTAATAACTTCCTGAATAGCGACTCTTGATCTTAAAGCAAGAGAAACAAGCCTGCTTATCGCTTCCGCTTGCGCCGACTTACATCCTCCTGATTTGCCAAGCTGCGCAAAAACTTCAAACGCACATTCATTATCTTCGTTGATTGTAATATACATATGTCCGCAGCTTGTGCGTATCAAACGCGTTGAGCCTTTAACCGTGCTGGGTCTTCTTCTCGGTTTTCTTTCGGTCGGCTGCACCTGTACTATCTCGGCTGCATCTTTTTTATCTCCTACATTTAAAACCTGCATAGAACGGCTTCCGTCCCTGTAAACCGTTACGCCTTTGCACCCGAGTTTATAAGAAAGCATATACGCTTTATCAACATCGTCTTTTGTAGCCGAATTAGGAAAATTAACGGTTTTTGAAACGGCATTATCAACAAATTTTTGAAAAGCGGCCTGCATTCTTATATGGTCTTCCGGAGATATGTCATGTGATGTAACAAAAACTCTTCTTATTTTTTCCGGAATTTCTTTCATACCGTGAATCGTGCCTTTCTGGGCAATTTTATCCATAAGTTCTTTTGAATAAAAGCCCAAATCTTTTGCAATTTTTTCAAAATACGGATTCACCATAAACATTTCGTTATTATCAAGGCAATTTGCTCTTTTATATACCAATGCAAATAAAGGCTCTATTCCGCCGGACGCGTCAGCTATTATTCCTATTGTACCCGTCGGCGCTATAGTCGTGGTAGTCGCGTTTCTTATCGGGTTGCCTTTCTTATAAACGCTGTATTTAAAGTTCGGGAAAGTTCCTCTTTTAAGAGCCATTTCCTCAGAAAATTCGTGCGATTTGTTTTGTACAAACGAAGCGACTTTCTCGGCAAGAATTATAGCTTCCGGAGAATTATACGGTATTCCCATCTGAACAAGCATATCAGCCCAACCCATAACGCCGAGCCCTATTTTTCTGTTTGATCTTGTGGTTTCTCCGATTTTTGCAATAGGATAATTATTCATATCTATAACGTTATCAAGAAAATGAACCGCTATTTTTACGACTTTTTCAAGTTTATCCCAGTCAACTTCCTCATCTTTTACAAAACATGACAAGTTGATTGAACCCAGATTGCATGATTCATAAGGCAAAAGAGGCTGTTCCCCACACGGATTTGTTGATTCAATTTCCCCTACTTCTATAGTGGGATTTGCAGCATTCATTTTATCTATAAATACAATTCCCGGTTCTCCGTTTTTCCATGCCTGTTCCACTATCTTATTATAGACTTCCCTTGCTTTTAATTTGCCGGCTATTTCTTTTGTTCTGGGATTATAAAGGTTATAATCTTCATCATCTTCAACGGCAGACATAAATTCGTTTGTCACAGCAACTGAAATATTAAAATTATTCAAACTGTCGCTTTTGTCTTTGCATACTATAAAATTCATTATATCGGGATGATCTACTCTTAAAATGCCCATATTTGCGCCGCGTCTGGTTCCGCCCTGTTTAATAGCCTCGGTTGCGGAATTAAAAACCTGCATAAAAGAAACAGGCCCTGATGAAACTCCGTTCGTTGATTTTACGCTGTCGTTTGAAGGTCTTAATCTTGAAAAAGAAAAACCTGTTCCTCCGCCTGATTTATGTATAAGCGCCGTATTTTTTAAAGTTTCAAATATTGAATCCATTGAATCTTCAACAGGAAGAACAAAACACGCGGCAAGCTGCTGTAAAGGTCTTCCGGCGTTCATTAATGTAGGAGAATTCGGCAAAAAATAGAGATTTGCCATAACCGTATAAAAATCTTTTATAGTTTCGTCTAAATTTGCGTCTTTATCGTATATTTTATCTGCCTGGGCGATATTTTCCGCTACTCTCCAGAACAGTTCTTTTTCATCTTCCACAGGTTTGCCGTCGGCATCCTTTTTCAAATATCTTTTAGATAAAACGGTTTTACCGTTTTCCGACATCGCCAGCCCGATTTTTTCAAACAATTCCTCTTTCAACTGCGTCATTTTCGTACCCCCTGTATATAACCGTCTCTATTTATTTTGATTTTTTACCGTTTTCTTTTTCAAACTTTTTAATTCCTGCATAAAGTGGTCTATATCTGCAAATTTTCTGTAAACCGACGCAAATCGCACATAGGCGACGGCGTCAATATCCCATAATTTTTTTAAAACTTTTTCGCCTATTACCGACGACTGTACTTCCATAAGATAATCACTTATCTCATTTTCAACTTCGCTGACGATTTTATCTATTGTTTCCGAAGATACCGGTCTTTTTTCACAGGCTCTTGCGATGCCTTCCCAAAGTTTTTTTCTGTCAAAATGCTCTCTTCTGCTGTCTGATTTTATAACCATCAAAGAAATTTCTTCGGGTCTTTCGTAGGTTGTGTATCTTTTTCCGCATTTATTGCATTTTCTTCTTCTTTTAATCGCAGATGTATGTTCTATTGGTCTTGAATCTAAAACCTGATCATCAAAACTGCCGCAAAACGGACATTTCATAGACAGTTATCCCTTTAATTAAAATTTAAGAACATTATCGTTTATATTTAGAATTTATGCTTCAGAAACATCTCTACATATTGTGTTTTGTGAAATACTACAACATACCTATTGATTTGTCAAGATTTTTTTTACATTTACGATAAACTCAATATATTGTATGGCAAGAAATAATACAACATACCTATTGATTTGTCAATAAATATCAAAAATAAATTTTTTTGAGGATTTTATAAAAGTTTTTGAGGAATTTTAAACACGCATTTTTTTACGGATGTTTTCCCGCATAAAGGAGCATGCGCGTCCTGAGGAAAAAAAACGGCAAATTCTCCCTTTTTAACGGTTATAAAAAAGTCCGGAGAATTTTTAAAAAAAGTTATGTCTTTTTTAGCGTCATATTTATTTACCGGTTTAAAAGTTTTATCATAAAACTTCCAGCCTATTTTGTCGCTTCCCGAGATAATATACTGAAGGTCAACGTATTTTTTATGAGTTTCAAGAAGCCTTTCTTTTTCGGGCTTTGGCATTGAGTTTTGTATAACGGCATAAATCCCTCCGTTAAGTTCGTATCTGCCTTCTTTGACCGAAGTTTTTAGATTATTTTTGATAAAGTCAAATACAGGTTTTAAAACCGGCATATACTCAAGTATTTTTCTTTTCTTTTTAAAAGATGATATTATCATTGTTTCAGATCCAAAAGCTCGCTTACTGTAACAAGTTCATACCCGTCTTTTTTTATATCATCTATAAGCTGCGGCAAAAAGGCGGATAGTTTTTTGCTTCTTATTTTATCATGCATAAGAAATATTGCTCCGGCTTTTATGTTCTTTTTATAAGACTCGTACATCTGTTCCTGCGTAAGTTTTGTATTCCAATCGCATCCGAAAGACCAGTTTACCAACACATACCCCAGTTCTTTGGCAACTTTTTTGGCCGGCGGCCTTGAAAATCCGTTAGGAATTCTCAGAAGCTTCGTTTTATATCCGGTAATTTCATATATCAGTTTTTCATTTTTAATTATCTCGGACTTCATCTTATCTTCAATATCGTCTTTGTCATATTTAAAAAAATTTACGTGCGAATACGTATGATTGGCAAGCTCATTGCCCGAATCAAAAATTTGTTTTATTTTTTCTTTATTCCCGACAGCGGAAAAACCGGATATAAAAAAGGTGGCTTTTATATTTTTTTCTTTGAGTATCATAAGTATTTCCGACGTGTTTATGCCGGGCCCGTCGTCAAATGTCAAAGCGATTTGTTTTTTTTTGCCGTCGCCGTTAGCATAAAATATATCGGCAAAAGACGACGCGGCGTTAAAAAACAAAAAAAACAGGATTAAAAAATAAGATATTCTTTTCATTACAGTACCTTTGATAAAAACGTCAGAATTCCGGCATTTAATATCTGCATCCAAAAATTATCGTTTAACGGCCACGGTATAGTTTCTATAAACGCCGCTATTAAAGCTCCCGCAAAAGCAAACTGCCAGGTCGGAAGCAAAAACAAACCTGCTATAAAGCAAACAATAAAACATGCTAAACTTCCTTCCAGAGATTTGCCTGCATATATTTTATGTTTCCCCCACGCTTTTCCGGCAAGAGCCGCGACCGCGTCTCCAAAGGCCAAGTATAAAAAACTGGCAAGAACAAAATTTTTATTTTCAAACAAAAACATCGTAAAAAAAGCGCCTGACAATGTCCACGGCAATCCGCTTATCTTATGAGTTTCGGATTCTCTGTGGACTCCGCCCAGTATTTTTAATATAAAAATATTAAATTTTTCATTTTTTGCGCGTATAATTTCTCCGGCAAGAACTGCAAGTATTATTAAAAACATACCCCAAAGAACAATTTTGAGAGGCATATACCAGTAAGCCAAAACATACAGCAAAGTCAATATATGAAAAGTTTTTCTTTTTATCTCATCGTTGATGCATTGTCTGTCCATTTTTTAAAATCCTGCGCTTATGCTCAAAGTATAATTTGGAATCATATCATACCATGTTACGCTGACATCGGCGTTTATCATCAAAATACTTGCAGCCATACCGAGAGTATATCCCATAGTCGTATTCGTACCGGTTATATTCTGTCTGTTTGAAGATTTCGGAGTAAGAGACGTTTTACTCCATCCTATTCCGGCATAAGGCATTACAAACGGGAGCTGGTCAAAAGTCGCAACCGTGGACAAACTTATATTGTTTGCGTCAAAATCATTACCGTTTGAACGCGTGGCCATCATACTGTAAAGTCCCTGAACCGAAACGGAAGGAATCACTATGAGCTGACTCTCATACAATCCGTATCTGGCTCCTAATCCGTAAATATTTGAATCATATCCGAATCCGTACCGTCCTATCAGATCTATTCTGTAAGGCAGTCCAAATTCGGCGTGTATTATAGGCATATATAATAACTCACTGTCGCTTGCTCTCATTATTTCGCTGCCCATTTGTGTTCCGGATACTTTTAAATTAAATCTTATTTTTGAAAGTCCCAGACTTGCCGAAACGCCTATATTCCCGCCAAGCATCAAAGACCCCATATCGGAAGAAAGATTATTCAACAACTGTTCGGCAACAGCATCTGTCGGAGCAGCGTTAAGCATTGAATTAAAAGCGTCAAAAGATGAAGCAAAAGAAGAAGATGTTACCGTAAAAAACAATATTAAAACTATAATAATTTTTTTCATAAAAACTCCTTTATTTTTTATTTTGGTATATTATTCTTATACCTTCCAATGTTAATTCCGGCACAATATGTTTGATTTCGGGTATTTCTTTAACAATCAAAGTGGCAAGTCCGCCGGTAGCTATGATATTAACTTTAGGCCCAAGATTTTTTTTAAGCCTGAATAAAATTTCTTTTACCAATCCTATATATCCGTAATATAAACCCGATTGTATGCATTCAACCGTTGATTTGCCTATCGCATTTTCCGGCGGTTCTATATTTACCAACGGAAGTTTTGCGGTTCTTTGCGCCAAAGATTCGGCCGATATTGCAGGCCCCGGAGCTATTGCTCCGCCGAGATATCTTCCTTTGGAATCTATGCAGTCAAAAGTCGTCGCGGTTCCGAAATCTATTACTATATCGGGCCCGCCGTAAATTTTATAAGCCGCAACCGCATCTGCGATTCTGTCAGCTCCCACGTCTTCGGGATTTCCGTAAGGGATTTTCAAACCGCCTGAATTTTTTCTGTTGATAAAAAACGCCTTTTTCCCAAAATAGACCTGAGTCAATTCGGCAAAAACATTATCCAAAAGAGGAACTACGCTTGCAACCGCTATGACGGAAACTTTTTTTTCGTCTATGCCCGAATAATGAAAAATATCAAGAATTGTAATAGCATATTCATCCACGGTTTTTTTCTTTGAAGTTGCTATACGCCATATTTTAATAATGCCTTTTCCCTTTTTGTCGTATAAACCGAGCGTTATATTTGTATTTCCTATGTCTATTGCCAAAAACATTTAATCCCTCTCAAATATATTTCCGCCTTTAGCGTCAATGCCTACCGTCAGCGGAAAATCTTCAACATCCAGTCTATAAACTGCTTCCGGCCCCAAATCTTCAAAAGCGACCAGTTTTGATGATTTAACTTTTTTTGAAATCAACGCTCCCGCTCCGCCTGTGGCAAGAAGATATAAAGCTTTATTTTTTATTAAAGACGCTGCGACATCGCCGTTTCTGTTCCCTTTACCTATCAATATTCTTACACCTGCATCAAGAAGTGCCGGAGTAAAAACATCCATTCTGGAAGATGTCGTAGGTCCGCATGAACCTATTATTTTACCCTGACAGCTTGGACACGGTCCGCAATAATATATGCACGCATTTTTTAAATCTATCGGCAGTTCTTTTTTATCTTTGATTAACCCGGCAAGCCTTCTGTGCGCCTGATCTCTTGCGGTATAAACAGTGCCGGTTAATTCAAGTCTCATACCTGCCGTATAATTCTCAATATCGGTTAATAATTCTTTTATTGTTATTTTCATAGTATTATCGTTTTTTTTCTGTGGGAATGACATTGCATATTCACCGCAACCGGCAGCGAAGCTATATGACATGGTTTTGTTTCAATAAACAAGGCAAGAACCGTGCATTCCCCTCCTAATCCCATCGGTCCTATTTTTAAAGCGTTAATTTCGGATAAAAGTTCTTTTTCTCTTTCATCGTATTTTTTATCTTTATTTTTTGAACCTATATCTCTCATCAACGACTTCTTTGCAAGAAGTCCCACCGAAGCAAAATCCCCGCCGATACCCACGCCTATTATTAAAGGCGGGCAGGCATTTGCCCCTTTCTGTTTCACGGAATCTATAATAAAATCTTTTATTCCGTTCCAGCCGGCGGCAGGAGTCAACATTTTTAACGCACTTGCGTTTTCGCTTCCTCCGCCTTTTGCAATCATTGTTATTTCTATTTTATCGCCTTCAACAAAATCAACATAAATATTTGCAGGAGTATTTGTACCGGTATTTATTCTGTCAATCGGATCGGCGACGATTGATTTCCTGAGACAATATTTTTTATAACCGTTTTTAACGCCCTCGTCAATAATTGAATGTATATCCGAGTTATCTTCAAAAAATATATTTTTACCGCATCTTACAAAAAAATTCGCCGTCCCCGTATCCTGGCAAAGAGCAATTTTTTCATTTTTTGCGATTTGAGCGTTTTCAACAATCTCTTTTAAAACATCGTCTGAAAGAGAACCGTTATTGCGTATATTTTTATTTACGGCAACTAAAACATCATCTGATAAATTATAATTTATATCAGCGCATAAATTTTTAATTTTCTGTAAAATATCGTCTTTTCTTATATGCCGCATCTTTTAATCTTTATGTAAGGATAATGACACTTCTTTCACGGTTTCCTCTTCTCTCTGTAAAGCCGCTATATCATTTTTATATTTCTGGTTAGTAGGTTCTATTTCTAAAGCTTTTTCAAAAAGTTTTATTGCTTGTTTTCTGTTTCCTGATTCTCTTTCAAGTCTTGCCATATTTGCATAGACATACATATGATTCGGACTTAATTCAACGGCTTTTTTAAATGAAGCCAAAGCTCCTTTACGGTCGCCGAAATTTCTTTTGGCATTACCCAGATGGTCATAAGCATCAGCTGAATTCGGATTTAATTTTGTAATTTTTTCAAATGCGGCTACGGCATCTTTATAATTATCATCTCTTACGTCAATTGCATATCCTTTGCTTCTGTAAGCGTCTACATTGACCGGATTAATGGCGATTGCTTTGTCAAAATCAGCAACAGCTCCTTTTTTATCTCCTATTCTGTTTTTTAAATTTCCTCTTGAAACAAAAGATTCATCACTATTTGGATTTAATTTAATCGCCGTCGTAAAATCTTCAAGAGCTCCTTCATAATTACCCATTCTTTCTTTTACGCGTCCTCTATCACTGTAAGCTCTGAAATTCTTAGGCGATATTTCTATAACTTTATCAAAACTCTGTACAGCCTCTTTTAAATATACCAAAGTATTTTCCAACATAGCTCTGCTATAGTATAATTGGTAATTTTGATCATCAAATTCAATTGCTTTTTTAATATCTTCAAGAGCGCCTTTATAGTCTCCTATCCTTTCCCTTATTTCTGCTCTTTGCCTGTATGCTTCGGAATTTGTGGGGTTTTCATCAATTTGTCTGCTGTAATTATTAAACTCATTTTGAAATTTTTTTGCATAGTCGGATAAAAAATAATTTTCTGTTTGTTTGCCGCATGAGACAATAAAAACAGACAGTCCAAACATAACAAATAAGACTAAAACTTTTTTCATAAAACCTCCGTTTTAAACTTTTACTTTGCTTTCTTTATAAAACCTTTTTTCATCATATCAGAAGTAATAGCCCTGCTTCTTTTTATCATAGCCATCGCTTGATTATATAATTGATCATAAGACATTTTTCTGTCGGCAACTTTTTCTTTAATTGCCTTTATCCCGACTGCTGCTGCAACTCTGGGATATAATTGCCAGTCATCCATTGTAGGCAATATTTTATTCGGTTTTATTTTATTATCGGCTATACATGCGGCCAGTTCCGATGCAGCCGTTATACACATACTGTCAGTTATTGTTTTAGCCCTGACATCTAAAGTGCCTCTGAATACGCCGGGGAACCCAAGTGAATTATTAACCTGATTTTCAAAATCGCTTCTTCCCGTAGCTACAACGGCGGCTCCGGCATCTTTTGCTTCCCAAGGCCATATTTCAGGAACAGGATTTGCGCATACAAAAACTATAGGATTTTTCGCCATGGCTTTTATCCATTCTTTTTTTATAACATCGGGCCCCGGTGTTGACAACGCTATAACAACGTCTGCATTTTCCATAGCTGATTTTGCTCCGCCTTGTATACCGAGACTATTTGTATCAACGCACATGGCCCACTTTTCCGGATGTGATAATTTTAATTCTGTTCTGCCTTTATGCAATGTATCTTTTGAATCCGTCATAATAACATTAGCAGGATTGGCTCCGTATAACATTATCAATCTTGCTATACATATGTTAGCAGAACCTGCTCCTACAAGAGCAATTTTAATTTTAGAGATTTTTTTATTGACAACTTTTAATGCATTTATTAATCCCGCTAATGTAACCAATGCCGTACCCTGCTGGTCGTCATGCCAAACGGGAATGTGGCATTCCTTTCTTAAAGTATGTAATATAGGAAAACATTTCGGCTGCGATATATCCTCAAGATTTACTCCGCCGAAAGAAGGCTGAAGAATTTTTACCGTATTTATTATTTCCTGCTGGTCTTTAGTACCCAGACATACCGGAAACGCGTCTACTCCGCCGAGATATTTATACAGCAAAGCTTTTCCTTCCATAACAGGCATTGAAGCTTCGGGGCCTATGTCTCCAAGCCCTAAAACTCTGGTTCCGTCGCTTACAACGGCGACTGTATTCCATTTATTTGTATATTCGTATACCATTTCGGTATTTTTGTGTATATCCATACATACTGATGCGACTCCGGGGCTGTACCATATTGCAAAATCATTAAAATCTCTTACTCTGCACTTTGGAACAATTTCAATTTTACCCTTGTAAAAAGGATGAAGTCTTCTTGCGTCCTGCGATGGTTTTTCTGCCGCTTTTAAAAGTTTTTTTGTATCTGTTTTTTTCATATTTTTTCCCTTTCCATAACGATGATACAGCTCGCTTAATTATATAAAAAATTAATTTAAATGTACATTGAACTCTCTGTTGCTTGAAGATAAAAAAAATAGTATAATGCACTGCATTAATTTATCAAAGGAAGGATGGCCGAGTTGGTTTATGGCGCTAGTCTTGAAAACTAGAGTAGGGTTTCCCTACCGGGGGTTCGAATCCCTCTCCTTCCGTTCCTTTCTTTTTTAAAGAAACAAATCAACATTAATATTTTGGCTACAATTTTGTATTTCAAAAGCTTATGTACCGTTCCACTTTTTGTACACTGCACTTTTGAAATACTTCATCTCGCCTAAAATCTTAATGTTTCAAACAACAAAAAAAATCTCAAAACTTTATAAAATAAAAAAAACGAATTTACATATAAATTTTTTTGTTTTTTTGCGTGGTTCTTTTGTAGATATCCCGTTAGAATTTTCATCCCCTCTTGGTAAAAGCAGATGACATATCGTTTTTTGATTTTATACAATGCCAAATATGTAATTTATATTTGATATAATAAAAAAACTTCAATAAAATATGGAGGAAATGTGATACCAATAAATAAAGTAATAGGCCCAGTAATAATAATAACTACGACCGTTTTGTTTTTGATGAAAAGAAAAAAAATATTAAGTTTATTGAAAAAAGTACTTAAAGGAAAAATTATTTATATATTTGGTGAACGAGGAAGCGGTAAAACTACATTATACCGCTTTCTTACAGGGCAAGACAAAAACACAAAGTATGAATCCACCCAAGAAACATCAGAAAAAACAAAAATATTAAATGACCAGTTGAAAAAACTTGGCTATAGAGTTACGATCGATACTGTTGGCGAACACGGGAAAAATATTCCCGATAGCACAAAAGTTTTAAAACTTAAGGCAGTTGATGATGAAAACTCAATAGTATTACTTTTGTTTAAGGCAGATAATTTTAAAAAATCATGTTCTGACAATCAAAATAAAAGTACACGGGATATGATAGACGGGCTGAATAAGCGAATGGAAGAAAAGAAGAAAAAATATTTATGCATTGGAACTTTTGTTGATAAATTTGAAGGTTTTACTAAAGAATGGATTGAAAATCAAGAAATTGTTAAAAACCATTTAAACCGTATTTTTGTTGAAAAATTTATTGATAACTCTTCTTTGCCGTCTAAGTTTATTTTCTGCTCTTTCACAGATGAGAATATTTTAGCTTCAGTAAAGAAGATAATAAAGGAGTTAAAATGAAAACAATTATTTATTCCCAGTCGCTTCAAAATGATGCCTTTGACGATATATTCTATAACGGCGTGTATATTGAAAAAAACAGTAATAAGGAAATAAATTTAATTGATTATTATGCAAGAAACAGAGTGTTTAATTTTAAAACTATACATGATGCAGAAACTGATACAAAATATATTTACAAAAATGATTGTCTGCTTATCCGCGTGTACAGCGATGAGAAGGATAACCTTGGCAGAATGTCACCCATCACAATTCAATCACCTACAGACGAATGGGAAAAACTGTTAGAATCTTTAGATGTTTTTTTGAAAAAAAGCAAAAGAAGTTTGTCACGTGAAAAACTTGATATGATAAAAACAGCAATCAACTACGCAAAAAAACGCAAAGAAGATATTAAAAATTTAAAAATTGCGCTCGCCATTGTGGCAATAACAGCAGCGGTTTATGTTGCTACAAAATATATACAAAATAAAGGAGGATTGTAATGCCAGAAACTGAATTGAAAAAGTTTGATTTGACTAAAAAAAGCATTGTTGTTTTAAGCGGTGGAAAAATTAAAAATTTAAGAGAAGACGGTGCAAGTTTTTTATATAAAGATGATATATATGTTTTAGATGCGGATAACATTTTGGAATTTAAAGAAAATAATGCGTCGGTATGTAAATTTGATGACTTAACTGATGGCACTGTATTAGTTCAAGACCCATATGATAAAGACTTGTATGTTAAAGTAGACAATGATAATCTGCTTGATGTATTCAAAAGTAACGCGCTTAAAAAAGCAGAGATTTTTTCAACGTTGTGTTCAAAGTTAGGCGCAAAAAAGTTAGCTTTTAAAGTGTCAAATTCAAATGATGAAGAAGCTGACAAAAATATAAAAACAAAGGGAGGCGCAGCTGTATATAGTGTTCCTGTAAAAGGTTCTATTGACTACACTGTTAAACTAAAAGCAGAGATACAAAAATCATTGAAACTGTCATATGAGTTTATAGGCACTGAACCTGATATAAGTGGAGCGAAAGAATATATCAAAAGTAAGAATTTGTCTAACGATGTGGAAATGCGTTCATTGATTGAGAAAATGGAAGGCCCCAATAGACTTAAAAAACGAGAGCTTCAAATAACGTTAAACAGTGATATTAAAAAAAATATGTCTGTCATTGCAGAAATAGACATACCGATGCTTGCTAAAATTCAAAGTGAAATACAGACAATTACACAAAGCAAAGAAGTAGTTTTTATGGAAGTTCAGGTAGAGTTTTAGGAGATAAAATGACTGTTGATCAAATAAATCAAAATTTGAAACAGCTATACAGTCGGCACTATCCGTGCTTGCCGCAAGAGCTTGAAAGTTTTAATTCCGGCGTTTCCGGCAAAGAGCAAGCGACAAATCCATTGCTTTTGCAAATTGATGATGCTTGGGTAAATGCAGATTTGAAAATAATGTTTTTTGGCAAAGAAACAACGGGCTGGTGGAATAATAATTCTTCTGATTGTCAAACTATTCAAACTATAGATGAACTGTGTGGTTTGTATTCAAATTTTTATTTGTCAGGCAACTGTCTGAAAGGCAAAATAGGTGTTTTTTGGCAGGGAATAAAAAAAATTCAAGATGCTTTTCCAAACATACAAATTGGGTATTTGTGGAATAATTTGTTAAAAATAGGTAAATGTGCTAGAGGTACGCCTAATGATAAAATTATTGAAATTACAAAACAATACTTTAATGTTTTAGAAGAAGAAATAGAAATACTAAAACCTGACATTGTGGTATTTTTTACGGGTAATTATGATGCTTATATTAAAGAATTTTTAGGCGATGTAAAAATTGAACAAGTAACTGGTTTTGAAGAAAAAGAGTTTTGTAAAATTAAAATTACCAATATTCCGCTATCTGTAAGGACATATCACCCTAATTATTTAAGGTTTAAAAAATCAAGGGAAAGATATTATTTGGAATTAATAAAACAAATAAAAGAATATCTAGATAGACATAAATAGTAAGCAGATTATATAATCTTAGAGAATTTGCTAAATGACAATCAGAGAGGTAGTCTGTTTCCTCCGCTCTTTACTTCTTCTTTTATCCCCCTCACTTTTGAAATACTTCATTACGCCTAAAATCTTAATGTTTCAAACAGCAAAAAACAACCTAAAAATACTCAGGCTTCGCCAAAATCAAAAATACCACATAAAATTTGCAGGTTCAAATTTATATTCCATTAATTTCCGGCTCCGCCTGTTCACAGTACACATTCACGCCTCAACGTCTAGCAGAAACACAAAAATACCGCATAAAACTATACTACTATTACTTTTTAAATACTTCATTTCGCCTGAAATCTTAATGCTTCAAACAGCAAAAAAATAATCTCAAAATTATTTAATTTCTGTTATTTTTTCTGTTTTTTAAAGAAACTTTTCCTTTGCCTGATATAACTTAACGATTCCTTAATTATTGTTAAATAAATCAACTTATCGCTGTTTATCGTTAAAATTTGTAAGTTTATATTTAAAAATATAAAATATACGGTGCATTTACATCAAATTTCAGAGGAATTAATATGAACGAACCAACCAAGTTAAACACAAAAAAACATCTTTTTAAAAGAGGCAGAAAAAACCGGTCGTTATCCGATAACACGGTATATGTCATGGGATTTGTAGGGGCGGCTATCTATTATGTGTCCTGTTCAACAAGTTTTTGGAGCGGCGCATTGGGAATTTTAAAAGCCGTATTATGGCCTGTATTTTTAGTATACGGGCTGTTTCAATATATAAATATTTAGCCCTTATTAATGTTCACTTATATATATTTTTTTGATATTATAAAGAAAATTATTTTTAAAGGGAGTTCCTATGAAGTTTTCTGCATATAAAATATCAGTGATATTATTTGTCGCTGTTTTGTGTCTTAATACAAAAGTGGTTTCGGCTTCTTCCGGTTCTGAAGATATATTATCCGCGGCGGCAAACGGATACACTTATATGGTTGCGGATTACATAAAAAATAAAGAAGACGTAAATAAAAAAGATTCTTTAGAAAATACTCCTCTTATTTTAGCTGCGGCAAATGAACATCCCGAAACGGTAAAATTACTGCTTGATACAAAAAAAACAAAAGTAAACGCCGTTAATTCTTACGGAAATTCCGCCTTATTTACGGCTTGCGGCACGGGTAATTTTGAAATTGTAAGAATGTTAACCGAAAAAAAAGCGTCAGTTAATCTTGCAAATAATGATAAATTTACGCCTCTTATGATTGCGTCGTCAAACGGCAACGAACAAATAGTAAAATTTTTGCTGCAAAACGGAGCAAATCCAAACGTCAAAGACAAAACAGGTTTTACCGCGCTTATGTATGCGTCATTAAAAAACAACTTATCAATAGTAAAACTTTTGGTTGAAAATAAAGCCTCGGTAAATCTTTTGAACTCAAATAAAGATTCAGCTTTTCTTTTGGCGGCATCAGCCGGAAATTTTGATACAGTTAAATATTTAATATCGGCCAACGCAAATATAACGCAGGTAAATTCAGCGGGAATAAACGCCCTAATTAACGCTTCAGCTATCGGCAATATGGAAACAATCCAGTATTTAGTTGAAGATGTAGGCTTTAATATAAACTATCAGGATAATAACGGCAATACCGCGCTTATGGCAGCCGTCGGTCTTATACAGTCTGACTTTATCAGACATATTATTCTGCGATTGAACGATCCTATTATAAACAATGAAAAAGATATGGTAATTTTCCTGCAGGAAAGGAAAAAAGATAATTTATACATAATTAAATATTTGCTTGGGTGCGGCGCTGACATCAATATGATAAATAAAAACGGGTTCTCCGCTTTTTTAATATCAATAATAGAAAATGACATACAGGTTGCCGATTACCTGCTTTCAAAAGGTGCAGACGTAAATCAGATTACCTCTGACGGCGATAATGCTTTATTATTATCCGTCGCAAATTCAAATCTTAACACGCTGTTATTTGTTATAAACGCCGACATAAACATTAATCTGCAAAATAAAAACGGAAAAACCGCTTTAATGCTTGCGATTGAATCAGGAAATTTTGATATTATAAACGCAATAATGTCAAAAAACCAGCTTGATGCTTCTATAACCGACAATGAAGGTAAAAATGCTCTTATGTATGCCGTTGAATACGGATACAACAAAATTGCGGAAAATCTTGTAAAATTCAACAAAATAAATATTAATTCAACCGATAAAAAAGGCAGAACCGCTCTAATGTATGCAGTTGAAACAAAAAATATTGCAACTGTTGAATTAATGGTTTCATTAAAGGCCGATGTCAGTATAAAAAATTCATCGGGTAAAACGGCAAGAGACATGGCAGAAGCTGCCGGTTTTACGTATGCCGCCAATTATCTTGATAATCTTTAGACAAAATAATAAAACAATAAAAAAACAGCGCGTGACAACCGCGCTGTTTTTTTATAATTGTTTATCAGTTTGATTTTACTACTTTTAGTCTGTTTATTTTTGATTTTAATTCGTTAGCCGTTGAATCCTGTTTGTATTTATTGATAGCTATATTCCATCTGTGGTAATCACCGGAATAAACATAAGGTTCTTTTGATATAAGATAAAATACTCTTATTGAGTTCAAAGCTTCTGAAAAATTTCCGTTCATTATTAACGCATCGGTCAATTTATAACGCGAGTCAACGTTATTTTTATCATAATCAACAACATCTCTATAAGCTTCCACAGCTTTATCGTAATTTTCAAAATGCATTTCCAAATTGCCTATTTTACGCAATGCGTCATAAGTCAGTTTAGGCCAAAATTTCATTGCTTTATTATAATCGCTCAAAGCATCGTAATATCTTTCAAGCTTCAGCCTTGCGTCTCCTCTTGCGATAAAAGCCGGCCCGTATGAAGGTATTATATTTATAGCTTTAGTAAAATCCTGATCCGCGCCGTCGTAGTCATATAAATCTATTTTAATTTTACCCTGCTGCATATAAAAAGTTACGTTTTTTATATCCGTATCGTTTGTAGCCTGAGGTCTGTTGCTCTTTACATTTCGCACCTGTATAGCCTTTTCATAATCCGCTGCTGCGCCGTCAAAATCATTTATTTTATCTTTTATTAAAGCTCTGGCATTATAGGCTTCGGCATAATAAGGATCCAGTTTTATCGCCTTATCATAATCGGCAATAGCGTCAAGAACTCTTCCTTTATTAGCTTTCAGTGTTCCGCTCACATAATAATCTTTTGCTGTTTTACGGGATATCTGCTGAACAGATTTTACCCGTTTTTTTACGGGTTCCGGCTGTTTGACAACGATATTGGTTGATACCTTAACTTCCTCAATCACTGGAGGAGCAACTGGTTCTGTAACCTCGGTAAACGTAGAAATGGTAACAGTATTCGTAGATACGTTCACATCATCGTTGATTATACTGTCAATCTTATCACAGGCAGTCAGAAAAAAGACCGCCGTCAATCCAAAAGCAACAACTATATTCCTCATAGTTCCCCCGTTCTAGGCCGCCGATAACAGTTTATTTATTATATCAAATGATAAATTTTTGTCAAAATTCGCAAAAGGAATTTCTTTTCTTGTATCATAAATAACGGGCATATTGTTAAAAGACTTATCCATAATTTTTTTAAATAATATGCTGCATTTATCTTCTCTTATCTCTTCATATCTGTAAGTATCGTTGTTCTTTTCGGGAGCAACTGCCATCAAAACATTCTTTTTTCTGCCGGTATACTTTAAATATTTATTGTTTTTCATTTCGGTTATTTGTTTTATGATATACTGAATAACCGTATCCTCCGAAATATTTTTCTTATCATAATCCAATGTGAATACTTTAAGCGTATTATCTCCGATTCTGATACCTACAAATCCTATTTTTACCTTGACGCCGCTTATAATAACTGTTTCTATTTCCGTCTCTTTTACAGCCCCTTCTCTAACTACAGGCTCTATTGATTTTAAAATATTTTTTTCAAAATCTTCTCTTTCAACTATACCTATACAGCTTAATCCGTTGTAATTTAATCTTTCTATAATATCCTTTTCGCTTGTTATTTTATTGACAATCTGAAGAATTGTCGTATTAGTGACTTTCATTAATTTAAAATTAAATATTTCATTTAATTTTTTCAATGAATTAACTATTTTTAACGAAATTTTAACTACAGAATTTAGCAATCTAAATGATCTTATAATATTTGCAAGTATCGCGTTTATTACATCGTTTTCACTTATTTTTGCTTCCAAACCTACGGTAACGGTTGATTCTCCGGAAGGAAACCCTATTGAAAAAATACCCTGAGGTGAAATTTCAACATAAGAACCCGCTCCTCTGGTTTTTGCATAAGCCGGAGACATATTTCCGTCTACAAAAATAGCCACCGGTCTTCCTTCCTGATCCAAAGCGAAAGCGGTTATGCCGTTTCTGGCAAGTTTATCTTTCGGGTTATGCCCCTGTATAACAGTTCCGATATCTATAGCCTCGTTCATTTTGCTCATTGTAAAATTTATGCTGTATTTAGCTATATATTCCGGTTTAATTCTTGTAGTATTGTCCGCATAAATAGCATTTAAAAGAGCCAACGCTTCAAATATCTTTTCCGGATCGTCTTTTTCTATATCATACTCTTTTATGTCTTTTGCTATTTCCGAAAAACCCTCCCATATTTTTTTGCCGGTATAATGCACTCCCTTATAATAAAAACCTTTGATTCTTTTACCTTTTGAATCAAACTCTTCAAATCTTCCGTCTTCGGTTATGCGTCCGATAGCCACATTCCCGTATTCGTCATAGGGAAGCGGCGCATGCATATAATAAAATCCGTATTCGTCAACTCTGTATAACGCAAAATTATTTTTAAAGAAATTTAATATTGTTCTCATTTCTTCATTATTAAAATATGATACGTCATCTATTAAATTAAGTTTGTGCTTTTGCGATTTTTCGGATTCTGTAAGAGGCAGCGCTTTTAATCTTGTGCTAAGTTCGTCTATTATGTCCTGCGGCACTTTTTTCTCTTCCAACTCAAGGACAAACATCCACATCATCGTCTTAGCGGAATCTTTTTCAGCCTCAGTCAAATCGTTATACGTTTTTATTGTCTCATTAATAAACTCTATGCTGTCTCTTGTATCATATAATACAACTTTAACTTTTTCGGATAAATAATTTATAAGAGACTGTGATACGTTTAATTCTTCAAAAGCTCCTATTATTTCTCTCATTTTAATTTCAGACAGCATTTTTTTCTTTGCGTCCAAATCGGAGTAATTAACAAGTTCTTTCATCAGAAAATTTATATATTCTCCTATCAATGCCTGTCTCTTTTCGCGTCCGTCATCGCGCAAAGCAAGCACTTTTTTCAGCAAATCTTCAACTATGTTCTGCGGCACTCCTAAAGAATCCAATTGTATAATCAAGTCGCAAAGCTGGTGTTTTGCCGCAACTCTCTCCATATCTTTCAATTTGTTATATCTTGAGATTTTTTCATTTATTAAATTTTGTATTTTTTCTATTTCTTTAATTTGTTGTAATTTTTCCGCATTTTCAAGTTTTTTAGTCAGATAATTAATATATGAATCGGGCATTCCTATTTGTTCCATTTCTATTATAATATTCATTATTGCAAATTTATCGGCGTTTGCGCCCAATAAAAATTTAGTAAATTTATCCGTAAATTTTTTATTTAATTCAGATGTGCGTTTCAAGGATAAATATGAATTAATCTGACTTAATAACGCTTCTCCCCATCCCTTATGTTTTATATAGTCATATGCGTACCATTCCATACTTTCGTAAACTCTGTACATCATTGCGTCAACGACTGACCATCCCCAGTTGCCGCTGGTTATTTCCTGTCTGTATTTATTTTTTTGTTCTTCTATAATTTTTTCTATAAGCGCAATTATATGATCCCAGTATTCTTCATGTCCTTTATATTTATTTTTTAATTCTTTAGCTTCTTCCAGCTTATCCATCCACCAGTTAACCGCCATTTGTTCTACATCTCTCATACCGGTTGATATTTCAGTGTCAAATTTAATCCCGAAGAAAGCTTTGCTGAATTCCAAAAGTTCTTTATTTTCATCAAGACCGAAAATATTTCTATCAGTATTTGAGAGAATGTTTTTAACACTGCTGCCTTCAGCCAGACCAAAACTTTTTTTAAACTCAGCGCTTATTTTTGCCAATTCTTTATTCCATATTTCACTCTGTCGTTTTTTTGCGTATTCGGTACGCTGCGAAAAGACCTGAAGCCAATACAACGAATCCTTTGCTCTTGAAATATCTCTCATATCCGAAACTCTGCGGTACCATTCTTCGTATATGTTTAGTTTATCTTTACCGCTATAACCTGCAGGAATTTCATAATTTATTGGAATTCCCTTGAATTTATTGTTAACAGGCAAATGCATTCCGAATAAATTCATTGCGGCAAATAAATCATGGTTGCCTACGACATATTTAACTCTGCCGGACTCGGACAATTTTTTTATAAACATAAAAGTTTCAATCTGCTTAGGACCCCTGTCAAGAATATCTCCCAAAATATAAAGAGTGCTTTTGTTGCCTTTTACATTCCACATATTTAATATTGCGTTTTCTATTTCGCCTTGCATTCTGGATATTTCATCTTTCGGTATTTCATATCCGTTTTGGTCTTTGCCGTTATGTAATAATTCAAAATAGTTTGAAAGTTTCGGATCTCTGACCGACGCAAGCATTTGATACATCAATTCCAAAAATCTCGTATAACCGCCGTGTATGTCCGAAAATACAATATTTCTGTTAAAATACATTTCTTTTTTTAATATTTTGTATTTTATTATCTGCCATAAAATTTTCATTTTTGTTTTAAAAGTAAATAAAGATTCTTTCTCTTCCGCTTTAGCAACCGCCGGTTCCTTATTATATCCGTCAAACTCCACTGACAGGACTTCATCTGCTATCTTTATGGCGTCATCAACGTCGGCATCGGTGTATTGTCTGCCTGATCTGTCATATTTTGTTTTAATAAATTCTCTCTGTTCTTCCAAAAATTTTCTTACCACGTATATATCGTCAAATCTTGTTTTTATAATAGAAGCTCCGCCGATTGTTTTATATCTTGCCGGATCTGATCTTAAGTAATGCCTGAGCAAATCATTAATACTGTCGCATCCGTCCTGATACAAATATAATCCCATTTTTATTTTACTTATTCTTTCATTGGTTGAAAGACTTCTGTCTATAAAGAAATTATCCTGATTAAGCCAGATATTTAAAATTCTCTTCAAATTCAAAGTCGCCGATAACGAATCCGCATCATGCAGAATGCAGCCTATTGCCGAACGTTCCATTTCAATTTTTTTATGTCCCAGACAATTATTGTATATCCTTTCTGTCATGGCTTCATCTGTCGTAACATCATCCTTTAATATTGCTTTTGCCCAAACAGCGGAATTTTTTTCATGATTGTCTCTAAAAAATACGCATGAAAGATCATGCATAAAAACCGAATATACAAGTTCTTTTATGTCTATTTTTTCATCTTCCGGAGCAGAAGGTATCAGTTTATTGACGTCTCCGCTTCTTCCTATTATTTTAATTGAATATGCAAGAACGTCCAGACAATGGCTTAATCCGTGTTCCTCTACCGCAGTCTGATCCGTAAAAAATCTTTTAAACGCATATCTGGGCATTCTTTTATACAACAATTCCAGACACGTATATATATTGCGCGTAAATTCATCCATAATTTCTTCCTGGTCAGATTCCGAAACTCCGGCGGATTGCAATATTTGCCGCAGAGATTCAACAAAACTGTCGTCATTTGCGGATTGTTCGTCAGGTATATCGGTTCCAAACAGCAGTTTTTGTATTTTTGCGTCAACTGCAGCCGTATTTGTTTTTCCGTCGCGCTGGCTGAGAAAATCTTCCATGTCAACATCTCTGCTGTTATCCGTGTGTACCATCAGAGAAAAAAACCTTTCCTGATTATCAGGATTATTTCTGAGATATTCCTGATATGCGTGCTGCCATTGTCCGTATTTGCCGCTGTCTTTTTCGGTAAGATATCCTTTGTCATTTCTGTTAAAAATACCGGAAATGTCTTCTATGCTGTGTTTGTAATTCCTTATTTTATTGAAAAAACGCGATTTTAACGGGAAAATTTTCATAGTGGAAGAAATAATAATTCTGATAACCTGTTCGTTGAAAGAATCAGGATAATGTTCTTCCGAAATGCCGGGATCAAGCATTTGCGCCACATAATGCCTGATATACTTTACGTCATTTAACAGCAATTCTTCTTCCGAAACTTTTTTAGGCGAGAATTCGTGCGAAAATTCATGAATTAATCCGGCCTGTAAAAAAATCTTTAAAATATTAACGTCGGTTATATCAAATATCGCGCGATTGACTCCGACAAATCCGCTGTTTACGTGATCGGCAAATAAGGTTTGAGATTTGGAAAGAACTCCTATTACTATGGTATCTCTTATATTTGACGCGTCGTTTGGATCGGCGTCTTTCATAATCATGTCAAATATGCTCTGCAGCAGTTCTTTTGTTATGTATTTATTTAAATCTCCTTCCACTATAATATCTATTTTCTTTAATATTTTTTCTTTCCCGTCATCGGTTAAAACAACTTTTCCCTTGCTGTCAAATTTTCTAATTTCTATTCCTTCGTATTTCTGCGCGGATCCTCTTCCGAGCAATGTGCTGCCGAAATCCAATATGTGTTTATATACGGCGTTTTTTCTTTTCAATAAATTATATATCTGCGCTAATCTGAATGAGGCGTTCCCGTCGGCTCTTGTGGAAATATAACTTTTATATTTAGGATTTAACTCCATAAACAAAGACTGTTCTATATTAAAAAACTTCTTTATTGACGCAATTATTTTGGATTTCAGGGAAATATTATTAGGCCCTTCATATTGGGAATCACTTATATCTATCCTTCCGTTGTTTATTTTGAACGTATGTTTATTTTTATCTACAAAAACGGCAAACTCGGATTCCGTATATGAGACTTCTATCTGTATTCCGTATTTTTCGGCGACCGAAAACAATATTTTACGTATTTTTTCGGGGTTATCCGTTTTGTGGTTTTTTATAAGATTTGAAATTAATTTTTTTGAAAAAAAGTATTTTGTCTGCTGAGGAACAATAGGATTTTTCATCATTATAAAAAGCATATTGGCCAAAGCCTGACTTTCAAATCCGTTGTCTATACTGCTTAAAATAATTTTATCGTAATTATAATTGCCGGTATATTCCGAAACTTCGGGCGTTATCACAACGCACGACATATTTCTGTCTTTTAAGTATTTCGTAAGAGAGCTGTGGAATCCGCCCGAAACGACAACCGTTATTTTCTTTGAATTATCTTTTTTTCCAAGAGATAAAAGTATATTCTCAAAAAATATTTTTGTTCTGCCTATATTTGTTTCATGATATTTAAAAATATCGTTTACGTCAAAAATTTCATCGTATTTTGCCTGAATCCCGGGGATTTGCCTGTCAATCAAATATGAGTATTTATCATAATTTGCCGTAAAAAACGCATATTCGCGTTCCGATATATCCAAATTTAAAAATGATTTAAACAGCCTTGTCATTTTTAAAACAAATAATTCGTTATATTCCGATTTATTGTCTTTTAAAGAATTAAGATAATCTTCAAAATATCTGTCTTTTTGGGTTATTGCGCCTATTTTATTTATATTTCTTTGCGCCGAGTAATATCTTAAAAAACGAAACAGATCGTTATATTTTAATTTAAGTTCTTTATTATCCGCTATATAACCGCTTAGTTGCGAGTAATATTCATAATAATCCGATTTGCCTAACTTTGAAATTAAATTTCTGTAACTGTCAAACGGCAGTGTGCTTTTTAAATCTCTCAGGCACTGTTCAAGCTGTTTTTGAATTTTATTTTTGTTTACTTCTTTTATCTGCTGTGAAAGTTCAATATAATTGTACAGCGCGTCATATTTAAGCACAGGCTGTTTCAATTCTCCAAGCAGGACAGGATTTGTAACGTCAAAACCGACATAAGGCAGTAATTTTTTTGATTTTTTGAATTTTGAATAAATTTCTTTTTCAAATGCGGCGAAAATTTTTTGTTTATACTCTTTTTCCATCAATATACTCGCCGCTCTTCTGGCATTTGACAAATATATATTCCAATCTTCCAATCCGTAAACGGGAATATTTTTATTATAATTTGCCAAATAATATTCCGTACCGCTTAATATTCCTTCGTTTAACAATAAATTTGACAGATTATATTCTTTCAGCAAATCTATCATTCCGGTATCTAAAGCGGCAAACGGAGCGCCTTCAACAAGTATTTTATCAACACCATAGCTCTTATCCAAATTATCAATAATTTTTGCTATATTTTTTTGAACAGACGGATTAGCGTGTAAATCCTGAATATAAACTATCAGTTTATCCTGATTTGCATTAATAAAACTGTTTGAGATTTTTCCGGCTGACGGATTTATATTTAAAACATTAGGATATGTCTGAATTCCGGAATAACTGTATGCTTTAACGGCATCTGCCGCAGAAAATGAATAAAATATACACGCCGAAATTAAAATAGATAGAAATTTTTTCATATGAAGCCTCCAAATAAAATAAAGTCAACGAATATTTTAATTTTTAATATTTTCAAATTCATTTTTATAATGCTTCTCTTTTTTTTCAAATTCCGCTGTATGTTCAAGCAATTCCTCGTAAAGCGCTTCAAGCTGTTCTTTTATCAGTTTGCTTTGTTTAGGTCCGTCAGCCAAAAAAGTTACATTTTTTTCTTCACACGCTTTAATAAGAAGTTTTGTTATTTCTTCTATCTGTTTTTCTTTTTTTAATATTTCATGCTCAAGCTCTTTTATTTTTATTTCAAGAGGTTTTAACGCTTTTGACTTTTCCTGTATAAGAGAAGCTCTTATTTTTTTAATGTCATCCTTTGTGTAAATCTTTTTTGAATTGTCGTTTTTTTCTCTTATTTCCGAACTTTCGTCTTCCCATCCGCGCATATCCAAAAATTCGGCATAGGTGCCGTTAAAAAAAGAAACTTTATCCCTGTCAAAAATTATAAGTTTCTTTGCCACGGCATGAAGAAGCTGTTCGTTATGCGTTACTACTATAACGGAACCTTTAAATTCCGTTATCGCGTCTATAAGAGCATCGGTTGATTCAAGATCCAGATGATTGGTCGGTTCGTCAAGCAAAAGAAGATGGGCCGGCTTTACGAGAATTTTCCCGAGTAAAACCCTGCTTTTTTCCCCTCCTGAAAGAACCGATATTTTTTTCAAAGCGTCATCTCCGCCAAACATCATAGCCCCGCAAATATTTCTTGCTCTTTGCGGAAGACAGTCTGACGATGAAGACATTATTGTTTCGTAAATTGTCTGTCCGGGATTTAAATCGGCCGAATCAGACTGGACAAAATAAGATATTTTAAGTTCCGGATGATTTTTTATATTTCCGTTTAAAGGTTTTATTCTGCCGGATAATAACTTCAACAAAGTTGATTTTCCTTTGCCGTTTTTGCCTATTACGCAGATTCTTTCATTCTTTAATATTTCAAGGTCAAGTTCGTCTATAAGTATTTTATCCGGTTCATATCCGAATTTCAAAGAATATACCCCCATCATTTTACCGGCTTCAAACGGCATATCGGTAAAAGAAAAATCAAGAGTTTCTATTTCAGTTAATCCTTCCATATTTTCCTGTTTTTCAAGGCATTTGATTCTTGACTGCACCATGCCGGCAAGTCTGGCTTTAGCCCTGAATCTTCTTATAAAAAGCTCGGTTTTTTTTCTTTTCTTTTCCTGATTTAACCTTGTTTTTTCGTATATTTCCTCTTCTTTGGCTATTTGTTCGTATAATTTTGAAGTATTGCCTTCTATTTTTTTTGCTTTACTTCTGTGAATCGCAACGGTATGGGTAATAATATGATCCATAAAATATCTGTCATGAGTTATCAAAATAAGTTCGCCTTTCCAAGACTGTAGAAATTTCACAAGCCATCTCATTGCCACTATGTCAAGATAATTATTAGGTTCGTCCAAAAGAAGCATATCGGAATCCGATAAAAGTATTTTTGCCAGATTTATTCTTATTTTATATCCTCCGGAAAATTCCAAAGGATTTCTTGTGAAATCTTCTTTTGAAAAACCGAGACCCGAAAGAATTTTTTCCGCTCTCCATTTTGTATCATGTTCGCTTTTCGGCATAACTGCGGAAACTTCTTCTATTGCCGTCGCATACTTAAAATTTATATGCTGTTCAAGGTATCCTATTTTATAGTCTTTCGGTATCTGTATTTCTCCGGAATCATACTCTTCATAACCCATTATCATTTTTAAAAGCGTGGTTTTGCCGTGCCCGTTTCTCCCGACAAGGCCTATTTTCTCATTTTTACCGACGCTAAAACTCAGGTTATTGAACAAAACTCTTGTTCCGTATGATTTAGATAACGAATTTAGAGATATCATTTTTCTTTCCTTTTAAAAAATTAAGCCGCCGCCAACATTTTTCTGTAAGAATCAGTTCTGTTAATATCGTTCATTTCTTTTATTTCTTTATCGCCATACTCTTCGCAATATATAACAATTAATTCTATCATAGTATTTATAATACGCGAATCATTATCCGCCGCAAACTGCCCGTACAACTCATTAATTTTACGCTGCATATCCGATTCGCTGCCTTTGAACGAGTCAATTTCAGGCAAAAGAGTCGTCTTATCGGTATTTCCGTACTGTAAAAATAAAAGTTTACCCAACAATATTTCCATTTTTTTATCTTTCAGTCCGTTTGGTTTATTACTTTCCGATAATTTTGTTTTAGCTAAAATCCTTTCTTTTATTATATTGAAAAAAACTTTTTTTACATCTTCCTTTATTTTAGCGTCTTCCAATATAATACGGATAATATTATCTTTATCCAAACCGAAAACATCTGAAAAATTACCGATATCCGAATTAAACAAAATTTCATCTTCACGTACTGCGGGCAAATCGGAAAAATCTATTGAATAAGCAAAACTTTCCATATCTTTAATCTTTATGTCTTTTAATCCGAACTTTATTTTGATACTGCCGATTAATGATTGTAATCCGTTATATGCCGCCGTTATATCTTTTGTCGTTCTGAATATTTCTTTAAGCAAATTCATTTCTATCACTAACGGCTTGTCGGAATTTATTATTTTATTCTCAAGCTGTTGCAAAGATATTTTTTCTTTTATCAGTTCTATTTCAAACGTTTCGCGCGAATAATAATCGTAAACCGCACTGTCTATAACCTGCCCTGATATTGCGAAATTTTTATATTGTTCGTCAACGGCTGTGCCTGAGATATATATTTCTATGCCGCGTTTTCTAAGTTCAATTATTTCGCGTAATATATCTTTGCCGGACATTTCAAATTCTTTCTTTAAATATTCAAACTGGGCGGCAGTTATTACTTTTCTTAAAGCCCCGTTGCTTAAAGCCGAATACAAATCATTATCCGAAATATTAACAAGCGATATTATCGTTTTTTGCGCATACATAACCGATATTGAATCAAGTATTTTGTTAACTGTTTTTGCATATTGGTCCGTATTTATTACGGCCGTTCTGCCGTAAAAAAACATTTCGGCCGCCTGCTCATCAACAATAATCGAATTTATGTTCAACCTGACTTTTTTCTTTAAATGTAAAAGTTTTTTTATTTTTTTCTCAAGAATTTTGCTGCCGCTTAAAGCTTGTGCGGCCTCCTGTATATTAACTCCTTCGACGCCGAACACAAGCATACCGTCAATATCTATCTGCCATATTGTTTTTTCGTTAACTTTTATGCCGGTATTTATAAATTCATTTCCTTCAAACTTTTTTATGTCGCTTGCAATTAAAACAGATAATTCATTTATCCCATCGTTTTTATTCCCTTCGGGAAATATACCGTGTTCATTATAAGCTTGAAATTTAAGGTTTATTCGTTGATTTTTTTTGGACGACAAGACTTTGCGGTCATTAAAAAACACATCATTTAATTTTAAATGTTCTTCCATATTGGAAGTTTTAATTGTTTTGTTTGCCAATATTTTTGACAAAATTGCCAGTTTTCTAATAAAACTCAAAGAACTTATATCGCTGATTTCTATTTTTAAAATATTTTTAATTTTTTCAAGCGTAGTTGTCTCAAGTTGCGTCAGCCTGATTTCAATTTGAGAGATATCGCCGACTTTGTGTTTATTTAAGAACCAGTTCCTGATTTTGGGGAAGAACATTCCCAATATGATTATCGGATATTCTACAGCCGCTACGATTTTTTGTCTTTCATTAAAATCAGTTTTGCCGAATGATAACAGTAAATTATCCAGCCAAGTCATCGTTAACCGGCTGTTTGCGCCGCTTATCCTGTTTTTCATATATGACTGAACATACCTGTAATCCGACAGATTGAAAGTATTATAATGCCTATGGAAAGGATCATTGCCAACTGTTCCGATTATATCGTTTAAAATACCGCTTATTCCGAATTCAAGCTCGGCTCTTGAATTATACATTACAGCCGTATTATTCAATAAAAATTCTAATTTAATAAGATTTTCAAAATCATATCTTGATAGTTCTTTTTTGCTCAGAATTTGGTTAATAATTATTTTTAAAACATAATTAATTCTTTTGGGCTGGCTGAATATAAGTTTTGTTATAATATCTTTATCGTCCGCGTATTCCGGTTTAATTCCAAAATTTTCTTTGAATATATCCGCAATTTCCTTTACTTTTGATTTACTGTATAAAATTCTCGGTATAAATCCCTTCATATAAGATTTCTGCCGTTTCATTGTTTTCTGAAGGGCATTTAAAATATGTCCATACAGTCTCGGATCTTTATTTTTTATATCTTCAAGTATTTCCGAAACCACATTCTCACCGACATTTATTCTCTGAGACGCATTAAACATATTCCTTAACTCATAATACGTATACTGTCTATTTTTATAAAGGCTGTCCAGATATTCAAGAAAAACATTTTTTAAGTTTTTACTCTGGTTGTCGGTAATTTCGGAGGATGGACGTTTTGTATATGAAACAATTGCATTTGCAAGTATATCCCATCTGACAGTTCTGCCTGTCTGGGCGCTTACTTCTCTTAAAAATTCTATAAATCCCATTGACGCTCTGTGTTCGTCCTGAAAAACATCGTCATAATTTACAGAATCGTCAAATAATCTGTACAAAACTTCGCTGTATGTTTTTTCTTTCAAACCGGCAATACCGGCAAATAAATTGGCAGTTGTTTCGGCAAATAATTCATGAATAGTTATATTTTTAAGAGACCTTTCGGAAGCAGAAGCAAGAATTCTGTGTCCTAATTCATGAGCCATTGTCAGCGGATTGACCGATACAAAAGTCATATTTGATTTGGCTCCTACAGACTCTTTCCCTTTTCTGAGAACAACTGCCTTTGATATTAATTCATAAAGTTCTATTTCCTGTTTTGAATTCACGTATTGTCTTGAGAAATTTTCCAACAAAAGATATACGCCCGTCAAAACAGCCCTTAAATCAAAATTATTGTTTACCGTAATGCCGTTTTTATTGATTGCTTCCGCAAATTTTCTTTTAATATCGTTTATAACATTATTATCTTCAATATCGTAGCCGCTGTTTCTTAAATACATCAACGCAAACAATCTGTATTTTACCGATGCTCTGTCATTGTTAATAATTTTTACAAGATATTTATTTTGAGTTTTATTTCTTACTATGTTTAAATAATTCTCCACGTCCCTGTTAAATCTCGGTCTTTTTTTTGCGGCGGCAAGTTTTTTTACGGTAAAATCAAAAAATTTTCTGTAAATTTTAACAATTACGGTATTCAGAAAAAATACATCCATTGTAGGAACAAATGAAGGGAGCGATTCGGCATATCTGTATGCGTCATCTTGGTTTATTTCCTGCCTGTAATAATTATTCTTAAAAGAATCTTTTTTGGCGGAATTTCTTTCTTCAAAACTGCGCGGGAAAAAAGTTTTGATAAGAATATACTCTTCCAAAGCGTATATTCTTATTCTTTCATAATCAATCTCAGACGCGCTGTATTCTGTCTTATCGGAAAAGAACTTATCTACAAGATTCTGTATCAATCTGTCCAGCTGATATTTGGACAACTGTTTTATTTGAGGCAGAGAGACCAGAAGATCGGCAAAAAGCAGCCTTGCGATCTGAGGTCTGAACAGATAATCGCTTTTGCTTAACTCTTCCTTAACTATCTGCATAACAATATTTATTTTATCAGGTTGAGACATTATAATATTGTTTATAACCACAAGGTCGTTGCGGTAATCAATTTCCAATAATCCGTATCTGTAAGATTCGGGCTGAACCACTTCAAATCTCATTCTGCTCATAAGAGAGGGATACCTTTCTTCGTAATAATCCCATCTTGAACTTGTGTTTTTTAAATTTATAAATAATTCAAGAACTTTGCTCTTCCATGATTCTTCTTTTAATATCTTTTCAAATTGTTCAATTTCGCCCTGAGTATAACCGTCTTTAAACATCAAAACTTTCATATATTCGTAAATAACGTCTTTTATAGCGTCAGGCTGCCTTTGCGGCAAACCTTTTTTTGATTTTAATAAATTAAGAATCGCATCCGCCAGAAATTCAAATTTGACGGTTTTGCCCATTCGCTTGGCAATTTCAGAAACCGTATAAAGCAATCCGATTGATACTCTGTGTTCTTCCTGCAGAACATAATCATATTTCATTCTTTCGTTAAATAATTCATATAATGCGTCTTGATAATATTGTCCGCCCATTTCTGATTGTTCGGCAAAAACAGCCGATATAACACCGGCAAATATTTCATGTATTGTGGAATATGCGACACCCTTACTTGAATCCGCATAGAATAAAAGTACGCGATGACCTATTTCATGCGCCATAGTCAGAGGATCTGACGACGTGAAAAACATTCCCGAATTTGCCGAAGAATTATCTAAATCTCTTCTTTCTACAAATGTTGAGTAAGATATATTATCATAAAGGTTTTTTTCCTGTTGTTCGTTTATATAATGATTATCTGTCAGATAGCGGCTCAAAACCAACAAAATTCCGGCGCCTAACAAGCTCAAATCAAAATTTGTATCTATTTTAAAAGTGTTCAAATTTAATTCAATAAGGAAATTTGCTTTCATTATTTCAAGAACAGTGTCGTTGAAATCGTTTACGCCGTTGCTTCTTAAATACATAAACGCCAGCAGCCTGTATTTAATATTCAATCCGCCGTTATAAACTATTGCTCTAAGGCTTTCATTGTCTTTTAATCTTTTGAACTTTAAGATTTGCAGATATTTTACAAGCCTTAATTTATCCTCGTCATTTTTATAAAACTCTTCCATTTGATTTAAATCAAGCGTATCGGCCAATTTAAAAGATAATTTTTGGAGTTTCAATTTATATTCATAATTTTCCGAATCGCCTATAACTGGTTTTTTTGCGCTGTTTTTTTGGACAAGTTCAAAAAATCTTTCAAATTCAATATTGTCGGCCGGAATACTTTGTTCCGCCGGTAATTCACTTTGAATCTGTTCTTCATTCCGCTGTGAAAGCGGATAAAAAATATCGGTTTCGGCGCTTTCTTCGGACTGAGGAACAGAAATATGTATATCCGCGTAGTTTGAACATATATAAAATTTGCCGTTTTCTTCCGCTATCTCAAGTTTATCTTCAAGAGGAATCTGCCATTGCGGCGGGATATACCATTTTAATTTATTTTCTTTTTTGCTGACATTGCTTATTATATACTTCCCGCCTTTTTTACTTACCGTAAAGTTTATCCAGTCGCCGCTGTATTCGGCCTCGCCGTCTTTCGTAAAATTTGTCGCGACAACAGATTCGCCTTCTTCTAAAACAGGAAGCGCCGTATAAGAATACCGGCGTTCTATCTTTTTTGTTTCAATTGTATTCCATATCGCAGAAAAATTAATTTTTTTCAATACTTTATCAAGAAGGGTTTCTTTTAATTGCTGATATTTTTTAAAAGAGAGATAAGCTATGTATAGTTCTTTTTCCGTTCCGTCCGGCATAAGCAAACCGGTAACGGAATATCTTGCATTATTTACCGATTCCGCGGATTTTATCCCGGTTCCAAAACCGTATAGATATAATTTAGTGGCTAGCGCCGACGCTTCAATCGTCGTATTCTGAGGAGTATTTGAATTTATTATGAGGGCATCTCTGTCATTGCCGAAATAAATAAATATCTTTTTGCTTAATGATAAATTATTGCCGTGTACAAAAGCATTTTCCAGCATATCTTCAAAATACGTCATTCCGGCGCTGCCTGCAATTCTATCCGCAAAAATTTCATTAAATTCATCCGATAAAAGCGATATTATTCGGGCTGCCGTTTTGATTTTATTTTCATCAAGTCCGGCATCAGCCAAATTGGAAAATGTTACGGTAATCAAACTGTTTTTTAAATCTTTTCCGACAATAACAGATTTAACATATTCTCGAACGGCTACGATATCCGCGCTACCGGTTTGTCCGTCTATAAAACGTGAGAAATCAAAATCAATTGCGTTATCGGGGTTAATTTTATCCGTTAATGCATTTTGAATTTCTTCTTCGCCGTTGTCTTTTACGGGCTCTTCAGATTTGTCTGAAATTATTTCGGTTTTTTCTTCCGATTTTACCGGAACCTGACTGTAAAAAAGCGTAATATTATTTTTTTGTTCCTGCGTAAGCGGATATTTTTCTAATTTATTCTTATATAATTCTTTTATGTTTACGGTACCGTTGTTGGCAACCGTAACTCTCATGGTATTTGCATATATTCTGTTTCTAAATTTTGCTTTTTGCGGATTTTTGGCCTTATATTCTTCCCAAAATTTCTTCAGTTCCAAACTGTTTCTTGTTATAAGAAGCGTGTCGTTTGAAAAGTATGTTATAAGTATTTCGTCTCCGGCTTTTATCCCCAATGCCTGTAAAGGCAGCTTTATGTCAAAATTATCTTTTAATTTTATATTTTTAAAATAACCCAATATGGATAGTTTATCGTTAAATAAAGAATGCACTATCATGGCCGATACGGCCGCCATAGGCCAAAATACGGGATTAATAATTATTGCCAGAATATAAGGGATTGATACTGCCAGCGTAGGAAGAGAGAGGTTTCTAAAATCATCTTTCAAAATACCCGCAAAATCAAGTCTGCGCCCGGCTGAGTCTCTGTATACAAGCCATTTAACTATCGTATGCGAAAATAAAAATACTATCTGAGAAACCGCAAATAATGCTATTCCTGCCGCAGGATTAAATATTGTAACCGCCGAAGGAATTACTCTGAACATTATTTCTTCCCACACCGGCGCGGTTTTTGCCAAAAACGCGAACAGTTTTGATTTGTTTTTCAATACGTTAAATATTGATAATTCCAGAGAAGATGAATGTATTTCAGAAAGTTTTTGCGACTGCTGAGCGGTATCCAGAGACATTCTTGTTCCGGTTCTTATCAATAATAACGCTTCGTCTTCTCTTTCTCCGGCGGCGGTTTCCTGATTTATATTATTTATCTGCGCAACCGCTCTTTCAATTACTGTTCTTACGTCTTCCGTAATAGGTATTGATATCGTCGGATTGGAATAATGAATATCGTTTTGCGCCAGTATAAAATCTCCAAGCAGTAAATTTTTACTGACTGAATCGGCATTGGATGAACTTTCAAATAAATTAAAAATACTGAATTCAAGATTTGATACAAGCATCTTGTTGCCGTCATGTTCCACAATATCCGTATAACCGAGTTCTGTTTCATGACCGGCTACGGTAATAATAACGGGTGAATCTTTAACGCCTCTTTGTTCAAGCATAGTAAGAATCTTATCTTTAAAATCGCCCGAATGGCATGAATTAAAGACAAGCGTAAGCTGTTTTAAATCTACGCCGTTATCATAGGCGACATGCAAAGCGTCCGCTATTTCTTCAAAATATATATGTTCTTTTTCCGTAATTGAAAAACCGTATTTGGCCCCGTGACCGTCAAACCAAAATAAACTTTTTACTCCGTTTTTAGGAGCGTTAATGATACGGTCAAGTATTTTAAATTTTACTCCGGGATCTTTTGATCTCTGTAAAATTTGAACATTATCGCCGTTGTCAGGATCAATGCCTATTTTATTTAAAAACTGTTTTAGAATTTCCGGATTAAATCTGTCTCCGAGCATATCTTTAAAAACTATATCGGCGCTTTCGTCATGAAATATAGCCGTAACAAAAGAATCTTTATCGGCAAGCTGTTTATCAAACCACTGTCTGAGTATTTCAAAATAAGCATTTGCGGATATTTTTACGATTTTATCAAAATTTTCAGGAGTTACAAGCGATTCTCTGCCGTTTAGCAGTTTTGTCATAAATATGCTTACGGCTATCGCTCTTCTGTATTTCTGAATCGTATTATCAATATTTTTAAACTTCTCTTTTGAAATCTGACTGTTAAAAACGTCGGTAAAAGCGGGACTCAAAAATACTCTGAGCGCAAGATTGTTGTTATTAACCGCAAGATCCTCAATATCCAAAATGCTCATTTCTGCCAACAATTTCATAATCTGATCGCACCGGCTGTCGCTTAAATAAATATTTGCAGTCGTCAAATCAGCAAGAAGCGGAGTTAAAATATATTCTTTATTTTCATATTTCAATATTATTTTTAAATTTTGTATAAAAATATCTTCATTTAATTTATCCGTTAATTTGTTCGTTTCAATAATATTTCCTTTATCAAAACAGTATTTTGCCAGGAAACGTATATTGTCTTTATCTTCAGGTTTTATATCCAGCATTTCTTTTAATTCCGAAAACAATCTAAAGTTCTGTAATTTTGTTTTATTTTCGTTATAAACGAGCATTTCCGTTATAGCGGAGTCCTCCATATCCGACAACCCAAGTATTTCGCCGGCATCATCTTCAAAACCGTTATCAAAACTGATTTGCAGCAATCTCAGTTTATCGGAACTTTTTGTCAAATTATTTTCTGCGGTTAATCTGAAAAATTTATCAAAATCAAAACCGTCAGGATACAAAAGTTTATTGAACAGATACCGGATCGTATCTATATTCATTCCCGGGCCGAATATACGCAGAATCCGTTCAATGCCCGTTAAAACGGCATTATCTAAATAGTGCATTCTGAGATCGTCTCGCACTATATTAGCAAGCCAAATATTTGGAAATTCTTCATTTTTAATTCCGGCGCTGTTTCTTAATTTGAAGAAAAGATTAAAATTATAAGCGTCAAAACCAATTTTTTTAACATATTCCAATAACGCATCGCTCGCCTCAAAAACATCAAAGACATATTCGGGTTCTTCCATTGCGTTTATTATTGCCTGATCAACATATTTTATTTTATTTATCAGATTAACCGCCGTCTGCTGCGGATCTGAAGATTGAGATATAACCGAATAGAGTAAATCATTGTCAAGAAATTTTATTTTATTTATTGTTTCTTTGCCGGCTTGAATCATTTTTGC
>Ga0302241_1000110_pt1 | contig 85699 bp, 76 predicted proteins | sample AAG_UR_Arg_MG_FD_193532 | JGI IMG/M metagenome (GOLD analysis project Ga0302241, IMG submission 193532) | Enriched activated sludge microbial communities from anaerobic digester in WTTP, New Holstein, Wisconsin, United States - AAG_UR_Arg | ecosystem: Engineered > Bioreactor > Anaerobic >... | reverse complement strand
TCTACGGGGCAGACGGTGTGGAGTTTACATCGAAAGCGCTTAAGGATATTAAGAAGTTTGAAGAAGACGGCGTAGGCCACCTCCCAATCTGTATGGCTAAAACCCAGTACTCTCTGACAGATGACCCAACAAAGCTTGGAAGACCAAGCGGCTTCAAGATTACGGTGCGCGAAGTCAAGGCGTCTGTTGGCGCAGGCTTCCTGGTAGCCCTTGCCGGGGAGATCATGAGAATGCCTGGTCTGCCTAAGGTACCATCCGCGAACCATATCGACATCCTCGAAAGCGGAGAGATTGTAGGGTTATTTTAGGAGGCTGTTATGAGCAAAATTCTGGACGGAAAAATTGTTGCCCAGCACATGAAGGCAGACATGATCGAACGTATTGACCAACTCAAAATGAGGGGCATAACCCCTAAAATGTTGATCATTCGAGTGGGTGAGCGAGAAGATGATCTTTCGTATGAAAAAGGGATATTGAAAAATTGTAAGGCACTAGGGATAAATGCTGAGGTTGAAGCACTATCAGCAGACGCAAATGCAGAAACCTTAAAAGCTGTTTTAAGGGCAGCCAATATTGATGACAGAGTTCATGGCATCATGCTTTTCAGGCCGCTTCCACCCCAAATTAATCAAGAAGAAATCATTAAACTGATTCATCCGGGTAAAGACATTGACTGCATGTCGCCTGACAATCTGGTTCATGTGTTCGAAGGCGGGTCTAAAAGCTTCGTACCGTGTACTGCTCAAGCGGCCGTCGAAGTTCTCAAATTTTACGAAGTACCGATTCAGGGTGCCAAGGTTGCTGTAGTGGGCAGAAGTCTCGTCGTCGGAAAACCACTCGCAATGTTATTGCTGGATGAGCATGCAACAGTTCAGATTTGCCATTCCAAGACTAAAGACATGGCCACTGTCACTTCGAACGCGGATGTAGTGATCGCTGCAGTTGGAAAAGCCAAGTTTATGGATGCTGGTTATTTTCGAAAGGACGCAGTTGTTATCGACGTTGGCATTAATGTGGATGAATTGGGCAGGATCTGTGGAGATGTAGACTTCGAAGCAGTTGCGGACCATGTGCAGGCAATTACACCAGCAGTTGGCGGCGTTGGTGCTGTTACAACGACAGTACTGCTGAATAATGTGGTGCTTGCCTGTGAACGAATGAACCCTTAGCTTGACTATTTCATGCCATAGAGGCAGACCCTCATCAGCCTCTATGGCATGGAAGATCAATAATCGAAAGAGGTGGGAAGATGCTGGATAGCAGTTGCAACGTATTTTTGGATGAGCTGAGCTCAAAATCGCCAGTTCCGGGGGGTGGCGGCGCTTCTGCCTATGTCGGTGCGCAGGGCATGGCGCTGGGGATGATGGTGGGAAACCTGACCATCGGCAAAAAGAAATATCAAGCCTTTGAGCAGGATTTAATTGAATTGCAGAATAAATCCTCTTTGATTTTGGAAAGACTGAAGTTTCTTGTTGAAGAAGACGCAAAGGTTTTTTTGCCTCTTTCTAAGGCATATGGCATGGCCGCCATTACAGACAACGAGAGAAAAACTAAGGATGAAGCACTCCAGAGTGCTTTGATTCAAGCTACCCTGGTGCCTCTGGAAATCGCAAGATGCTGTTGTGAGGCGATCGAGTTTCATAGGGAATATGCGCAGAAAGGTACGAAACTTGCGATCAGTGATGTCGGCGTCGGTGTAATATTTTGTATGGCGGCACTTCAGGGTGCAAAACTCAATGTTTTAATTAATACAAAGATCATGAAAGATCAAGAACAAAAGAATCGAATTGAAAGAGAAGTACATGAACTTGCAGAAATTGGAACAAAGTCAGCGTTAGAAATATTTCATCAGGTCGAATCAGAGCTGAGCCATTCATAAAGTTAAATGGTCAGAAAGATATAGCATTATAATTGTTCGAAGATGATATTAATTTGACAACATGACTGATTCATATTATCATTAGGATAATTTCATAACATCTTCAGGGCAGGGTGAAATTCCCGACCGGTGGTACAGTCCACGAGCCGCTCCCGCGGTTGATCTGGTGCAATTCCAGAACCGACAGTAAAGTCTGGATGGAAGAAGATTGATTTTTTGCCGATGGTGCTGTTTCCCCGCACCCTCGATCAAAGCTGTATTGTCAAACCCTGAAGAACAACGCTTCAGGGTTTTTTATTTTCAAAAAAAGCTGAAGTTGGGGAAGAAACTCGGTGTCAGCGGCTAGCGCCTATCGACCCCCAGTTTCATTTAAAGAGGAGGGAACACTGATGAACGCCTATCATATTCAGCACATGCAGCGTGCGCTTGAGCTGGCAAAACTCGGGGCGGGAAGGACCAGCCCGAATCCTTTGGTCGGAGCGGTTATCGTCAAAGAGGGCAGGGTTATTGGTGAAGGGTATCATGCCATGTACGGCGGGCCTCACGCAGAGGTGAATGCCATTGAGAATGCGTCTGAGTCTGTTGAGGGCGCTGAAATCTATGTCACCCTGGAGCCGTGCTCCCACTATGGCAAAACCCCGCCTTGCGCCTTAAAGCTGATTGAGAACCGCTTCTCAAAAGTCTATATTGCTATGGAGGATCCGAATCCCCTTGTCGCAGGCAGGGGCATCCAGATGCTGAGAAAACAGGGCATTGAGGTCGAAGTGGGACTGCTGGAAGAAAAAGCAAAAGCCCTCAATGAAGTCTTCATCAAATACATCACCACTAAAAAGCCTTTCTGCGTCATGAAGGCAGCCATGACCCTGGATGGAAAGATAGCCACGGTCACCGGTGAATCACAATGGATTACCTCTGAGGCTGCCAGGGAATATGTGCATCAGCTTCGTCACGAACTGAAGGCTATCATGGTGGGCATTGGAACGGTCCTCAAGGATGACCCTAAGCTGACCACGAGGCTGAAAGGCAAGCAGGGCAGAGATCCAATCAGGGTTGTGGTGGATTCGACCCTGAAGATTCCGCTGAACGCCAAAATACTGCATCTGGACTCAGACGCGCCGACCCTGATCGCGACCACAGACCGTGCGGACAGTGAAAAGGCAACCGCGCTTCAGTCCATGCCGGGCGTAAAGCTGATCATTACGCCTCAAAAGGACGGTAAGGTCGACCTGGACTATCTCATGTTTGTCCTTGGAGAGCAGGGCATTGACAGTCTGCTTCTGGAAGGCGGCGCGACGCTGAATGCCTCAGCCCTGGAAAGCAAAATCGTGGACAAAGTTCTGATGTTTATAGCGCCCAAGATCCTGGGAGGGCAGAATGCGCCGACCCCGGTAGGCGGAAGCGGTATAGAGGTTCTCGAGAATGCGGTTCGCCTGAAAGGGATGAAGGCCGTCGAAATAGGAGATGACCTGCTGATTGAGGCGCGAATTTGAGTGACCATCGGCAAAAATAAAAAGGGGTAGTGGAAGATGTTTACTGGCATCATTGAAGAGATTGGCGTTGTCGAAGGAATCGCACGGTCGGGTCCTGCGGCGCAACTGACCGTGCGGGCGTCGACGGTGCTCGGGGACGTGAGAAATGGGGACAGCATCAGCACCAACGGGGTGTGCCTGACGGTGGTGCGGTTCACGAAGGACACGTTTACGGCGGACGTCATGCCGGAGACGCTGCGGTATTCGAACCTCGGGGCGCTGAAAAAGGGCAGCCCGGTGAACCTGGAGCGGGCCATGAGCGCGAACGGCCGCTTTGGCGGGCACATGGTGTCCGGGCACATTGACGGCGTGGGCGTGATCCGGGCGCTGCGGCAAGAGGGCAACGCCACCTGGATGACGGTGGAGCCGCCTGAGGCGCTGCTGCGCTACATCATTCAGAAGGGGTCCATAGCTATGGACGGCACCAGCCTGACGGTGGCCCAACTGGAGGGCGCGGCGTTCAGCGTGTCGATCATTCCGGTGACCAAGGATGAGACGATTCTCCTGCGGAAGCGGGTCGGCGACGAGGTGAACCTTGAATGCGACCTGGTGGGCAAATATGTGGAGCGGTTATTGCAGTTCGCGCCGGAGAAAAAGAGCCCATTGACCATGGACTTTCTAAAACAGAATGGATTCGCATAAAAGCTTATTAGAAGCTTTTTGCCGATGGTGACGTTAACGTGACCATCGGCAAAAACTAAAGTCTTTGGTTTATGAACGATTGAAAACGGGAGGTGTCCTGCCAATGGGATTTTGTACGATTGAAGAAGCGATAGAGGCCTTAAAGGCTGGGGAAATGATCGTCGTCGTGGACGATGAGGACAGGGAAAACGAAGGGGATCTGCTCATGGCCGCCGAAAAGGCGACGCCGGAGGCCATCAACTTCATGGCCAAGCACGGACGGGGGCTGATTTGCGTGCCTATGCTCCGGGAGCGTCTGAACGCGCTGGGCATTTACGACATGATCGACCGCAATACGGATCCGAAGCAGACAGCGTTTACGGTGTCGGTGGACTCCATGCGCTGCACCACGGGCATTTCCGCAGGGGAGCGGGCCATGACGATCCAGCACTTGCTGGAGGAAGAAGCAAAGCCGGCGGACTTTATGCGTCCGGGGCACATCTTTCCACTGGTGGCCAAGGAAGGCGGGGTACTGCGACGTGCGGGTCACACAGAAGCCGCTGTGGATCTGGCGAAGCTGGCGGGCTTTCAGCCTGCGGGCGTCATCTGCGAGATCATGAATGACGACGGGACCATGGCACGCGTGCCGGAGCTGATTGAGTACTCCAGGAAGCATGGCCTTAAGATGATTACCATTGAGGAACTGATTCGGTTTCGACGCAAGTCGGAGGTTTTGGTGGAACGGGTGGCAGAGGCAGACATGCCCACGAAGTATGGCGATTTCAGGATGATTGGGTTCATCAACCGTTTGAATGGCGAGCACCACGTGGCGCTGGTCAAGGGGGATGTGGCGACGGAGGAACCGGTCCTGGTCCGAGTGCATTCGGAGTGCCTGACGGGGGATGCCTTTGGGTCACTGCGCTGTGACTGCGGCGAGCAGTATGCCGAAGCCATGAAGCGCATTGAGGCGGAGGGCCGTGGAGTGCTTCTGTACATGCGCCAGGAGGGTCGCGGCATTGGCCTGATCAATAAGATCAAAGCCTATGCGCTGCAGGACCAGGGGTATGATACGGTGCAGGCCAACCGCATGCTGGGCTTTGAGGATGACCTCAGGGATTATGGCATTGGGGCGCAGATCCTGATGGAGCTTGGGCTTCACAAGATCCGGCTGATGACCAATAACCCTCAGAAGATTACGGGGCTGTCCGGCTATGGGCTGGAGATCGTGGAGCGTGTGCACATCCAGCTCAATCATAATGAGCGGAATGAGTTTTATCTGAAGACTAAAAAAGAAAAAATGGGCCACGAGCTTAACTTTGAGGAGGAAAAGAAATGAAGGTTTATGAGGGCAAATTAGTATCTGACAAACAGCGATATGGGATCATTGTTGGGCGGTTCAATGAGTTTATTGGCGGCAAGCTTTTGGGCGGCGCTCTGGACGCACTGAAGCGACATGGGGCTTCTGAGGATCAGGTTGAGATTGCCTGGGTACCGGGGGCCTTTGAGATTCCTTTGATTGCGAAGAAAATGGCGTCAAGCGGCCGCTATGACGCCGTAATTTGCCTGGGCGCGGTTATCAGGGGTTCCACGCCGCACTTTGACTACGTTTCCAGCGAAGTCACCAAGGGTGTTGCCCATGTGTCCCTGGATACGGGGATTCCGGTGATTTTTGGGGTTCTGACTACGGATACCATTGAGCAGGCCATTGAGCGCGCCGGCACTAAAGCGGGGAATAAAGGTTTCGATGCTGCTGTTACTGCCATTGAGATGGTAAATTTGATTGAGCAGCTGAAGTAATTTTTGCTTGGGGGCGATAGGCGCCAGCCGCAATAGGCGCCAGCCGCGCGGACAACTTTTAGTTTGGTGACGCGGACAGGTTTGAAACCGGGGCCAGAGCTTAAGTGTTCAGTAAGCCCGGGAGAGCATGAGCCGCAATGGATTTCGAGATTTTTAACAAAAAGATTTAAGCGAAAAAACGAAAACAGGCTCATCCGCACCTCAAAGCTGTCTTGGGGTAGGTATGGGCCTGTTTTTATAATGTTCAATTATGTACTTAAAGGGGTATAATGAATGTAATGTAATAAGAAGCGAAAACGAGGTGAGTTTATGTTAAATCTGCCACAAATTGAAAATGTAATTAAAGAAGTTGCCGAAGAGTACAAAGTCAAAAAGGTTTCAATTTTTGGTTCTTATGCTGATGGATCAGCCACAGATAAGAGCGATTTGGACTTGTTAGTTGAATTTCATACGCCGGAAGTTTCACTCTTTACAATAATTGACTTTAAATATAGCATTGAAGATCGCTTGAACATGAAAGTGGATGTTGTGCACGCTCCTCTGGATAAAAATGCTTTGATCATTCCTAAAAAGGTGGTCAGAGTGTATGGACAATAATTTTCTTGAAAATCGAGATCAACAAATACTAAAGAAAATTCTTAGTGAAATTGATCTAATTGAGACCTGGTGTATCACTTTAGATAAAAATCTGTTCTTAGAAGATGAATTAATACAGCGCGCTATACAAATAAAGATGACGCCACACTTCAGAGAGCAAGCTCTCTGAAATGCAGCGACATCTTTATTTATGCACGTCTGTTAGCCTTCGCGTAAGCCGTGTCCACCGGCACCAACGGGCCTCCAGGAGGTCAATCCCTTTAAACAGCAGAAATCCCATCAAACTCAGGGCCAGAATCCCGCTGAACATTTCCACGTAGTCGGCCATAAGCCAGCTGTTCATGATGAAATAGCCTATGCCGTAGGTTGTCGCATAGTTTTCTCCAAAGAACAAAATGGAAATGCTGACCCCCACGCAGATGCGCAGGGCTGTCATAATCTTGGGCAGCGTCGCCGGCAGGATCAGATGCCGGTACAGCCCGCTTCGGCCAATCCCCAGAGACAGCACTGAATAGTACAGTTCCTTGGAAATCTCCCGGACGCCGTCTCTGGCCGCCACCAAAATCTGAAAAATAATAATGATGATAATCAGCATTATCTTAGAGGTTTCCCCCAGTCCGAACAGAATCATCAGCACCGGCAGAAAAGCAATTTTGGGCAGAGGGTACAGCAGATAGACCACGGGGCTGAGCCAACGGTCCGCCCGCTCGCTGACCCCCATCCAAAGTCCTAAAGCGCCGCCAAGCACCAGTGAGACCAGCAGCGCCACAGAAATCCGCCCGAGGCTGACCAGCAGGTGCTTGCTCAATTCTCCCGGAAAGATCCTGAGAAAATGCAGGATCGCTGTATGAGGCGCCGGAATGGCCGCGGAGCCCACCGAAATATGCATCACATACCAAAACAGGAGGATCGCCAGCATGCCGTAGAGGGTCTGCAGCCAACTCCCGCTCAGACTGGCACTCGAGCGCAAACGCCGTTGACTCTTGTCGTCGCTCTTCGTCCTGTCGCCGCTCTGCGCCCTGTCTCCGCCCAGCTGCCGCATTTCGCCCTTAAGCCTGCTCATACAACCGCCTCCGAATCTTCAGGCTCATCTCAAAAAAAGACGGATGATCCCTGAAGTCCGCCTCTCCAAAATATGGATTGTCAATTTGTTCCTGAACGCGACCATCGGCCATCACCAGGATGCGCTGTCCCAGGAATACCGCTTCCTCAATGTTGTGCGTCACCAGCACCAGGGTAAACTGCCGCTCCCGGTGCAGCCGCAGCACCAGATTCTGGATCAGCTCCTTGGTCATGGCGTCCAGCGCCGAGGACGCCTCGTCCATGAGCAGCACGTCCGGCTCCAGGACCAAAGTCCGGCCGATGGCTACCCGCTGCTTCTGACCCCCGCTGAGTTCCCCCGGCAGCCGGTGTCCGAGGCTTTCCAGACCTAACTCCTCCAGCATGGCGCCCACCCGCTCGCTCGTCTCCACAGCGCCAAAGCCCCGCGCCTTCAGCGGAAATGCCAGATTATCCCGCACGGTCTTCCATGGCAGCAGGCCATAGTCCTGGAGCACAAGCCCTGTCTCCTTGCGGATCCCGCTGACGGATTTGCCGCCAATGACTATAGACCCGGACTGGGGCCTGACCAGCCCCGCCAGCGCGTAGAGCAGCGTCGTCTTGCCGCACCCGGAAGACCCAATGACAGCGCAGGTCGAGTGCGCCGGCACGCTCAAATTAAGTTCTTTCAGAGCAATGTCCTGATCATAGGCCACTTCCAGGTCGCGGATCTCTATCACTGCACAAACTTCCCTTCAATCAGGTCTTCGTACCCGAGCTCGATTTTTTTGCCCAGGACGCGCTCGTTCCAGTCCATGATGGTCTTGAGATAAGCCTCATCCGGCACCCGCGCCAGGTGGTACTCGGGCATGAGGATCTTGTCGGTGATTTCAGGCTTCAGCTTCAGCACTTCGACGAGGAGCGCCCGGGCTTCGCTGTCATCCTTCTGAATGTCAGCAATGGCCTTGTTGTAGGCATCGTGAAACCGCTGCACCGCCGAAGCCTTGTCGCTGATGGCTTTACCTGTAAACACCATGACATCCGGCGAAAACGCGTCCGGATTCTCAATGAGCTGCTTCGTCAGGCCGTTAAGTTCCCCCATGGACGCCATAGGCTCAGGGATAACGGCCATATCCAGCTCGCCTTTGCCAATCATTTCAAGGCGCGCTGGAATTTCGTTAATGTAGATTTTCTCGACGTCGTAACGGCCTTCCAGACTTCTGTCTGACAGGTAGTTCGACACGCTGACTTCCATCATGCCCACTTTGACAGCGCCGCCGTCCTTCAGCTCGCCTTTGATCAGGAAGGGGAACGCACCGTCTGTGCTCGTCGTGACTTTGATGTCAAAACCATTCTGGACGTTGTTGACCAGGGCGATCATGTCCGTCATGGCCCCGTCCAGTTCGCCGCTCTGGAGCGCGCTCTGGCGGTTCATGGCATTGGTGTAGACCTGGACGTCCACGGTCAGGCCAAGTTCTTCGAAATAGCCTTTTTTCGCGGCTAAAAAGATAGGCGCGGAGTCTACGGCAGGCATGACCCCAATTTTTAAGGTAGCCGGCTCATTTTTAGTGCTTTCTGCCGATGGTTCCGAAACCGTCGGCTCAGCAGGTATTTCAGCTTCAGGTTTCTGACAGCCTGTGACTATAAGGGCGGTGACCAGCAGGAATGCCAGCAGGAGTGATAAGTACGATGATTTTTTCAAGTAGGATCCACCTTTCTAGTTCGAATTAACACTCCTATTGTATAATGGCTTTTGGATTGTTTCAATATTAACAATATAACCAAATTTCCAAGACACTGGTGTCATGAGGTATACTATGGATTGTGACAAAAAATTATCGAGTAAGGCGGGCGACAAGACAATGAAATATACAGAGACAATCGAAACAAAAGAGAGAATTTCGAAAAAGAAAATTGTGAAAGACCTCTGGATCGCGCTCAGACCTCTTTCGCTGACGCTGGCGGTCAGCTCGACGACCCTTGGCATTCTGGTGGCGTGGCGCAGCGGGATGCTGATTGAGGACGGCGCGGCCCTGATTTGGGCGAGGATTGCGCTGGTGACCATCGGCGGCATGCTGGTTCAGGCGTGCGCAAACCTTGTGAATGATTTTTATGAGGGTTCGTTCAAATACCATCGGCCAGGAGAAAGGACTTATAAATTTTTGAAATATGAACGGACGGCTTTTGATCTCGCGGTGTTTGGGTTCAGCATGCTGTGTCTGGCCGGGACCGGGCTGATTGGGCTTGTGCTGATGAAGCTCAGCGCGCCGAGCCTCATTTATGTAGGAATAGCGGGTATGGCGGGGGCGTATGCCTATACCGGGGAACCGTTTGTGTACAAGAAGCGGGGACTGGGGGCCGTGCTGTCTTTTGTGCTGATGGGGCCGCTCATGGTGCTTGGGGCTTATGTCGCGGTCAGCGGGGCGTACAGCTGGGAGCCGGTGGTGCTGGCCATGCCGGCCAGCCTGATGATTCCGCTGCTCATGATGTCTAATGAAATTAGAGATGTTGAGAGGGATGGTGCTTTGGGCATACGGACATTGACAGTCATGGTGGGAATCCGGGCTGGAAAGGGGATCTATCTGGGGCTTCTGGCGGTGGCTTACGGTATGACAGCGGGGATGGTGGTGCTCGGACGGCTGCCTGCAGCTGCACTTGCGGTCTTCGTGACGCTGCCGCTGGCCGTCAAGTCTTACAATAAGGTCTCGATGCCAAAAACCAGTGGGATCCGGATTACCAACCTGCTGCACATTGCTTTTAACAGCATTATGATTGCAGTGCTTGCACTGGCGTCATAACCATATAAAACAGGCGCAGCGACAGTTGGGAAACTCGACTGTCGCTGCGCCGTTTTTTTGTATGGATTCGTATTATACAGATTGGTGCTATGGCGTTTGCCGAGGGCGACGGCCCTTAAGGGCTGCATACATGCCTTCAAGCCGCCTCAGCACAGCCTTTCGTTCGGTGCCGTTAAGCCGGACTTTGCCGGTGATTTCGGTGGTAAAGTCGAGAAATGCCGCAGTAAGACGGCTTTCATTGATGGCGAAGAGCACGTTAGGGGCATTGTCTTTGATCACCAGAACGCCCACGTTTTCGTGGATGTATACAGTACAATCTGATGAATAGCTGTCCTCCAGCAAGATCACGTGATAGTTTGGATAGGTTTTCATCAGGTGAATTGTATGAGCCAGGTGTTCGCGGTATTCCTGGAGAGTGTAGAAGACGTCCGACAAACCCACAAGTCCCAGGAACCTCAGGCGAAGTGCGTCCGGTATTTTGTTTGTTTCGGGATCTTTATGCAATCCGTTTGCATCTGCAGCTTTAGCCAGCTCCAGAAGTTCCTTTTTATCCGGGAGCAGCAGCAGATCTGTATGATCAAAAACCTCAAGCTGTTTCAAAAGTCTCTCATGCCGTTTTCTTTGAATCCCGGACATATACTGGATCTGCTGTGGCTCGAGACCGGATCTGTTCATTATGGATTCCGCGGTGGCTATGGGCATTGTTAAGGAAGGCAGCCCCTCCCTGAGGGTTATGATATTGGAAGCCTCCGCCTCGAACTCCTCAATCATTTCCAGAACCGCGCCGTTGTGCTTGACCGTTATGATCTTCATTAGAGGTCGGCAGAGGTTCAGGTAATCCTGAAATTCGTTCTGATAATGGGCAACTGTCCGCGGCTCGTTGAACACGTGGACGATGGGCGGATTTGTTGAGCGGCTGACTGAGCGGCTGATCAGCGCGGTCTTCTTTTCAAGAATAAAAAGTGTATGCTTGTAGACATCATCCCGCGTTCTCGGGTAATAGTAGGGCTCAATTGAGCCTGTCATATAGAGGGGCAGCCATTCGCGAATGGCTGTCAGCATCTCGTCCAGGCCACGGTTGACCGTATGAACAATGACTATTTTGTGCCCTTTTTGAATGACTTTCGACATCAGCACAGACCATTGACTCGTGAATTTTTTGTCCCCAATAAGCCACTCCATGGATTCGTCACTGTAAAGGTAGAGGGTTTCATTGGCTTCGCTCATGAGTGCTGTCGCCAGCAGCGTTAATACCGCTTCGCGTTTGCCGCTCAAGTCTAAGTAGGTGCTTGTTTCCTTTGGATTCAGTGTCCCAAAAAGTGAAGCCAGGTCAAAGACCGCATTTGAGGTGGGGAAAGTAAAGTGCGAGACCTGTTCCAGCAGCTTGCCGATGGACTTTGTCTCCAACACCTTCTGATCGTACAGCCAGCCGAGGATCATGGCGCTTGCAGGTTCAAGGTCAATGGGAATCTGGGACGGCGGGGTCTGAAGCGCATGACAAAGTCCTGACCTAAAGGTGTCAACGGCCATAAACTTCGCGAAATACTGGCTGATGGCCAGCAAGTAGTTCTCGTTTTTTGAAGGTGCTCGGTCGCCGCGTCTCAGGCGGCTTATGTAAGAAGCGTCGAGGTTTATATGTCTGGCCAGCCCACTGTTTGAGGTGCCGGACAAGTTCATGAGCAAATCGAGTTTTTCAGAAAATAACAAGTCCGTCATCCTCCCTGGCGAAGCTGGATTTAGTATAAGTCTTGAAGAACAGGTTAATGTATTTTCCTAATACCCATTTTTTCGAATGACTTTCATGTTTTGTCACGAAACGTGACATAAATTTGTCATTGACAAATGTTGACACACTGATGACATAGAAATAATTAGGTGTATTATGGAATCAAGGAAGGCTGGTGATGGCGATGACATTGACAATGGCATGGAAAATCAAGCTCAAAGAGGGTTTCTTTAAAACAGTCGACTGTGAACTGACTTTGGATGAAACGCTGCTGATCATGACACCGCTTGAAGATCTTCACCATCCCTCTGTTGAACTGGAGCTGGATGAGATTGTTGGAATTACTATGAATAGAAAAGATCAGATCAACACGGAAATTGAAATTAGGACGAAGCAATTTATCTTTGTGGCGCAGTTGCTTGACTCTATGTTTGAAGAGGCGCTGATCCTGGAACTTTATGGGGTGTTTCAGTCGCGTTTTCAGGTGATCTGAAATAGTAAGAAGGTGCAGAGAAACCCAGTCCCCCGGGTTTCTCTGCACCTTCTTTTTTTTGAAAGCCCATCCACATCATTCTTTGCTGAAGACTTCCATGATTTCAGCAACATACATCGTATGGAAGTCGCGGGTCGGATAAATCTTGTCAATCAGCTCTGTCTCAATAAAGCTCTCTGATGTCAATGGCTGGGCAAACAGTTTCTTGCAGCGGAGCACCAGGTTGGCTTCTTCAAAGTAGGGCGTACCGTCCAAATGTTTGATGGTGAGGCCGGACTTCGCAATTTTGTCTTCGTCTTTACCGGAAACACTGCCCAAATAACTGAGGGTTTTGCGGTGCTCTTCCCCAAAGAAGGTCAGCGTAAAGGTATCCGCCTGATCGACAAAGGACTTGGTGTGACGCTGAGGGCGGATGAACACATAGGCGACGTTTTTGTTCCATAGGATGCCAAGACCGCCCCAGCTGGCTGTCATGGTATTAGCCTTGCCGCCTGCCTCTGCGGTGACCAGCATCCAGTCTTTCCCGATCATTTCAAAGGCGTTTTTCTCAATGGTTTCCGGTGGAATCGATTTAAATGAAGTCATTGGTTGACACTCCTTTAGTATTGGATATTTATTATGGTTTATAGGCCTTAAGTCAGCAAAGCTTTACAACGCGTATGTAAAGTGTAACATTTTCAGGTGGGTTTAGACAAGTTTGGGGGTTGGTGACGCGGACAGGTTTTGAGTGAGTGCCTGTCACTGAAGTTGAGTGAGTGTCTGACACTGAAGTTGAGTGAGTGTCTGACACCAATCCTGAACGAGTGTCTGACACTCATCTCAATTCGGGGCCAGACACTCATCACAACTCACTTCACCTGCATTAAAAACTTTTTGAAGCTCTTCACATTCGACAGGGTAGAAATTACACGGAAGAAAAAACGAGAGGTGGGATCCACTGTGGCAAAGCGTCTGCGCTACAACATGAATGCCTGCATTGGCTGCCAGACCTGTTCGCTGGTGTGCTCAACACTGCTGGGGCAGCATTCATTGAGTGAAAGTGCGATCTACATAAAAACCAAAGGGGGCCTTCAGAGCCCTTACGTCTGCGTGGTTTGCGTCGCCTGCAAAGAAAACATTGCTTGTCTTGAGGCTTGCAGAACCGGTGCCCTGAGAGCGAGGCCCGGAGGCGGGGTCCTCTTTGACAAGAGCAAATGCATCAGCTGCAGACTCTGCGTCAAGGCCTGCGCTATTGGCGCGGTCCAGTACAGCGAAAAGCTGGATCAACCGGTCATTTGCCGGCACTGCGGCACCTGTACCAGATTTTGTCCCCATCAGTGTCTCTGGATGGAAGAAGTTGAAGAGATTGCAGAGGTTGTGGAGGCTATAGAGGCTGAAGCGCTCGAAACGTCAAAAACATCTTCGCCAACCCCTGAGACAACACACCCGAAAGAAGGGGAGGCAAAGTCATGATCTATCAGGATTACATAAGAGTACTGACCATTGACCTCACAGAGGAAACCTATGTCATCAGCCAGCGCAAGGACCTGAAAGCCTTCCTTGGCGGCGTCGGCATTGCCTCAAAGCTTCTGGAGGAGCATTTAAAAGAAGACAAACCGGTGCTGGATTCTGAGCAGTGCATCGTATTCGCCATAGGCGCCCTCTCCACCATTTTCCCCATAGTCACCAAGACGGTGGCCATGTTCTGGTCGCCGCTGACAGGCGAGCTTGGAGAAAGCTACGCCGGCGGCCGCATGGCCCTGACCATGTTCATGGCCCGCTATGATGCTATTGTCATAAAGGGCCGCGCCAAAAAGCCCATTTACCTCTCCATCAGCGGACACAGTGTCGAATTCAAGGACGCAGCAGCTATGTGGGGACTGGAGTCGGACGAAGTCGGCCGAATCATCCGGGAACGGGAACCGGGAGCCGGCAAGCGCAGTATCCTCAGAATTGGTCCGGCAGGCGAAAACCTCGTCCGCTACGCCAGCGTCTGCGTGGATACCTACCGTCACTTCGGCCGCCTGGGGCTGGGCACCGTCATGGGCAGCAAGCACCTGAAAGCCATCTGCATCTATGGAAAGGGCAGTCATGAAATCAAAGACCGCAAGGCCTATTTCAAGGCTTTCAGCGACATTCACCAAAAGGCGCTGACCACCGACCTCATGAAAAAATATCACGACCTGGGTACGCCAATTGGCGTCTCAGGCATGAACGCCAACAAGAGCATTCCGACCCTGAACCTTCAGACCACCTTCTATGAAGACATCAGCGCCCTCACCGGTGAGGCCTTTGCCCAGCGCAACCTCATAAGAAAAACCGCCTGCGCCGGTTGTCCGGTGGGCTGCATCCACATTGGCCAGTTCCGCCGCGAGTTTGGTCCGGGGTATGAATACGAAGCCATCAGTGTGAGCTACGACTACGAGCTCATCTTCAGCCTGGGCACCTTCCTGGGCCTGAAGACCAGCGACGAAGTCCTGGAAATGATCGAAGCCGTTGAAGCCTATGGCCTCGATGCCATCTCCGCGGGCGTCGTCCTGGGCTGGGCTACGGAAGCATTTCAAAAAGGCCTGATCACCGAAGCCCAAACCCTTGTGCCCCTGGCCTTTGGAGACCAGAAAAATTACTTGAAAGCCTTGAAGCACATCTCCGACCGGACAAACGATTTCTACACTACACTTGGCGACGGCAGCGCCGCAGCTGCCAAACTATACGGCGGCGAAGATTTTGCCATGCAGCTGGCGGGCAATGAGATGGCCGGCTACCACACCGGATACGGCTCTGTGCTGGGCGCCGCGGTTGGCGCGCGCCACTCCCACCTGTGCAACGGCGGTTACGGCTTCGACCAGGCAGACGACTTCAGCATGGATACCCTTGTGGATCGTGTCTTTGACGAAGAACTCCACCGCTGTCTCCTCAATTCCATGATTGCCTGTCTCTTTGGGCGCCGCCTGTACGACCGCGGGACCATCGTCACCGCTATGGCGTCCATAGGCGAAACCCACACGGAAGAATCCTTGAAGCAGGCAGCCGCAGAAATCTACAAAAATAAACTCAGACTTAAAAAGCGCATGGGCTTCGATCAGACCGCCATGAAACTTCCAAAACGATTTTTCGAGACCCCGGGCGGCGGCACTCAACTCGAAGAAGACGTCCTGAACCGTCTCATCCGCGACTACGACGAAAAATGTCAGACCCTCTTCACCAAAGCAGAATAACTTTTGCCGATGGTCATGGCACCTCCACCCCATTCACAAACAAAAGACCTTGCGTCCGCTGAGTTACAACAGACGCAAGGTCTTCCTTACCTACATTTCATGGCAAATTTCAATTACAGTTCATAATACAATCTGAATTCCTCAGGATGCGGCAGGGCGCTGATCTGATAATGCTCTTTCGTGAGCCGCTCAATTTGGTTTTTAATCAAGATCTCAGAAAAGACACCGCCCTTCAGCAAAAACTCTTTGTCTGCTTCAAGTGCCTGGCAGGCCTCAATCAGATTAGCCGGAAGCCCTTTGACTTTGCCTCGCTCAGAATCAGGCAGCTTGTAAAGGTTGACATCAAACGGACCATAGCCCTCTGCCACCGGATCAATTTTGTTCTCAATGCCATCAATAGCTGCCATAAGCATAGCAGTAAACGCCAGATAAGGATTGGAAGTGGCATCCGGTGAGCGCAGCTCAAAGCGTTTGGTATGCGGCTCCGTAGCATAGCCGGGGATCCGGATGACGGCACTGCGGTTCGCGGTACCGTAGCAGATGCTTACAGGCGCCTCGTAACCCGGCACCAGTCGCTTGTAGGAATTGGTGCTTGGATTGGTAAACGGCATCAGTGCCGCGGCGTGCTTCAGAATCCCGCCTATGGCGTATAGGGCTGTTTCGCTCATCTGGCTATAGCCATTTGGGTCGAAAAAGAGCGGTTTGTCGCCGTCAAAAAAGTGCATATGGATGTGCATGCCGCTGCCGGCCTCATTCCAGAAGGGCTTAGGCATGAAGGTGGTCGTTAAGCCAAAAAGGTGAGCGTTATTTTTAAGAATATATTTGAGCTTCATGGTGCGGTCGGCCATTTCCTTAAGCGTCGCGAATTCCACTTCAATTTCGACCTGACCCGGTCCGCCATTCTCAGAGTGATGATACTTCACGGGGACACCATGTTCTTCCAATAGTCTGACCGTGTTGCTGCGGAAATTGTAGCTGGAATCCATGGGTAAATCCACGTGGTACCCGCCATGAGGCGGCACCTTGGCACCAAGATTTTGATATTTTGTATTGCCTGTGTTCCAGTCTGCCTGCTCAGAATCGATGCGCACCTCCATATGGTGGGTATCAGTCCGGTAGGAGATGTGGTTCAGGACGTAGAACTCGAATTCCGGGCCAAAGAGCGCTCGGTCGCAGATACCTTCTGCCTTTAGATAGTTCTCGGCCTTCTCGGCCAGGAAGCGCGGGTCGTCTTCAAATCTAACCCGCTCCCCGTCTTTCAGACGGTAAATGTTCGCAATGAAGACCAGTGTCTTCTCATCCGCGAAGGGATCCACAAAACCGGTGCTGAGGTCGGGAATGAACACCATGTCGGATTTTTCGACAGTCAGAAAGCCATAGCTGGACCCGTCAAAGCCTATGCCTGAGGTTAAGACACTGTCATTAAAGCGTTCGAAGGGAATGGAGAGATGGTGCCATCTGCCTTTCATGTCAATGACCTTGAAGTCGATGATCCGGATGTCCTCCTCGGCAATAAACGACTGGACCTCCGCCACGTTTTGGAATGCTTTCATATTGTGCGCCTCCTTGAAATTTTGGGTACAAGGGTAGTTCGATGCACTTGCTGAAATTCCAATTAAATTGAGCACTTATAATTTAATTCTAAACTTTGTTAGAAAAGAGTCAAGAGCAATGACTGTAAATCCGTGGGAATAATTTCGTTCTATGGAATATTGAAACCGGGCTTACAGCATGACACGTTCAGCTATTACGTTAGGAGGTAAATACTATGCCAGAAAAACCGCTAAACATCGTCGTCCTCGACGGCTACACCCTGAACCCCGGCGACCTGAGCTGGGACGGCTTCGCCAAGCTTGGAAAAATTACTGTCCATGACAGGACGTCACCGGAGGAGATTCGTCAGAGGATTCGTGGTGCGCAAATTGTAATGACCAATAAAACCCCATTGACCGCAGAGACTCTGAACTGCCCTGAAGCTGCGGATCTCCGCTATATAGGTGTTCTGGCTACCGGTTACAATATTGTGGATGTGCAGGCCGCAAAGCACAGAGGCATCCCGGTGACAAATGTCCCGACCTATGGTACAGACTCAGTTGCTCAAATCGTCTTTGCGCATCTCCTCGAAATTTGCCATCACGTGGGTGCCCATGATGCCGCCGTCCGCAGTGGGGAATGGGTAAGCTCCAAAGATTATAGTTTCTGGCACTTTCCTTTAATCGAGTTAGCTGGCAAAAAGCTTGGAATTATAGGCTTTGGCAGGATCGGTGCCAGAGTGGCGCAGATTGGACAGGCCTTCGGTATGGAGATCCTGGTTCTTGACCGGCAGGGGAGAGGGCAGAGAGAGGGTCTGCCTTATAACTTCGTTTCACTCGAGACACTTTACAAGACGTCAGACGTCATCACCCTGCATTGTCCTCAGACGCCGGAAACCCAGGGCCTCATTTGCGCTGAAAGCATCAGCCGAATGAAAGATGGCGTCATTTTGCTCAATATGTCCCGCGGAGGTCTTATCAACGAGCAGGATTTAGCCGATAGTCTCCGCTCCGGAAAAATCGCCGCCGCAGGGGTAGACGTTCTGTCCGCTGAACCCCCGATGGCGGATAATCCGCTGCTTACAGCTCCAAACCTGTTTATCACGCCACATATAGCCTGGGCGCCATGGGAAGCTCGCGCCAGACTCATGGAGATTGCCGTGGAAAATTTGGAACACTTTCTGCAGGGAGATCCGGTGAATGTGGTTTGGGGGAAGTGAAAAAGATGTAAGGGGCTGTTGTAAACTCGGTGTCAGACACCGAGTTTTCACTTGAATTTAAAAAAATAAAAGTCCAGGGACTTGGCGAATGCCATGTTCCTGGACTTCCTTAACGATTTAAGGGTCTTAGCCTTTAAAATCTTCCTTAACTAACTTGCCATTTTCATCCCAGCCCATGCGGGTGATTTTCGCAAGAAACTTGACGTCGTTTTCTTTTGCGCACTCAAGGACTTGGAAAACCTTGCTTTGGTCGATGCCGGCCTTCTTGACGTCGCCAAAAATTTTCATGATGGAGTACGGGTGATCCGGATCCTTAAGGCAAATCATGCCAGTGTCAGGAATCATCATAGCGTCGGAAATCAATTTGCCATAATCAATGTCTTTGAGGTCAGCGATGACATAATACTGTGTGTCGCCGCCGAGGTCTTCAAAGCCTTTGACTTGCTTGATGCTGAAGCTTGATTTTGCGACTGCGCTCATAGTCGCGAACAAAGGCAGGATTCCCCAGCCTTTGTGGCCTGAAACGATCATGGATTCCTTGCGGGCCATTGCCTCTTCAAGGTACGCGCCTTGTGCTTCATTCATGAAGCCTTGATCAACCAGTTTTTTAAGCATGGCGTTCATTGAACATTCTCCTTTTAATTATATTATAGTTTTAGAATTTACAGGGTACTAGACTATGGAAATCTGAAGATTAAATATAATGTGGGATGACGGTACAAGTCTATATCCTATGCCGCCTTTTTTATAATATCATTTCATCCGAAAAACTTAAAGACCCGAACGAACAAAATTTTTTCGAATAATTGAATTATTTTATAAATAATTTTCATGGCATAAAAAAACCGCTCCTATGAAGCGGTTTTTTTGAATGGACACAATAGTAGACGTGTTTACCAATAAACGTGGATGAGTTCTTCAATGTCCTCTTCCGTGCTGAACAAGCGGACCTCCTTGGATTTCAAAAGCGCTATTGCAACATCTGGCTTATTGACGCGGAAGATCATCAGCGCTTTGCGCGGTTTTGTGCCTACGAAGGCGTACATATACTCAATGTTGATGCCGCCTTCCTCCAGGATATCGAGAATTTTTGTAAGCCCTCCCGGTGTATCCTCCATTTCGACGACGAGTACTTCCGTCATTTTTGCCGCGAAGTTGTGACTTCTGAGGATGGACATAGCCTCCTCGGGCTTGTCGACTATGACGCGCAGAACACCAAAATCAGAAGTATCCGCCAGCGTAAGCGCGCGCATATTGATTCCGGCTTCAGAAAGGACTTTGGTGGCGGCGTTGAGCCTTCCCGGCGAGTTATCGAGAAAGACGGACAGTTGTTTGATCAGCATAAAAAATCCTCCTTCAGTCTTGATTACAGTTTTCGGTTGTCAATGACGCGTTTGGCTTTGCCTTCGCTGCGCGGCAGCGTTTTAGGTTCTACCAGCCTGACCTTGACTGAGATGCCAAGCAGGCTCTCAATTCGGGAGCGGATCTGACTCGCCGTTTCTTCCAGAGCACGGACCTCGTCAAAGAGGAAGGTTTCAGAAACTTCAACGTGAACCTCAAGCTGGTCAAGCTGGCCAACGCGGTCTACAATCAGCTGGTAGTGCGGCTGAACATCCCCCATTTGCAGCAGGACGTGCTCGATCTGGGAAGGGAAGACGTTGACGCCGCGAATGATCAGCATGTCATCCGTTCTGCCCTGGATGCGGCCAATTCTTCGAAGGGTTCTGCCGCAGGCACAAGGCTCCGGAATAATGCGGGAAATATCACCGGTGCGGTAACGGATAATTGGAAGCGCTTCCTTGGTAAGAGAAGTGAAGACCAACTCGCCGCTTTCCCCTTCTGGAAGCACTTCTCCGGTCGCCGGATCAATAACCTCTACAATGAAATGATCCTCCATGACGTGAAGCCCTTTTTGCTCCAGGCATTCCACCGCGACACCCGGTCCAATGATTTCGCTTAGTCCATAGATATCCAAAGCTTTGATCTTTAACCTGGTTTCGATCTCGCGACGCATATTTTCTGACCAAGGCTCTGCGCCGAAGATGCCAAACTTCAGTTTCAGCTCTTCCGGCTTTATACCCAGATCTTCAAGAGTCTCAGCAAGAAATAACGCATAAGATGGCGTACATGCCAGAATGGTGCTGCCATAATCCTTCATGATCATGACCTGACGGTCGGTGTTGCCGCCGCTGATTGGGATGATGGACGCGCCAATTTTCTCGCCGCCATAATGAACACCCAGACCGCCCGTGAACAGACCGTAACCATAAGCATTCTGAATGACGTCGTGTCGAGTGGCGCCGCCGCTGGTGAGGGCTCTGGCCATGAGCTCCGACCAGGTGTTCAGGTCGCGGCGGGTGTAGCCTACAACAGTTGGTTTGCCGGTAGTGCCTGAAGAGGAGTGAATCCGGACGACCTCTGCGAGGCTGACAGCAAACATATCATAAGGATAGTTGTCGCGCAGATCCGTCTTATAGGTAAACGGCAGATTGGCGAGATCCCTCAGACTTTGCACGTCCTCCGGATCAATGCCCTGCTTCTGAAACAGGCGGCGATAGTGGGGCACATTGTGGTAGGCCCGGGACAGCGTTTCCTGCAGGCGCTCAAGCTGCAGCTGGTCCTTATCCTCTTTAGTCATGCATTCCTTTGGCTCATTCCAGTACTTTGTCATAATTGATTCCTCCTGTGCGCTTTGTCTGATGGCTTTTAAGATCTATAGACAGACTGACTTTACTCGTTTCGGGACAAAAAAATAAACCTTCTCCCTGCAATAGAAACTCTGCAAAGGGACGAAAGGTTTTTCCGCGGTACCACCCCAATAGGCCATAAGCCCACTTTTGAAAGACGGGAAACTAAAGCCTTCCTGGCTCAAATTCCGGATCCTCTGCCCTATAACGGGGGCAACCGTTCAAGCCTACAGCGGATGGGTTCAGCTTGAAAACTCAGGAGAGAACTTCGCCGCGCGGGATCCTGGGAACGCTTACAGTCTGGGACATTCCCTCCCTGAAAGGCCTTGGCACGAGTACTTTTCTCCGTCAACGTCTGTTTGGATGACAATTTGAATTGGTCGCGAGCCTGAACTGAACTCATTGACGTGATTATAGGCTTGTCTTGCGGACGTGTCAAGCAAAATGCCAGAGAATTCAAAAAGATTTGAAATATTTTATAAAAAATAAAATTTTTGTAGAAGATAAACTCTTTTTATGAAGAGGACTTTAGTTTTCTGCGTCGAATAGTGTCAATGGATTTACTTTGGGTACGAATTATTTGACCGAGAAATTGGGAATGAGCGTGGTGGGGGCGGGTGACCATCGGCAGAGAAAAGTTTTAAAAGCTTTAAAAGCTTTTAAAGCTGATGCCGATGGTCGTGAGTTCCTAAGCCTTTCAGAAAGTGAGTGGTTGGATGAAGCAGGGATATGACCATTTGATGGGATTCAATTTTATTGAAATTGCCAGGAAAATTCAGGTGGCGGTCAGCAAGCAGCTGGAGCCGCTGGGCATCACGTTTGCGCAGTACAGGGTGGTGTCGAGGCTCTGGGTTGAGGAGGAAATGACCCAGAAGGCGCTGGGGGACGTGCTGACGCTGTCCGCGGCGACGCTGACGCCAATGCTGCAGCTGATGGAGAAGAAGGGCTGGATTCAGCGGACCACGGATGAGTTGGACACGCGCTCTAAAAAGATTCGCCTGACGGAGGCGGGGGCGGAGATTCGGGGGCGGGCCTTCGAGGTTGTGATGGCTTATGAGCGGGAGGAGCTGAGGCTTCTGCCGGAGGAAGAGTCTGGCCTGATGCTGAAGTGGCTGAGGCTGATTAACGAGCACTTGAAGAGTATTTAATTAGGGCGCGAAATTAATTTGGAGAAATAACTTGATTTTATAGCGTTTAGTGCTATTATATAGTTAGGGTACGAACTAAAAATTTAAAGGGGTGCGATAAATGGGTGTCTATGATCAAGGTGTTATGTTTGCTTCTGAGATGGACGGCGTGGATCCATTGAAAGGGATCCGTCAGGAATTTTATCTGAATGATGAGGTCATTTATATGGATGGCAATTCACTTGGACTTTTTCCGAAAGCGGCTGAGGCTTCTCTGCTGAGAGTCCTGGAGGATTACAAGCGCATGGGGATTGATTGCTGGACAAAGACAAATCCGCAGCTGTTTCTCTATCAGGATCACCTTGGGGCGCTGATGGCAAGTTTGGTGGGCGCTTCGCCGGAAGAAGTGACTATTATGTCAAATACGACACTGAATCTGCATTCCATGATTGCGACGTTTTATAAACCATCGGCTGAGCGTTTTAAGATTTTGGTCGACGACTTGACCTTTCCAACAAGCCGCTACGCCATTGAAAGCCAGCTGAGACTGAAAGGCCTGGCGCCTGAGGAGGCGCTCAAGGAAGTAAAGAGCCTGGATGGCAGGACGCTGGATGAGGACAGGCTGATCGAGGCCATGACTGAGGATGTGGCCATAGCGGTGTTTCCGTCCGTGCTATACCGCAGCGGGCAGCTGCTGGATGTGGCGAGGCTGACCCAGACAGCTCATGAACGTGGCATCATCATAGGGTTTGACTGCTGTCACGGGGTTGGCGCGGTGCCTCACGAATTTTCAAAGTGGGACGTGGACTTCGCGGTCTGGTGTACCTATAAATATCTGAACGGGGGACCGGGGTCGAACGCGGCGCTGTATTTAAACAAGCGGCATTTTGGCCTGCATCCGGGCCTCGCCGGCTGGCAGGGCTACGTCAAGGACAAGCAGTTTGACCTGCTCAATACTTTTGAGCCGGTCAGAAATGCAGGGGGCTGGCAGTCCGGTACTCAGAACATTTTCAGCATGGCACCGCTGGAAGGGTCTCTTGAGCTCTTCAACCGGGTCGGGGTGGAGAACATTCGTGAAAAGTCCCTGAAGCTGACGGATTACCTCATGGCTTTGATCGACGACAAACTTACCGGATACGGGTTCAGTGTTGGAAACCCACGGGAGCCGCACCGCAGGGGCGGCCATGTGGCGCTGGAGCATTCAGATGCGGTGCGGATCAACCAGGCACTAAAAGACAACGGGGTCATGCCGGACTTCAGGGCGCCAAATGTCATCCGCCTGGCGCCTATCGCGCTGTACACGTCCTTTACGGAAGTCTTTAGAGTCGTGGAAACTCTCGTCAGGATTATGGATGAAAAACTGTATGAAAATTATTCCTCGATGCGGGGGACGGTCGCTTAAAACAGGAGTTCTTGAGCGGGGCTGGGAATGCTGACTGCAGCGTGGCTGGAGAGTGGTTGTCAGCGTAGTTGAAAGCGAGATTGTCAGCGCGGCGGACTAAGGTCTTGAGTTTTTTTCATAAGGTTCAACAAATAATTTGATCTTTGTGTCCTTTTATGATGTAATATGAGATTGTAAGAGGTTTCACAGAAGGGGGTCGAATCGTTGAATGAAAAACTCAAACTGTATGGGTTTAACAATCTGACAAAGACGTTGAGCTTCAACATCTTTGATATTTGTTACACGCACAGCAGGGATGACCAAAAAAAATACATCGATTATATCGATGAACAATACAACGCCAGACGTTTGACGAAAATTTTGACAGAGGTCACCGAAATGATTGGGGCCTGCATTCTGAATATCGCGAAGCAGGACTATGATCCGGAAGGGGCCAGTGTCACTATTCTGATTTCGGAAACGCCGGTCCGGGTCAGTGAACTCGACGCCTCCTGCAATTTGGGGCAGCTGGTCTATAAGGATTCTGTCGTCGGTCACCTGGACAAGAGTCATATTACCGTTCACACCTATCCGGAAAGTCATCCCCAGGATGGCATCTCGACCTTTCGCGTGGACATAGATGTCTCGACTTGTGGCGAAATTTCGCCGCTGAAGGCGCTCAATTATCTGATTGAGTCCTTTGACTCGGACATCATCAATCTGGACTACCGCGTTCGCGGTTTTACCAGAGACACAAATGGTCAGAAGTTTTACATCGATCATAAGATCACCTCTATTCAGGACTATATCTCGCCGGATGTTTTGGATCGATATAATGCCATAGACACCAACGTCTATCAGGAAAATATCTTCCACACCAAGATGCTGCTCAGGAAGTTTGATCTGGACAACTATCTGTTTTCAACAGAAAAACTGGATCTGAGCCCTGAAGAGCGGCGTTTGGTTACTAAGCGCCTGCGTTACGAAATGGAAGAGATTTATTACAGAAAGAATTATCTGTAGCCGTTTTAATCACATGAGTGGATCAGCCCTTTGGAATGAGCGGAAAGCTTTCATCCAGGGGGCTTTTTATTTGTGTTGATGTTTCTATAAGGCGTGCACCTCGCTACGCCATAAACCCCGCTGCGCGAGATTTATGGCTGCGCTTCGGTCACGGGCTGCGCCCTATACAAAGAAAAATGAGCTCGAACTTCAGAGAGCAAGCTATCTTCAATCGAGCTCATTTTTCTTTGTGCACGTCTGTTAGCCTTCGCGTATTCTGGGGACGCGGACGGTAATATAATCCGCTTTTAAAATATCTTGAACTGCTGGCCCCAAAAGGGTACGATAGGAAAGGAGTACACCATCACCTCATTCGAAAAGACGAAAAGGAGTGTGAAGCGTCATGGACGCTGGACCGAGTAGAATGCCGAAAACAAAATATGAATGGCGGCTCTGCACAGGGTAATTCCAGGCGGATGTTGACGCAGGATCCGGTAAATGATCATCGCGCTCGACTTTTGGCTTGGCTTTGCCAAGCGCAGGACGCCGAGAAGGAGCGAATGCGATGATTCAAATTTTTAAAACCATCGGCGAAAAGCTTGAAACGGTTGAGATGAACGGGGACGGCTGCTGGATCCACATGACGGCGCCCACAGAGCAGGAACTGCAGGATATCTGCAGAAATTTTCCGGACATGGACCCGACGCACCTGAGGGCGGCGCTGGACGAAGAGGAACGGGCGAGGATCGAGATTGAGCCGGGCTCGACTCTGATACTGGTGGACGTGCCTATGATCGAGCCGTCGGAGAACAACAAATACTACAATACGCTGCCGCTGGGCATCATCCTGGCTGGGGATTCGATTATCACCGTGTGTACGCAGGATGTGCCGCTGATCAAGGATTTTGCGGGCGGGAGCATTCGCAGTTTTTACACGTTTAAGAAAACGCGTTTTATTCTTCAAGTTTTGTATAAAAATGCGTCCTATTATCTGATGTTCCTGAAGCAGATCGACCGAAGGAGCAGTCAGATTGAGCGGGAGCTTCACAAATCCATGAAGAACAAGGAGCTGATTCAGCTGCTTGAGCTGGAAAAGAGCCTGGTATACTTTTCGACGTCCCTGAGGGCAAATGAGGTTGTGCTGGAGCGGATGCTGAGGCTGGACGCCATCAAGAAGTATCCTGAGGATGAGGATCTCCTGGAAGACGTTATCATTGAGAATAAGCAGGCCATTGAGATGGCAACCATCTACAGCAATATTTTGAGCGGGACCATGGACGCCTTCGCGTCGGTCATTTCGAACAATCTCAACATAGTCATGAAGCTGTTGACATCTATCACTATTGTTATGGCTATTCCGACCATGATCGCGAGCTTTTTCGGCATGAACGTGCCGGTGCCGCTTGAAGGAAACGCCTGGGCGTTTGTGGTGATCATAATGATGACCGTAGGCCTGGCTGTGCTGTCGACTTTTGTAATGTGGAAGAAGAAGCTGTTTTGAATTGAAGGCCGGGTGTGAGCGAAATGTTCGGCCAGTGAGCCGTGAAGGCGCAAAAAAGCCGCTGAGGCTTCGAATCCCAAAAGGATGCGAGGGGGCAGCGGCTTTCTTTTTCTATTATAGGGTTTATTATGTTTTTCGTCGGAGGTATGTTAATAAACCTATGAATTTGGGAATGAAAAGGTAGAATGGAATTAGAAGTTTGGTCAGTGTTGCCTTGAAATATGGTTTTTATGGTTTTTATGAAGGTGCTATGTTTCGTTTTGAGATAGCCGCTGGGAGTGTGGGTTGTGCAAAAAGTGAACGAACTGAATTTGGAACGCGGCATGCCGGAGGTGGCAACGGCAGTCCGGCGGCTCAAGGATGGCCTTGTGACCGCGAAACGACAGGGTGTCAAGGCGGTGGTTGTCATTCACGGCTACGGTTCCAGCGGGGTGGGCGGTGCCATCAGAGGCGCGGTTCAAAAGACCTTGGACGAGGATCAAATGCGAGGGCTGGTGCGCTTTTGGTTTAGTGGAAGTGCCTGGTCCTGGAAAAAGAAAGAGGCACTGGCCATCTGTAAGGATTTGGAGAAGTTTGAGAGAAGAATTTACGGTAACGAAGGCGTGACCGTGGTGATTTTGAAGTAGGGTCGCTGTTTTAGATATTTAGGGGTGATTTCAATGAAACTTCAAAGAAAGGCTGATTTGGCCTTAATTATGGTGGTCATGTTCTGGGGGACCTCAAATTTATTGACTAAGGTTGGCCTTGGTGATTTAAGCGAATTTAATCTGATTGCCCTGCGCTTTGTCATTGCGTTCGCGCTGACGGCTGTGATCTTTCGAAGGCGACTGGCGGCGGTTGATCTTATAACCGTGAAGCGCGCAGCAATGCTGTCGGTCATCCTCTTTTGTGTTTTCATTTTCGCGACGTTTGGGGTCAGGCATACGACGGTGTCCAATGCCGGATTTCTGACCTGTCTTTCGGGGATCATCGTACCCATGATCAACTTCGCGGTCTTTAAGATCAAGCAGGATAAGCTGACCGTAATAAGCATTCTGATGGCGCTCGCGGGCGTTTGGCTATTGATCGCGGGCACCTCACTTACTTTTAATTTAGGGGATATATTATGTATTCTGTGCTCTGTAGCGTTTGCTGTCCACATCCTGGTGACGGAACGGCTGACACGAGACGTGGACTCGGTTGCGCTGGGCGTGATTCAGCTGGGATTCGTTGGTGTTTACGCTGTGGTCTTCAGTTTTATGCTTGAGACGCCAACCCTTCCGGTGTCTGTTTCGAATTGGATGGTCGTCCTGGGACTCAGCGTCTTTTCGACAGCGATTGCCTTTGTCACTCAGACTGTCGCGCAGAAGTACACCACGGCAACTCATACGGGATTGATCTTCACCTTTGAGCCGCTGTTTTCGGTACTTATTGCTTATATTTTTCTTGGCGAAATCCTGTCTCTCAGGGGCTATGCCGGGGCGGTGCTGATGCTGGCGAGCCTGTTGCTGATAGAATTGAAGCCTGACTTTAGAAAGGTGGTATCCTGATGACTGCGTGGACTATGATTTTTGCTGTGGATCTCGACTGGAATATTGGCTATGATGGCGATATGCTGTTCAAGATTCACGCTGACCTGAGACGTTTCCGAAGGATGACGCAGTCTAATCTGATCATCATGGGTCGCAAGACCTTCGAGTCACTTCCTGAGCAGCGTCCGCTGCCCAACCGCGTCAATATTGTGGTCACCCGGGACCGGGCTTACCGGCGGGAGGGTGTGACGGTGGTACATGATCTCGATGCGCTCAAGTCCTTGGTGGACGGGCTGGTGGCGGACAGCGGCGGTGATCTCAGGCCTTTTTTGATAGGCGGAGGGGAGCTGGCCAGGCAGTGTCTGCCATGGTGCGCTCATGCCCTTATTACTAAAGTGTTCCGGCGCTTTGACGCGGATACTCTGATTCCCAATCTGGATGAAGATCCTGACTGGGCAACCGTGTGGACGTCAAGGCGTTACAGCCAGGAGGATCTGGTTTATCAGTATGTGAATTATGAGCGGGTTTCTGGTGTTTAGACCTTTTCGGAAGGTTTATAAGAGTGTTTGTAAGGGGGCGGCGCGTCGTGATTGAGGAGAAGCTAATCGGTCAGGAGCTAGTAGTACCAGGTGGGATCTATCGTCACTTCAAGGGGAAATTCTATAAAGTGCTGGAGGTCGCGAGGCATTCAGAAAACGGTTTGCCGATGGTCATCTATCAAGCACTCTACGGCGAGTATGGTCTCTGGGTCCGCCCGCTGGAGATGTTTCTGGAAGACATCGAACGCGATGGCGTACGCGTGCGGCGGTTTGAACTCTGGCAGGACGGAAGTGACGGGGCGTTCTATAAGGATGGAATGGATGGGGTTGAAAAACTATCTGAAGTCACGTTGGACCAGGATCCATGTGCCCGGATGCTGCGGGATCCTTCGGAGGCGCTGGAGCCTGCACAGGATCTGCATCAGCTGATCCTGGAGCTGGATGGGGAAAGGCGCTTCGGGGTCATGTTTTCGGCAGGCGGCGGGAGTGGGTCGAGGCCTACGCTGCTGCTGCTTCATGGATTCCCGGGCAACGAGCGAAACTTTGATCTGGCCCATGCCGTCAGGCGGCTGGGATGGAATGTCATGATCTTCCACTACCGGGGCACCTGGGGCAGTGATGGGGTGTTTACGTTTGAGAATGCGCTTGAGGACATCCGGGCCGCCATTGCTTATCTTCGCTCTGAAGCCGCCATTCAGGCGTTCGGGGTGAATCCTCAGAACCTTTTTATTGGGGGCAACAGCTTCGGCGGATTTGCAGCGATTTTGGCCGCTCAGGAGGATCCTGAGATTAAAGGGTGCATAGCCTTGTCGGTCTATGATTTGGGGAGAATGGGTGAGCTGATTCAGAAGGATACGGTGGCGGAAGGCGAGATGAAGTCGATGTTTGCTGCTTGCGTGATCCCGACCATCGGCGGATCTGTGGAGGCACTGACTCAAGAAGTGCTGGATCACCAAGGGGACTGGGATATAAGCGGCAAGGCCGGTCGTCTTAAGAACCGTCCTGTTCTGCTAATGGCGGGCTCACGGGATGTGGACGGGCCGCCGGCGGTGCACTACGAGCCTCTGAGGGCAGCGCTGGAGGCTTCCGGCGTGCTGCTGGAAGCGCATCTGCTGGAAAGTGATCACGGCTTCCAGAATAAACGGATTGAGGTCGCCTGCAGGATGGGGCGGTTTCTTGAGCGGTGGAAGTGAACGAAAATTATGGCACCATAAAAGGCGGCAGGGACAAATCGAACTTTTGTCCCTGCCGCCTTTTTCAATTTGGTGTCTGACACTCAGTTTAGGTCGGTGTCTGACACTCAGTTTAGGTCGGTGTCTGACACTCAGTTTAGGTCGGTGTCTGACACTCAGTTTAGATTGGTGTCTGACACTCAGTTTAGATTGGTGTCTGACACTCAGTTTAGATTGGTGTCTGACACTCAGTTTAGATTGGTGTCTGACACCAAGTTCACTTTGGTGCCAGAGCTTTGTCAATAAATTGTAATACTTCCCTCGGATTCAAGGGTGGTTTTGTCGAAAGCGCGAATGCGGCCGTCCTGAACATAGTAGAGGGTGTCGCCAATGTAGCAGAGGCGGCGAACCCATGAATAATAGTAGATGTTGTCAGGGGAGGAGAGCGCAGGCAGGCTTTCGATTTGGCCTTTGACATCGAATCCATCCTGGGCGTCATAGGTCATGACCACTGCGCCGTTGAAATAATCCACTCTGGTCTTGTCTGGGCTGTCCTGATCTGAAATAGTACCATCAAAAGCAATCATTTGGTTTTTGAGATCGAACATAATCGCTTTGTGGTTGTAGAGCATTTCGGCATAGCTGCCGGAACCGCCCAGTGTCAGTGTTTGGATTTCTTTAGGCTTACCCATGTCAGAGACATCAAAGAGTGAGAATTTAATACCTGCGGTGCGGGTGCCAACGACGATTTCTTCACCGTTGGAGTCTCTGGTGTAAATGTCTTGAGTGCCCTGGCCAATGCCAAGGATCAAGTCTTCTTCAACCGGGTGGAGATAGTTGGAGAAGCCCGGAACCTTAAGTTCCCCGGTAATTCTAGGCGCTTTTGGATTAGACAGATCGAGGACGAAGAGCGGGTCAATCTGTCTGAAGGTGACCACGTAACCCTTGTCGCCCATGAATCTTGCGGAGTAGATGGTTTCACCCGGTGCCATATTTTCGACGGCGCCAACGACGTTAAGCTGATCGTCGAGGACATAGACTGCATTGGTGGTTTCCATAGCCCAGCGCGTTGTCGCCAAGCGCAGGTAACCGTTGTGTTCATCCATGGAAAACTGGTTGAGCAGCGTGCCTTTGACTTTGCCGCCGCCTGCGAAGCCAATCTTGAGTCCGTCTATGCTGAACTTGGAAAGGCTGGTGGTGGAGCCGGACATGTCGCTGTAATCCTGACGCGCGATATACAGTGCCTGATCATTCATATAAATCTGAGTGCCGCTTCCGAGAATAGCTTCCACGGTGGAAGGGGTGCCTTCATCGCGAATGTCTATTGCAGCCACCATCAGATATTCCGGTGTCGTGTTGCCCGGATAGTACATGATCTGGTTGATGCTGAGTGGTTTGTATGCATCGCTCTTCACGGTATCTCGAAGGATTGGGAGGACATCCTCCATAATATAGTAGTAGTTATATTTGTTGACGGCCAAGTAAACAGTGTCGTCTTTTTTGCGGCTGGAGAGCAAATTGCCTTCAAGCTCAAATTCCTTCAGGAGTTCCGCTTTGCCTGTGTCGCTGATAGTATAGACACCGGTATAGACAAAACTCTTGCTGTAGTAAGGCGGCATGATGCCGATTCTGGTGTCGCCATCCATAGCAGGCATTGGGGCAGGTTCTGTCACCGTACCGGACTCCATCAATGGAAGATCCACAGGCCGAACTTGCGGGAGGCTCCTTGAGCCCAGGATCACGAGACGGCCGCTGTCAATATAGAGCTCAGAAATGTGAATGCCCTGGCCATATTTTTCATCTATTGGCATGCGAATGGTATCGGTGAGTTTCATGTCGCTGCCATCAGCGCGGACTATGCTGACGACGTTGCCGGACGCGACATAGATGAATTTGCCGTCGGTTTTTACGACGTCAGCTTCTTCAATGCCCTCGACCTGCTCGTTGGTGCTGGAGAAGTCCCTGTCGCCGCCACCGGAGGCCGAATCCTCTGCAGGCGCGGATGGTGCTGGGGCTTCAGCAGGCGACTCAGCTGCAGGAGCGGCAGTTTCAGGAACGGCATCTTTCAAGCCGCCGCTGTAGCCATACTGGTTAATGCTGCTGGAAAGCAGCGTCTTCAACTGCCAGAGTGAGGACACTTTGACAGCTTGACCAATTTTGGCGCGGATACTTTCCCGCAGCGTTTGATCTGCCGCGAGATTGACGAGTTTGTCGCCAATGAGGACCACGTTGCTGTCGTAGCTGACTGCTTTGCCGAGTACATCTTCACAGATGACGCGCAGCGGCAGCATGGAACGGTTTTCGATCACGAGGGTCTCGGTATCGAAGGTGACGCGTTTAGCCGGCTGACCGGTTACGATCAGGTCGTAATAGTTTTTGTTGAAGTAGAAGATGAACATTTTGCCGCCGTATTCGATCACAGCGGCTTGTTTAGGCGCGTCGTAGCTGACTTTGGCGCCAAAGTGCTCCGCCACGGCACGTGCTGGAACCAGTGTCCTGTCTTTGTGGACAATGGCTGCCACGTTAGGATTATCCGGATCCAGTGGGCTGACGACACCGTTTGAGAGCGTCAGCGGGCTGCCTATATAGAGCGCAATCGATCCGTCTCCGGCGGTCGTTTCGGCCATAGCCGGCACAGCGGCTGTTAATGCCAGCACGACCAGCATCAAAATGGATAGCATTTTTTTCACTTGGCTCACATCCTTTTTTGGGTTGATGGAGTGCTTAACTGTTTAATTGGAGATTGTTCCATGACTCGCTACATTAGTACCCTTATAACTTCCTTTGATGACAGTCTGTCTTAAAAGACCTCAATCTGATAATTACATTCCAATCGGCAAGATCACCTCTTCCGGGGTCTCAGTCTGTGGAACAGGCTGCTCTGCAGCCGCATCGAAAACTCTGATCCGTCCATCCGCCAGGATCTCATAAGCGTCATAAGTATAGCTCATGACCTTGTCTATGCCGCCCGAGAAAGCATCGCGGCTCACATCCTGGGTGAGATGAAATACAGTTCCGTCATAATTGACATCCATAAGAATGGGGTCGCCTTCAATGGTAAATGCCACAAAGCGCATGAAGGTCGGTTCGCCCTTTTCCAGGGTGCTCTTAAACTTTTCATAAGCTTCTGTATTGGTCAGCTCGCCGTGTAGATTGACGACGTCACCGCGTTCCACAGCGGTTTCAAAAGGGTAGTCCTCCGGTACTTCTGCCAGAGGCACAAAACCATTTGTGGTTTCGGAAGGCTCTATGGTTCCGTTTGGATCTGTCTTTTGTCCAGTGCATCCGCTGACGAGGACCATCACAAGGATCAGCAGCGCAAGTCCTGTCAGCGTCATGATAGTTTTTAATTTTGTCATTCTATTCACCTCCGTGGAGCTATCTGCCAATGGATCTGGCGTTCAATGGTTTAGACGAAACTCATCCGCCAACGGTTCCAGAACTTTAACTTGGTGACGCGGACAACTTTCAACTTGGTGACGGGGCGGTAATGAAATTGTAATATTATCGACCATCGGCAAACGTCTTGAAAAGGGTTTCAAAAGGGTTGCGGGAAGCATCTGTAATAATTCAAACGTAGATTTAGAAGACAACATGTGTTAAAGTGTGTATAATCTTTATACACTTAAATTTAGAGGAACGGCCTTTTAAAGGCCCATCAGGAGGATTCCATGAAAACATTTAAAGAACTCGGCATCTCAGACGCCTTAATCACAGGCCTGTCGAAAGCCGGTATCGTCACCCCTACAGAGATTCAGGGCGCGGTGATCCCTACAGGGCTGGCCCGTCAGGACGTCATTGCTCAGTCTGTCACCGGTTCCGGCAAGACGCTGGCCTATCTGCTGCCCATTTTTGAATCTATTGATGTGACTTCCAAAGCGCTTCAAGCGGTCGTGCTCAGTCCGACCCATGAGCTCAGCGTTCAAATCGCCAACGAGGTCAAGAAACTCGCTCAAAATGCGGGGCTGGCGCTTCAGTGTCAGGTGCTTATTGGTGAAACCAGCCTGAAGCGGCAGGTGGAAGCCTTGAAGAGCAAGCCGCAGATCGTGGTGGGTTCGCCGGGGAGAATGACCGAGCTGATTGCCATGAAAAAGCTTAAGATGCATGAGGTTAAAACCATCGTTCTCGACGAGGCGGACCGGCTGATGGACGACACCAAGCTGGCGGACTGCCGGACCGTGATCAAGGCGACGCTGCGTGACCGTCAGCTCATGGCGTTTTCAGCCTCTATAACCCCACAGGCCGAGACCGTGCTCACAGAAATGATGAAAACACCCCAGGTCATCCGGCTGGAAGGGACGCTGGTCAATCCAAACATCACGCACCTCTACGTGGAATGCGATCTCAGGGATAAAGCCGACGCTGTCAGAAAGATCGCCAGCGCGCTGAAGCCGGAGAAAATTCTGGTGTTCCTCAATAAGAATGACCATATTCAGAATATGGAAAAATTCCTGATTCATCACAAGGTCAGCGCCAAGGCCATATACGGCGCTTCTGAGCGACAGGACCGAAAGGATGCCATGGAAGGCTTCAGATCCGGCCGCTACCAGGTGCTGATCGCGTCGGACCTCGCGGCGCGGGGGCTGGATATAGCTGGGCTCAATGTCGTCGTCAGCGCGGATGTGCCAAAGAAGACCGAGGAGTACGTTCACCGTGTCGGCCGCACCGCCCGCTATGCCAACGAGGGCTATGCCATTGTTCTGGCCACAGCCCAGGACCTTTCCTTCCTGAAGACCCTGGAAGAGGACCTGTCCGTAACCTTTCACGAAAAAATTCTGAGATTTGGCAGGATTGAAGATCCCCGGTAACTGAAGAAATTCGCTGACGTTTCATAACCAGGAGGAAAAGGCGCCCGGCACCATTTCCATGTTCCTCCTGGCACCACTCTTCGCACTTAAGGAGGCCTTCAGTCATGGCTGTCTATGCTAAAGCAGACCCTGAAATGCTGCTCTTCGCGTTTCAGAAAATACTTGACTCAATTTCAGACGGCGTCGTCATGAGTGATGCCGATGGCCGGCTGATCGTCTACAATCACGCCCAGGAAAAGCTGGAAGAGCTTCATGGCGAGGACATCATAGGCAAACCCCTCTGGGAAGCCTATGGTTACGATCCTGACAACGAGTCAGAGCACCGTAAAGTCCTGACCAGCGGCAAGGCGATTGAAAACCGCTACGAAGCCCATGCCGTCAACAACGGCATCCCCAAATATGTGTCCTACAGCACCTACCCTGTGCTTCGAAACGGAGAGGCTATCGGTGTCTTTTCGATCAGCAAGAATGAAACCAAGCTGCACTCCCTCTTGGAAGAGGCCATCGAGCTCAAGCGCCGCTTCCTGAGCCTGGACCCAGACCATCAGGAGCCGGTGGAGGACGCAGGCAATGGCACGCGGTACAATTTTACCAACCTCATTGGTGACAGCGAGGCCACCCGGCAGCTCATCAAGGAAGCCCAGAAGATCGCCTGGCTCGACAACAACGTCTTGATTGTCGGGGAAACCGGCACCGGCAAAGAAGTGTTTGCCCAGAGCATTCACAACCACGGGAAGAAGCACAAAGAGCCCTTCATAGGCATCAACTGCGCCGCGATTCCTGAAAACCTTCTGGAGGGCATTCTGTTTGGTACGGTCAAAGGCGCCTACACCGGCGCAATGGACCGAAGCGGGCTTTTCGAGGACGCCAGGAGCGGAACGCTCTTTCTGGATGAGCTCAACTCCATGCCGGTGTCCATGCAGACCAAGCTGCTGCGGGTTTTACAGGAGCGCAAGGTCAACCGGGTAGGAGGATCTGAGTTTGTTCCCGTCAAGTGCCGCGTCGTCTGCGCTATGAACGAGGATCCCATGAAATTGATCAGCGAGGGCAAGCTGAGACAAGACCTGTATTACAGGATTGGGGGCCTGAGCCTTTACATTTCACCCCTCAGGGAACGCCCGGAGGATGTCCGGTGTCTGACCCGCTTCTTCATTCAAAAGTACAATCACATGCTCAATACCCATGTGGAGCAGCTTTCCGAGGTTCTCGAACGGGCATTTGAAAACTATGAATGGCCGGGCAACGTCAGGGAGCTGGAACACGTCATAGAAAACCTGATGGTCCATAACGATGAGCAAAACCGGGTGCTGGAGGGAACACATCTGCCCTCTTATCTGAAGGCCTCGCTCAAAATTGACCCCAAGGCGGAGCGGCCAAAGCAGGTCAAACGGGAAGGGCTCAATGACCGCATGGATCATTTCGAGCGGGAAATTATTTTGGAAGCGCTCGGCCGCAACGGCTACAACATTTCCTCCACCTCCCGGGAGCTTGGGATCATCCGCCAGAGCCTGCTTTACAAAATGAAGCGGCTGGGGATTGAAAAAGTGACGTCCTGACACCCGTGAAGTTTTTATACAGGGTGTAAAATATTATACACTCAGAGTTTAAGGCGTAAAGACAGCAACGTGTATGAAATTTATACATGCTGCTGTCTTTCGTTTTTTTGGGGGTGTGTTATTCTGTTGGCGTTGTAAAATTTATATCCAGCATTTCCAACGCTTTCAAAGATATTTGCCGATGGTCGCTAAACTTGGCACGCCACTTGCTTATATAGTTTGGCAAGAAACAAAAATCCATGAAACACCCAATAAAAGGAGGAACCATCAGTGGCAAACGCAGAAATTCTTTACTCGGTTAAGGCTCAGCGCGGAGATACCCTTCGCTGCAAAGGCTGGAAGCAGGAAACGATCCTCAGGATGCTGGAAAACAACATGGAGAACGCGGAAATTCCTGAGCTTCTCGTCATTTACGGCGGAAACGGCAAGTGCGCCCGAAACTGGGAGTCCTATCATGCGATCGTCCAGTCTCTCAAAGAGCTGGAGGACAATGAAACTTTAGTCGTTCAGTCCGGCATGCCGGTTGCGATTTTTAAGACCCACAAACTCGCGCCGCGCGTTGTCATGGCGACCACCAATATCATGAAAGCCACTTGGGAGACTTTTTACGATCTACAGGACAAAAACCTCACCATGTTTGCCAACTATACGGCGGCGCCTTGGGAATACATCGGCACACAAGGGGTTATTCAGGGGACCTTTGAGACCTTGTCTGCCATTGCTATTAAGCGTTTTGACAATGACCTTGCCGGAAGGATTTATCTAACAGCCGGCGCTGGCGGCATGGGCGGCAACCAGAGCTGGGCCATGAAGATGCACGGCGGCGTCGCGATCATTGTCGACGCTGACGAGCGCGTCATTCAGCGCAGAATAGACAAGAACTACATGGACATGATGGTACATTCTTTTGATGAGGCTAGAAAAATTGCAGAAGAGCATGCCGCGGCTAAAAAGCCGTTATCGATCGGCGTCGTGGGCAACGCGGCGGAGATCTTCTGGGAGGCTTATGATAAGGGCTTCCAGCCGGACATTGTCAGCGAAATGTGCCCGTGCCATGATCCAATTTCCTATATCCCGGCCGGTTACACGGGGGAGCAGGCGGACGAGTATCGTGCCCGCGACAGAAAGGCTTACCTGACTGACGCCCGGGAGTCCATGCAGAAGCAGCTGCGCGCCATGATTGCCTTCTCAAAGAAAGGCGTTGAGGTCTTTGAGTATGGCACGAGCATCCGCAAAGAGTGTATGGATGCAGGCATGCCGCCGGAAGAAGCGAAGCAGATCCCTGGCTTTGTCTCTGAATACATTCGCCCGCTCTTCTGCGAAGGCCGCGGCCCATTCCGATGGATCTGCACCTCCGGAGAAGCCTCCGACCTCGCCCGTCTCGACGACCTTGCCCTTGAAATCTGCGCCGGCGACCCCCTCGTAGAGCGCTGGATCAAGCTTGCCAGAAAGAATCTGCCTATTGAGGCGCTCCCTGCAAGAATCTGCTACATGGGCTTTGGCCAGCGTAAGCGCTTTGGCCTCGCGGTCAACGACCTTATCAAAAAAGGCGAAGTCAAGGGTCCTGTGGCGTTTTCCAGAGACAACCTCGACTCTGGCTCCATTGTCAATCCTACCTTTGAGTCTGAAAATATGCTGGACGGCGGCGACCTGATCTCTGACTGGCCATACCTGAACGGCCTCCTCAACTGCGCGGCGGGCTGCGACCTGATCGCTATCCAGGCGAACTACTCCATGGGTGAAGCGGTTCACACCGGCGTCACCATGATCGCGGACGGCACGGAAGAGGCAGACCTTCGCCTTGAGGCATCCCTGACAGTCGACTCAGGCATAGGCGTCATTCGTCACGCACAGGCGGGTTATCAGGCGGCTAAGGACGTTTGCAACGGCAAAGGAAAGCTGACTACCGACAGCATTAAAGTGCCGCTCTGGTGGGAGCCTGCGGATAAGGTGACCTTTGGTCCATCCGGAATGCCGCCGAGATAGGAAGTGGAAAAAGGTGTCTGACACCGAGAGGGAAACTGGGTGTCAGACACCCAGTTTCACCGGTGTACAAAATATATACAACTATGTAAAATATTTTACACCCAATTTCACTCATTTCTTGTGTTTAACTGTATAAAAAATAGACACCCTTAGTATTATCTTAAATCACCCATTTCACAAAAACCTCTAATTCCAATGGCTGCAGAGAAAATTCAGAACTTTCGGCAAGTTGGCACACGACTTGCTTATATAAAGCATTGAGCAACAACCTACACTTTCATGATTATAAGGAGGACGTTAAAGTGGCAAACGCAGAGATTCTTTATTCGGTTAAGGCACAGCGCGGTGACACCTTACGCTGCAAAGGCTGGAAGCAGGAAACCATTCTCAGAATGCTGGAAAACAATATGGAGAATGCTGAGATCCCTGAGCTTCTCGTCATCTACGGCGGCAATGGCAAATGTGCGCGCAACTGGGAATCCTACCATGCAATCGTCAAGTCCCTGAAGGAGCTTGAGGACAACGAGACCCTCGTCATTCAGTCCGGCATGCCTGTGGCAATCTTCAAGACCCACAAGCTGGCGCCTCGCGTTGTCATGGCGACCACCAATATCATGAAGGCAACCTGGGAAGTGTTCTATGACCTTCAAGACAAAAACCTGACCATGTTCGCTCAGTATACTGCGGCGCCGTGGGAATATATTGGCACACAAGGCGTAATCCAGGGCACTTTTGAGACGCTTTCAGCCATTGCAATCAAACGCTTTGACAACGACCTCGGCGGCAAAATCTATCTGACAGCCGGCGCAGGCGGCATGGGCGGCAACCAGAGCTGGGCTATGAAGATGCATGGCGGCGTTGCGATCATCGTCGACGCGGACGAGCGTGTCCTCAAGCGCAGAATTGAAAAGAACTATCTGGACCAATACGTCCATTCCTTTGATGAAGCCAGAAAAATTGCTGAAGAGCATGCCGCAGCCAAGAAACCGCTTTCAATCGGGATCGTAGGCAACGCTGCTGACATCTATTGGGAAGCTTACGAAAAAGGCTTCCAGCCTGACATTGTCAGCGAAATGTGCCCATGCCATGACCCAATTTCCTACATTCCATCCGGTTATACAGGCGAGCAGGCCGATGAATACCGTGCCCGCGACAGAAAAGCTTACCTTGAAGACGCCCGCGCCACTATGATCAGTCAGCTTCGCGCCATGATCGCGTTCTCCAAGAAGGGCGCTGAAGTCTTCGAGTACGGCACCAGCATCCGCAAAGAGTGTATGGACGCGGGCATGCCGCCTGAAGAAGCGAAGCAGATCCTTGGATTTGTCGCCGCCTACATTCGTCCGCTCTTCTGCGAAGGCCGCGGACCGTTCCGCTGGACTTGCATCTCCGGTGAAGCCTCCGACCTCGCTCGCCTCGACGATCTCGCTCTTGAAATCTGTGCCGGCGATCCGCTCGTAGAGCGCTGGATCAAGCTTGCCAGAAAGCACCTTCCAATTGAGGCACTCCCTGCGAGAATCTGCTACATGGGCTTCGGACAGCGTAAGCGCTTTGGCCTCGCTGTCAACGACCTCATTAAGAAAGGCGAAATCAAGGGTCCGGTAGCGTTCTCCCGCGACAACCTCGACTCCGGTTCCATTGTGAATCCAACCTTCGAATCTGAGAACATGAAAGACGGCGGCGACCTGATCTCCGACTGGCCATACCTGAACGGCCTCCTTAACTGCGCGGCAGGCTGCGACCTGATCGCCATCCAGGCGAACTACTCCATGGGCGAAGCGGTTCACACCGGCGTCACCATGATCGCGGACGGCACAGAGGAAGCGGATCTCAGACTTGAAGCGTCTCTGACCGTCGACTCCGGCATAGGCGTCATCCGCCACGCGCAAGCAGGCTATGAGGCAGCTAAAGATGTCGCCAACGGCAAAGGCAAGCTGACCACAGACAGCATTAAAGTGCCGCTCTGGTGGGAGCCTGCGGACAAAGTCACCTTTGGCCCAACCGGCATGCCTCCAAGATAGTCAAAACTTTCAAACACCAAAATGATAGGCTGATTTCAGCGGTTCATTGACCACGACCGGCGATGTGCGACGCATCGCCGGTTTCTTTGATTAAACAAAGTCACAAGCAAAAAAAGGATGGTTTAACATGAACACTCCGGTTGAATCTGCTAAAAAAGCCACCCTCATTCTGAAGGACGCAGCACAGCTGCTGACCTGCGCCGGCAGCAATCCCAGTCACCTTGAGGTCCTTGCCGATGGCTGGGTCGTCATCACAGGCGACCGTATAGCCGGTGTCGGACAAGGGGCGAAAGCCCTCGAGGTGTTCAGGCACACCAGCGGCCTTGATTTCAGCAACCCTGAAGAAGTTTCGCTGACAGGTAAAGTCCTGGCGCCTGGATTCGTCGACTGTCACACCCACCTGGTGTTTGGCGGCTCCCGTGTGGATGAATATGTGGCCAAGCTTCCACGGGGGGACGCTGAGTCACTGAAGAAACGCGGCATTCCAACAGGGCTGGCGGCCTCCATGGCAATGACCAGAGCGGAGACCGAGGAGGCCCTTGTGGAAAGTGCGGGACACCGGCTTAAAAACCTCATGTCCTCAGGCGTAACTACAGCTGAAATCAAAAGCGGTTACGGCTTTACCGCCGAACACGAGCTCAAACAGCTCAGGGTCATTCAGAAATTGAAAGCCCTGCAGCCCGTCGATCTCCACGCGACCTTCCTGGGCGCTCACGGCTGGCCGCCAGACATGACTAAAGAGGCTTACATGGACATTCTGATGTCGGAAATGATTCCGGAAGTGGGTCGTTCCGGCCTTGCCACAGCCTGTGATGTCTGGTGTGACGACGGCTACTACACCGCAGCGGAGTCCGGGAAAATTCTCTCCAAGGCGCTGGATTTTGGCATGAAGCCTAAGATCCACACAGATGCCTACTCGCTGATTGGCGGTTCGGAGCTTGCCATTGAGATGGGCATGCTTTCTGCGGATCACTTGAATTACACGACCTATGACATCATGGAAAAAATGGCGGCCGCCGGCATTCCCGGCGTCCTGCTCCCGGGGACGGACTTCAACGTCCAGCATCCCGTCCTCACTCAGCCGGGGCTGATGCTGAAGGCAGGTATGACCCTCGCCCTCGCGACGAACCTTAATCCCGGGAATTACGTGGAATCCATGGCGTGGATTCTGGTCCTCGCCTGCAGACGCCATGGCATGACCCCGGAGGAAGCGATACGGGCCGCGACAATCGGCGGGGCACTGGCACTGGGGCTTCAGGAGGACCGGGGCAGTATTGAAGTGGGCAAGCGCGCGGATTTACAGGTCTGGAGCACGGACCGGTATGAAAATATTATCTACCGTCAGGGGGCCAACCTCGTGGAGATGGTAATCAAAAACGGGCAGCCGATAGTCAGTCGATAAGCTGCGGAAAGGTGAGACACAATGACTCAAAAAGAGACATTCAATTATAAAGCACTGGATTTAATCCTGGACACCCAGGACGTTACCGTAGGCGGCGGATCCGCGTCAGCAATATCGGCAGCCATGGCGGCCGGGCTGATTGGCATGGTGGCCAGACTGTCGACGAAAAAGGACTACGGACTTAGCGCAGAGGCCCACCTGGAAGTGGCAGAGCGCTGTGACGTTCTGGCGCCCGGGCTGATGCAGGGCTCGCTGGACGACATGGCGGCTTTTGCCATGATCAAAGCGGCATTTGGATTGCCAAAAGAAACAGATGACGAAAAGCTGGCCAGAGCGAAAGCGATCAATGACGCAGCGGTTCAGGCGGCGCTGACGCCTTATGAAAATGCGAAGAAGGCCCTTGAGGTTCTGGAACTTGGCAGAAAGATCAAAAATGTCTCGAATCCGGCGGCTGGCTCAGACCTTTTGATCGGCCTGCAGCTCTCTGAGATTGGCGTGAAAGGCTGCATCATGAACATGGAAGCCAACATGCCGCTCATCAAAGACGCCGGGCAGATTGAAGCCCTCAAGAATTATATTATCCAGTTGAACAGCAGATTATAATAAAAGACCGGGAGGGAACACTCGTGAAAGTGTTATTGGCAGAAGTCAATGTCAGCGAAGGCAGAAATATTGGTTTAATTGAAGAAATGAAGTCCGCTTTAATGGAGGGTGCTGTGCTCCGTCTGCTCGAGGTCAACTCGGACAAGGATCACAACCGGACCGTCTTTACGTATAGCGGGGAGCCTGAAGAAGTGCTCGAAGGGACTAAGCGTCTCGCCGCGAAGGCAATCGAGCTGATCGATATGACGAAGCATACAGGTGCCCATCCGAGAATGGGCGCGGTGGATGTCGTACCATTTATTCCGGCGAGGGATGTCACTCAGGAGGAGGCCCTTGAAGTCGCACGTGCATTTGGCACTTTTCTGGGAAGCCTAGGCGTACCGGTCTATTACTATGAAGAGGCTGCGACTAAACCCGAACGCAAGAGCCTGGTCGACATAAGGCGGGGTGAGTACGAATCCTTCCCTGAGAAAATGACCAAGGACGAGTGGCGTCCGGATGAAGGTCCGTTTGAATTTGTGCCAAAGAGCGGCGCGACTGTGACGGGTGTCAGGTTCCCGCTGGTGGCCTTTAATGTCAACCTCAGAACGGATGATTTGGCGGCGGCCAAGCAGATTGTCAAAGCAGTACGTGCGGCGACAGGCGGCTATCAGAATGTCAGAGCGATTGCCCTTGAGATTCCGGACAAGAAAATGGTTCAAATCTCCATGAACCTGACGCAATATCAAAAGACGCCTATTCACCGGGTCTTTGAGACGATTAAATCAGAGACAGAGAGCAGGGGAATTCTCATTGCGGACACCGAGCTCGTAGGTCCGGTTCCGGTGATGGCCCTAGAGGACATGATGAAGTTCTATCTCAGATGCTACAGCTTTAATATGGAGCAGCTTTATTAGAAGCAAGGAACTGGGTGTCAGACACCGAGTTTCATCAGGAAGAAACCGGGTGTCAGCGGCTAGCGCCTATCAACCCTGAGTTTCAACTCATCAAAATCAAGAAATTGGGTGTCAGCGGCTAGCGCCTGTCAACCCCAAGTTTCATCAGAAAGGCAGGAAAAAAAGTGGCAGAGTATATAGTCTTGGATGGCAATAACGTCAGTCTTGAAGACGTTGTAAATATTGCGCGCTTTGGCAAACCGGCAGTACTTGCGGAAGATGCCAAAGAAAGAATCAATAAATCCCGTGCTTGTGTGGAAAAATTTATAGCGGAAGGTAAAGCCATTTATGGTCTGAACACCGGTTTTGGAAAATTCAGTGATGTGGCCATTACGGCGGATCAGCTGGATGAGCTTCAGAAAAACCTGATTTATGCGGATGCGGTCGGCATTGGACGGCCTTTCGATACGGAGATAGTTCGTTCTATCATGGTACTCAGGGCGAATGCCCTGGCCAAGGGATTTTCAGGGATCAGGCTGTCTACGGTAGAAACCCTGATTGAAATGGTCAATAAACGCGTGCATCCAATCATTCGCGAAAAGGGCTCTGTAGGCTCCAGTGGGGATCTCTGTCCCCTTGCTCATCTGGTTCTCGTCATGATAGGCGAGGGTGAAGCGGAGTATGAGGGGGTTGTCATGCCTGGGGCAGAAGCCATGGCTAAAGCAGGCATAACGCCGGTTGTGCTCAAGGCTAAAGAAGGCTTGGCTTTGATCAACGGCACCTGCGCTATGATGGGTGTGGCGACTTTGACCGTTTATGATGCCCTGAATCTTCTCAAGACGGCGGATATTGTGGCAACACTTACGGTTGAAGCCCTAGAAGGAATCAAGGACGCCTTTGATCCGAGAGTCCATCAAGCACGCAACCAAAAATGGCAGGAAGCCGTCGCGCGAAACCTTCTGAGACTCTCGGAGGGGAGCACCTTGACCACCTCTCAAGGCGAACAGAGAATGCAGGATGGCTATACGCTCCGCTGTGTGCCTCAGATCCACGGTGCCAGCAGACCTGCCTATGAATACGTGCGTCAGGTCATTGAGAATGAGATCAATGCAGCGACAGATAATCCGCTAATTTTCCCTGATGGCGAAGCAGCTGTAATTTCAGGCGGCAACTTCCACGGCCAGCCAGTTGCTATTGCCATGGATACACTTGGCATAGCTGTAGCGGAGCTGGGTAATGTTTCCGAACGCCGGATTGAAAGATTGGTCAATCCGACTTTGAGTGGACTGCCAGCGTTCCTGGTGAAAAACGGCGGCCTTAACTGCGGCTTTATGGTGCCTCAGTACGCGGCAGCTGCAGTCGTCTCCGAGAACAAGATCCTGGCCCATCCGGCCAGCGTTGACTCCATTCCGACCTCTGCCAATCAGGAAGACCACGTCAGCATGGGTACCATAGCGGCGAGAAAGGCGAGGGAAATATTGGGGCACGTGGAATATGTCCTGGGCATTGAGTGGCTCTGCGCGGCGCAAGCCGTTGACTTCAAAGACAAAGAACGCCTTGGTAAAGGCAGCCGCGCGGCCTATGAAACTATCCGCGCCAGTGTGACCTTTATGGAGAGTGACCGGATCATTTATCCGGATATGGATCAGTCGGTATCCCTGATCCACAGCGGTGTATTGGTGGACGCGGTGGAATCGGTTGTTGGTGAATTGGAATAATGTTAAGAAAGAGGATGTAGAGCATTTGCAAAATAGCCCCCAAAGTGAAACTCGGTGTCTGTGGCTGGTGCCTATTGACCCCGAGTTTTTTTTTCTGCAACTGACGCCTATTTACCCCTTTACACCACAAAATTGTATGCATACACTGTGTCTAAAAGCTAAATTGTATCGACAAAACGCTTCTCATAACCCCTTTTGTATGTATAATAAATTCAAGACTAATACTAATGGGGTGTAAAAATGACAGAAATCAAAGTACAAGCACAATTGGCAGCAGAAGGCACTATGGATTCAAAAGGCGTAATGAGACATTCGGGAACAATGGAAAAACCCAGGTCCATCGCCAAAGAAGTTACACTTAATGGATTATTGATCGCACTCGTCTTTGTCAGCACCTATCTGATTCAGATCAGACTTCCCATCTCCCTGAATGGCGGCCTGGTCCATATGGGCAACGTGGCACTGTTTACTGTCGCCCTCGTCTTTGGGAAGAAGAAAGGCGCCATGGCAGGCGCGGTTGGAATGGGTTTGTTTGACCTGGTTTCGGGCTGGGTCGCGTGGGCACCCTTTACTTTTGTGGTCAGGGGCGTCATGGGCTATCTGATCGGACGCTTTTCAGAAGGCTTTGAGAACGCATGGTGGAAAGCGCCCGCCGCGATTATACTCGGCGGCATCTGGATGCTGGCGGGCTATTATGCAACAGAGGGGATCCTTTATGGCAATTGGATCGCGCCAGTGACATCTATTCCGGGCAATCTGACACAGCTTGGACTGGGCGCGGTCATTGCCATTCCGTTTTCAAAAATGCTGAAAAGCAACGCTTTAAAATTCATGAGATAGGGCAGGTGACGATCATGCGAAAAAACGAAAAACCTTACCTGATTATGACACCGGGTCCAACGCAGATGCATCCGGATGTCCTTGGTGCGTTGTCCCAATATGAAACAAATCCTGATTTGGATTCGGATTTTCTCGTGTTTTACAGGAGACTATGTCAGGACATCTCCAAAAAAATGAACGCGTCTGGCCCAACCTTTATTCTGGCAGGTGAAGGTATTTTGGGACTTGAAGCTGCCTGCGCATCAATGATTGAGCCGGGCGACCGGGTTCTTACGATTTCCAACGGCATCTTTGGAAGAGGCTTTGATGATTTTTCCAAGATGTATGGCGCTCAGACGGTGATGTATGAGGGGGATCTGCGCAGGGGACTCGATCCGGTGAAGCTGGACCGGTTCATAATTGACCACGGGCCGTTCAAAGTGGCAACTGTAGTGCACTGTGAGACACCTTCCGGGATTACGAATGATCTTGAGACCATCGGCAAAGTACTGAACCGGCATGGCATCCTGTCCATAGTAGACGCGGTCTCGTCCTTTGGCGGGGAAAAACTGAATGTGGACGCCTGGGGGCTTGATGTGGTCCTCAGCGGGTCCCAGAAGGTGCTTTCCGGACCAGCCGGACTGAGCACGGCGACCCTAAGCCAAAGGGCTGTGGAGCGCATCAAGGGGCGCACAACACCTATTGCTTCCTATTATGCCAACCTGTCGATCTGGCTGGATTACTACGAGAAAAAATCATTTCCTTATACACAGCCGGTTCAAATGCTTATAGCGCTGGACAAAGCGGTGGAGCGACTTGAGGTGGAGACGCTGGCAGAGCGTCATAAAATCTTTGCTGAGGCAGTGCGCGGCACTTTCGAACAGCTCGGTTTTGAGCTTTATGCCCTGGATCATGAGTCGAATACGGTGACGACGGTCCTTTTGCCTTCTGGTGTGGACTTTAAGACGCTGTTTAATCAAATGAAGACGGTCCACGGCGTTCTTATTGGCGGAGGCTTCAATTTTCTTGAAAACAGGATCTTCCGAATTGGTCATATGGGGGAAAACCTCTCTGCTGAGAAGATCGCTGCAGCACTGGACGCGCTTCAGGCGTGCTTCATATCAATGGGCACTGTATTTGGAACTCGACGATACTCCGAAGTTTTTTGTGAGCTGCTGGAGCAGCATCAGGAGAACTTAAAGGCTTGTTGAAATAAAGCAGAGTGTTCAGATAAAAATAACTCGAGATAACCTCCAGAGGCTGGGATATTCCCTTTACATTCCACTATTGCTGTGTGATAATATTACTTTAATTGAGGAGCGGGATCGCACAGCAAGTGGATTAATGGGAGGGTATTGTCTTGAAAATCGGGTTCGATCACAACAAGTACATCGAAGAACAATCGAAGTTTATTCTTGAGCGCGTCAACAACTATGATAAGCTGTATTTGGAATTCGGGGGCAAACTCCTGGGGGACTTTCACGCAAAGCGCGTACTGCCCGGCTTCGACGAAAATGCAAAAGTCAAACTGATGCATCACCTGAAGGACAAGATTGAGGTCATCATTTGTGTCTATGCGGGGGACATTGAAAGAAACAAGATCCGGGGCGACTTTGGCATTACTTATGATCTGGATGTCCTAAGGCTGATCGACGACCTCAGAGCTTTTGAACTGGACGTGAACAGTGTCGTGATCACGCGCTTCGACAATCAGCCTGCCACCACGCTTTTCATAAATCGGCTCGAAAGACGCGGCATTAAAGTCTACAAGCACTCTGCCACTAAGGGGTACCCAACGGATGTAGACACCATCGTCAGCGACGAAGGCTATGGCAAGAACCCGTATATCGTCACGACTAAGCCAATCGTACTGGTCACTGCGCCAGGACCTGGCAGCGGCAAGCTCGCGACTTGTCTGAGCCAGCTTTACCATGAGCACAAACTTGGCCGCACAGTCGGTTACTCAAAATACGAGACCTTCCCAATCTGGAACGTGCCTCTGAAGCACCCGGTCAACATTGCTTATGAAGCGGCTACCGCGGATCTGAAAGATGTCAACATGATAGATTCCTTCCACTTTGATGCCTACAACGAAGTGACGGTCAACTACAACCGAGACATCGAAATGTTCCCGGTTTTAAGACGGATCATTGAGAAAATCACCGGTGAAGCCGCTGTATATAAATCCCCTACGGATATGGGCGTCAACCGCGTAGGCTTTGGAATCATTGATGATGAAGTGGTCAAGGAAGCTTCCCGCCAGGAAATCATCCGCAGATACTTTAAGACGAGCACTGAGTATAAAAAAGGCTTTGTTGAAAAGGATGTTTCCAATCGCGTCAAGCTGATCATGGAAGAACTCAATCTGAAAGAGGAAGACCGAAAAGTCGTCATGCCGGCGCGTGAGTATTCTGCCAAGCTGAGAAAACTGTCCAGCAAGAACGAGCTGTCACCGGTTGTAGCCATTGAACTGCATGATGGCACCATTGTTACCGGCAGAACCTCCAATCTTATGGACGGCTCGGCAGCGGCGCTTCTGAACGGCATCAAGTATTTGGCCAATATTTCAGATGAAATTCATCTTATCTCACCGGTCATTCTTGAACCAATTGTCGATCTGAAAGCCAACAAGCTGGGAAGCCGCAACACACTCCTGGACTGCGAAGAAATTCTGATTGCCCTCAGTATTTCCGCAGCGACGAATCCAACAGCGCAAGTGGCCCTGGACAAGCTCTCCATGATGAAAGGCTGTCAGGCACACTCTACGACTATTCTCAGCGTCAATGACGAACAGACTTTCAGAAAGATCGGGATCGATTTGACCTGTGATCCGGAATATCCGTCAGAGAGCTTGTATTACAACAACTAGAAGCAGAATAATATCGACAGCAAATGCCGCACCCATCTCAGATGGGTGCGGCATTTACTGTTGTGTGCCCGGCATGGGATTTTGAGTTTTTGAAAGGATCTTTTGAGTTTGGTCATTCTCAAGGGCCTCTGAAAGTGATATTATGTAGAATAATGTGTATGTATACTTTATCGACAGCGTATGGCCATTAAGTTTATAAAATCCTTATCGCTGCCGGTGTTTCTCGATAGAATTTGGGGGATGCTCATGAAAATTGTGGATTTGACACATCTGATCAAGGAAGGTATGCCGGTTTTTCCGGGTACTGAGCCTCCGGTTCTCGAGGCGGCGAATACTCTGGAAAAGGATGGTTTTCGGGAGAAAAAGCTTCATATGTATTCACATACAGGGACACACATGGATGCACCAGCCCATATGATAGCTCAGGGATGGACTTTGGACCAGGTTCCGGCGTCTGCTTTTTTTGGACCTGCTGCAAAGTTGGATGCCAGAGGTCTTCAAAGGATCGAGAAACATCACCTGGAGTCTCTGATCAAACCTGAAACCGAATTTCTGATTCTCTGGACGGGGTGGGATCAATTTTGGGGATCTGAAAGCTATTTTGGTGCGTTTCCCACACTTAGCCCCGAAGCGGCAAAATGGCTTTCGGGACTGCCGCTCAAAGGTGTTGGCGTTGACGCGATCTCCATTGATCCAATGGACTCGGTGAATTTTGAGGTCCATCTAGAGCTGCTTGGCAGTGACAAAGTGATTATTGAGAATCTGAAGGGCCTTGATCAGCTGCCTGAGCATTTTCTTTTCAGCGCAATGCCCCTAAAACTTGAGGATGCCGATGGTTCTCCGGTTCGCGCCTTCGCGCTGGTCGACCACGACCTGTCAACGAATTGTTAGATGCTTACAAAAAAGATTTGTATAGGGGACAATAGCGCCGGACAGGCAGCGCCTTTACCCAAAGAATCTGATTGGATAGACAGAAGGGAGGAAGGAACGCCGGCGGCTTTGACATGAGATCGTGATATAACGAGATCAAAGGTCAGACCTGCGTTCCGCTATTATGAAGCTAGCTATGATTGGCTGCGGCAACATGGGAAAAATTTTACTGCAAAGTGTGCTTAAAGCAGAAAAGCTTACGACATCCGAGTTGTCGGTTTATGATCGTAAACCTGAACGACGCCAGGCGCTGGGGGAAAAATACCCTGGTCTTGGACTGCCTGACAATCCCTATGATTGTGTGAGCGGCGCAGATTATCTGCTCCTAGCCATAAAGCCTTATCAATATGCGGCTATGCTGGCAGAAGTCCGCGATTCAATTTCGAAGGACACGGTCATCATCTCCATTGCGGCGGGCATAGGTACAGAACACCTCAAACGCTGGATTGATCCCAGTGTCAAAGCTGTCATCACCATGCCAAACACGCCGGCCCTCGTCAACAAGGGCTTAACCGCAATCTCCTATGGCGAGGGTCTCAGCGCTGAAGAAATGACATTCTGCCGCGGGCTGTTCGAATGTGTCGGTGAAGTGGTGGAAATTGAGGAAAAACTCATGTATGTAGTTCCGTCCATCAGTGCGTCTGCGCCGGCCTATATCTACGTTTTAATTGAGGCAATGGCGGATGGCGGAGTCATGCAGGGACTTCCAAGAGATCTGGCGTACAAAATGGCAGCCTTGACTGTGGAAGGCTCTGCGCGCATGGTTCTCGATACAGGCAAGCATCCCGGCGAATTAAAAGATCTGGTTACTTCGCCGGGCGGTACAACTATTGTCGCGCTCAAAAGTCTTGAAAATGATAAATTCCGAGCGACGATCATGAACGCCATGGAAGCCGGAACCAAGCGCGTTGAGCAGATGATGAAGGGTCAGCAGCCTTAGTTTGTTACTTTTATACAATACAATATGTGGTAAACCTAAGATTTTTTTGAGCTGTTTTCAACTTTCTGTTACAATGTTCGTGTATCTAAACGAAGGTTAAGGAGCGTTGTGTAATGGCTAAAGCATATCAGGGACACATCCTTTATACAAAAGATCCGGACCGTTTTGAGATCTATGAAAACGGCGCAGTTATTGTGGAAGACGGCAAAGTGGTCGAGGTCCTGAAGACCTTGCCTGAGAATCTGGAAGCCCTTGAAGTTTTCAATATGGGAGATCGACTGATTATACCAGGATTTGTTGATCTTCATTTCCATGCGCCTCAGTTTCCGAATTTGGGACTAGGGCTGGACAAAGAACTGCTGCCATGGCTGGAAGACTATACTTTTCCTGAAGAAGCCAAATACTCTGATCTGGATTACGCTGAGTCTGTCTATACCCGGGTGGCCAAAGAAATATGGCGTCAGGGAACAACCCGCATAGTCCTGTTCAGCAGCGTCCACAAAGAGAGCACGCAGCTTCTCATGTCGATCTTTGACAGGGCAGGTCTGGGCGCCTATGTGGGCAAGGTCAACATGGACCGGAATTGTCCGGACTTCCTTGTTGAATCGACCATGGACTCTATTGAAGCGACAAAAGCCTGGCTAGAAGCCACAGTCAATTTATATCCAAAAGTCAAGCCTCTGATTACACCGAGATTTGTTCCAACGTGCACTTCTGAGCTGATGCGGGCGCTGGGAGACCTGGCCGCTGAGTACAATGTGCCGGTTCAGACGCATATTTCCGAGAATCAGGCTGAGGTCGACTGGGTGAGAGAGCTGCATCCGGAGAGTGCGGATTACGCCACAGTCTATGAGGATCACGGCTTGATGGGAGATAAAACCATACTGGCCCATTGTGTGCACAATACGGATGCAGAAATTGAAAAAATGTCTAAACTTGGCGTCTTCGCAGCCCATTGCCCAAATGCCAACTACAATCTGGCCAGCGGAATTATGCCGGTTAGAAAGTTTTTGAATGCCGGGGTAAAAGTAGGCCTTGGGACAGATGTCGGTGCCGGACACAAGGTGTCTATAGCCAGTGTCATGAGTACTGCCATTCAAGCTTCCAAGATCGCCTGGCTGAACTCTGACCGGACCTTGGCACCTCTCAGCACGTCCGAGGCATTCTACCTTGGCACCAAGGGCGGCGGCGCCTATTTTGGCAAGGTGGGCAGCTTTGAGCCCGGTTATGAGTTTGATGCTTTGGTCATAGATGATCACCGTCTGGGAGTCACAGAAGGCCGGACGGTGGAAGAGCGCCTGCAGAGATTCCTGTATATTGGGGATGACCGGGATATCATCTCGAGATTTGTCTCGGGTGACGAGATCATGGAACCGACAAAATAAAAAACAAAAAATAAAAAAGTAGTATGAACTTGAGTCTTCAGCCTTTGCCGGCTGACACTCATTTCATACTACTTTTTTTAGTTGGTCACTGTCAGGACTTTCAAAGTGACGCTGCCGCCGGGGGTGAAAATGTTGACGACATCCCCCGCCTTGCGGCCAATGATGGCCGAACCAATAGGGGATTCATTTGAAATCATCCCATCAAATGGATCCGCTTCAATTTTAGTGACGAGGGTAAATTCATCCTGGTCGCCACTTTCGATGTAAAGAACTTCGACCTGTGATCCGAGTCTGACCTGGTCATGCGTGTAATCTCCAGCATCCTCCAGCTCATAGCTTTCAAGCATGCCTTTGACTTTCAAAATCTCTGTCTCGTTCAAGGATTGGGCTTCCCGGGCGGCATGGTACTCAGCATTCTCTGACAGGTCGCCAAAACCGCGGGCTTTCTTGATTTCTTCAGAAATTTCTTTGCGCTTTCCAATCAGCAGGTCGAGCTCACGCTCTAATTTTTCAACTGCTTCCTTGGTTAAAATGAGTTTCTTCAAGTGATCACTCCTTCGATACAGAGTCCATCATACCAGAAAGTGAGATGAAAATTAAGCGTTTTTTAAGATTTAATTAAGAATTTACAGATTCGTCAAGAAAACCTATCCGCCTTTTGAGACTCACAGGCTTGCCGGAGAGGATCTCCAGGTGATCTCCGGCAAAGGCGTCAGCCTCTTCGGGACTATGGGTGACGAGAATCATGGCCTTCTGATAATGGGCCTGTACAGAAAGCAGAAGCTGGATTGCGTTGTCCCTGTTTGCTCTGTCAAGGGACGCAAAGGGCTCGTCCATAAGGAGAATGTCAGCCTCCGAGGAAAGCGCACGGGCTATGGCCACTCTCTGACGTTCGCCGCCGGACAGCTCCGCCGGGTATTTTGAAGACAGGTGCGCAATTTTTAGAAAGTCCAGCTGCTCATGAATGCTTTGCCGATGGTCGCGGCTCATCACCCTCTCCCGAACCTGACTGTGAAACTCGCCTCGGTGTCCGTGCCGAACTCCAAACATGACATTTTGCAGGACAGTCATATGAGGAAACAGCGCAAGGGACTGAAAGATATACCCAATGCGGCGATCCCGCGGCGGAAGGGAGATGCCGGTATCGTGGTCGTATAGAAGCCTGCCGTTTAGTCGCAGGTACCCTTTGTCCGGCGTCGTCAGTCCGGAAATCAGATTAAGCAATGTGGTTTTCCCTGAACCTGACGGCCCCATCAAGATCAAAAAAGGTGAATCTGTGGTGTGCGCGATATCCAGGGTAAAGGCGTCCAGCTGTTTGACGAGATGAAAATCTATCATATAAAAGGCTCCTTTGACTAAATTAAACTATTGAGTCCTGGACTTGTCCAAAATGAAATTGACACTGAACATGGCGGTTATGCCAATAAATAGGGAAATCACCATAAGTGTGTTTGCAGTGGCATGGTCGCCGCCTTCGGCAGCGAAATAGAGTGCTGTGGGAATGGTCTGGGTTTTACCGGGAATGTTGCCGGCAACCATGAGGGTTGCACCAAATTCTCCAATGGCACGAGCGAAAGACAGCGCGAGTCCAGTCAGTAGTTTAGGTCTAGCCAGAGGAAGCGTGATCTCGGTGAAAATATGCCATTCGCTGGCCCCCAAGGTCCTGGCGGCGTTTTCAAGACGTTGATCCACGCCTTGAAATCCGGCGCGGGCGCTTTGATACATCAAGGGGAGGGAGACAATAACCGCTGCAATGACGGCGGCTGACCAGCTGAAAAGGAGTGTTTTACCGGTGGCTGCATAAATTAAGCTTCCCAGCCAGCTGTTTTTTCCTAAAGACAGAAGAAGCAGGTAACCTACAATGGAGGGTGGCAGAACCATCGGCAAAACTACCAGGGTTTCAATGATTCTAAAGGAAGTTTTTTTTGTCTGAGACAATTTTCGGGCGAGCAAGGTACCCAGGAGGCCGGTGAGTATGGTCGACAGGGCTGCTATTCTCAGGGAAAGCAGGACCGCACTGAGGATCAGGGGCTGGGACAAGGTCATCACTCCAATTCAGGGGAATACGTCAATTTTGGTCTGGTATGGAAAAGCCATAGGACTTAAAAACGGAAAGGGCTTCCTCACTGCTCAGGAATTCCAGGAACGCCGCGGCTTCAGGGCTGTCTGAAATTAGGGCGGCAGGATAGAGGATTGGCTGGTGTGTATGGTCGGGCAGGATCAGCGTGGATACTTCGATTTCCAGCAGAGCGACATCCGTTGCGAAGACAAATCCGGCGTCGACTGCACCTGAGTTCAAATATTGCAGAACTTGTCGAGCGTCTTTGGCATAGAGTTTCTTATCTTCAATTAGATGAGAGACGCCCAGACTCTCGAGGGACTGGGCAGCGTATTTGCCCACGGGGACACTGGCCGGGTCGCCCAGTGTGATGCGTTCGGACATTTCAAGAAGGTCTGGAAGTGTTTCGAGTGACGCGGGGATCTCCAGATGTGTGGAGATAAAACAAATTTGATTGCTTAAGAGGTCGCGCCTGGAAGCTTCAAGGAGAAGGCCCGCGTCAGACAAGGCATCAAGATCTGAGGTGGAGGCAAGTAAAAGCAGATCAAAGGGTGCGCCTTCCTCAGCCTGTTTTCTGAGTGTGCCCGACGACGCAAAGGAAATTTGGGGGCGGACGCCGGTTTTCAAGGCGTAGAGCTCGGAGAGCTCATTTAGAGGTTCGGTCAGGGAAGAGGCAGCACCCATAATAAGCTCCGTTTTTTCACTGGAGGCACTGCAGCCGGCGAGGGTAAAGGTGACTGCGGCAAGGAGGAACAGGATTAGAGATCTTATTTTGGGGTGACGCTGCGAACAGGCAGGTTGAAAGCTGTGTGCCCTCGATAACGCGCCGGTGGTATTGGGTCTATGGATCGTAGTCTTCATGGGGAGGCTCCTTCGTTATGTATTCTAAAGTATAACGGTGGTTAAAATGAATCGACACAGGAGATTGTGCCGAATTCTGTTGTCATTATAGCATGAATTGATCAGTACGGGTAGGGTGAGAGAGCGAGTAAAAACTTATGAGGCGTTTCTTCGAAAAATACTTGAAATGAAAGCTCCTTGCAATTATGATGTAATAGATGAATTAAACAAAAAAAGATGTTTTTATATTTAAAACAACTGAAAAAATCTTTTAAAACGAAACAAATTCTAAAATATAGCAAGGCAAACGGTTTTTCCGGCTTAAAAGGTCCATACATAAAATATTTTGAAGAGGAGAGAAGGCTTGAGTATGCGTCCGCATAATGTAAGCCGCAAATAATGCAGGATTACTTATTGGAACTGGTAAAAAAATATGGTCCGTCCTCTCGAGACGGGAAAGTCGCCACCTATATCCCCGAGCTTGCTAAAGTCAGTCCTGATGGGATAGGGATTTGTGTTAGAAGGCAAGACAGTCTGTATTGTGCAGGGGATGCCAATGTTAAATTTACCATGCAGAGTGTCTCCAAGCCTATTGTGCTGATTCTGGCATTGATGGACTGGGGTATGGACAAAATCTTTGAAAAAGTTGGGAAAGAACCTACGGGAGATCCCTTTAACTCCATGATTCGACTTGAAACCTACGAAAAGCACAAGCCGTTCAATCCTATGATCAATGCCGGCGCAATTTCGATTGCTGCTTTGATTAAAGGCGACTCGCCAGCGCACAAGATAGAACGTCTGCTGGCATTTATGAGGAAAATCGCTCATAACCCCAGCATTGAGATTGACAGAAGGGTATATCAGAGCGAAAAGGAAACCGGTCACAGAAACCGGTCTATTGCCCATTTTCTTCGGGCTATGGAAAACCTTGATCAGGATCCAAATGATGTTTTGGAAGTCTATTTCAGCCAGTGCTCAGTCAGCCTGACTTGCTCTGACCTGGCCAATATGGCAATGGTGCTGGCCCTTGACGGCAAATCCTATGAGACGGGGGAACAACTCTTCCCGAGAGAATACGCCAAGATTGCGAAGGCCTATATGGTGACCTGCGGCATGTATGATGGCTCCGGGGAGTTCGCGATTCAAGTCGGTATCCCGGCGAAGTCCGGTGTAGGCGGCGGCATCATGGGTGTCGCACCTGGGCGAATGGGCATTGGCGTCTATGGACCGGCGCTGGATTCAAAAGGGAACTCAGTGGTAGGCATCAAAATGCTGAAGGATTTATCTGACACCTATGATTTGAATATATTTTAATTAATAAGGCGAATAAAAGAAATTGTTTAACTTGATTAAAAAATAACGTAAAAACATGGAAATAATTTTAATATAGGTTTATAATGAGAGTAAGTCTAATGGATGGAGCGTGACTATGCCTAATAATATTGGAGATAAAATCAAGGATCTGCGTTTATCTAAAAAAATGACCTTGAAAGAACTCAGTGAAATGACAGAATTGTCCATTGGATTTCTTTCTCAGGTTGAACGCGGACTGACAGCTCTGGCGATCACGTCTCTGGAAAAAATCGCTAGGGCTCTGGATGTGGATCTTTCCTATTTCTTTCCGCTTAAAAAGCGGAGCAATGACGTCATCATGCGCTCTTTCGAGAGAGAAGTCGCCAGGGTAGACAGCGCGCACTTCATTCACTATCATTTGAGCAATGACCTGGAAAACAGGGATATTTTGCCGCGCGTCATTGAAATATTGCCTAAGTCAGAAGATGAACTGCTCTCGCCTTACCAACATGAAGGAGAAGAATTCATTTACGTTCTGGAAGGCATCTTCACCTTATATTTGAATAATGAACGCTTTGAACTGTATCCCGGAGACTGCGCACACTTTGAGTCCAATACGGTTCACAACTGGGCCAACTATACCAGTCGAATGGTCAAAGTCCTTTGCATCAACGTACCTAATGGCTTTAAGCACTCAGAAATTGTAGAGCCAATGCTTTAGCCGGAAATTATGGTGAGGGCTGGCCCTTGGACTACACTCATGCTCTGTTTGACTATTGAAGTGGTTTACACTATAATAGTTGTAATTTAGTGTGTTTGGCAATGAAGGGAAGAGTAATGCGACTGTCTGACCCCAGCGAAGCGGGAATGGTGTGAGCCCGCCGTCATGTCACCGTATGAAAAACATCCCTGAGCTCCTGACCGAAAGCTTACAAGCGGATTTTTGATAAGCCGGGCTAAGCTGGTAGATTCGGGCGACTGACCTTCGTTACAGGGTTTTGAGAGGCTGAGTCATGGAACTCGGCAATCAGGGTGGTACCGCGAATAACCTTTCGTCCCTTGTCATTAGTGCAGGCGCGAAAGGTTTTTTTGTTGGCGGAAACAATGAGAATTTTATTAGAATTGAATGAATTAATGGAGGAATCTGCATGCAATTGATGAAAGATTTAATGCTCAGCTACAATGAATTGGCTGGCCAGTCGGTCACAATAGGCGGCTGGATCAGAACCGTCAGAGACAGCAAGAACTTCGGATTTATTGAGTTGAATGACGGCACGACCTTCAGAAACGTACAGATCGTGTTTGACAAAACCCTTGAAAATTTTGACGAAGTAGCGAAGTATCCAATTTCAACTTCTCTGATCATTACCGGAGAAATGATTTTGACGCCTCAGGCCAAGCAGCCCTTTGAAATCAAGGCGTCCGAAATCATCATTGAAGGCACCTCAGATGCGGACTATCCGCTTCAGAAAAAACGACATACTCTGGAGTATTTGAGAACGATCGCGCATCTCAGACCGCGCAGCAATACCTTTTCAGCTGCGTTTCGTGTCAGGTCTGTCGCGGCGTTCGCCATTCACCGCTTTTTCCAGGAAAAAGGTTTTGTGTATGCGCATACCCCAATTGTCACAGGCAGTGATGCTGAAGGTGCCGGAGAAATGTTCCGCGTCACGACGTTAGAGCTCGGGAATCCTCCTAGAACAGAGTCGGGTGAGATCGATTTTTCCGAAGACTTCTTTGGCAAAGAAACGAACCTGACAGTCAGCGGTCAGCTTGAAGCAGAAATTTTTGCACAAGCTTTCAGAAACACTTATACTTTTGGTCCGACTTTCCGTGCTGAGAATTCCAACACCGCCCGCCATGCAGCAGAGTTCTGGATGATTGAGCCGGAAATGGCATTCACGGATTTAAATGGCAATATGGAAATCGCGGAAGAAATGATTAAGTACATTATCCGGTATGTCATGGCGGAGTGTCCTGAAGAGATCGCCTTCTTCAACGAGCGCATAGATACAGGACTGATGGAAAGACTGACCCATGTCGTCAACTCCGACTTCGCGCGGGTCACTTATACTGAAGCAATTGAACTTCTTGAAAAAGCAGATGTCGTTTTCGATTATCCAGTCAGCTGGGGTCTGGATCTTCAGACGGAGCATGAGCGTTATCTGACAGAAAAAGTGTTCAAGAAGCCTGTCTTTGTTATCAACTATCCGAAAGAGATCAAAGCCTTTTACATGAGACTGAATGAAGACGGCAAGACTGTCGCGGCCATGGATCTTCTGGTTCCGGGTGTTGGTGAGATAATAGGCGGCTCCCAGCGCGAGGAGCGTTATGATAACCTGGTTCAGCGCATTAAGGACATGAACCTTCATGTAGAGGACTACTGGTGGTACCTCGAACTGAGAAAGTACGGCACGACCCGCCACGCAGGCTATGGATTGGGTTTTGAACGGATCCTCATGTACTTGACGGGAATAACCAATATCCGCGATGTCATACCGTTCCCTCGTACGGTGAAGACGGCGGAGTTTTAGGAAACAGATTGCATCTGAAGACAAAAAAGGAAGACGGTGTCACTTGGCTATACAGCCCAGGACGCCGTCTTTTTTCAGGTTCACAATATGCAATCAGAGCTTAATGGGCTTATGCTTCAGATACCCGCTGCCTTCATCCCTATTTCACTCAAATTAATGCTCCACGGATCCGTGGTAAACCGGTGTTAACTGCTCAACGGATTTTAAACCGCTCAAAGCGGATAAGTCATCCATCAGACCGGTGAGATCAAAAGCTTTGGGATACTTCAGCGCCAAAGTAATGACAGCGGTTTGATCGGTCTGATGATCCAGATCAATGTCCTGGATCAGACACTTGTGAAAGCCGGTGACATCTCCAATTTTGCCAATCTGGCCGGGTGTGTTTTCGGATACTATCCGAAGTACAAGCTGTCTGCGTTTTTTGATGATGTTTTTTTCGATCCGTGCGAACAACTCCAAAATGACCAGGACAGTCAGCGTAGTAATAATGCTGAGTGAATAGTAGCCCGCGCCAATAGCTAGGCCTATGCAAGCGACTGTCCAGAGGCTCGCTGCAGTTGTTAAGCCCTTGACGGAATTACCTTCTTTGATAATGGTGCCGGCACCTAAAAAGCCTATCCCGCTGATGACCGCCGCGCCAAATCGTCCGGGATCAAGATTGACCATATCACCATAGGCGCTGATCATGACGGCGTTGATCATCATGACCAAAGTGGAGCCAATGCTGACCAGCATGTGAGTTCGAAAACCAGCCGGGCGGTTAACGCTTTCGCGTTCAAGTCCAATCATGCCGCCCAGAATACAGGAGAGCAGCAGTTTAATCAGCATATCTGAGGTGAGCATGAATTCCGGCATAATATGACCTCCAAGCATCTAATAAACCTTTATTATTCATAAGTTTAACATCCGAATCCGGTCAAAGCGATGATTTTTTGAAATTTCGGGTACAATCAGGTTGGGATGATCGTTTTATTTTTGATAATCCTCCAGCGGTTTGACGCTTTTTTGACAGCCGGGATCTACACTGTGAATGGATCCGGCGACCCAAGGAGAGTGTATGAGTTGAAAAAAATACTTATCACAGGCGCATCCGGACAAATTGGAACAGAACTGACGACTTATCTTCAGTCTGTCTATGGGCACGATCAGGTGGTTGCTTCAGGCAGACACGACGACATCCGTCATCACGCGATCTATGAAAAACTCGATGTTCTCAGTGCCGTCCAGCTAATTGAGGTCATCCGAAAACATCAAATCGACAGTGTCATTCATCTGGCGGCCATATTGTCAGCCCAGGGGGAAAAGAATCCTGAAGCACTGTGGCAGATCAATATGAATGGCCTCTATAATGTCCTTGAGGCAGCAAAGGAGACTTCTGCTGCGGTGTTCACGCCGAGCTCCATTGCGGCATTTGGACCTGAGACGCCTCTGGATCACACGCCGCAGCTGACCATTCAGCGTCCCAGAACGATCTATGGCATCTCCAAAGTTGCAGGAGAGCTGCTGTGTGATTACTACCACCATCACTTTGGCGTAGACACACGGGGGGTGCGGTTTCCGGGATTGATTTCCCATGAAGCCCTTCCAGGCGGAGGGACTACGGATTACGCGGTGCATATTTTCTACAAAGCGATTGAAACAGGTCAATTCAGTTGTGATCTGGGGCCTGAGACTTTTCTCGACATGATGTATATGCCGGACGCTCTTAGAGCGGTGGTTGAGCTGATGGAAGCAGATCCCGCGAAGCTTCAGCATCGCAATGCCTATAACATTTCCGCCATGAGCTTTTCTCCGTCTCAATTGGCAAAGGAAATTCAGAAGCATCTTCCAGAATTTCGAATGGACTATGATGTCAATCCTGTCAAGCAAGCCATTGCCGACTCGTGGCCAAATTCGCTGGATGACAGCTGCGCCAGGGCGCAGTGGGGCTGGAGGCCTGAATACGACCTGTCAGCCATGACAACTCACATGCTCAAAGTACTTGGTTCCAGATCTCGATAGGAGCCAGTACCCCAAAATAAAACAATATCGAATGGAGGCAATTAAAAATGGCGTTTAACAAAATTGTACAATGTGTCCCTAACTTCAGTGAAGGTAAAGATCGTGAGAAGATCGAAAAAATCGTTCAGGCATTCAGAGGCAAGGAGGGCGTCAAGCTGCTCGACTACAGCAATGATGAGGATCATAACCGCGTTGTCGTCACTGTTGTCGGTGAGCCTGAGCCTCTTAAAGCAGCCGTGGTTGAAGCCATGGGCATCGCATCCGAGCTTATCGATATGACGACACATCGCGGTCAGCACCCTAGAATGGGCGCGACAGACGTCGTTCCTTTCATTCCGATCACGAATGTTACTATGGAGGAATGTGTCGCCCTTGCTAAGGAGACCGCGGCTCTTGTCTATGAAAAGCACGGCATACCTTCTTTCCTATATGAAAAAGCAGCGTCCGCTTCACACCGTGAAAACCTTGCTGATCTCAGAAAAGGCCAGTTCGAGGGTATGGCTGAAAAAGTCAAAGAGGACAAATGGAAGCCGGATTTTGGCACAGACATCCATCCAACTGCAGGCATCACAGCAATTGGCGCCAGAATGCCGCTCGTAGCCTTCAATATCAATCTCGACACAAACAACCTTGAAATTGCCAACAAGATCGCGAAAAATGTTCGTTTCCTTTCCGGCGGCCTCAGATATTGCAAAGCGATAGGAATCGACCTTGCTGACCGCGGGCAGGTTCAGGTCTCCATGAATATGACGGACTTCACCAAAACGCCTTTGTACCGCGTCTTTGAGCTCGTTAAAATTGAAGCAAAGCGTTATGGCGTCAATGTTGTGGGCAGCGAAGTCATCGGACTTGTGCCTATGGAAGCTCTGATCAGCACAGCGGAATATTACCTTGGTGTTGAGGTCTTCTCTATGGATCAAATTCTCGAAAAAAGAATAATGGAGTAAACACATGACTAAAAAAAAGGCAGATGAAAATCGCGTCCTTCTACTGTCAAATGCTGCACAAATCGTAACGGTGAGCGGCTTCGAGGCTAAAAAAGGCCTACAGATGCAGGAACTTGGCGTCATTGAAGGCGGCTCTGTTGTGGTCAAAGGTGACCGTATTGAGCGCATCTTGCTGCCAGGGGAGACCATGGTTGATATAGTCCCGGATGCGGTGATCGACTGTACCGGCAAGACCATTTTGCCTGGCTTCGTCGATTCCCACACGCACCTGGTCTTTGGCGGCTATAGAGAAAATGAATACAACTGGCGCCTTCGCGGGGATTCCTACGTCGACATCATGAATCGTGGCGGCGGCATTATCAATTCCGTACGCGGCACCCGCGAGGCATCTTTTGAAACGCTGTATAAGACCGGGATGAAACGCCTCGACAGCATGACCCGTTTTGGTGTCACTACGGTGGAAGCCAAGAGCGGCTATGGCCTTGACAAAGAGACAGAACTCAAGCAGCTTGAGGTTATGAAGGCGCTGCAGACAGACCACTCCCTGGATCTTGTGACCACTTTCATGGGCGCTCACAGTGTTCCTACAGAGTATAAGGGACGAGGCGCTGAATTTATCGAATATCTGATCGCTGAGGTTATGCCCTTAGTCCGGGAACAAAACCTAGCTGAATTCTGCGACATCTTCTGCGAAAAGAACGTTTTTTCAGTCGAGGAATCCAGACGTCTGCTGACTGCGGCTAAGGACATGGGCTTCAAACTCAAACTCCACGCAGATGAAATCGTTCAGCTGGGCGGTGCGGAACTGGCAGCCGAAGTAGGGGCTGTTTCTGCAGACCATCTGCTGCAGGCGTCGGATGAAGGCATCCGCAAAATGGCGGAAGCGGGTGTCGTGGCGACAGTCCTGCCTTGTACAGCCTTCAGCCTGAAGGAGCACTACGCCAGAGCCCGCCATATGATCGACAGCGGGTGCGCAGTCGCGGTGGCGACAGATTTCAACCCGGGCAGCTGTTTCACGGAATCTGTGCCTCTGGCAATAGCGCTGACCACACTTCAAATGGACATGCGCATAGAAGAAGTCATCACGGGTCTGACCCTGAATGGTGCGGCTGCTGTTGGGCGCGCTCATGAAATTGGAAGTATAGATCCGGGGAAAAAGGCAGATCTTGTGATCCATGAGTTTCCATCTTATCAGTATATTCCTTATCACATTGGCGTTTCCACCGTTGAAAAAGTGATAAAGAATGGCAGACTCATTTTTGATGCTTGTAAAATTGAGATTTTGTAAATTCTTTCTATAGCATATTAATTGAAGTTGAAGTATACTGATATCAGAATTATTTAAGGAGGAGTAAATTCATGTTATCTACAATGAAAATTACCGAATTTTTGGCAGCCACATCCTCAGATGCTCCGGTTCCTGGCGGCGGCAGTGTTGCAGCACTTTCTGCAGCGATCGCATCATCCCTTGCGGAGATGGTTGCGAACTTAACCATCGGCAAAAAAGGTTATGACGAAGTTCAAGATGAAATGAAGGCAATTTCAGAAAAAATGAGCGCCTATACGCCAAAGTTCGTCGATTTCATTGACAAGGATGCAACCTCCTTCGACGACGTTATGAAAGCGTTCAAGCTCCCTAAGGAGACGGACGAAGAGAAGAAGACCAGAACTGAAGCGATTCAGAACGGCATGAAGCTCGCTGCCAATGTACCGCTTGAAACAGCTCAGGCTTCTATGGAAATTCTCGGCATGATCGAAGCGGTTGTCGAGAGAGGCAACAGCAACGCGGTCACAGACGGCGCGGTTGCGGCTATGATGACGCGTACAGCTGTGCTCTCCGCACTTTACAACGTCAAGATCAACCTCGGCTCCATTAAGGACGCAGAGTATGTTGAGAAGGCTGCTGCTGAAGTTGCACGCATTGAGAAGGAAGTCGTTGAGATCGAAGCGAGAATTCTTTCAAAAGTGAAGCTCTAATTAATGAAGTTATGAAAGCCCTGGGTCAGTTTCTCCAGGGCTTTTGTTGTCTCTATGACTTCGCTTGCTCAGGACGCCTTAATGCAGTCCCTCGCATGTCTGCAGACCTGACCCGTTCACTTGTCAATTGTCGCCAAATACCATATAATTAAAAAAAGACGTTGAGTGAGGTGGGACAAATGGGGTTCAAGATAATTGCGGACAGCTCTAATGATATGTCACCTGATCTTCATGAGAAATACCCGGTCGAAATCGTTCCCTTTAAGCTGACCTTGGATGGGGTAGAATATGTGGATGACGCGCGGCTCGATCCTATTCAGTTTATAACGGATATGAGTGCGGCCAAGGATGTGCCGCGTTCTGCGTGTCCTTCTCCAAATGATTTTCTCGAAGCTTTTGAAGGCGAGGAGGACTGCTTTGTGGTCACAATCTCCTCCAAGCTGAGCGGAACCTACAACAGCGCCCAAATCGCAAAAGAAATGTTCCTTGAGGGTCATCCGGACAAGAAGATTCACCTCGTAGATTCCAAGAGCGCTTCAATTGCTGAAACCCTGATCTCCATGAAGCTGTACGAGCTCATTGGAAAAGGGCAGGACTTCAACGAGATAGTTGAAGCCATTACGGCTTATGTCAATGGCATGAAAACTTTTTTTGTCTCCGAGTCCCTGGACAATTTGATTAAGAACGGCAGGATTTCGAAGCTGAAAGGTGCGTTCGCCACCGCGCTGAGCATCAAGCCTATCATGGGCGCTGAGGACGGCGAGATCAAGATGTTTGACAAAGCACGGGGCTCGAACAAAGCTTTCGACCGTTTGCTGGAAATGATTTACGAGAACGCAAAGGCCGTTGAGGACAAAATATTGGCAATTTCACATGTCAATAATCCTACGAGAGCGGCGCATCTTAAAACGGAAATTCAGAAGCACTGTGGCTTTAAAGATGTGATTATCGTTCAGACCCACGGGCTGAGCAGCCTCTATTGTGACCGACAGGGGATCATAGTGTCATTTTAACTTAAAAAGGTGCAGGGTTCCGACCAATTACTGGCTGGAGCGCTGCACCTTTTTTATGGATTAGTTCACGTGTTAGTTTTCAATAGAAATCAGGTTGTGACGATACTCTGTATAGATGGATTTCAAAGTGGTCATCTTCGCCATCATTTCAATTTGCAGTTCGCTGGCGAGCTCAAATTGCTCGTCGCGGATCGCGTTTTTGATTCGGGTAAAGAGGGCCTGTTTGTCCAAGCTGTTTTTCATGAGTTCTGAGCGGAGGGCACGAATTTTTTCCCAGTTGACAATGTCAAGATCCGTGATATCATCCAGTCCGTGAAGCTTGACATAGCGTCTGATCAGGTCTTCATTCGTCGGGATCACGCGGTTCGTAAGCTCGGAGACCCACTGGCTTAAAATGGTCGCCTGATAGGACTCAATTACTTTTTCAGGGAAGACTTCGCCGCGCGTCAAAACACTGACTTTGTCTTTGTATTGATCAAATGCTTTGAGGTTTTCCCAAACGGTACGAGGCGGAACGCCAAACAACTGATCGCGCTCTTCGATGGTGAAGTGCTCAAAGACATCTTCCTCGCTGCGGTAAGCCCTGAACTTTTCAAGATAATCAGAGTCCTCACCATATGACTTGGATAATTCTTTCTCAAGCTCTGCCTCAGTTGGCTTCTTGTCCAGAACGTAAGCGATGCCGTCCAGCATAGACTGATAGACAGCCGCTGTGGTGAGGTAGGTGTTGGAGGTAGGATTTGGAGAACGCAGCTCGAAGCGCGTTGCGAAAGGATTGTCCATATCTCTGATGAGGCCGATCAGGACGGTACGGTTCCGAGCGGGAACTTCCACCGTGTGGCCGATACATGATACGGTACAAACCGGTGCTTCAAAGCCCGGCTTCAGGCGGTTAAAGGCGTCGTTGGAAGAAGTGACAAACGGATTGATGACTTCATAGTGCTTCAGGATGCCCATGAGCGCGCCCCAACCGAAAGGATTCAGGTAGGAGTCCTTCATATTTTTTGGTGAGAATAAATTCAATTTTCTTCCGGAGCTGAGCTTGACTGCGATCCCAACGTGGTGGTGTTCGCCGTTCCCGGCGACGCCTTCAATAGGCTTGGCGCGGAAAGTGACTTTGAGTCCGTGTCTGACAAAAGTCTCTCTGATGATTTCACGGGCAAAGAGCTCGTGATCCGCGGATTGAAGTGCCTCGTCATATTTCCAGTCGATTTCGAGCTGCTCCATGATGTGCGTAAACTGGCTCATGCCGGCGAGCTTGGACGGAACGCCGCCAACTTCTTTATGGCCCATTTCAGCATGATAGCCATAGTTGTCCAGGTTGATCAGAGACTGCTCCATGGCGGTTCTAACCGGACCGACAGTGCGCTTCCAGTACTGCTCTTTCAATGTTTGAGAAGCAGTAAGTTTCTCTGTGTCCGTTCTATGATCAGGTGTTTTAACCCAGAATTCCACTTCTGTTGCCATGGTCATGTAAACTTCCTCAACAACTTCATCTTTCGTCATGCCGAGGAATTCACGTGCGTAATCGCTTTCTGCCAGCCATGCTTTGAGGGTGGATTTGAAGTATTCCGTCGACTTTTTAAGGACTGCTCTGGAGCAGACCGGTTTGCCGTCATGGTAGAGGAACGCGGGGATGACCAGCGTGCCAACCGGGCGTCCGGTAGCCACATCTCGGTGGGCCAGGTTGTAATCCACCATCCACTTTACATTTCGGTCTGGAATGAGGTCAACTTTGGCGTTGTTGATCTGAGCGATTTTTGGCAAATAAACGCTTGAACCGTCTGTTTGAACACCCTGGTTAAGAAAACCATCAATGTCTTCAAGAAAAATTTGAACTGGGATCTTTTCATCCGTGCTATTGTTGCCCAAATCCACTGCGGTCAGGGAAACAAACTTTATCTGGGGATGATCAGCCAGCTGTTGTTTTATAGATTCTTCGTCGTGTTGATCAGCGGGAATAAAATAAAGAAGATCGTTCACGTTACACCTCCGGACTTAGTTTATGCTCTTTCACGAATTATTATAGAGAGATAATAGAAAGAAGTAAAGCAAATTTCGATAAAAATGCCAATGAAAACAAAAAAAAATCATAAAACGGCCAGTTTAGCACGCATGATAAACGAGTATAACGATTTAATGTTCGTGAATTTGTCCTTTTGAGAACTTTTTGTAATATGCGACTACTGTGATGGCAGTGAGAGGGCCAAGGATCAAACCGGAAAATCCAAGGAAACGGATGCCTATATAAAGTGAAAACAGCGTAATTAAAGGATGAATGCCTATATGATGCCCCACAATTTTAGGTTCGAGCATTTGTCTGGTGACCGTGACAATGGCATAAAGAGCCAGCAGTTTGACTGCCATTGTGACATCAGACAGGATGAGCTTGGAGAGCGCCCAAGGCACATATACCGCCGCTGGCCCCAGCGCCGGCACCACATCCACCAGACCTATGCCAACGGCTATTGGAAGCGCATTCGGCACCCTCAGAATCAATAAGCCTGCCAGGGAGACGGCAAACGTAATGGTCATTAAAGTCAGCTGCGCTTTGAAGTATCCTGCGACAACTTTGAGAACGTCCTGTTTAAAGGTTTGAATATACTGGTTGTCGCTGATATACTTTTGAATCCACGGTCTGAACAGCTTTTCAATGCGCTTTCTGTCGACTGTAAAAAAGAAAGTGGAGATTATGATGACGAGGAGTGAGACGACAAGGCGCGGAAGCGATTTGAGCATGCTGAAAGAGGATGTTGCTGCCTCTGAGAGCACTGAAGCGAGGGCGCCTATAAAACCGGACCAGGCGGTGGTCAGAAAACCGGCGGACTCTTCAGGAAGGTTGAGGAAAACTTTTTCTATGACATTCAAGACACGCTCGTTGTAGCTTGTGAGACTTTCGATCCATCCGGGAACCATCGGCAGCAATTCTTTAATTGAGAGCACGAGAATGATGCCGAGTCTGAAAATTAGAAAGCCGCCTAAACCGATAAGAAGAGCCATCAGTACCAGGGTGATCAGCGAATCCGGCAGACGAAGACCGGATTTGACGCGATCCACGATTCTGCATAACGGCCGAGACAGCAAATAACCCAGCCAAAATGGGAGCAGCACAAAAAGCAGCGGAATCATTTGGGTATAGAAAAGAAACAGGAAGAAAAGCCCCAGCGCGATCAGACTTAGCTTGGACAAGATAATAGAGTTCACCGATATCACCTCCGAATCATTACAACTAATACCCATTTTGAGGAAGCACTCCACAACATCTATGAGGGCCGTTAAAAGGAAAAGGTTGAAATGAGGCGCAGGCGGCGGTGTGGGTATAGATTGTCAAAGGGATAACAGGACTTGATTTTACCCTTTCAATCCTTTATAATGGTAAAAGATTGTGATCAGATACTAATAACTAATTATAAATGGAGGTTACCATGAGCTTATTGAATCAGAAAAAGATTCTGGTAATGGGTGTGGCTAATAAATGGAGCATTGCGTGGGGCATCAGCAGAAAACTGATCGAGTCAGGCGCGCAGCTCATTTTTACTTATTACGGGGAAAAAAGCCTCAGAGGGCTTGAAAAATTAGTCGAGGAAGAGGGCATTACCGGTGTTCGCATGATCGAATGTGACGTGACACAGGATACCAGCATTGAACAGGCATTCGGCGAAATCGCAGAAAAAGAAGGCAAGATTTTTGGTGTGGTACATAGCATCGCCCACGCAGATAAAAATGAACTGGACGGAGATTATTACAATACCTCGAGATCGGGTTACAGCATGGCTCAGGACATCAGTGCCTTTTCGCTGGTCGCCGTGACCAAGCATGCCCTTCCAATACTGGAAGAGGGCGGCTCTATTGTGACGCTCAGCTACCTCGGAGGCGAGCGCGTCGTCAAAAACTATAATGTCATGGGTGTCGCGAAGGCTGCATTGGAAATGAGCGTTCGCTATCTGGCTCACGATCTTGGGCCTCTTGGCTTCAGAATCAACGCTATCTCCGCCGGACCGGTGAAAACCCTTGCAGCGAAGGGCATCAGCGGCTTCAGCAATTTGTCTGCCAACTTTGTAGATCGTGCGCCAATGAGACGAATGGTGACCACGGAAGAGATTGGCGGCGCAGCCGTGTTCCTGCTGAGCAGTTTGGGCAGCGGTGTAACGGGCGAAGTCCTGCACGTGGATTGTGGTTATTCTATACTTGGGTATTAATTGGAATTTCTGATCCAACAAGTTAAAGGAAGATGAAAGGGTGCAGTTTATAGTTCGCTGCCTGATTCATCTTCCTTTTGTTTTGCAAAAATGGATGGAAGTCGGAGCTGACAGGCGCTTGTCGATATCACACACTTCCGTCATTTATTGCCTTAACATTGCAGTCGTACGCTTTTTTGATATAATGTAAAGGTTAATAGTACACGGAGGTGACCTCAAATGCACCTGAAGACCAATCAACTCAATAATATGCTCATTGATCTGGACAGGGCGCTGACCCGCGGTGAGGCTGAGAATGTTGTAGAAGCCATCAATAGAATCCGCTTGATTTGTGATGATATTGAGCTGTCCGTTCAAGATGAAATCGACTACGCGAAGCGTCGTGATGAAGCTTTGAGATTAAAATATAAGCATGAACTCATCAATGAAGTCTCATTTTTAATGAAACCGGTGACGGTTGAAAATGTCTATGACGGCGACTATCTGGATCACTTCGTGGAAACCCGGGCAAGACAGCTCTCCGAGGCTGGTGCTGAGGCAGCCCACAATGCGTTCTGGACGGAATACCTGACCCTTCACGGCAATATCTTTGGCTCAGTGCCAGCTGAACTCTTGACCCCTGAGGCTGCAGCCTACCTGGAAAAATCGGGATGGAAGCGCGTCCAAGTCAGCGTTCTGGATTTTGGGGATGCCCTGGAGGTCACCATGGCCTTTTACGAATACTGTGATGAAAAATTCGGACGCTATATTGTCGTCCAGGAATCCAAGACAAACGCCTTTATGGTTCTCGCGTTTGGCATTTAAGTTGAAGAATTTGGGAAGGCGGCGTCAGAAACATGTTTGAACAGCTGGGACATGACAGGCTGGACTTCCGGATTGAGGAAGCCCAATCCGGAATGAAGATCATAGATGTGATGGTACAGTGGATGGATTTGTCTGTCCGTCAGGTGAGGAGCGGAAAGAATCGAAAGGATGTGCTCCTGAATGGGCGTCCTGTGTCGGTCAATGGGTTTGTCAGGACCGGAGATCTGATCACCTATCAGATGGAGGTTGAGGAAAACTATTTCGAGCCTGAGGCAATTCCCATTGAAGTGGTGTATGAAAATGATGATCTGGTTCTGATCAATAAGCAGCCTTTCGTCGTGGTGCACCCGACTAAGAGTTATCCTTCCGGGACTATAGGCAACGGCCTTGCCATGCACTTCAAGAAAAAGGGCATCAACCCCAAGATCAGGTTCATCAACCGTCTGGATCGGGACACTTCCGGGCTGCTGCTGATCGCCAAGAACCCGTACGCGCAGCACGTGGTGACGGAGCAGATGAAGCGGGATGAGGTGGAAAAGCGCTATCTGGCGCTGGTCCACGGCCGGGTCGAGGCTGAGGAGGGCACCATTGACGCACCTATAGGCCGACCGGATGAAGACCAAGTCGAGCGCATGGTGATGGCCGATGGTCAGCCGTCCACCACCCATTTCTGGGTCAGGGAGCGTTTTGGCAACGCAACGCTGGTGGAAGTGCGTCTCGAAACAGGCAGGACGCACCAGATCCGAGTGCATTTCAATCACCTGGGACATCCGCTGTTGGGAGACACGCTTTACCATGAGGGGTCGGACCTGATTGACCGACAGGCGCTCCACGCCTTCAAGCTCTGTTTTAGGCTGCCTAGAACGGGCGAGCACCACTGCTTTGAAGCACCGCTTCCGGAAGATTTCGAGCGGCTTCTGACTCAGCTTCGAACTGAGGATCCATTCAGGATTTGATATTATTGCTAACTTGTATTATAATGTAATCAGTACTCTGGGGTGTGCGTTATTACGGATAAAATTCAACCACTGGCATATTATAGGGAGCACGTGTTTTCTGAGAGATGACAAGCCGGCCAGACCGGACGCCAGAACTCGGGAACAGTACACCCACTTAGGTGGAGTGTGGTGCTGAATTTCATCCTTGACGGCACTCTGGAGACATCTTCATTTTTTGAATGAAGATTTTTTTTGCGAATTCAAGACAAAAGTGAGTGCGGCAAGGAGGTAGTACATGCAGCCTTATTATGGAATAACCATTGATAAGCAGGATCAGGAGCACTTATACATTCAGGTGTATAAGCATTTGCGGACCCTGATCTTCAACAATTCCATCAAGCCTCATGAAAAGCTTCCGCCTATTCGCAAATTGTCCGCTATACTCGGCGTCAACAACGTCACCGTAGTCAATGCTTACAAACTCCTGGAAGAGGATGCACTGGTCTATAAGAAAATCGGGAGCGGCACCTATGTCGCGCCTGTTGAGGATGAACTTGAAAATGAAAGGGACATGGAGGAACGTCATCGCATTGTGCCTTATGATTTTTCGGTATCATCCCCTACAGCGGATCTCTTTCCGGTTAAGGATTTCAAAATCGTCATTGACGAAGTGCTGGAACGGGATAAGGGCTACGCCTTTGGCTATCATGAGAGCCAGGGCTTTTTTCCGTTTAGACAGTCTCTGTCCGCCATGTTCGGCGGCTCTAAGGTCGCCCTTGACCCAGACCAGATTCAGATCATTTCAGGCGCTCAGCAGGGGATTGACCTGGTGGCGAAATCTGTTCTGGACTACGGGGATTATGTGTTCGTCGAAGCCCCAACTTATACCGGCGCCCTTGCCAGTTTCAAGCTAAAAGGCGCTCTGATCGTGGAAATCCCCATCCTGGAGGACGGCATTGATCTGGAGGCCCTGAGTCAACAGGCCAAAAAGTTGAAGCCCAAACTCATTTATGTCATGCCCAACTTTCAAAATCCAACGGGATATTGCTACAGCGTCGAGAAAAAGCGAGGCTTGATCGAGATCGCCAAATCCTGCGGAGCGTGGATTCTTGAAGACGACTATGCCGCGGATTTGAATACCGGTGATGCGCTGGTATCGCCACTGAGCGCCTATGATCCCTATGATAGAATAATATACGTCAAAAGCTTTTCCAAAGTGCTGATGCCGGGGCTGCGACTGGGCTACATGGTCGTTCCTGAAGCGCTCCAGGACGAAATAGCCCTCGCCAAGCACGCTACGGACATATCCACTTCTGGACTGCTGCAGCGCGCTTTCGATCTATATATTCGAAAGGGTCTTTGGGACCGGCAGATCGTCCTCATGAAGCGCATTTATGACAAGCGTCATGCAGTCATCTCGCGTTATCTGAAGTCTCACGAAGTGCCATGGGTCCACTATCATCTGCCGCAAGGCGGGTATAATTACTGGATCACCATGGATGCAGCCCTCAATGCGGATGAATTGATGTGGCGGCTGAACAAGAAAGGTGTGGCTGTTTTGTCAGGGAGCACTTTTTATCATCTGCAGCTGAAGAGCTCATCCTTCAGGCTCAGCATAGCGGCCATAGATGAAAAGGAAATTGAGGCCGGGCTCGGGATCATCTTTAATGAGATTGAAGCCATGTACCATGAAATGTCCGGGAGCAAGCCGGGGTTAATGAAATCACAGGTGCTGTAAGCATCATTTGAGAGTAAGGCGTCAAGCACTTAAGCTCATCCACACTTATAAGGAGTTATGTATGTCAAATCAGGGATTTATGCCCGTCAATCAAGAGGATCTCAAAGCGCTCGGCTGGGAGCGCGTGGACTTTGTACTTGTCACTGGTGATGCCTATATCGATCATCCTACTTTTGGCGCGGCGGTCATTGGGCGCGTGCTGATGGATGCGGGATTTAAAGTTGGGATTCTGTCTCAGCCCAACTGGAAAACCACAGAGGCTTTCAAGACCTTTGGACGCCCGCGGCTGGGGTTTTTGGTGACGGCCGGCAACATTGACTCCATGGTCAATCACTATTCCGTCAGCAAGCGGCGAAGAGAAAAAGATGCCTATTCGCCGGGCGGAAAGATGGATTTGAGACCGGATCGCGCAACCCTTGTGTACACGCAAAAAATCAGAGAAACATTTTCCAAAATGCCCATTATCATTGGTGGCATTGAAGCGAGTCTGAGGCGTTTTGCCCACTATGATTATTGGGACGACAAAGTTCGGAGATCCATTCTGGTGGATTCTGAAGCGGACCTGTTGGTGTACGGCATGGGTGAGCATCAGATTGTCGAAATAGCAAATTTGATGAATCAAGGCTTCGAGCCCAAATATATCCGGCATATCCCCGGCACCTGTTACGTTGCCGCGTCCCGTGATGAGGTCTATGAAGCGGTGGAAATTCCTTCGTTTGAAGACGTGACGGCAGATAAGAGAACCTACGCAAAAGCCTTCATGATTCAATATGACGAGCAGGATCCCATTCGCGGGAAGGCGCTGATGCAGGCCCACGGCACCAGATGGCTCGTTCAGAATCCTCCGGCCATGCCGCTGAACCGCGGTGAGCTTGACCAGGTTTATGCGTTGGATTATAAACGTGAAATTCACCCTGCCTATCAGAGTCTGGGTGGGGTTCCGGGCATTGAAGAAGTCAAATTCTCAATTATCTCGGAGCGTGGCTGCTTCGGTTCCTGTTCGTTCTGCGCCTTGACCTACCATCAGGGGCGCATTGTTCAGAGCCGGTCCCACGAGTCCATTCTCGAAGAGGCGAAGCGGATTGTTCAGGATCGCGACTTCAAGGGCTATATTCATGACGTTGGCGGACCAACGGCAAATTTCAGAGCGCCGTCCTGCAAGAAGCAGCTCAGGCTGGGTACGTGCAAGCATAAGCAGTGTCTGTATCCTGCGCCCTGCAAGGACCTTGAGATCGACCATGAAGATCTGAGACTGCTGTTAGGCAAGCTGCGTCAGGTAGAGGGCGTCAAAAAAGTCTTCTTGCGCTCCGGACTGAGATATGATTATCTGATGGCAGATCCAAACCAAGCCTTCTTCAAGGAGCTGGTTCAGCATCACGTCAGCGGGCAGCTCAAGGTTGCCCCGGAGCATGTGGCCACTGAAGTGCTGGATAAAATGCAAAAGCCTGCCGGCAAGATCTATGGCAAATTTGTGGACCGTTTCTTTGAGCTCAGCAAGCAGTGCGGACTGGAGCAATATCTGGTGCCGTATCTGATGAGCTCGCACCCCGGAAGCACACTGCACAGCGCTATCGAGCTGGCCGTCTATCTCAAGAAGATAGGTTATCAGCCTGAGCAGGTTCAGGATTTCTATCCGACACCGGGAACGCTTTCGACCACCATGTTTTATACAGAGCTGGATCCTCGTGACATGACCCCGGTCTATGTGCCGAAGAGCAAAGAAGAAAAGAAAATGCAGCGTGCTCTGCTTCAATTTGGAAGGCCGCAGAATTACGAGCTGGTTTATAAGGCGCTTATCCAGGCGGGTCGTACGGATCTCATAGGCTTTGGTCCCAACTGCCTGATCAAGCCGCGAGACGGTTCAAAAGTACCTGATCAAAAGCCTGGAACCGGAAGTGGCAAAAGTTTCCGAGGCAAGGGCAGACCTGCTGAAAATGACAAATCAGTCAAAAATGAGAAATCAGTCAAAAATGACAAATCAGTCAAAAATGACAAACCGGTCAAAAGTGACAAACCGGTCAAAAGTGACAAACCGGTCAGAACTGACAAAAGCTCTGCAAAGGGACCTTCCCGCAATAACACTAAGGGCGCAGCGCGCCAAGCTGCCAACACAAAGACTTCCGGCAGCGGATTTAAAACTAAACGGAGTTGATACTATGTTATCCAAAGAAAAACTGGACAGAATCAATATTTTAGCGAACAAAGCAAAAAATGGTTCATTGACTGAATCAGAAAAAATTGAACAAAGGCTTCTTAGAGAAGAGTACCTTGAGGCGTTTCGCGAGAACTTCAAACGCCAGCTGGACAACATTGAAGTCCGGTATGTGGATGAGGATGGGAATCCGGTTGAGAATCAGAAGTCAAGCACTGGTCAAAAACTCAAGGAGAACTTGAATTAGTCGTACGTTAAGGACTAAACCATTTAGAGAGGTGTCATTATGTCAACGACAAATGTGAGTACGGATCGCAAAGCAAGTATAAAAGATCGTTTGACTCACAGCTTCCCCATAGTATGGGATCAGCTGGATGAAATAGAAACTGCCGCAGTCTTTGAAATGGGAGAACGCTACAAATCCTTTATCACTTTGAGTAAAACGGAACGTCTTTGTGCTGCTGAGATCAAACGCATCGCAGAAAGCCAAGGGTACCTCAATATGGACGCGCTGCCTGAGGGGTTCAGCCCGGTGGCCGGCGACAAGCTCTATCGCGTCAATCGCGGCAAAGCCCTTGTCATGATCGTGGTCGGGAAAGCGCCTCTTGAGGAAGGCATGCACATTGTAGGCAGCCACATAGATGCGCCGCGACTGGATCTGAAGCCGGTGCCCCTTTACGAAGAGTCAGACATGGCATTTTTGAAAACTCACTATTACGGCGGCGTCAAAAAATATCAATGGACTTCAATTCCGCTCGCCCTGCATGGCACGGCCAGAAAAGAAAACGGCGAGTTGGTGGAAATTCGAATTGGCGAAGACGCAAATGATCCTGTTCTCTTTATCACGGATCTTCTGCCGCACCTTGCCAAAGATCAGGTCACAAAGCCGCTGGGAGAAGCCATCACGGGTGAGGGCCTCAACGTGCTTGCCGGCAGTGTGCCGCTGCCAAAAGGTGATTCTGAATCCGAAGGATCCGTCTCTGAAGAGACCCTCAAGGACAAAGTGAAGCTGCATCTGTTGAAGCTGCTCGAGGCGCGCTACGGGATCACCGAGCGCGAGCTGGTGACAGCGGAGCTCGAAATTGTCCCGGCTGGCGCAGCCAGGGATGTTGGCCTTGACCGTGGGATGATCTCCTCCTACGGACATGATGACCGCGTGTGCGCCTTCGCCAGTCTCGAGGCCATTTTGGGCATCCAGAATCCGGAGAAAACCGCAATTGCTTATTTCACTGATAAAGAAGAAGTGGGCAGCATGGGCAATACAGGCGCCGAGTCCGCGTTTTTTGAAACGACTGTGGCGGAGCTGATGCTCCTTCAGGCCGGTCACTATCACGACCTGATGCTGAGACGCGCCCTGGCGAAGACGGAAGTGCTCTCCGCTGATGTCAGTGCAGGTTATGATCCGAATTACTCAGACGCTTATGATAAGCGAAATTCCGGCATGATGGGCAGGGGCCTCGAAATTATGAAATATACCGGCGTGCGCGGCAAATCCGGCAGCAGTGATGCCAATGGCGAATTTTTTGACAAAGTGGCGCGTCTTTTTGAAGCCAACAAGGTCTGCTGGCAGGTCGGCGAGCTGGGAAAAGTCGACCAGGGCGGCGGAGGCACGATTGCCTACATCCTGGCCAACAAAGGCGCAGAAGTCATAGACTGCGGTGTTCCTGTACTAAGCATGCATGCCCCGTATGAAGTGATCAGCAAAGCAGACCTTTATATGGCCGCAAAAGGCTATATGGCCTTCCTGAACCGTTAAAAAAACAGGCGGACCATTGAACGTGACACTGTGTCACTTCTGTGGACGCCTGTTTTATATTAAGCAACAAAAACTTCAATGCCTTTTTGCCGATGGTCACATTTCTACACAACACAGACCTTCAAAAAGGTTTATTTTTCTTATCTTCGTTTATAAAGCTCTTAAAAGTATCAGACAGTGGAGAAAGTACTCGTTTCTTGTGGAAGACGAAATAGAACGAGCGGCTGATTTTCGCATCTTTGTAAGGGATCAATTTTAGACGCCGTTCTGAGAGTTCCTTTTGAATAGATTGAAGCGAGAAGAAGCTATACCCCATCCCCAACTCCACCATGCGCTTAATTGTCTCATTGCTTTCAACTTCTGCAATGATTTTAAGCGTCTCGGGATCGAGTCCTGCGTGCTCTTTTAGAAATCTCATGGCAGCTGAACGTGTCCCTGAGCCTTGCTCTCGAAGAATCAGAGGCATATCCGGAATGAGTTCAGTCTTGATGGCATCAACACCGTCAGTAGGCCCTGCCAAAACAATTTCGTCCTCCATGATTTCTATGCAGTCGAGCTGCGCGGATTCCGGTTTTGCACCGACGATCCCAAAATCAATTTCTCCAGAGAGAATTTTTTCGATGACTTGTGACGTGTCATGTTTCATTAGATTGTATCTGACATCCGGGTAAATCAGACTGAAGCGCCTGAGCGCGTCAGCCAGATAGTACTGCTCAGGAATTGAACTTGAAGCGATTTCGAGAATCCCTTCAATTTTGCCTTTGTATTCTTCCAATGAAAAAAAAGCATGCTCCTTTTTGTTGAGGATGCTGATGGCGTGCTCATAAAAAATTTCGCCGGCCTGGGTCAGAGAGATCTGTTTGTTGGTTCTGTTAAACAATACAGTACCTAACTCCTTTTCAAGCAAATGAATGTGATTGCTGATGGTGGGCTGCGTCAAATACAGTTTTTCCGCCGCTCTGGAGAAACTCTTTAATTTTGCGATCATAACGAAGCTTTCCAATTGTTTGAAATCCATATTACCACTCCTCGACAGCTGCTGCGGTTGGATCTGTTTCGGGACGGGTTAAGAATGATCAATGCCCGTCATTTGCCACTCCGGAGCGCCATATTCCATTCTATTCTATCATATGAACAGGATTATGAAAGCCAAATTGAGGTATGTATACTATTGAAATGAACTGATTGTCAGCAAAAGTAACTGATGGGCGGGGGAGCTTCATGAAGAAAAAAATTATGGTGGTTGATGATGACCCCAATATCTTGAATTTGATGAAGATTTATCTTGAACAAGAGCGTTATCACGTCATCCCCATTATTGACAGCACAAAGGCAATTCAACTCTTTAAAATGGAGATGCCGGATGTGGTGCTCCTGGATATTATGATGCCTCAACTTAATGGCTTTGAATTGCTCGCGGAACTGAGAAAGCTCAGCAACGCGCCAATTATAATGCTCTCCGCCAAAGGAGAGACCGTTGACAAAGTCACGGGACTTGAACTTGGCGCTGATGATTATCTCGTCAAGCCGGTTGACCCTACCGAATTAATGGCCAGAATTAAAGCGGTGTTTCGTCGATACAGCGGAAACTCAGAAGACAGCAAAATTTTGGAGCTTCCTGATCTGATTATTGATTTGGGACGTTTTACGGTTACCTGCAAGGGCAAGCCGGTCGTTATGCCGCCTAAGGAACTGGAGCTGCTTTATCTTCTCGCTTCTCATCCAAATCAGGTTTTTACGAGAGAGCAGCTTCTGGACAGGGTTTGGGGCTTTGACTATGTTGGTGAGAGTCGAACCGTGGATGTCCATATCAAGCGTCTCAGAGAAAAACTGCCTGAGCATGAAGCTTGGGAGATCAAAACCGTTTGGGGCGTGGGGTATAAGTTTTCAATCTGATCAGGTGGTGATTTTTTGAGGACCATATATTATCGACTGTCCATGCTCTATGTTCTTATACTATTGATTTCTTTTGCTTTTATTGTTATTGGTGTCAATATTGCCATCAACAATCTGATGATCAGTCAGAAGCAGGAAATTTTGCTGGACAAAGCCATGACCTTTCAGCAGATTTATTCTGATGCTGCCTCGAGCGGCATCCTGGATGTGCAGAGACTGGAAATTGAAGTGCAGTCACTTGAAAATTACCTGGGCGCTCAAGTACTGCTGGTAGACCGTCAAGGCCGCGTGTTCATGTCAGATGCCAACGTGACGGATCTTATTGAGGAAGCTGAAATCAGCAGCTATGACCTGGAAATGATGTATTCCGGAGACGTCATCACAAAGCGCACTCAGCTCAGTCAGTTTGGACAGGATCAATACCTGTTGATTGGATATCCAATTTTTATAAATTTTGAAGTTGAATATGTTTTGTTTCTAATGGCATCCATCCCGGAAATCAGCATGACTGCGCAAGATGTTAATACTGCGGTTGCCATGGGTCTCGGATTAAGTGCCATTGTGGCGCTAGTCATGCTGTTTACTTTTTCCAGAGCTATGAGCAGAGAAATTAATGACTTAAACGAAATTGCCAGACATGTGACCAGCGGTAATTTTGACAAGCGCATTCAAAGTAAACGGCAGGATGAGATTGGTGAACTTGCACTTAGTTTGAACACCATGGCGGAAGCTCTAATGAAACTGGAGCATACGAAACAAAATTTCATTTCGAACCTGAGTCATGATCTGCGCTCTCCGCTGCAGTCCATTATTGGTTACACCAAAATATTGCTGGAGGGCAATTCAGAGCCTGACAAACAAGAAAAATATCTCACCATTGTTTTAAATGAGAGTGAACGATTGACAAAGCTGGTTAACGATATATTGGACTTGTCAAAAATGCAGAGTGGGCATTTGGAATTGGAACGAACCTATTTTGATCTGCATGCTTTAATTCTCAATGAACTTGATAAATTCGAAGGAAGAATTGAAAGTAAAAAGCTTCATGTCAATATAGAATTTATGGAGTCTGGCTGCCAGACCTATGCGGATTACGCCGGGATCCAAAGCGTGTTTCAAAACTTAATTGATAACGCAGTCAAGTTTGTGGACGTTAACGGGTCCTTGGAAATAAAAACAGAATTCCAGGAACATAAGGTCCTGGTCAGCATAAGAAATACCGGTGTCTTTTTATTGCCTGAAGAACTGAATGAAATTTGGCAGCGCTTCTCAAAACTCGACCGGGCAAGGAGCGAGCACAGAGATTCCTCCGGGTTGGGACTGGCTATCGTTCGTGAAATCATTAAAGTTCATGAGGAACGCATTGAAGTCTTCAGCACACCGGAGCTGGGTGTCGTTTTTCAGCTGACACTCCCGTTTGTGAGCTGGCAAATATAGCGTTTGCACCCGGCGAAATATAGAAAAATTAATCGTTTTGAAAATATTTTTTTAGAAACTGTTCATAAAATCTTCACAAATTTTGTCTAAACTTGAGCTATCAATAAGATTACTAGTGGTATAAGCAGCGTCAAAGCAATATTTTATCAAACAGGAAGGTGATAGTATGGATCAACAGGAATTTCAACCAACGTCTTCTGAACCTGAAACGCAGAACAATAAACGACCATCGGCAGAAACAAAGTCAAACAGCTTTGCAAAACTGCTGGTCATCATACTGATCATGGCGGTCGTCGGCGGCTTTTCCGCAGGTGCGGGAGCCATGTTTTTCAAGAATTATATTATGCCGGACGAGACGCAAACGCCTGTCCTGACCACACAGCCTGCGACTGAAAGTACAATTGCAGCGAGCGCGGGAGACAGCGCGGATATCGCGGGCATTGTCGAGGCGGTTGGTCCAAGTGTTATCAGTATTACAAGCACGGTAACCTACACGGATTTCTTCAACACGGAGCGCACAGCGCAATCTTCGGGCTCAGGCGTCATCTTTGCTGTGACGGCTGATTCCGTGGACATTTTGACCAATGAGCACGTGGTCTCGGATGCAAAAGAGGTCATGGTTCAACTGAAGCCGGACCAGTATTTCAAGGCTGAGATTATTGGCAAGGATAAATCCACGGATTTGGCGATCATCAGAATTCCTGCGGCGGACATTCCGGCTGAGGTTCTCAGCACAGTCAAAGCGGCCAAGTTTGGGGACTCTGATAATCTTAAAGTCGGTGAAGTTGCGATTGCCATAGGCAACCCGCTCGGTTATAACAGCACTGTCACTGTGGGGGTAATCAGCGCGGTTGACAGAGAGATCAAGGATAAAAATTCACTTAAACTCATTCAGACAGATGCCGCCATTAATCCCGGAAACAGCGGCGGCGCACTGGTCAATTCCAGGGGAGAAGTCATAGGAATCAACACGATCAAAATCGCGAACACTGAAGTTGAGGGCATTGGGTTTGCCATCCCAAGCAACTCGGCGGTACCAATTGTCAACGAACTGGCTTCCAAGGGATTTGTATCAAGACCTTATCTGGGCATTTATGGAATGGAAATCAACGCTGAAACGTCGAAGGCTTATGACATTCCAGTCGGGATTTATGTGCGGGGCGTTATTGAAAGCTCAGGCGCTGAATCTGCCGGGATCGCGGCTGAAGACGTCATCATTTCCGTGGATGACACGAGGATTGAGACCATGACGCAGCTCTCGGAGCTTCTGGCGCAGCATAAGGTTGGAGATAGGGTGACCGTCAGAGTCGTACGTGGCGGCAACACACTGGAGCTCGAAGTGACTTTGACGGATGCCAATTCCTGATAGACAATCCCAACCTGAACAGGCAAACAATTTCAGAACCGGACGAGACATCCTTGAGAGGTGTCTCGTTGTTTTTTGAAAATGACTGAGCAGTCAGGCAAACTCGTCAGTTTTTTTGAATTTTGCGGGCTTCAATTGGGTATGATATTTCACAAGTGAAAAAGTTTGAGTTTGGAGAGGATGCCACTTGAGGATTACATTGCTCGTCGACAATCAGACCCTGGTGGATCAGTATTTTCTTGCTGAGCCTGCCTTCTCAGCATGGATCGAGTCTGGCGACACTAAGCTGATGTTTGATACAGGCTATTCGGATGTGTTTCTGGAGAACGCGAGACGACTGAGGCTTGAAATTTCTGAATTGGATACTTTAGTGTTGTCACATGGCCATAGTGATCATACCTGGGGACTCCCGGCGCTGGCTGAGCATTTGCGGCTGAATAGGCGCAGGCCGGACCGCGTCAGGCTGATCGCTCATCCGGAGGCCTTTTATGAAAAAGGCCTGGACGGTGAGGTCTATGGCGTCAATTTTAATATTGAGGATTACAAGGATGTTTTCGACGTTGTTCTGACGAAGACAGCCGTCAGTTTGGGGGGCGGTCTGATGTATCTGGGTGAAATTCCAAGAAAAAATGAGTTTGAAGGCAAACTCGCCATTGGACAAACACGTCGCGGGCAAAGCTGGGAAAAGGATTATATTTTGGATGACACAGGATTATCCTATTTGGGAAAAGACGGACTTGTCATAATATCAGGTTGTTCCCACAGCGGAATTGTCAATATTGTCGAGCATGCCATGACTCTGAATGAAACGAGAAAAGTCATTGATGTGGTGGGCGGACTGCATCTTCAGAAGCCAACTACAGAGCAGCTGGAGGGCACTATGAGATTTTTTGAATCACTTGATCTGAAACAGCTTCATGCCAGTCATTGCACAGATCTCGCCTCAAAATGCAGATTGATGCAGACGCTTCCTTTAACGGAGATTGGTTCTGGAAGCGTACTGGAGTATTGCTGAGATTTTTGCGGAGTTTTAATGATGAATACAATCAGTGATTAAAAAGCCTGAAGGAGGTCTACGAAAATGAAAGGGTATCGGTACAGGTTTAACGGACATGGTTTTAATTTGATCAAGGTAATCTACCGAATAATAGGAACAGGTTTCGATCCCGTCTTTTTTGAAGACCGCGTCGATTTTGTGGACAAGGACAATGCGATCTTTGTGACTCTTTTCAACGATCCGGACTATATAAGGCTGGTGTTCAGATTTTCGGTGCCAAAGCTTGAAGGCGTGACGGAGGGTCAGCTTGAGACTCCGGAGGGTCATGTCAACATATGGACTTATCTGGGTGATAAAGTGGAAGATGCGGTTTTTCTATCAGAGATTGGTTTAGCCAACTATAACAGCCATCATAAGCTCTAGCCGGAATGTGAGTGCAGTGACACTTTAATGACCAAAAGAATAAAGCCCCTGAAGCATCTGCTTCAGGGGCTTTATTCTTTTGGTGCCCGAAGGCGGATTCGAACCGCCACGCCTCGCGGCGGCTGATTTTGAGTCAGCTATGTCTGCCGTTCCATCACTCGGGCGCAATCAGGTATAAATCATGACCTGCAAGACTTATAATAGCACAGAGTATACACTGAGTTCAAGGGTTAATTTTGAACAATTTAAATATTAAAAAACGGTACCCTATGGAATGTAGGGGGGTGTTTGTAATATAATCATCAAGTGAAGAAAGGATCTGGTGAAGGGTTTGAAGAAGATATTATTTTTGCTGATTGCGCTCGTCGCTCTGATGAGCCTTAAATGGCACTTTTATTATGAGATGATCCAGATGTCAGAAGGCAGTCTGCTGACCGTCATTCTGACTGTGATGATGACCTTATGGATATTTTTCGCCCTGGAAAAGGCGGGAAAACATAAAGGGGCATGGAGCTTTGTAGTGATCTATAGCGTCGTATCGGTCATATTTTTGGTTGATGTTGTCTACTTTAAACAATTCAACGCCAGAGCCACTGTCAAGATCCTCCAGAATGTTGGAGTGATTGGAGATATTGGTGACAGTATACTGGCCATTTTATCACCAAAGCATTTTATAGCTTTGATAGATATACCGCTCTGGGTTCTATTAACAGCCTTACTCCACAAACAAGGGGAACGCTTTTCGATTCGCTGGCGGCTGCTCGTGATATTGCCTGCAGTCATGGGTGTTCTGTTTTCGGTGCCGCAGCTCAGGATTGCTTATACAGAAAATATTGGTGCCAGAGAGTTTTTTACTTTTCATGTCGAGGATTTGGTCACCAGTGTCAGTGGAAAAGTGATGAATTTGCAGACGGACCAACTGGAGATTTTGAGCATGGTCGGGCAAAAAAACGCGATCTATCAAGATCTTGAAGCCCTGAAGGCACAAAAGCACTGGGGGATAGGGGAAGGCAGGAACTTAATCGTCATCCAGATTGAGTCCTTCCAAAATTTTGTAGTCAATAGAGACTATGAGGGGCAGGCATTAACGCCTTTTTTAAATTCGTTAATTGGAAATGATACGCTCTATTTTGATAATTATTACCAACAGCTTGGCATGGGAAATACTTCAGATGCTGAGTTCGCGACCAACAACGCCATTTATCCAACTGTTTATGGACAATCTTACGCGCTCTATCAGGAAAACACCTTCAGAGGTTTGCCATGGCAGCTCAGGGATCAGGGTTATACCGCGCTTGCGTTTCATGGGTACAAAGGTGATTTTTGGGGAAGGGATCTCGCATATCCAGGCCAGGGCTTCGAGAGGTTTTACAGTGAGAAGGACTTTACCATTACTGAACCACTTGGCTTCGGCTTGAATGATTTTGAGTTTTATGAGCAGTCCGTCGAACTTTTAAAGACTTATCAGCAGCCTTTTTACGGATTTTTTATCACTCTCAGCAACCATCATCCTTATCAGCTGCCTGCTGATCTTCAGGAAATTACGCTGAAGCCTGAGCACCAGGGCACTCTTTTTGGAGATTATCTTCAATCTGTGCGCTATACAGATAATGCGCTGGCTTATTTCTTTGAGATGCTAAAAGAAGCCGGCATGTACGAGAATTCTGTCATTGCGCTCTATGGCGATCACCACGGCCTGGTTATAACAGATCTGGAGTCCAAGACAATTTTGGATGATTATCTTGGAAAGCCTTATGAGTTTGACGAAATGCTTCATATTCCGCTGATTATCCATACGCCGGAATCAGGCGTCAGTGAAACGGTGAGCAACATTGGCACGCAAGTCGATTTTCTGCCTACAATCATGAACCTCATGGGGATCCCTAATGACAACTATCTGATTTTTGGCCAGGATCTCGTGAATACAACCGGGGGCATTGCGGCATTCCAGGCTTATACTGCTTATGGTTCCTTTATCAGCGAAGACTATGTCTTCGAAATGTCCAGGGATTACATCTTCAATAACTCGAGGGCGTGGAACCGTCAAACCGGGGAGCCGGTTGACATCAATCTTTGCTATTTGCAGTACAATAAGGTCAAGGAGGAATTTGAGGCATCCAAGTATATTCTGGACAATAACCTTCTCGCGGACGCGACAACCTACTTTGGTCATTTGGCTAAGTCTGACGGATCTGAAAATAAGGGCGGTGTTGAAACCATCGGCCAGGAAGTGGTCTTTGTGGGCGGTCCACCGGTAAACGGCGTTGAAGGGACCAATACAAAGGAAGCGCTGGACATGGCTTATGAGGCAGGAGATCGCGTGTTAGCGCTTGATTATTCATGGACTGAGGATGGAGAAATCGTCGCTATGGATAACCTCGGACAGTTTTCCTCACTTCTGGAACAGCCTCTTAAGGATGCCAGCAAGAAATCGTTCCTGGATGCAAAAATGAGCGGCGGTCTGACGCAGCTGGATCTTAAACGCTCTTTGAGCTGGCTCAGCCGGCATAAAGATGCCATGATGATCTCATTTTCTGATGACCGGTCCATTGATTTTTCAAAATATCTTTACGACAATTATCGCGATGCTTTAGGGCGTTTTGTCATTGTCGTGGACTCCTTTGAGAAGTATTATAGATTGGGTTATTTGAAAGTCGATAAGATCGCAATAGATGCTGATGCGCTTAAGAATGATCCGGAGGACTTGCTGCAGTTTGTCGAGAATAATCCTGTCTATATGGTCATTACCAGTGACGGCAGAATGAGTGAGGATAAGAAACAGGACATAGCGATCAGGACCAACCTCTTTGTGAGGGAGGGCAAGTCGCTGGTGCGTTACACGCCATCAAAATGATTAAACCAATGGGGGTGCGCTTTTAAGCGCATCCTTTTTATTGGTCCATAACCTTGCGACTGGGGGGGAGATGTGGTATTATGTTTACATAATGTTATGAGGAGCGGTGAAATGGATCCAATAACCCATGGTGTCATTGGTCTCGCAATTTCCACTTTTTCAGGGACCACCCCAAGCCTGGACAATCCTGTTGCGATTGGCGCTGCAATTGGTGCTATGATTCCTGACTCAGACGTGGTCATTCGACTGTTTTCTGACGAAATGACTTATTTGAAGCATCATCGCGGATGGTCACATTCGCTGCCGGCGCTCACTATTTTCTCCGGTTTGATCACTTTAGGGCTTTCGGTCATGATGCCGGGTTCGCTGTCCTTTGAAGTGTTTTTCTGGACTCTGATGGGGGCATTATCCCACACGATTTTTGACATTCTCAATTCCTACGGCGCAATGCTGTTTAAGAAAAAGCGCAAGTTGAACTTACTGACGCTTTATGATCCGTTTATTACCTTGTTGGCGATTTATCTGATTTTCTCTGGGGAGAAATCACTTCTGCAGTACGCAGCGGTTGTGCTTTTGTTTGCAGTTTACCTCGCAATGCGGTGGAAGATGAAGCAGAGGGCACACCATCATGTGGCGACAGCAATCTCCCGGCAGTACGCTTTCAAGCGCGTTACAATTCTCCCGTCCTTGAAAGCGTTTTATAAATGGGATTTTGTCGCAGATACGAAGAGTCATCATATCGTTGGAAAATATAATCTCTTTACGAGAAAGCTTCAGATTATAGCAAAATACTATAAAAAGGACTCACAGCATCTCGGGACGTTCGATCAGTCGAATCTTGGACGCTATTTCAGAAGATTCAGCCCCAATATTCATCTTGAAGTGGTGGAGCATGACAACCATATAGAGTTGAAGGCAATTGATCTGAGATATTATATGAAGAACAGCTTTCTCCATCATGGCACGCTGTACCTCGACAGAAACGGCGAGATTGTGGAGTCCTATTTCCACCCGTATAAGCAAAACAAATGGATCCCGGTACTCGAGGGATAGTGGTAATGTTGACCGCAGCTTCGGCTGCGGTTTTTTATTTTGGCGGATGTAACGACTCTGCTTTAATTTTCACATTTGGATGTGAATCTTTTGGCGTCTTGGGTATGAATGCTTGGAACCAATTGAGGCAGTGTGGCGTCTAAAGCACTGAAAGCCTCAATTGGTT
>Ga0302241_1000106_pt1 | contig 90012 bp, 63 predicted proteins | sample AAG_UR_Arg_MG_FD_193532 | JGI IMG/M metagenome (GOLD analysis project Ga0302241, IMG submission 193532) | Enriched activated sludge microbial communities from anaerobic digester in WTTP, New Holstein, Wisconsin, United States - AAG_UR_Arg | ecosystem: Engineered > Bioreactor > Anaerobic >... | reverse complement strand
CCGCGGGAAAGGCTAAATCCTGCCAATATCGCCAGGAGGCTCAGCCCATAGGGAAGACGACTTATTCGCAAGAAAGATGCCCGGGTTTTGTCCATCATAAATGCTGCGCTAACCAGCCTACACTATCACACCGACACCGGGAGACAAGCAGAAACGGCCCCAGCAGGAAAAAGCCGCGCGGCGGCAGGGGAAGACCCTTGCTTATTTGCGGCTTAAGGGGGCCGGGCAGGCAAACGGCGGTTCCAGGAACCCTCCAAGCTCCTTACCAAGCCCCCAGCCACCTCCAAAAGCCCCAGCCTGCCCAGCCATTCTAAGGCTCCCAATAAGCCGTGTACAAGGGGTGTACAAGGGATGCTCACCGGGTGTACATCGAAAAATCTGATGAGCATCCGGTGAGCATCCCTTGTACACCCCTTGTACACGGCTTGAAAGGACGGGGGCAGCAGGGGGATGCGAGAGGAAGCGGGCTTTGAGGTTGGCGATGGGGTTTTATATCTAACCTAAGTGTTTTCAGTAACTTGTGCTATATTAAGCCGGGACAGAGGCAAAATGAGGGTGTTTTTGGCCTTTTCCGATGCTCCTGGGTTGATTGGCGGCGAATATTTGCAAAAGGGCTTTCGCCCCGGGGCGGATTCCTGTTTCAATGATCCCCCATGAAAATCCTGGTCATAGGTTCGGGCGGGCGCGAGCACGCGTTGGTGTGGAAACTGGCCCAGTCGCCCCATGTTGAGCAAATGTGGTGCGCCCCGGGTAATGCCGGCATATCGGAGGAACGGCTGGCCAAAAGCGGCAAGCAGGTGGAAAACGTTCCGCTGGGGGCCGAGGATTTGACGGGTTTGCGGGCCTTTGCCCAGCAACACCGGCCTGATCTCACGGTGGTTGGCCCGGATAATCCGCTGGCGCTGGGCATTGTGGACTTATGGCAAAAGGAGGGGCACCGCATTTGGGGGCCCAATCAACAGGCTGCGCGCTTTGAATCGTCGAAGGTTTTTGCGCAGCAGTTTATGGAAAAGCATGGCATTCCGACGGCCCGGGCGGGGGTTTTTACGGATTTTGCGGCGGCGTCGCGTTTCGCGGCTACGCTTGGGGGGCGTTGCGCCGTCAAGGCCGACGGTTTGGCTTTGGGCAAAGGGGTGTTGATTTGCCGCGACATGGCCCAGGCCGATCACGCCATCGAGGAGATTCTGGTAAAGGGGGCTTTTGGCAGTGCCGGGGCCCGCCTGGTCATTCAGGAACTGCTCGAAGGCATGGAGATCTCCTTGCATGCCCTTTGCGATGGCAAGGCCGCCAAACTCTTTCCCACGGCCCAGGACCACAAGCGCGCCCTGGAGGGGGACCGCGGTCTTAATACCGGCGGCATGGGCGCCTATTCCCCCGCGCCGTTTCTGACCGCCCCCGAACTGACGGCGGTTGGCCGCCGCATTCTCGAGCCCTGGCTGCGGGGCTGCGCGGCGGAGGGGATTGATTTTCGGGGCATTCTTTACCCGGGAATCATGCTCACGCAAGAGGGGCCCAAGGTGCTGGAGTTCAATGCCCGGTTTGGCGACCCGGAGACGCAAGTCTATCTGCCACGCCTGAAGAATGATCTGGTCGAATTGCTCGAGGCGAGCGTGGACGGGACATTGGCGGAGATCGCATTGGAATGGGACCCGAGGCCTTCCGTTTGCGTGGTGATGGCGTCGGGGGGCTACCCGGGCAGCTACCAGAAGAACAAGCCCATCCGCGGGCTTGAGGCTGCCGCTCGCATGGCCAATACCAAAGTCTTCCACGCCGGCACCGCCCGGGTGGGAGATCAAGTGGTCACCAGCGGGGGCCGGGTGCTGGGGGTGACCGCCTGGGGGGAAGACCTGAAGCGGGCGCGGGATGCTGCTTATGCCGCGGTGGACGCCATTGGCTTTGACGATGCTCATTTCCGGCGTGATATCGCCGCCAAAGCCCTGGCTTGAGCGAGCCCGGGAAGTCGCGCCCGGCGCGGCTGTCAAGCGGGCGGCCGGGCCGGGGCTGATGCTGCCGCCGCGGGCGGGAGCGGCCGCCTTCGTTTCGAGGGCGCGCCCCGGCGTCCGGCGGCCAACTCCGCGAGCCGGGATGCAGTTGGTGAGGCGGCGTGGGCGGGGCGGGATCATCCTTGCTTAGTGAGGCCGCTGAAATAGCATCTGAGCGTGAGCGAACTGCGGGATCATGTAGCGCGAGTGATTCGCGAGCACCGGCTGCTGCGCCCGGGGCAGCGCGTCCTCGTGGCGGTTTCCGGCGGGGTGGACTCGCTCGTGCTTTTGCGGGTGCTGGAGGAACTGGCGCGGGGGCAGCGGTGGCGGCTGACGGTGGCGCATTTGAACCACCAGCTTCGCGGCCGGAGCAGCGACGCCGACGAGCGCCTGGTTTGCCGGGAGGCGGCCCGGTTGAAGCTGCCGGTGGTGGTCGAGCGCGTGGCGGTCGGCCGACTGGGCCGCGCGCAGGGGGGGTCGCTCGAGATGGCCGCGCGGAAGGCGCGGCACGATTTTCTGGCTGGCACCGCCGCGCGCCTGCGCATCCCCACGATTGCGCTGGCGCATCAGGCCGACGATCAGGTGGAATTGTTCTTTCTGCGGCTGCTGCGCGGGAGCGGAGGGGAAGGACTGGCCGGCATGAAATGGCGCGGCCCCTCGCCGAGCAACCCCGGGGTTGAGTTGATTCGCCCGCTGCTGGACCAGCCGAAGAGCGCGTTGTGCCAATTCGCGCGGGAGCAGGGCATTCGCTATCGGGAGGATGCGAGCAATGCGCGGCTGGATTTTCAGCGGAACCGGATTCGCCATGAGCTCTTGCCGTTGCTGCGGCGCAATTATCAACCGGCCCTGGACAGGGCGATCCTGCGCCTGATGGCCATTATTGGCGATGAATCGGAGTTTGTGGGGGCGGAGGCTGGCCGGTGGCTGGAGGGCGGAGCCGGGGTGGGAGCCGAAAGGGCGGGCTCGAAGGGGAGGGGGGGGAAGGGCGCCCGGCGACCTCTTTCGCCCGGGGCGCGGAGTGCGTCGCGGCGGCTGCGGTTTGAGGAATTGCCGGTGGCCGTGCAGCGGCGGTGCGTGCAGATGCAGTTGGCGAGGCAGGGAGTCGTGCCGGATTTTCAACGGGTGGAGGAATTGCGCCTGAAGGCGGGGAAGAAAGTCGCGGTTGGCGTGGCGGCGGCAGCCGGGGATGGTGCGCACCGTTCTCCGCAGCGCAAGGATGAGCGGGCCGCGCGGAGCGAACCTATTCGTTATGCGGTTCGCGATTCGTGGGGCGAAGTGCGGGTGGAAGAGGGAGCGACGGAAATGTTTGGGACGGGGTCTCGGCAGGTGGAATTGCGGGGCAGGGCAGGGGAATTGGAGTTTGGCGGGGTCAGGATATGCTGGCGTCTCCGTTCGGGGGGAAATTACCGGCGGGGACAGCGCTCCGAGGGGAAAGAGTATTTTGATGCGGACCTCGTGGGGTCGCCGGTAATCGTGCGGTATTGGCGGCCGGGCGATCGCTTTCAGCCGATTGGCATGGCCGGTTCGGTGAAACTGCAGGATTTCTTCACCAATCAGAAGGTGCCGCGCGATCAGCGGCGCCGGCTGGTCGTGGGCGTGAACGCGGCGGGCGAGATTTTTTGGGTGGAAGGGATGCGGATCGGGGAACGCGGCAAGCTTCATCGGGGGACGATTCGCCGCTTGCAATGGTGCTGGAAGCGGCTTTAACTGGCGGAGTTGCGGCTGGCCGGCGGGTGTGCTAGGCTTGCAACGACCAGAGCTAAGATGGCGAATGACAATAAATCCGGCGACCCGGGCAAGAACTTGAACAAAGGCAAGGAGTTCAAGGTGCCCCCGCGTACCATGATGGTCTGGATCGCGATTCTCGGGGGCGTCACGCTGCTGATGCTCTTCAAGGATCGCATGGAGACGCCGGGCGAGCTGCTGAGCCAATACAAGTTCCAGCAGTTGGCGCAGTCGAACCAGATTGTCCGGGCGACGATCAATTACAGCCCGCAAAGCCCGGATTTGCGGGAGATAACCGGCAAGTATTGGCGGCTGGAGGGCGAGCACAAGGTGGAGGTGCCGTTCCGCGTGAAAGCGCGGCTGACGCCCAGGCTGGAGGAGATGCTCCTGGGCATGCCGCAGTTCGAGCCGCGCGAGCCCAGCACGATGCTGTACAGTTTCATGCTGAGCATATTGCCGTTTCTGGTGATCGCGGCCCTGATTTATTTTTTCTTCATCCGGCAAATCAAGATGGCGGGCAAAGGCGCGCTGAGTTTTGGCAAAAGCAAGGCGCGGTTGCTGGCCAAGGAGCGCAACAAAACCACGTTCAAGGATGTGGCGGGCGTCGAGGAGGCCATTCAGGAGGTGTCGGAGCTGGTTGAGTTTCTCAAGGACCCGAAGAAGTTTCAGCGTCTCGGCGGGCGGATTCCCAAGGGCGTGCTGATGATTGGCCCGCCGGGCACGGGTAAGACGCTGCTGGCCAAGGCCATTGCGGGCGAGGCGGATGCCGCGTTTTTCAGCATCAGCGGGTCGGATTTTGTGGAGATGTTCGTGGGCGTCGGCGCCAGCCGCGTGCGGGACATGTTTGAGCAGGCGCGCCGCAATACGCCCTGCCTGGTGTTCATTGATGAAATTGACGCGGTGGGGCGGAGCCGCGGGCATGGGTTGGGCGGTGGCAATGATGAGCGGGAGCAGACGTTGAACGCGCTGCTGGTGGAGATGGACGGGTTTGACACGCAGGAGGGCATTATCATCATCGCCGCGACCAACCGGCCGGATGTGCTGGATCCGGCCCTGTTGCGTCCGGGGCGGTTTGATCGCCAGGTCACCGTCAACCTGCCGGATGTCCGGGGGCGCGAGGCGATTTTGAAAGTCCATGCCAAGAGCGTGAAGCTGTCGCCCGCCGTTGACCTGTCGGTGATAGCGCGGGGCACGCCGGGCTATTCGGGGGCGGAGCTGGCCAACCTGCTGAACGAGGCGGCCTTGCTGGCGGCCAGCACCAACAAGAAGGCGGTGGGCATGGAAGAGCTGGAGGAGGCGCGGGACAAGGTGCGTTGGGGGCGCGAGCGCCGCAGCCTGGCGATGACGGACGAGGAGAAGAAATTCACCGCCTGGCATGAAGCCGGGCATGCGCTGCTCAACGTGATTTTGCAGCACACGCATCCGTTGCATAAGGTCACGATCATTCCGCGCGGCCAGGCCCTGGGGGCGACGATGTCGCTGCCGAAGACGGATGTTTTGAATCGGCGGCGAAAGGAAATGCTGGACTTGATCGCCGTGATGATGGGCGGGCGGATTGCCGAGGAGATTATTTCGGGAGACATTTCCAGCGGCGCGGCGGGCGACATTCAGCAGGCAACGAATATGGCCCGGGCCATGGTCACCCAGTGGGGCATGAGCGACCGGCTGGGGATGGTGCAATACGGGAACGATGATGAGTTTGTGTTTCTGGGCCGCGAGGTTTCCCGCGCCAAGGTGTATAGCGAGTTCACGGCGCAGGAGATTGACAGCGAGGTGAAGCTGATCATTGACTCCGCTTACCAGCGGGCAAAAGACCTCCTGACAACCAACCTGGACAAGCTGGAGCTGATCGCCAATACGCTGCTCGAATACGAAACTTTGGACGGGCAGCAAGTGGAGGAGATCGTGCGCACGGGCAAGTTCACCGCGCCGCCGCCGGCGCCGGAAGTCGAACCCCCGCGCGGCGCGCCCGCGGGCACCCCGCTGCCGGAAACGCCGGCCAAACCGGCGCCGCCCAAGCTGCCCGGACTCGGCACCCCCGCGCCCGCCACGGCGTAAAGATTCGTTCGCCCGAAAGGAGCAGGCGCCCTGCCGGAGGAGCTGCTGTTGCCGCGGGAGCCAGCCTGTATCCCGGCGCGGGAATTCCGCATTCGACATTTGCGCAGCCGCTGATTAGGTTCCGGGCATGATTATAGCGCCATCAGTGCTGGGTGCGAACTTTGGCCGGCTTGCCCGCGAAGTCAGCCGGGTGAACGCGTCGGGGGCCGAATGGGTGCACCTGGATATTATGGACGGCCATTTCGTGCCGAACATTTCGTTCGGTCCGGCGGTAGTGCAGACGCTGCGTCCGCTGTCGAAGTTGTTTTTCGACGCGCACCTGATGTGTTCGAAGCCTGAGATTCTGCTGGAGCCGTTTGCGCGGGCGGGGGCGAACCAGATTGACATTCATGTGGAACTGGGCGAAGCCGTGACGCCGTTGCTGTGGAAAATCCGGTCGCTGGGGTGCAAGGCGGGCCTGGTCATCAATCCTCCCACCTCCATCGCGCTGGTGGCTCCCTATTTGGAGGAGATTGATTTCCTGTTGATCATGACGGTGAATCCCGGTTTTGGCGGGCAGTCGTTCATCCACGAGATGTTGCCCAAGATACAAAAGGCGCAGGCCTGGCGGCGGGAGCGGGGGTTGGATTTCAAAATCGGTGTGGACGGCGGCGTTGATTTTAAGACTGTGGCCGAATGCGCCCGGGCCGGCGCGGATACCTTTATCAGCGGAAGCACGCTCTTTGGCCGGCCCAACCTGAACGCGGCAGTGAGAAAAATGCGGAAAGCCGCGGAGGCGGCGGTCGGCCAGGCGGGGGTGGCGGCGCCCGCAGGTCCGGAGCCGGCCGGCGCGAGAAAGGCAAACTGAGCAGGCGGCAGCAGGGCAATTTATGAGCATCAAGTTTGGAACCGACGGTTGGCGGGCAATTATTGCGGACGAGTTTACCTTTGCAAATGTCGCGCGCGTGGCGCAGGCGAGCGCCGATTATTGGCGCGTCCGGCGCGTGTCCGGCACGGAGAAGAAGGTGGTGATCGGCTATGACCGGCGCTTTCTGTCGGACGCCTTTGCCGCCCGCAGCGCCGAGGTTTTTGCCGGCAATGGCTTTCAGGTTGTTTTAACGCCGGCCCCGACGCCCACGCCTTCCGTTTCTTATGCGGTCAAAAGCCAGCGGGCGATTGGCGGCGTGATGATTACCGCCAGCCACAACCCGCCGTCCTTCAACGGGTTCAAACTCAAGGCTCATTATGGCGGATCCGCCGCGCCGGAGGAGTGCGCGGGAGTCGAGGCTTGGCTGGATAAGCGGCCCGTCAAGGCCACGCCCCTGGCGGACGCGATGAAAGCCGGGCGGATCCGGATTAAAGATGTTCGCCCGGCTCATTATGCCGCCATCAAGCGGCTGGTGGACTTTAAGCGGATCGCCAGGTCCGGATTGCGCTTTGCGCATGAAGCCCTTTTCGGTGTGGGAGCCGGTTGTTTCGAGGAGTTGCTGGCGGGGACTTCCTGCCGCGTGACCACGTTGAACGCGCGCCACGACGCCTTCTTTGGCGGCATCAACCCGGAGCCCATCGAGGCGAACTACGCGCGCAGCGCCGCTTTTCTCAAGCAGCATCCACATGATATCTGCCTCGTCACCGATGGCGACGCGGACCGGGTGGGCGGCATGGATGGCCGGGGCAATTACCTGACCACGCATCAGGTCATCTGCCTGTTGCTGCATCACTTGATTGTCAACCGGCAACTCCGGGGGCGGGTGGTTAAAGCGCTTAACACCACCTCGATGATGGATGCCATATGCGCGGCTTACGGGCTTGAGCTGGTCGAGACGGGGGTCGGCTTCAAGTATATTGCGGCCGAAATGATAAAAGGGGGAGTCTTGCTCGGTGCGGAAGAAAGCGGCGGCATCGGATTTCCCGGCCATATCCCGGAACGTGATGGCATTGCCGCCGGGCTCGTGCTGCTGGAGTTGCTGGCGACCGAGCGCGTCTCCGTCCATAAGATTCTGGGCTCGCTGGTCAAAAAATTCGGCCCTCACGAGTATGGGCGCATAGACACGCGGTTCCCGCTGGAGAAGCGCGCGGAGCTGATGGACTTTTTGAAGCGGAACCCGCCGGATCGGCTGCTGCGTTCGGGAGTCGTCGAGGTAAAGACCTATGACGGGGTGAAATTCATCGCGCGGGATGCCTCGTGGCTCATGGTGCGGGGTTCGGGTACTGAACCGATCCTGCGTATCTATGCGGAAGCGGGCTCCGCCGCCGCAGTGCGGAAATTGTTGCAACTGGGAGTGCGATTGACTCGTCAGATCTGAGGCTGCTGCGGAGGTGAACGTTGGGGTTCCGGCCGCGCCGCGTAGTGGGGAGCCGGGACCGCGGAATGGCGTTGAGACCGTCGAAGGCCGGTCATTGGGTGATCAGGCGGGTGCGGCCCGTCTGGCCAGCGCTGCTTGACGGCGGTTGAATCCAGGCTGCAAAGGCAGTGCCGGGCGGGGCCAGGAGCGGAGCATGCCACGCAAGGAATCAGTACTCCTGATTATCCGGTGAGACGGAGCTTTCCAGCGAATGGCAGAACTGGACGATGCGCGCAGGGGGAAGTTTCAACCAACTCCCAGGGCCGCCGTCAAGGCCGGGAAAAACCGCAACGCGCAGCCGGGAGAAAGGCGTTGCTGCGGGAAGAAAGCCAGGAAGCGGTTGGCGGCTGGCGGTGTTGTTTATGATTGGCAAGCTAACGCTGACCTTTGATACTTACGCGGTTGAAAACTATGGCCGGCGATAAGAAGCACGTTTATGACGAGAGCAAGATTAAGACGCTCTCTTCGCTGGAGCACATCCGGTTGCGCACCGGCATGTACATTGGCCGCGTCGGGGATGGTTCGCATTACGATGACGGGTGCTACATCCTGCTCAAAGAGGTGATTGATAACGCCATTGACGAGTTCATCATGGGCTACGGCAAGGAGGTGCAGATCACCATCCAGGACCGGGCGGTGTCCGTGCGGGATTTCGGGCGGGGCATTCCACTGGGCAAGGTGGTGGATTGTGTTTCCAAGATCAATACGGGGGCAAAATATAACGATGACGTCTTTCAGTTCAGCGTCGGGTTGAACGGCGTCGGCACCAAGGCGGTCAACGCGCTGTCGAAGGTGTTTCGGGTGTGCAGCTATCGCGAGGGGCAGTTTGCCGAAGCCTCGTTCAAGCAGGGCAAGCTCAAGAAGGAGAATAGCGGCAAGGCGCCCCGGGAGGCGGACGGGACGCTGATCGAGTTTGAGCCCGATCCGGAGGTGTTCAAGGAGGTCGAGTTCCGCCCCGAGCACGTGGAGCGGCGGCTGCGGCATTACAGCTACCTGAACTCGGGGCTCAAGCTGCGGTATAACGGCAAGACGTTTCAATCGCGCAACGGGTTGTTCGACCTGGTCATGGAGGACCTGCAGGCCGATGGCAGCGAGCCGATCTATCCGCCGCTGCATTATGTGGAGAAGACGCTGGAATTCTGTTTCACGCACAGCAACAGCCGCTATGGCGAGACGTTCTATTCGTTTGTGAATGGGCAATACACCAGCGATGGCGGCACGCATCTGAGCGCCTTCCGCGAGGGGCTGCTCAAGGCGGTCAACGAATACGCGCAGGAGAAGTTTGACGGCGACGACGTGCGCGAGAGCATGGTGGGGGCGGTGTCCATCCGGCTCAAGGACCCGGTATTTGAATCGCAGACCAAGAACAAACTGGGCAACACGGAAATCCGCACGGAGCTGGTGAACCGGGTGCGCGAGGAGCTCCTGCAGTTCTTCAACCGGAACAAGGAAATCGCCGGGAAGGTGGTCGCCAAGGTTCAGGACACCCGCCAGCTCCGCAAGGAGCTGCAGGCGGTGAAGAAGCTGGCGCGTGAGCGCGCCAAAGCCATCACTATCCGCATTCCGCAGCTCAAAGACTGCAAGGAGCATTACAACCGGGCCAAAGGCAAGGGGAAGGGGACGATGATCTTCATCACGGAAGGCCAGTCTGCGGCCGGCTCGATTATAAGCTGCCGCGACGTGGAGACGCAGGCCATCTTCGTGCTCAAAGGCAAGCCGCTCAACGTCTGGGACCTTAAGCGGGATGTGGTCTATAAGAACGACGAGCTCTACAACCTCATGAGCAGCCTGGATATTGAAGACCGCCTCGAGGGCCTGCGGTATGAGAAGGTTATCCTTGCCACGGATGCCGATGTGGACGGCTTGCATATTCGCAACCTGATGATTACTTACTTCTTCCGCTTCTTCGACCAACTCGTGCGCGACGGCCACTTGTTCGTGCTGGAAACACCGCTGTTCCGCGTGCGCAACAAGGAGCAAACGCTCTATTGCTATTCCGAGGGCGAGCGGGATGCCGTGGCGCAGAAGCTGGGCGCGGGCTGCGAGATTACCCGCTTCAAAGGGCTGGGAGAAATCAGCCCGGCTGAGTTTAAGCAATTCATCGGCAAAAACATGCGCTTGAGCCAGGTCGAATATGCGCCGAAGCACGACGCCGCCGGCATCCTGGGCTTTTACATGGGCAAGAACACGCCCGAGCGCAAAGACTACATCATGGAGAATCTGGTCGTGCCGGCGGAGGAGTGAGGCCGGCGTGCCTGCCTGCTTATCGCGCGCGCTAGCGGCGTTTTGAAACTGCCGGTGGAAGGAGCCATGCCTCCGCCGCGGAATAACCATTTCTCGAGTGCTTTGGCGGCGGAAGAAGTGGTTCAAGGCGGGAGGGCCTCCGCATAAGCGTGGCGCAGCAGATTTTAATCGCGTGGCCGTGCTGGAAAATGTATTGGTTATCTACTAGATGTCCGCTAGACGCAAGAACAACGCTGACCAGCCGGAGCTGCCGATTCAAGTGCCCCCGGACAACACGCCGGGCGTGGTGAACGCCGCGCCCGTGCCGGAAGGTGGCGCCACTGAAGCGCCGCGGCGCGGGTCTGCCCGGAAAGGCAATGAGGCCACGCATGTGCTGGCCGAGAAAGTTGCCCTGCCGGCTCCGGCGCGGTCTTTTGTGCCGGGCAAGATCGAGTTGCCGCTGCACCGCCGGGTTGATCGCAACTTCCTCGACTACGCTTCCTACGTCATTCGGGATCGGGCCATTCCCAATCTCGCGGATGGCCTCAAACCGGTTCAGCGCCGCATCCTTTGGGCCTTGCACGACAAGGATGACGGACGCTTCATCAAGGTTGCCAATGTGGTTGGCCACACCATGCAATATCATCCGCATGGCGACGCATCCATCGGCGACGCGCTGGTGGTGCTGGCCAACAAGCGCTACCTGATCGAGGGCCAGGGCAACTTTGGCAATCTCCTCACCGGGGACCTGGCCGCCGCGCCGCGCTATATTGAGTGCCGGCTGACGGAACTGGCGCGCACCGAGCTGTTCAACGACGAGATTACCGAGTTGGTGCCGAGCTATGATGGCCGCAACCAGGAGCCGGTAGCCCTGCCCAGCAAGTTGCCGCTGCTGCTGATGCTCGGCGCCGAAGGCATCGCCGTAGGCATGTCGTCGCGCATTTTGCCGCACAATTTTCCCGAGCTGCTCGAGGCTCAAATCGCCATCCTTAAGAAGCAGCCGTTCAAGTGCCTGCCCGATTTTCAGACTGGCGGTCTCATGGACGCCCGCGGCTACAAGGACGGCGCGGGGGAAATCAAGGTGCGCGCCCGGCTTAGGGTCAAGGATGAGTCCACCGTTGTCATCAAGGAGATTCCGCCCACCACCACCACGGATTCATTAATTGGTTCGATCGAAGATGCTTCGCGCAAAGGCAAGATCAAGGTCAGGAGCATCAACGATTTCACCTCCGAGGAGGTGGAGATCGAGGTAAAGGCGCCGAGCGGAGTGAGTGCGGAGCAGTTGGCGGACGCGCTTTATGCGTTCACCGATTGTGAAGTCACCATCTCCAGCCGCATCGTGGTCATCCGGAACAACCGGCCGGTGGAGTTGACCGTGTCCGAGGTTCTGCGGGAGAACACAGCGCAGTTGGTGGAGATTCTCAAGCGCGAGCTGGAGCTGAAAGAAACCCATCTGCAAGATGAGCTGCACTTCCGCACGCTGGAGCGCATCTTCATCGAGGAACGCCTCTACAAGAAGATTGAGCAGTGCCGGACCAACGAGGCGGTTTTCACGGCCGTGCGCGAGGGGTTTAAACCGTTTCGTCGCCAGTTGATTCGCGAGCTGACGGAGCCCGACATCGAGCGGCTTCTCACCATTCGCATCCGCCGCATTTCGCTTTTCGACATTAACAAGCACCGCGAGGAAGTCGAGAGGGTGAAGATTGAATTGGCCGAGGCGCGCAAGAATCTGAAGCATCTCACCCGGTATGTCATCGGTCATCTCGAAGCATTGCTGGCCAAATATCGGCCGCTTTATCCGCGACTCACCCGGTCCAGCCGTTACGACGAAGTAGACGCCAAAGAAGTCGCCTTCAAGGCATTCAAGGTCGCCTACGACCGCGCATCCGGCTATGTCGGCCACAAGGTTTCGGGTTCGGAATTTCAGGTTGAGTGCACTCGGTTCGACAAGTTGATTTTCGTATTCAAGGATGGCCACTATCAGGTCTCCGAACTGCCGGAGAAGCTTTATGTCGGGCCAGACCTGATCTATTGCGGGTTGCCGGAGCGCGACCGGGTGTTCACGTGCGCCTACACCACTCGCGAGGCCACCTACCTGAAGCGCTTCACTTTTGGCGGCGCGATCCTTAACAAGGTGTATCGTTGCATTCCCCCCAAGGCGCGCGTGCTGTTTTTCGAGCCCGATACGCCCTCTGAGCTTTATATCCGGTATAAGCCAGCGCCGTACCAGAAGATTAATCAGCAAACCTGCCGGCCCGCTGAGGTGGAAGTGAGGGGTCCAAAGACGCGGGGCCGGCAAGTCTCCATCAAGGACGTATCGTCCATTACCAGCCAGCCCACGCGTGGATGGGATCCGGAGGCGCCGACTACCCGGTTGCAGTTTGCGTAGGGGTGACTTGTATTGGGTCGGGGCGTTCCCGATGAGCGTGAGGGAAGGGAGGAAGCGTTTGGGAGATTCTGCCCGTGCACGGTTAGGAGGTTAGGTCTTGATTTCGGCAGGCGTAATTGTAAGGTGGAGAGGGTCCGTGGTATAATCGCAAGGCTATGAAATTATCACTATTGTTTGGACGAGGATTGCCAGGCGTGGCGATCGTCCTTTTGAGTGCCCTGTTGTTCACCGGCTGCGCCACCGTCCCCGAAACCGGGCGCAGCCAATTGAACCTGATTTCGGCCGCGGAGGAAATGAAATTAGGGCTCACGGAATTTGAAAAGACCAAGCAGAGCATCCCGATTAGCAAAGATGCCAAGGCCGCCGCGATGGTTCAACGCGTGGGACAGCGCATAGCGGCGGTTGCCAATTTGCCCAATGCTCAGTGGGAGTTTGTGCTGTTCGACAGTGCGGAGGCCAACGCCTGGTGCCTGCCCGGTGGCAAAGTGGGCGTTTATTCCGGCATCCTGCCGATAACCAAAGACGAGGGGGGCTTGGCGACGGTCATCGGCCACGAAATTGCTCACGCCACGGCGCATCACGGTGCGGAGCGGATGAGCCAGCTAATGGCCGCCCAGCTAGGAGAGAGTGCTGTGGGTGCGCTAACATCCGGCAGCAGCCAGTTGACGCAGGCTTTGGTTGGCCAGGCTTACGGTCTTGCAAGCCAGGTTGGGGTGCTGCTGCCTTACAGCCGCAAACAAGAGGCAGAGGCAGATTATATCGGGTTGCTCTATATGGCCCGTGCCGGCTATGACCCGATGGCGGCGGTAGCCTTCTGGGAACGATTTTCGGCGTATAACGAGCAGCACGGGGGCAACCGGGAGTTTTCCTTTTTGCGCACGCATCCGTTGGACCAGCAGCGCATTCAAAATCTAAAAGCCAAAATGCCCCAAGCCCAGGCCGAATACCAGCGGGCGAAAGCAGCCGGCAAATAAGAACGTTCTTAAGCGCGGGCCGGAGGGATATCTTTGGTCAGAGCGAGGATGCCGGTAACAATATTGCTGGGAACTTGCTCGAAGCGAAACGGCTCCATGGAATAGGCGGCGCGGCCTTTTGACAGCGAGCGAATCGCGGTGGCATAACCAAACATCTCGGCCAGCGGGACTTCGGCGGTGGCGATCGTTGAGGTGTCTTTGGCCTCGATTTGCAGGATTTTACCCCGGCGCCGGTTGAGGTCGCCCAGCAGGTCCCCCTGGTATTCATCCGGCGTGGTCAGTTCCACTTTCATGATGGGCTCCAACAGGATGGGATTGGCTTTTTGGGCCGCTTCTTTAAAGGCAAAAATGCCGGCCATCTTGAAGGCTAACTCGCTGGAATCCACTTCATGGAACGCGCCGTCCACAATGGCTACTTTCACATCCACCACAGCGTAACCGGCCAGAACTCCGCCTGCGATAGCCTCCTTGATGCCGTCTATCACAGCCGGGATGTATTCCTTGGGAATCGCGCCCCCCACGATCTTGTTCTCGATCTCAATGCCTTTGCCGCGCTCGTTGGGGGCCAGCGTGATGCAGGCGTGCCCGTATTGGCCCCGCCCCCCGGACTGGCGAATAAATTTACCCTCGCCTTCAGCAGCCTTGGTGACGGTTTCCCGGTAAGCAATCTGCGGCGCGCCGACATTGGCGCTGACTTTAAATTCACGGAAGAGACGATTGCGGATAATGTCCAGATGCAATTCGCCCATGCCGGCAATGATGAGCTGCCCGGTTTCTTCATTGGTAAAGCAGCGGAAGGTGGGGTCTTCCTCAGCCAGGCGCTGCAAGCCTTCGCTCATCTTCTCGCGGTCCGCCTTGGTTTTGGGCTCGACGGCCATCGAGATGACAGGCTCCGGGAAGGTGGGCGGCTCCAGGAGCGCCTCGAAGTCCTCATCGCATAGGGTGTCGCCCGTGGTGATATTCTTCACGCCCACTAGCGCGGCGATATCCCCGGCAAAAACAGTCTCCACGTCAATCCGCTTGTCGGCTTGAATCATCAGCACCCGGCTGACCCGTTCGCGTTTGCGGGTCCGTGGATTGTAGATGACGTCGCCCTTGCTCAAGCGCCCGCTATACACCCGGAAAAACACCAGCTTGCCCACATAAGGGTCCGTCCACAGTTTAAACGCCAGCGAGCAGAACTTCCCATTGTCGTCGGAGTAAACTTCGACCTTGGCTTCCGTGTCCGGCGTGATGCCGACGGCTGGAGGGATATCGAGCGGGGACGGCAGATAGTCCACAATCGCGTCAATGAGCGCCTGCACGCCGCGTTTTCTAAAAGCGGAGCCGCACAGCACCGGCACCAGCTCGAGTTTGCAGGTCAGGCGCCGGATGGCGGCTTTCAGGGCTTCCGGCGTAACCGGCTGGTTTTCGATCACCAGTTCGGCGATCCGGTCGTCCTTGTTGGAAACGGCGTCAATCAATTCCGCCAGCGCCGTTGCGGCCGCTTCTTTAAGTGCCGCCGGGATATCCGTGACCTGGCAGTTGAGGCCGTGCTCGTCGTTGGGGGCGTAGATGATTGCCTTTTGGTTTACAAGATCAACCACGCCGTCAAAGTGATCCTCCTTGCCGATGGGAAGAAAAATGGGATAGGCGTATGCGCCGAGTTTTTTGCGCATGTCCGCCAGCGCATTCATGAAATTCGCGCCGACGCGGTCCATTTTGTTGACGAAGGCGATGCGCGGAACTTTGTACTTGGTGGCCTGCCGCCAGACGGTTTCCGATTGCGGCTGGACTCCGGCGACGCCGCAAAACACCGCCACCGCGCCGTCCAGCACGCGCATGGAACGCTCGACCTCGGCCGTGAAATCCACGTGCCCAGGAGTATCAATGATATTGATGCGATGGGGGATTCCGGCGAACGCCTTGTATAGGCCGTCGGCTTTCTGGGTCCAGAAGGAGGTTGTCGCCGCCGAAGTAATGGTAATGCCCCGTTCGCGCTCCTGGTCCATCCAGTCGGTGACCGTGTTTCCGTCGTCCACATCCCCCATTTTGTGGATGAGCCCGGTGTAGAAAAGAATGCGCTCGGTGGTGGTGGTCTTGCCGGCATCAATATGCGCCGCGATGCCAATATTGCGGGTATGTTCGATCGGATACTGCCGCTGGGGCACAACCGGGCCCTTGGTCTTGGGGGATCTCCTGGTTTCTGATGCGGTTTCCATGCAGGGGGCTTTCGAGAAAATAAAAACGCCCCGGGTCAGGTCGGCCTGCGGGGCGTTAATTTAACGATGATTACCAGCGGAAATGGGCAAAAGCCTTGTTGGCTTGCGCCATCTTGTGAACCTCGTCGCGCTTGCGAATCGCATTCCCCTGGCCTTGATAAGCATCTAAAATTTCCGCCGCCAGGGCTTCTTTCATCGGAATGCCCTTGCGCGCGTCAGCAAGATCCACCAACCAGCGCAGCGCCAACGAGAACTGGCGGTCGGTGGGCACTTCCAACGGCACCTGATAGGTGGCCCCGCCCATTCGCCGCGCCTTGACTTCCAGGCGCGGTTTGGCGTTATCAACCGCCCGCTGCAAGACTTCCAGCGGGTTGATGGCGGGGTTTTTGGCAACGAGCTCATCCAGAGCGCCATACACAATGCGTTGCGCCACGCTCTTGTTGCCCTGCTTCATGACGGTATTGACCAGGCGCGTTACCAGCGCACTATTAAACTTGGCATCCTTGGGGATGGGCCGACTGATTGCTCGACGACGTCGCGACATGTATTCGTTAAAACGTAATTAGATTGTGGGTTCGGGAGTTAGCTGTTTACGCGGCTGGCGCGGCGGCCGCCGCGGCGGCCGGGCGGGCGCCGGCTTTGGGCCGTTTGACGCCATATTTCGAGCGGCTGACCCGGCGTTTCTCCACGCCGACCGCATCCAGGGTCCCGCGCACGATGTGATACCGCACCCCGGGCAGATCCTTCACGCGCCCGCCCCGTATCAGGACAATCGAGTGCTCCTGCAAGTTGTGGCCTTCGTCCGGAATGTAGGCGATGACCTCGTATCCGTTAGTCAGGCGCACTTTGGCAACCTTGCGCATCGCCGAATTAGGCTTCTTGGGCGTGCGCGTCATTACTTGAATACAAACTCCCCGGCGAAAAGGCGAGTTTTCCAAGGCGGGAGACTTGGACTTATGCTTTAGTCTGCTGCGGCCCTTGCGGACCAATTGATTAATTGTCGGCATTCGGTTTAAAATTCCTCGCCCGCTTCCAGTGCGGCAACGCAACCAGAGTTTCAGGCAAACAGAAGCTGAAATATAGCAAACAGGCTTTGGAGCGCAACAACTATATTTAGCAACTTATTACGTCGCTTTGCCTCAAAATAAACGGCAGGGTCAACCGCCGGGAGTCTCCTGGCGGTTGCTGGGGGGACAGGAGCCCCGGGCGCGCATGCCGGACCCCATAGTCCCAATGATGCTTTAGCGCGAGGGTCTTCATTTAAGCGCCGCGCGTTGAGGCAACCGGTTCGTTTTCCGCGTCCGGCGCGCTCCCTTCTTTGATGGAGGCAAGCCGGCACTCGTCCACCATGCTCGATTCTGGCCGCCGCCAAAGTTATTTATCGTTGGCGGCCGGGAGCCGAACCGGGTCCGCCTCGTCACCCATGAATAATTTGGGAGCACCTATAAGCGGGCGGCCAGGAGCAACCCGGCCAGAGCTAAGCACGCCCAACCGAAGCGGTCGCCGTATTGACGGTAGGGGGTTGGCGGGTGGGGTTGATCGGGAGTCAGCAGCGGGATGTCGGCGATCAGGAATCCCGGGCCGTAGATGGTGCCCCGGGCGTCGTAGAAGACCTGGCGCAGGCGCCCGTGGGCATCCACCCAGCCGGTGAGGCCATTATTGGAGCAGCGGATGAGAGGCCGGTGGTTTTCGATGGCCCGGAACACCGCGGTGGCGGCGTGCTGCCATTGGGCGGCGCTTTCGCCAAACCAGCCGTTGTTGGTGAGGTTAACCAGAAAGTCGGTGTCTTCGTCAACCGCGGTGCGGGCCAGGCCAGGAAAGGTGTCCTCGAAGCAAATCAGCGTGGAGGTTTTTACTTTGGGCGTCGTCAGCGCAAAGGGGACCGCACGGTCGCCGGGGGTAAAGCCGCTGCCGATGGGAGTGAACCACTTGAGAAACGGCAACCAGCGGGCCAGGGGGATGTATTCGCCAAAGATGACCAGGTTGCGTTTGATATAACGGGCAACAAATTCGCCTTCGGGGCTTAAGAGGAAACTGGCGTTGTAGAACTCCAGCTCGTTGTCGCGCGAGGGGCGCGTTGAGGGGGCGGCGTCGTCGGAGCCGATGATGAGCCAGACATGGTGTTGGCGGACGAGGTTGGTGAGGGCCGTGTAAATATCAGCATCCCATTGGGCCAGGTTGGGGATGGCGGATTCCGGCCAGATAAGCAGGTCTGTGCGGTTGGTTAGGGCCAGCCTGGATAGCTGGAGGACCTCCTGAAAACGCTCCCAATCGCGGCTGGAGTCCCAGATGAGGGTTTGAGGAATACTGGGTTGAATGAGGGTAACTTTCAGAGAACGGAGGGGAGGCGGTTCAAAGGCAAGCTGGCGAAATCCAAAATGCAGGGCTGCCGCAATCGCGGCTGCCGGAAGCAGGATTTCACCAGCCCACGTTGATCGGGAGGTGGGACGCGATACCACCATCAGGCCGGCCGACAGCAGTGAGAGCGAGGTCCAGACGACGAGGAACGAAACCCCATAGACGCCGGCAATCGAGGCGACCTGGATGAGCGGGATTAGCTGGTATTGCGAGGCCCCCAGCGGGTTCCAGGGAAAGCCGGTGAAAAGGCGGGCCCGAATCATTTCGAGCGCGACCCAGAGGGCAGCGCCCCCGATCGCCCAGAGAGTGCGCCGCCCCCAACTGCAAGCCAGCACGTTCACCGCCCCCCCCGGCCACGGGAGTGTTCCCGCAAGCCGTGGTTCGGGCCGTTTGCGCAAGAAGCCGAAGCGGGCGGAGGTATTCGTGTTCCGGGACAGGCTCATGGTCAGCAGCCAGACCCATGCCGCCGGATAGAGGGCGACATACGCACTGAGGGATACCCAGCCAAGCGCGGGGCCGAGCGGAATGGAGTGCCAGCGGTAAGGGATCAGCAGCAGCCAGTAAAGCGAGGCGAGATAGTAGGCGAGGCCGCCCAGGTAGCCGATGCGAAAACTCTCCCAACCGCGCTTGCCCAAGGCGGCCCCCAACAGCAGGGCGGGAGCTACCCAGGCCAGGCCGGCAAGGCCGGGTTTGGGAAAGGAAGCCGCCAGCAGAAGCCCGGCAAGGACAGCCAGCAGGCAACGACTGCGCAACCAAGAGTTGGGCCTAAAGAAGCTCACCTGACCCAGCTTGCCCATGAAGAGTTGAAACGCAAGATCAGGATGGCCAGCATCGTTAACCCCGGCAGGGGCTTTTATTATCGGCGTCTAAGTTTCGGTCGGTGAGGGGGAAATGGTTTTCCCCAACCCAAAGCCGCTTTTCGGATTCAGAGGGCCGGGGTGAACGCGTCTCTTGATTCAAAGCAGTCAACCAACCCTGCGGGCGTGGCAGACCGGCGCGAGGTTGCCGAAATCGCTCGGCTTGCCACCCCCTTGACGCAACGCCAACGCCGCCGTTTGGGATTGCCGCGGAAGAAGAGATCCCAAAGTTTTTACAAGAGGCCGGGCTATGCCGTGTTTTATCAGGAGCTCACGCACATGGACCTCGAAGTTCTCGTCGCACTGCAAGACACCCACTCCGAAGCGCTTAACCGCCGCCCAACCCGCAACCGCAACCGCCCCGGCTCCTGAACAACAAAACCAAAGCCCCGGAACAGGTTCCCGAACCAATCCCGCCAATCGCTCACCCTGCGTGCAAAGCCTGGGAATAAATCTTCAACCAAACTCACCCCAATCAGTCGAATACTCCGCCCACGATGAGGGCAACGCAAGCAGCCGCCTTTCGGCAACCCCCACCCGGGAGGGGAAATGCCTCCGCCAACCGTGACCCCATCCCGCCGAAAAACCAGGGTGCGCGACAACACCCTGCCGCCCGTTCCGGCTTTGCCGAACGTTCGCGTCCTCTCCCTCCCGCCTTGGAACCTCGTTTTACATCATCCGCGGCTCGTCCATCCCTCCAATTCGGCTCAGGCCCGCGCCCAAACCCGACCCACCCGCCCCAGCCAGCCTAACGCTCTCATTAGGCCGTGTACAACGGGTGTACAAAGGAGGCTCAAGGGGGACTCATGCTTATTTTCCATGTACTCCTGCCGGGCTTCCGATGTACTCCCCTTGTACATGACTGGAAAGGACGGAGAAGGAACGGTCTTGTGGGCGGCGGTGGATGCCGGGGCGACGGCGGGCTTCGATTTCTTAACCCTTGCCGTTTCAGCCGCTTGCTGGGATTTCAAGGTCGGCGGCGGCGGAACGATGGCGTTGTGAACCCGGTTTTGGCCTTTCCAGCCGTTCCGGGTCTGAACCACGGCGATAAATACCTTCTGCCCCGGGGCGGGTCGGCCAAACCGGGCGGCGTAGAGGTCCGTGATGTCGCTTTGCCCGTTCTGGCTTGGGCCCAACAGGCCCAGGTAATAGGCACGGCGGGGCTTCATCCGGCCCGCGCTGCACGGTGGCTGCCCAAAGACCATTATGTCTTCGTGGGCGGCCCCGACGTTCAGCCGCAGCCGAACTCCGTCTTCCGCGTCATTAACGATCTCCAGCCCGGTGACGGGATTGGGGCCGAAGACCACCGGGGCGGGCGGTTCCTCCACCGGCGCCAGACCCAGCCCCCGCAGGGTGCTGTTGATCTGGACGCAAAACTGTTGCCCACTTAAGTGCGAATACTGCCCCATCCAGGGCCGGCTGGGGACGTGCAATGCTGCGGCGTTCCAGCGCTCGCGCTGCGCTTCGCTGAGCTTGAGACCCCACTCCCGTGAGGAGATCCCGAAATACGACCGTGCCGCCGCCTTGCGCTCCGAGGGTCGGTCCCGGGGAACGGTGCGCCGCCGGGCGCACACGCCGAAGGGGGATTGGTAATAGGTTTCCGCGCCCAGACTGCCCGTGCGCGGAGAGGTGAGCATTTTCATAGTTAATTACCTTTTCGTTATTGCCCCGGAGAGCGACTCGGCTTCCTGCCATTCCTTGGACTGGAAGTCCCAGCCACCACCACCCCGAGGGTTTTGGGGAAGGCTGGCGGGCGGGAGGTCTTCGCGCAAGGGCAATTTTTTGGGGTTGGCGATGGCGGGCAGAATCCTTTGTTATCGGCGCCTGAGTTTCTGCAAAATAGGGAGAAAAGGTTTTCCTAAACCCAACGCCGCTTTTCGGGTTGAGGGGACTGGTATGACAGAGTCTGCCAATTCAAAGCGGCTGGGCGACCTTGGGAGCAACGCTGCCCGCGGATGCGAAAGACACGGTGTGATGCGAACCAACGGCCACCGCCCCGCGGGAAAGCTTGCCGGCCTTGAAAGGCAAGCCTATCACCACCAACCCTTTGCACGACCAACGCAAACTGGCCCGGAGGATCAGGCAAAAGGGCGGCGACGATCTCCTTCCGAGCGAAGTTAACCAGCCCCTCTGTTTCCAACCGCCCTGATCTTGGGCGCACGGCCAGACAGCTCTTCCGAAGCGCTTAACTCCGCCCCATCCGCGGTCTCAATCTTCCCAGCTCAATATCAACAAGGCCAAAGGCCCTGTTGACCCTGGGAACGGGCTCCTATAGTCTTTCCACGATGAGGCCTCAATGAGTGACCGAATCCAGTGGTTGTGGCGGGAGTCGAAGCGTTGGGTGGCCCGGGGCTTGATTTCAGAGGATCAGGCAGGGCAAATCCGCGGGCTTTACCCGGCTCCCAAAGCCGCGTTGCCGTGGGGTACGATTATCTTCGCCGGCTTCGGCGCGGTTACCGCTGGCCTGGGGATTATTTTACTGTTAGCCTATAACTGGCAGGCCATTCCACGAGGCGGCAAACTGGCGATTGTATTTGCCGGGCTGATGATGCTGCACGGGGTGGGCATCTGGCTGTTCCAACGGGGAGAACGGTGGCGGCAGGCAGGCGAAGCGGTGTGTTTGCTGGGCAGCATGCTTTTCGGTTCCGGTATCTGGCTTATCGCCCAGATTTATAATATCCAGGAGCACTATCCGAATGGCTTCCTGATCTGGGGGTTGGGGGCGCTGCTGCTGGCCTGGGCCATGCCTTCGCTGGTCCAGGGACTTCTGGCTGTCACGGTTCTCGGTATCTGGGGCTGCTCCGAAAGCTGGGCATTTGAAGCCCCGGTGGATGGAGGGCTCCTGCTGATCCTGGCGGGGGTGGGGTTGCTGGCGTGGCGATTACGCTCACCGTTCCTGTTCTTTTTTGTTCTGGCGGCCTTCGTCATTACCTTGTGTGCTAATGTGAGCGTGTTGCACGGGTTTCTGCTGCTGCGCGTGCTCTTGCAGTTCGGCACGGTATTTCTGGCGGTGGCGCTGCTGTCGGAGCGCCATGGCTGGTTTGCGGAGGCGGCAGGCATTTGGAAGTTTTACGGCTGGTGGTGTTTTCTGTTGCCGGTTTATCTGCTGTCATTTCCCTTTTTTGCGGAGCGCGATATCGCCGGGGATTTGTCTGACGAGGCGGGCTTAAGGTTAAGGCAGTTAGTTTATGGTTGGGGGGCCTTTATTTTAAGCATGTTGGCTTGGGGATGGGTGGAGTGGTCGCTGCGAACCGGGTCAGCCCGGCGGGGGGATGACACCTCGGACCTTTCCGGAGCGGGAGGCGCCCGCGTCCGCCAGGCGGTCTTCCCCTTTGAAAACTGGCTTTTGCCGTTGACCGCGCTCTTGAGCCAAGTATTGAGCCTGGCGCGATTATCCAATTACCGGTGGGAAGTCGCGGCGGTGTATAACCTGATATTTCTCGCTCTGGCGGCGGCCTGGATAGGGCGTGGCTGCCGCGAGGGACTGCTGCGCCCGACCTTGTTGGGTTCCCTTTTGTTGGTGGCATTGGTTGCGGCCCGCTACTTCGACCTGTTTGAGAATTTGGCGGTGCGAGGGGTCGTTTTTCTGGTGGTGGGAGGTTTGCTGATTGGGGAAGGAATCGCGTTTCGCCGCGCGCGGCAACGGCTGCAACCAGCAAAAGCAACGCCATGAAAACGAAATGGATCATCGGCGCGGTGGCCTTGCAGGTTCTGGCGCTTGCGTACCTGGGCGGTGAGCGCGAATGGGTATTGCGCACCGGGCGCACGATCTACCTGCGAACGATTCCCGTGGATCCGCGTGATGTTATGCGGGGCGACTACGTCCGGGTGGCGTACGAGATGTCGAGCGTGTCGCGCGCGCAGTGCCGCGGCCGCCTGGCTGACCGCAACCAGGCGTTTTGGGCGCTGCCGCCGGACACGCGGGTCTATGCGCGCCTGCGCGTCGGGGAGGACGAAGTGGCGGAGTTTGAGAGTCTTTCCGCGGAGCGGCCAGCCGAAGGGGTGTTTTTGCGAGGGCGAACCGAGCGATCCTGGAGCCAGCAACTGGATGTGCGCTATGGCTTGGAAGCGCTATTTGTTCAACAAGGGCAAGGCCGGCCATTGGAACCGTCCTGGGAGCCCGAGGCCGTCCAGGTACCATTGGAAATGAAGGTGGCGCTTAGTCCGGACGGAATAGGGGTGCTCAATGGCTACCGGCGGAGCGCATTGGGCATTGGCCTTCGCCTGGAGAAGGAGGCGGATACCGGGAGCAGTGCGGAGCGGCAGTTGCGGACGATTGGGGCTACGGTGGAGTTGAAGAATGTCAGTTCGAATGCGGTGGCGATAGTGGATTTGCCGGGCGGGCGTTCTTTGGATCTGATGGTGGATCCTTGGCGGAGTGCGGAGAACTGGCGCTGGGTGCATGAGGCCGAAACGCCGATGACACCGGCCCCGGATCATGTAGTGGTTTTAAAGCCCGGAGACAGCCATTTGATTAAGGTGGATTTTCAGGACGCCTGGTGGTCGGTGGTCAAAAAGGAGCAAGGGACGGCGAGCCAGGCTCGCCCCATGAAGCTGACTGAATTGACACGGGAGGGGTTGGAGTTTTGCCTGGAGTATCGGTCTCCGGAACGCGCGGCCTGCGCGCGGCTGCCCAGGTCCGAATTGATCTGGCATGGGCGGTTGCGCACGCGCACGGTACGCCTCTGGAGTATTAATGATTGACCGGATTGGAGCTGCCCCCGCTTGTGCCGTGGTTGAGATCTAAAAGGCTGGTTGAAGGGGCGCATGCGTACTTCCTGCGACATTGGCAGCGCTGGCTGCGGGTTCGCTGGCGGGTGCGCTTCAGCGAGGATGCGTTCAATCTGTTGATGGCCGCCGGGGTGGGAGTGATCGGCGGGCTGGTCAATATCTTTTTTTATTACGCGACCGAGTTGGTGCGGGTGTTGTTTTTGCGGCAGCCGGGCGAATTGGTCGAGGTGGCGGAACGCATGGCGCCCTGGCAGCGGGTGGTCACGCCGACCCTGGGCGGATTGTGCGCGGGGCTGGTGCTTTACTGGGGTTTGCGCATGGTGGGGCCGCAACGTTCCAGCAATCTGCTGGAGGTTATCGTGGCCGGGGATGGGCGGCTGCCGCTGCGCACCGGCCTGGTCAAGTTCCTTTCTTCCCTGGTGACCATTGGTTCCGGCGGGTCGATTGGCCGGGAGGGGGGGATTACGCAACTGTCGGCGACGTTTGCCTCCAAATGGGGGCAATTGATGAAGTGGCATCCGTATCGGCTGCGGCTGCTGGTGGGCTGTGGAGCCGCCTCGGGGATTGCGGCGGCTTACAACGCCCCGATCTCCGGGGCGGTGTTTGCGGCGCTGATTGTGATGGGGAACTTCTCGATGAGCCTGTTTGCGCCGCTGGTCTGCGCGTCGGTGGTGGCAACTATGGAGTCGCGCAGCTTCTTCGGCATCGAGCCTTGGTACAGTGTGCCGCCCTACGTATTGACGAGCGTGACGCAGTTGCCCTGGTTTGTGTGCCTGGGGCTTGTGGTGGGCGTTTTGGGGGCGGTGTTTATGAAGCTGCTGAACGCGGCCAGTGCCGGTTTCCGGAGGCTGCCGGTGCCGATTTTCCTGCGCTTGGCGCTGGGCGGGTTGCTGGTGGGGCTGATCGCCGTGCGTTTTCCGGAAGTGTGGGGTAATGGGTATGTGGCGGCCAACCGGATTTTGCATGGCGAGTATGGCGCGCCGACGTTCACGGCCAGAGATATTGCGGACTTGGAATCGCTGGCGGGCAGATTGAAGCAGCCGGCTCGCGAGGATGGCGTTTCCACCTACCTGGGAGCGCTGCTCGCCCCGGAGACGGTGGTGCTGCTGGGCGATTACCAGGGCGGTGAAAACCGGCGGCTGGCCAGGGCGTTGACGGCTGATTTAAATCGCATCGTTCGGAGCGGGGCGCTCTACGAGACGCAGCGATTTGCCGGCGTGAGATTATCGGAGGAAACCCGGCGCATGCTCGAACGCGATGCCCACGGGGTGGACTTGGCGCGGCTCAACTGCCGGTTGCTGCTGGAGGCATATCCGCATGAGATGGCATCCGCGCATTGGCGGGAGGCGGCGGCCACCGGGCTGCTGGTATTGGCGGCGCTCGTGCTGGCCAAACTGGTGGCGACCCTGGCGACGGTGGGCTCGGGCGCCGTGGGGGGGGTATTCACGCCCACCCTGTTTCTCGGGGCGGGGGCGGGGGCGACATTTGCGCTGGCGCTGCAGCAATTAGGGGCGGGGGAGGACTTCCCGGTGGCGGCCTTTGCCGTGGTGGGGATGGGGAGCATGTTGTCGGCCACCACGCGCTCGCCGTTATTGGCGATGATCATGGTGTTTGAGATTTCACTGGATTACTCGCTCATGCCGGCCTTGATGCTGGCCTGCGTCCTGTCCATGCTCGTGGCCCGCCGGCTCCATCCGGAAACCATTTACACCGAGCCGCTGCGCCACAAGGGTTTGCGCGTGCCGCAGGAACCCAGCGCCTCGGAAGCCGTCGCGGAACGCAGCGTCGGGGATTTGATGCGGGCGCCGGTGCCGCCGGTGCGGGAAACGACGACGCTGCAGGAAATCGCCGCGCGGTTTTTGACCAGCGCCAACAATTTTCTGCCGGTCGTGGACGCCAAGGGGCAATTGGTCGGCCTGGTGGCGCTGCAGGATTTAAAGGAATACCTGGGGTCACAGGAAGAATTGCGCGGGATTATTGCTTACGATTTTATGCGGCCGCCGCCGGCTTGCGTGACGCCCAATCAGCGCCTGGCGGATGTTTTGTCCGTGGTGCTGGCGAGCGAACAGCGCAACATCCCGGTGGTGAACACGCTGAAGGAGAATCGTTTAGTCGGGGCTTTGCCGCGGGCCCAGGTATTGCGCTTGTTTTCGGAGGCCATCGCCGCAAGCAGCAAGGCCGAAGCCTGACGCGCAGAAAGGGCGTGTGGGCGCGCAACGGGCGAAGCTGCGCTTTGCGGTCATCCCCCCTACCAGAGGCAAAGGTAACTCAAAAGGGGCAACGCTGCCGCCGCGGCCCAGATGCCGATTACCGCTAAGGATGGGGACAGCCCCCGGCGAACCAGGCGGTGGGACAGATGGTTGGTATCGCCCTGGTAGAACGGCAGGCCGCTGCGCCAGCGCAGCAGCACCACCCAGACCAGGTCAGCCAGTGGAATGGCGAGGACCAGCAAGGGGGTCAGAACCGCCCACCGCCGCGGCTGCTGCTCCGTGTAAAAGTGCGGCAGAATGGCCAGCACCGCCAGCAAGAACCCGACGAGATGGCTGCCGGCGTCACCGAGAAAGGCCCGGGCCCGGGGAAAGTTGTAGGGCAAAAAGCCGAGCAGGGCGCCGAAGGTCAGAAAGGCAATCAGGCCCACCAGATACTGGTTGTCCGCGGCGGCAATTATTGCGAGGTGCCAGGCGCCGATGGCGCCGATTCCCGCGCACAGGCCGTTCATGTTATCCATGAAGTTGAAGGCATTGACCACCGTGAGAATCCACAGGATGGTGATGCCATAGCTGAAGAGGACGTTGGGGACGAACAGGGTGATGCGCGTGCCGCTGGCCGCGACTAGCGCTGCCACGAGCAATTGCCCGGCAAACTTGGCCCGCGGGCGCAACTCATGCCGGTCGTCCAGCCATCCCACTAGCAGCATGCCCAGGGCCCCGCAGACGATGCCGGCTAACTCCGCAACCCGGCGGCCCAGGCCATACCGCAGTAAAAAGGCCGCGTCCGGGTCCAGCAGAGCCAGGCTGCCTGCGTTGGCCGAGCCGGAACCGGCAGCCGGGGGGAGGGTGTTCGCCGCACCGCCAGCCTTGTGGCACCAAAGCACCCCGCATGCCAGCAGCAAAGGGACGAGCAGCCCGGTCATAATGGCCAACCCGCCGGCGAGCGGGATTGGTTGGTCATGAATCTTGCGATGGCCGGGTTCATCCACCAGCCCGATACGCAGACACCAGCGTCGCCAAAGCGGCAATCCAACCGCTACGGTGACACCGGCACTTACGCCAGCCCAAAGGTAAACATTAAAGGGAAATATCATGCCGGTTGGCCGCTCAGCCGCCGGTAAAGTTGATACAGGCGGTCCACCATGCGCTCTACACCAAAGCGCTCGCGCACAAACTGCTGGCCATGCCGGCCCAGGCGCTCGCGCAGCGCGCGGTCTTGCGCTAATTGAAGCAGGCGTTTGCGCAAGCCGGCCAGGTCTCCGGGCTGCAACAAGAATCCGGTTTCATTCTCCATGCAAACCTCCCGGGCCCCGTCGGAATCGTAAGCGACGACGGGGCGGGCTCCGGCCAGGGCCTGCGCCAGGGCGCGAGGCAGTCCCTCCCGCAAAGACAGATGCGCAACCAAATCCATGATCCCCACCAGGGCGGGAACAGCATCCGGCGGAACAAGCCCTCGAAACACCACATGTTTCTCCAGCCCGAGCGCGCGCACTCGTTTCTCAAAGCGCCCGCGCCAGGGGCCATCGCCCACGAACAGGAACCGGATTTGCGGGCAATGGCGCACCAGTTCGGGGGCCACGGTCAGCAAATCATCGTGGCCTTTGAGCTTAAAGAGCCGCGCTATCTTGCCAATGACGATATCATCCGGAGCCAGGCCGAGGCGGGCGCGAAGTTGAAGGTCGTTGGCGGCCGCCAGGAATGGAGCGAGCGCAAAGCCGCTAAGGATGGTTGTGTACTGATCCGGATGCCCAATGCCCGCCGCCAGATATTGCTGCTTCATGGCCTCGGCCACGACGACAAAATGAGTGGTGACGCGGGCGGCATGACGTTCGGCCGCCTTGAAGATCGAATTGGCCAGCCACCCTTGAAAGGAACCAAAGGATGGGCCGTGAATGGTGTGAACCACAATTGGGACACCAGCCCGGGCGGCAGCCAATCGTCCCAATACCCCCGCCTTGCTGCTATGAGTATGCACGATCTGGGGGGCTTGCACTCGAAACAGCCGCACGAGCTCCCGCCAAGCCATCCAGTCTTTCCAGGGGTGGAGGGGCCGAACCAACGGCGGCACAATCGTCAGCGGGAGAGAGTTGTTAGCCAGGACACTGTCCAGCGAACCTTCCGTACCGGTCGTTGGTCCCGTAATCAGTTGGACGTCCATTCCCGGTTTCGCGCGCAGGCCCAGCACCGAGGAAACCGTGTTTTCCTGGGCGCCGCCGATGATTAATCGCGTGATGACGTGTAGAATTCGCATCCGGGGCGGTTAGCGCGCGCCGGGTTTCAGTTCCATCAGGCGAGCGATAACACTTTTGGCTTCCACGGTATTGGTGGGGGCGTTGGCCAGGTAGAGCTCGTAGTTTCTAATCGCAGCGTTGGTATCCCGTTTGCGCCAGGCGATTTCGCCCAGGCCATAGGAAATCTGGGAAGCGGTCGGAAACACTTTCTGCAGGCGTTCGTAATCGTCTTTAGATTCAGCCAGCTTATTGGCGCGCAGGTAGGCAATGGCGCGATTTAACAGCGCCGAATGATTGTTGGTTTCAATGGTCAGCACCTGCGTGAGCGCCGGAATCGCTTTTTCAAAAGCGCCAACCTGAATACAGGCGTAGCCCTGATTGATGAGCGCGGTCACGTTCGTGGGGGCAAGGATTAGCTCCTGCTCGATGATGCTGAGCGCATTAGAGAAACGTCCGTATTTAAGATAAACTTGCGTCGCCGTGGCCAGAAGGTCCATGTCGTTGGGATATTGGCGCAAGGAAGCCTGGACGACCGCATCCGCTCCGGCGGGATCGTCCTTCCCCAGATGCGCGGAGGTTTCGACAAAAAGCAATTCGGTCCGATTGGTGACAGCGGCTGCCGCCAGATCGGGTTGCGCGTGAATCTCATCAATGATCCGGAGCGCCTCCGCCGGCATCAGGCTAACGACATATAACTGCCCCAACCAGATGCGCGCGTCGAGATTGCTGGGGGCCAGCGACTTGACGCGGTCAAATTGCGCGGCTGCCTGACGGTACTGGCTGTTACGCACGAACACCCGGCCCTGCTCGAAGCAGAAATTTGGCTCATCAAACGGGCCATTTTCTCCAATAACCTGATCCCAGTTGCGGTATTTGCCAAATTCATCCTCGATGGACTTGGAAACTTGGACGGAAGCGCTGCGCCCGACTCGCTGGTTCCGATTGCACTCAAGGTTGATCTGCGCCACGATGTTATCCGGATTCAATTCCAGTGCGCGTTCGAAATGCGCGGCGGCATTGGTCAGGCGACCGGTCTTTTGAATTTCTACCCCCCAGTAATTCAGCGCGCGGGAGTAGAACTTCGCCACGGTTGTGGCATCCTGATTGAGTTCCTGAACCAGATGCGCGCGCTTTGCCAATTTCTCCAGCAAGCCAGGTTTGGGAAGGGGGTCGGTTTGCGCCACCGAGGTTAACAGGGGAGGAATCGCTTCCGCGTTTATTTTTGCCCAGAAGGACTCGTTTTCAGCAACCAGCTTTGCGTCAACCGGCGGCGCAAAGAGATAGTTCGTGGAATAAGGCTTAAGCTCGTAAATCAATCCGTGAGGTTCCAGGTGAAAGAACTCAAAGTAATATCCAAAGCTGGGATGCAGATAATAGAGGCTGTTTGTCTGAGCCAAACGGGAAACCAACTGAGCCAGCATTAACGGTTCGGCGAGTTGCGCTACTTCCCGGGGAGGATTGCTTTCCCAGGCTTGCGGATATTTCCGATGCAGAAACCGGTGATACTCCGGCCACTGGAGCGCCGCCGTTTCTAAAAACATATGACGATTACTTTGGCCCTTCCTGGCGGCGTAGGCTTGCAACAGATATGCCCGACGCGGGTCGTCGGTCAGCATGAAAGAGTGTTGGGCGGGGAGCCCTAATGCCAGCGCTTCCGCGTAGCGTTTAAGTGCCGGACCATTCGTTGTGCGTATCTGAGTCCAGTTTCTACAAATCAGGGCCAGCGGCGTCAGCACAAGCAGGAGCCAAATGAAAACGGTGATGGCGTTGTTGAGCAGGCGCAAGTGGGACGACTGTCGGCGGGGACGATCGGCGGAACCACCGAATAAAAGCAGGAAATAGCCACTGCAATAACCGATGCAGAGCGCGCCCAGGTAATAGAAAGTGAGGAAGGGAGCGCCAAAGCCCCGGTTGCGCGGACTAAAGGGCGGGTCGAACGCCACCCAGATGCAGGCCAGGAGAAACAGGCCATGCACCACATGGAACATAAAAGTGGCCAGCCAGACTCCCAACCGGCTGCTGTCGCCAAAATACGACGCCCAGCGAATCGAGATAATAAAAAGGGGCACCAACGAAGTCAGCGCCAGCAAAGCGACCACCTGCCGGCCATACTTGTAATATAGCATCAGGATGCTTCTTTGCGCGCCCAGGTTCGCCTTCAGGGCGGGCCAAAATCCGACCGCGCCGGAATCTCCGACTACTTGCAGAAGGGGCAGCAGCAGATAGAGTAACAAGCCCGCCAGGCCGCACAAAGACATGCGGCCGAGAAAACGCATATTAAAGAAGCCCAGCCCTTTTAACCAGACCAGCGCCATCAAAAAGACCGGGAGAAAGCCGATCATAGCCCAGTTCCCGGTCATCCCCAGTCCGAAAGCGAAAGCGGCGCGCATCAGCCAGGAATCACGGTCATCCAGGCGGAACTCCAACAGGCAACGAATTACGTAGGCAAATACCAGCAAGTCGAGCATCTCGCAGCCAGTGCCCCAAGGCATGGCAGGAGGCAGAGGCTGGGAAGATGCGGTTGTGGCGTGCTCCCAGAAAGTCAGTTGCAGCCCGCAGACCAGCACCGCCAGCACTGGTGGCAGCCAGGCCGCAGGGATGGAAAGGTAAGGAGATTTATCTTTCTGTTTCTGGCGCTGCTCATGGGTGCGGTCATGCGGCAGCAAGACTACCGAGCGGGCCAGCAGGGCAAGCGTTAGGGCCGCGCAAACGGCCGCAAAAAAATTGAGGGCGAGGGGAATGGCGTGCGAGGGCAGCCAGCGAAACGGGTAGGTGACCAGCCAGAAAAGCGGGCCGTGTAGTTCCGGCTGCCACGTCCAGCCGCAAAGCCTGGCCACTTGCGGAAGGCTGCCCAGGGATATCCAATGATTGAGCGTCGCCAGGTAGAGGGCCAAAGCCCCCGCGGCAACCAGCCAGGGCAGAAATGTCCGGATAAAACTCTTCTCCGGATTGACTTCAGGTTCCGATGTCATGCGGCAAGCCAAAGTTGCATCTATGGCCCCCGAGTTGGCAAGCTTAGTTTCATCCTCGTGCTGCGCGGGGACGCTTGATGATATTTATCTTTGAGCCAGGGGGCGGTAGCGCCAGTTTCCTTCCGGCGCGCTTCCCGGCAATCAGGGGCTGCCCGTCGCGGCCTTGCAGCGTAAATCCCCCACACATTCCACATGTTGGGTATGGGGGAACATATCCAACGGGCGCACCTGGGCCAATTCAAAGGCTCCCTGGGCGCACAGAATGTTCAGATCACGAGCCATCGTCGCCGGGTGGCAGGAAATGTAAATGATCTGCGCCGGTTGCACCCGGCGCAGCATTTGCAATGTTTCCGGCTGACAACCCTTGCGCGGCGGGTCAAGCAGCACGGTGGTGGCCGGTGCGGGAAAACGCGATAATATTGCTGGCAACTGTTCTTCAGCAGTTCCCGCGATAAATTCGCCGTTGGTGCGGGCGCGGGCGGCGGCATTTCGGCGCGCCGCCTGAATGGCCATGTGGTCCAACTCCACCCCGACAAACGATTCGGCCAGCGGTGCGAGTTCCACACTGAAGAACCCAACCCCGCAGTAAATATCCAACAGGTGTTTTGTTTGAGCCTGCCGCAGAGCGTCGCGCGCTACTTCGACCAGCTTGGGCAGCAGGAAGGAATTGTTCTGGAAAAAGGAATCGGGAGGCACTTCCCAGCCCGGCGGCGAACTGCGCAAAACAACCTTGAGCCCCCCTTTCGGCGGGGGGTGCGCCCGGACGTACTTGAGCTGCTCGTTAAGGGCTGGCTCTGCCAATCGGCATTCTTCCACGTCCACCACCAGCCGGCTGTCCGCCCGGATAAAGCCGATATTCAGACCTTGCTTGAATTTGTCCCATTGGCTGCGAACCATGATGCGATTCCGATACCCGTAGGGCTGCGGGCAGGGAATAACCGGCGCGACGAGTCTGCGGTCAAAGTGGCCCAGGCGCTCAAACAAATCCCCGATTTGTTTATGCTTAAGCCGAAGCTGGGCGGAGTAAGCCAGGTGCTGATACTGGCAGCCGCCGCACGCGCCGAAGTATCGGCAGCCAGGCTCGACCCGTTCCGGGGAAGGTTCCAGCACCCGCAGCAGCCGGGCCCGGGCATAGCGCTTCTTCAACTCCGTTATTTCCGCTTCCACCAGTTCGCCCACGGCTACGAAGGGGACGAAAACCACGAAATCTTCCCAGCGCGCCACACCTTCGCCCCCGAAGGCCAGATCGCTGATCCGCAAGCTCAGCTTGTTGCCCAGCGCCAAATTCACGCTTCCGAACGGGGCCGGACTACCTTTCGGACTTCAGAATCCGGTAATGGCCATTCTCATTCTGCTCGATCAGGCGCCGGTTAGTCAGGGAAACCAGCGGCGCGTCTGCCCATTGGGGATTCTCCTCAAAAACCGTCCGTTTAAGGGCTTTCCGGGCAATCTCTTTCCGAGCGACAAAGCAGTCCGGAGTGCCGCGCAGAAATTCCATGATGGCTGTTTCTTCGTAGGTCATGCTCCGCTGGAAAGCGCTCCTTCGGGCGCAGCCTTTTGCGAGAAAGCCAGATGGTCATTCTCTGCCGTGACAATGATCGGTTCGCCTTCCTGAAACGCGCCGCGGAGGATTTCCTCGGCCAGCGGGTCTTCGAGGCTGCGCTCGACGGCGCGGCGCATCGGGCGTGCGCCATACAGCGGATCGTAGCCCTTGCTGACAAGGAATTCCCGGGCCTTGTCATCCAGTTGCAGCATAATGTTCTTGGCCTTAAGCCGCTGCATCACCTTCGTGATTTCCAAATCGAGGATTTGCACCAAATCCGGCTTCGTCAGCGCACGGAAGACAATGATGTCATCCAACCGGTTCAGGAATTCGGGGCGGAAGGTTTTCTTAGCCTCATCCAAAATCTTCTCCCGCATCTTTTCATAGCTGCTCTCGTCAGTGATCGGGGAAAAGCCGAGCGTGGACTGCTTGCGAATGGTGTCCGAGCCCACGTTCGAGGTCATCAGGATGATGGTATTGCGGAAATTGACAACGCGCCCGACATTGTCCGTCAACTTGCCTTCTTCCAGGATCTGCAGCAGCATGTTCCACACGTCGGGATGCGCCTTCTCGATCTCATCGAAAAGCACGACCGAGTAAGGTTTGCGGCGCACTTGTTCGGTAAGCTGGCCGCCCTCCTCGTAGCCCACATAGCCCGGGGGCGAACCAATCAATCGGGAGACGTTGAATTTCTCCATGTATTCGCTCATATCGAGCTGAATAAGCGCCTTGGTATCGCCAAACAACTGTTCGGCCAGGGTTTTGGCGAGCAACGTCTTGCCCACGCCAGTCGGCCCCAGCAACGCAAAGGTGCCGATTGGCCGCCGCGGGTCTTTGAGATCCGCGCGGGAGCGCCGCAGCGCCTTGCAAAGGGCCGAAACGGCCTCGCGCTGGCCGATAACGACCTTGTCCATTTCAGCTTCGACCTGGAGCAGGCGCTGCATTTCGCCCTGCTCCATTCGCTGCAGCGGAATGCCGGTCCACTTGGAAACCACCTGCAGGATGTCTTCCTCGTCCACCTTGACGCGCTTTTCTTCCCGCGTGGTGCGCCATTCATTCAACAGCGCTTCCAGCTTTTCTTTCGCCTGCTTTTCTTTGTCGCGCATGGAAGCGGCGCCTTCGAAGTCCTGATCTTTGATCGCCTTTTCCTTCCGGGCCTTGATTTCTTCGATTTCCGCCTCGAGGCTCTTGACTTCCGGCGGCCGGGTCATGGTGCCAATTCGGGCGCAGGCCCCGGCTTCATCCATGACATCAATGGCTTTGTCGGGCAGAAAGCGGTCGGTGATATAGCGATCCGAGAGCTTGACCGAGGCTTCAATCGCCTTGTCCGTGAACTCGGCCTTGTGGTGTTCTTCGTACTTCGGGCGCAAGCCTTTCAGAATCAAAACCGCTTCCGCGACGGACGGCGCTTCCACCTTGACCGCCTGAAAGCGCCGTTCCAACGCCGCATCTTTTTCGATGTATTTGCGATACTCGTTAAGAGTGGTGGCGCCAATGCACTGCAACTCCCCGCGGCTGAGGGCCGGCTTGATGATATTCGAGGCATCCATGGTGCCCTCGGCGGAGCCCGCCCCCACGATGGTATGCAGCTCGTCAATGAAAAGGATGATGTTTCGGGAGCGGCGAATCTCGTCCATCACGGCTTTGATGCGCTCTTCAAATTGCCCGCGGTATTTGGTGCCGGCGACCATCAACGCCAGGTCCAGCGTAATAAGGCGCCGGTCGCGGAGCAGTTCGGGCACGTTGCCCGCCGCAATCTCCTGCGCCAGGCCCTCGACGATGGCGGTCTTGCCAACGCCCGCCTCACCCAGGAGCACCGGGTTATTCTTCGTGCGGCGGCAGAGGATTTGAATCACGCGCTCGATTTCGCTCTTCCGGCCGATGACCGGGTCCATTTCCCCCTTGCGGGCGATCTCCGTCAAATCGCGGCCGAAAGCCTTCAGCGCGGGCGTCTTGACCTCGCCTTTCTTCTCGGCGGCGGCCTTCCCGGGGATCGCTTCGCCCGGGATCGGCTCATCCGCCGCCGCGAAGTTGGGATCCAGCTCCTTCAGGACTTCCTTGCGGGTCAGCTCGATATCCACGTCCAGGTTTTTGAGCACGCGCGCCGCGACCCCATCGCCTTCGCGGAGCAGGCCCAGCAGAATATGCTCGGTGCCCACGTAAGTATGGTTCAGGGCCTTGGCCTCCTTCTGGGCGAGCGCGAGCACCTTCTTCACGCGGGGGGTGTAGGGGATGCTCCCCATCATCTTTTGATCGGGGCCCGTGCCAACCTGCTTTTCCACTTCCAGGCGCACCGTGTCCAGATCGAGCCCCAGTTTCTGCAGCACGTTGACGGCCACCCCCTGGCCCAGCTTGATTAGCCCCAGCAGCAGGTGCTCGGTGCCGATGACATTATGGTTGAAGCGGTCGGCTTCCTTGCGCGCCAGCGCCAGCACTTGCTGGGCGCGCGGCGTAAAATTACTCATGGCTTCCTGTTCGCTCATATATCAAAGTGCCGTTAATCGGCGGGTTTGTCCAATCCGCCTTCCGCCGCCGCGGGCGGCGGGATGACCGGGCGGCTGATCAGCCGCAGGCGCTCCCGCAGCATATCGGCGCGGAGCAGGTCCCGCTCCTCGGTGGAAAGCTTTTCGGAGTGTTGCTTTTGCAAGTGGGCCGGCTGGGTTAAAATAAACAATTCATCCACCAGCGCGCGGTCCAGCTCGGGGAACAACCCCGCGTCGGACCCCAGGCGCATCAGGGACAACAGGTTCATCGTTTCCTTGGAAGAGATGCTGTGGGCATTGGCAAGGATGCCGTAGGCGCGCCCGACATGGTTGTAAACCAGCTTGGGCTTCCGCTCCAGGAGGCTGGCGCGGGCATTTTCCTCGTGCTCGATGAGCTGGTTGAGGACCTTTTCCAGCCGTTGAATGATGGCTGCCTCCGACTCGCCCAGGGTCATCTGGTTGGACACCTGGAAGATATTACCCGACGCTTCGGTGCCCTCGCCATAAAGGCCCCGCACCGTCAGGCCAAGCTTGCTGACGGATTGGATGATGGGATTGATTTGTTCCGCCAGCACCAGCCCCGGCAAGTGCAGCATTGCGCTCACGCGGATGCCCGTGCCCAGGTTCGTCGGGCAGGCGGTCAGGTAGCCCAGTTCCGGGCTGAAAGCGTAATCGAGCTTCTTTTCCAACGCGGAATCGGCCCCGTTAATAATGGCCCAGGCCTGGTGCAACTGGAGCCCGGGACTCAGGGCCTGCATGCGCACGTGGTCTTCCTCGTTGATCATGAAACTCAGCGTTTCCGGGCGGTTCAAGACCAGCCCGCTGCCGGCGTTCCGGGCCGCGTGTTCACGGCTGATGAGGTGGCGCTCCACCAGGATTTGCTTATCCAGGGCGGACAAGCGATCCATGGTCCCGAAGAAGGCATCGGCCATTTCCGGCAGCGCGGCGATCGCGGGCTGAATGAGCTCCAGCACGCGCAGCCGTTCCGCCTTCTTGGCCCAGCCCGGAAAAGCGGCCTTGCGGATATTGCGCGCCAGGCGAACCCGGCTGGACATGACAATCCGGTCGTGCGGGCCGCGGCGCCGCGCGGTTTCCGCCGGGGGAATCAAAAAGGCGTCGAGATTCATACCGGCCGCTCCGCGGCGTGCTGGCTCAACCGGGCCGTGACTTGCTTGATTTCATCCCGCAGGACGGCCGCCTCCTCGAAGTTCTCCAATTCGATGGCCTTGGCCAGCTTTTGCTGGAGTTGTTTAAGTTCCGCCGCCAGGTTGTGCCCCTGGCGCTGCGTTTCCGGGACTTTGCCGACGTGCCGCGTGCCTTTATGCATCGTCTGGAGCACCGCTTTCAACGGTTCCGCAAAAGTCTCATAACATTCCGGGCAGCCCAGGCGGCCGGCCTTCCGGAAATCTGATTGCGTGAAACCGCAGACCGGGCACCGCAGCCCCTTTTCGCCGCCGGCCTGCTCGATTTCCTGCGTCGCCCCCAGCCCCAGCAGTTTATCCGCAAAACTGAACCCCGTGGGGTCGTCCATCCCCTTGGCCTTGGCGCATTCTTCGCACAGATTCACCTTCTGCATCTTGTCCCCGGCGATATTGGTCAGAAAGACGGTCGCTTCCTTTTTCTGGCAAATGCTGCACAACATACACTCTTCAATCGTAAATTGGCTCGCCGGAAACCTTTGTCAAGGCGCGATACTGCGCCATCAGGCCCCGGGTCACCCGTCCCGGCTTGCCGTTGCCAATCACCCGCCCATCTATTTTGACGACGGGCACCAGCTCGGCCGCGGTCCCGGTCAGAAAACATTCGTCGGCATTGAACAAATCATAGCGCGTCAGGTTGGATTCAATCGCCTTCCGCCCCGTTTCCGCGGCCAGTTCCATGACCACCTGGCGCGTGATGCCGTAGAGGGCGCCCGCCGAGAGCGGCGGCGTCAGCAACCGCCCATCCTTGACGATGAACAGGTTGTCCCCGGTGCATTCCGCCACGAACCCCTCGGCGTTCAACATGATCGCCTCCTCGCAGCCGCCGTTGTTCGCCTCGATTTTAGCGAGAACATTGTTGAGATAGTTCAGGGACTTGATGGCCGGGTTCAAGGCGCTGTGCAGATTGCGCGTCGTCGGCACCGTGATGATTTCCATCCCGCGCTCGTAAAACGCCGCCGGGTAGAGGGTGATCTTCCCCGCAATAATGATGACCGAGGGGCGCTTGCACCGGTTGGGGTTAAGCCCCAGCGTGCCAATGCCGCGGGTCACGACCAGGCGGATGTACGCATCGCGCAGCCGGTTCTGTCGGCAAGTGGCAATGATCGCGGCGGTCAGTTCCCGCGACGTCAGCGGAAGCCGAAGCAGGATTGACCGGGCCGAGCAATGCAGCCGGTCAATATGCTCCTTGAGCTTAAAGATTCGGCCTTGGTACGCGCGGATTCCCTCGAACAGTCCGTCCCCGTACAGCAGGCCGTGATCGAACACCGAGATTTTGGCGTCCCGCTCGTTATAAAACTTGCCGTCTATGTAAATCTTCATTTCACAAATTCAAGTTATGCTACGCAATGGCGGCTGCGATAGCAACTCAGGACTCAGGACTCGCCAATGCTTCGGACCTCCGGGCGGGGCCGGTTCCCGGCAATCGCGCCGGCCCGCGTGGCGCCGCTCCACGCCCGGGGCCTGGGCCGGAGGGCAGAGGGGCCTGAATCCCAATTCCATCCGCCCGGGTGGCCGCGGGCGGGGGGCGAATTCACATCGCGTTTCCGCCGGGTTTCGCGTATTGTGCCGGAGATGCGCCTGGGCATATTGACTTTGGCCTCCAACTTGTTTCTCTCGCCGCTGGCGGGCTACACCAACCTGCCGTTCCGGCTCACCGTGCGCGAGTTGGGCGGCCTGGGCCTGGCGACCACCGACCTGGTCAACGCCCGTTCGCTGCTGGAAAAGAGGGCCAAGGCCCTCAAGTTGATTGAGACTTCCCCGGCGGACCGCCCCCTGGCCGTGCAACTGTTTGGCTCCGTCCCGGAGGAAATGCGCGATGCGGCGGCCTGCCTGGAATCGCTCGGCGTGGCCTCCGTGGACGTCAATATGGGCTGCCCGGCGCGCAAGGTCTGCCGGGTTGGCGGAGGCTCGACCATGATGACCGAGCTGGCCCGGACGGCCCGGCTGGTCAAAGGCATGGTGGACGCCGTCAGGATTCCCGTCACCGCCAAGATGCGGCTGGGCTGGGACGAGGAAAACCTTACGGCCCCGGAACTGGCGCGCGCGCTTGAGGAGGCCGGGGTCGCGGGCGTTTTCGTGCATGGCCGCACGCGCGCGCAAGGCTTCCGCGGCCAGGTCAACCTCGCGGGCATTCGCGCCGTGGCGCAGGCGGTGAAAAAGATTCCCGTCATCGGCAATGGCGACGTCACCACCCCGGAAGCCGCCCAAACGATGCTTAACCAAACCGGTTGCGCCGGGGTCGGCATTGGCCGCGGCGCCTTCTACAATCCGTGGATCTTCCAGCATACGCGGCACTATCTGCAGACCGGCCAGCTTCTGCCCGAACCCTCCTTCGAGGAGCGCGTGCGGGTGATGTGCCGGCATCTGGATCGGATGATCGAGGTCTTTGGCGAAGCCCACGGCTGCCGGATGTTCCGCAAAATTGCGCCGTGGCACGCCCGGCGGTTTGGCCCGGCAAAAGAGTTTACCCATCGCGTGGTGCGCGTTTCCAGCCGCGCCGAATTTCTCGAAATCCTCGAACGCTACCGCATCTGGCGCCGGCAGTTCCTCGATTCGGACGGCGAGTTGCTGCCGCGCTTCCGCCCGCCGCCCCTGGTGGCGTCGTTCCTGCGCTCACCCGATCCCGCCCAGGACGGCCAGTTCCCCACGCCCAAAGGGCCGGTCGAAATGTGGTAGCGAGGCAGACCTGGCGGCGGCCCGCGCGACTGGCCGGTCCGCCGGGAGGCCCGTGGCGCGGCAGGCACGCTCCAGTTTAACCGGGGCGATTCAGTGGAAAAGCCAATCCATGCGTCCCCGCGCCACTGGAGTTCGATAGGGACTTGGACGCCCGATCCGCAGCTACAATAAACCCTGTAATTGGCGCATTTAACGGTCAGGTCATTGAGCTCCCAATGCCTTTCCACTGTAAAATCAATGGTTTAGCCATTCAGGAGAGAACAATAGGGAGATAAAGTCTAAATCGCCCCGGTTTAGGCATCCCTTGGACATACCTTGCAAATACGCCGTGTACAAGGGGTGTACAACGGATGCTCACCGGGAGTCCATCAGATTTTAGCTGGTACACCCGATGGTCATCCCTTGTACACCCCTTGTACACGGCCTATTGGCAGGGTAAATCCGGGGGACGTTCATGGTGCGCTGAAGCCGGGATAATTCAGGTTTTGGCCCTATTTTGCCCCTCTTTATGCCTAAATCCTTGATTTTACCGGCGAAAGGCTTCGGATTCGGCAGCTATGCCCTTGAATTCGTTAAACAAGAGGTTCTCCAGAGCTACGGTTTGGATGCTCAGACCAACCCAGGCTTCAATGAAACGAGTAAGGGCGATTGAATCGTCCAATGGAGTCGTTTCGAGTTAGCGTGGCCTTTTCTTGCCTAAAGATGTCGAGGAAACGGCAGGGCTACCATGAGGCGGTTTTGGCCTCACGCCATCCCGGCCATCTCCTTTAGATTTCCTATCTATTCTAATTCTCCGGCGTGCCTAACCTGCTGATTTTACGGGCGAAATAGATTGTTGAGGCGACGATCCCGATTGCCATACCCGCCCAAACCCCGAAAGAAAGCTGTGTGTGGGAATCTGGCGAATGATTTTGCAGGCCGCGGCTCGCGGTATTTTGCCGCCTGGTTGCAGGATACGGAAGCCCTCCAAGGCGGCCTCAGTATCGGCGGTTCCGTCGCGCAGGCGCGGGCGGCGAATTGGCACTTTGCGCCCATGAAAAACAGCGTTGTGGCCGCTTTAGTGGGGCTGCCCAGGGCCGGGATGCTCCTCTCCGACGCGCCGCCGCGCCCAATGCGGGCTTGCCAGGGGTAAAGGTTTCCGGTTAAGTGAGCGTTAATGGCCAAAGTTCTCTTGGTGGATGATGACTTGACCACGCTGCAGGTGGTCAGCGAGTTGCTCCGACAGGAAGGGCACGAGGTATTCCCTTTTTCCAACGGAAACGCCGCCATTGCGGGGCTGACGGCGCATGCGCCGGACCTGGTCATCACCGACCTTTACTTTGACAAAACGCGGGCGCAAGGGCTGGAGGTGGTGGAGAAAGCGCGCGCCTTGTCGCCGCCGGCGGAAGTGATTGTCATTACCGGGTTCGGGACGATCGAGACGGCGCTGCGGGCGACGAAGCTGGGGGCCTACGACTACCTGGAGAAGCCGTTCAAAGTGGAGGAACTCAAGCTGTGCGTGCAGCGCACACTTTCCTACAGCGCCGCCCGAAACGAGACCGTTCACCTCCGGCGGCAGCTCAAGAAGAAATACGGGTTCGATCAAATCGTGGGCAGCGCGCCGAAGATGGTGGAAGTGTTCAAGATGATCGAGCGGGTGGCCAATACCGACAGCACGATTTTGGTGCTGGGGGAGAGCGGCACGGGCAAGGAGCTGGTGGCCCGGGCGCTGCATTACAACAGCCGGCGGCAGTTTGCCCCGTTTGTGCCGGTCAACTGCAGCGCGCTGCCGGAAAACTTGCTCGAATCCGAGCTTTTTGGCCACTGCCGCGGGGCGTTCACCGGGGCGATCGGGGACAAGAAAGGGCTGTTCGAGGAAGCGGACGGAGGCACGATTTTCCTGGATGAAGTGGGTTCCATGTCGGCAATGCTCCAAAGCCGGTTGCTGCGGGTCTTGCAGGAGCGCGAAGTCCGGCGGGTGGGGGAAAACCGGCCGATTTATGTCAATGTCCGCGTGGTGGCCGCCTCCAACGAACCGCTTGAGAAGCGGATCAAGGAAGGCTCCTTCCGCGAAGACCTTTATTATCGGCTCAACGTCATTGCCATCCCGCTGCCCAGCTTGCGCGAGCGGCGCGAGGATATCCCGCTGCTGACGGCGCATTTCCTCAAAGGTAAAATGGCGCCCGCCGCCAGCCAGCCGCTGCGGATAACCCGACAGGCGATGGAGATCCTGCGCCGGTACGACTGGCCGGGAAATGTGCGGGAGCTGGAGAACGCCCTCGAACGGGCCGCGGTGCTGTGCGAGGGAGGCCTTATTCAGGCCGCCGACCTGCCGCCGCACCTGCTGGCCGCCGTCCAGGATGCTGACCTGATGCCCGAGACTCAAACGGCGCCGCCTTTGCCGGCGGTGCCGGATTCAGCGGTGTATCCCCTTCATCCCCCCGGGGCGCCGGAAACGGCGTCAGCCGCCGCCGCTCCCGGGGCGGACGCGCCGATTATCCCGATGAAAGCCTACTTGCAGCAGCAGGAACTGGCCTACCTGAACCGCGCGATCCAGCAATGCGGCGGCAATAAGGAACAGGCGGCCCTCCAGCTTGGGATAAGCGTCGCCACGCTGTATCGGAGGTTGAATGCCGAGGAAAAGGAGCCATAGAGGTGGAAATGGAGCCGCCTTTTTTGCTTTTAATCCCGGGAAAGCCGTCTAGTATTCGAGGCGGTTGCAGTAGCCGCGCCTGGCGGTGGTCAATGCAATTCATGGACGAAGTGACTTATGCCATTAACACATACTAAAGAACTGTTTGCCCGGGCTTTGAAAGGCAAATACGCGCTGGGCGCGTTTAACGTGAATAACATGGAACTGCTCCAGGCGATTGTCGAAGCCTGCGAGGAGGAAAAGGCGCCCGTCATGCTCCAGATTTCCAAGGGCGCGCGCGAATACGCCAACCCCGTCTATCTTAAGAAGCTCATCGAAGCCGCCATCAGCCTGTCCAATATCCCGGTGGCGGTTCACCTTGACCATGGCGACTCCTTTGAATTGTGCAAAGACTGCATAGATGAGGGGTTCACCAGCGTCATGATTGATGCCAGCCACGAGCCGTTCGAGAAGAATGTGGCCATCTGCCGCAAGGTCGTCGAATACGCGCACGCCCATGATGCGGTGGTGGAAGGTGAATTGGGCTGCCTGATCGGGGCGCAATTTGACGACGGCGAAGAGGGCGGCTCGTTCTCGAAGGAGGGGCGCTATACCAATCCCGAGCAGGCGGTCGAGTTCGTGAAGCTGTCCGGGGTGGATTCCCTGGCGGTCGCCATTGGCAACTCCCACGGGGCGTATAAATTCAAGGGCGAACAGCATCTCGACCTGGAGCGGCTCAAAGCCATTAAGCAGGCGTTCCAGGACGCCGGGCTGGGCGATTACCCCCTGGTGCTGCATGGCGCTTCCAGCGTGCCCAAATCCCTGGTTGATGAAATCAATAAATACGGCGGCAAATTGACGGATGCCGCCGGTGTCCCGGAGGGGGATATCGAGGTTGCGCGCCGCCTCGGCTGCGCCAAGGTCAATATAGACACCGACCTCCGCCTGGCGATGACGGCGGCCATCCGCAAGGTTTTCGCCGAGAATCCCCGGGAATTTGACCCCCGTAAATACCTTGGCCCGGCGCGGGCGAAGGTCAAGGAACTGGTGCAGCACAAGGTCCGCAATGTCCTTTGCTGCGCGGGCCATGCCTTTGACTAGTCGTTAGCCCCGGCCGTTTCTCGGCACGTCAAAATGATGAACTACGAAGCATTCTACAAGATCAGCTACGGACTTTACGTGGTCAGCTCGGCCCATGGCGGCCAAAGGAGCGGCTATGTAGGCAACACGGTCTTCCAGGTCACCTCCCAGCCCGCGCGCTTTGCCATCGCTTGCAATAAGGATAATTTTACGTGCGAGCTGATCCGCCAAAGCCAGGGGTTTGCCTTTTCCATCCTGCAGCAGGATACCCGGGCGGAGCTGATCGGGTTGTTTGGCTATAAATCCGGCCGGGCCGTGGATAAATTCGCCTCGGTGCGCCATCGAACAGGCCAGACCGGTGTGCCCATACTGCTGGAGGACGCGCTGGCCTGGTTCGAGTGCAAAGTGGTGCAAACCCTGGATGTGGGCACCCACTTGCTGTTTATAGGCGAGGTGGTGGCGGGCGAACTCATCAGCGACGCGCAACCCCCGCTGACCTACGCCTACTACCGCGAGGTCAAAAAGGGCAAAGCGCCCAAGAATGCCCCTACCTATATCCCGCCGGCCAGCACGGCTGCCGCCCCGCCGGCGGCCGCAGCGCCCGCCGGCAAATACGTTTGCACCGTTTGCCATTTTGTTTATGACCCGGAACAGGGCGACCCGCACGCCGGCATCCCGGCGGGCACCCGCTTCGAGGACCTGCCCGAGGGGTGGGTCTGCCCGGTCTGCGGCGCCCCCAAATCGGACTTTGTCCCCCAAACCTGACTTGACCCTGGAGCCTACTCGATCACTGGTATGAAGACGCCTGAAATTGTGCAGAAATCCCCCGCGGTTCAGAAGGTTGAGCCGGGAACGTACTATTGGTGTGCCTGCGGGAAATCCAAAACGCAGCCTTTCTGCGACGGTTCCCATCGGGGAACGGAGTTCGCTCCCGTGCGGGTGGAGATCAGCGAAGCCAAGACGGTCGCCTGGTGCCTCTGCAAGCACACCAAAACCCCGCCGTTCTGCGACGGAACGCACCAGCAACTCTAGCCCCCGGCAGCCGCTTCCAATCGAGGATCGCGCGTGAAAGCTACGGCTTGAAAACCGGGTAGCTTCCAGTCAGACTCAAGCCGTGATAGACGGACGCAAAACCAGCTTTCCCTTGTCGGCCGCCTCGCCGGGCGCCTGTGGGTGTATGCGGGCGCAAATTATTCCCGCGGGAGGACTGCGTTGCCTCGTCCGCGTGGTGGGAGTCGCTTTCGGGATTGCGGCTGGCGTCTGGCTGGCGGGCGCATCGTGTGGAGCCGCCCCCGCAAAAACCACGGCGAAAGCGGTGCCGGTGCCGCCCACGGCTTCGGTCAATCCGTTCTACCCCGGGAACCGGGAGCCGTTGTTGCCCAGCCCGCTGATCAAGCTGCCGATCGGGAGCATCCAGCCCCGCGGCTGGCTGCGGCATCAGCTCGAATTGGAAGCGCAAGGGATGACGGGCCGGCTGCCGGAGATATCGAAGTGGTGCAAGTTCGAGGGCAATGCGTGGGCCGACCCGCAGGGCCGGGGCCACAGCAGTTGGGAGGAACTGCCGTATTGGCTCAAGGGCTACGGCGACCTGGGCTACGTGCTGGGCGATCCGGTGATTACTCAAAACGCCCGGAAATGGGTTGAGGCGGTGCTGGCCAGTCAGCAGGCGGACGGCTGGTTCGGCCCGATCGCCAACAAGACCGGCCTGAAAGGCAAGCCGGACCTGTGGCCGCACATGGTGATGTGCAACGTATTACAGTCCTTTTACGAGTATAGCGGCGATGCCCGGGTGCTGCCGTTCCTCACGAAATACTTCCGCTGGCTGAACACCCTGCCGGACGAGTGCTTCGGCGCGGGCTATTGGCCCCGCATCCGGTTTGGCGACAATGTTGAAACCTTGCAGTGGCTTTACAACCGCACGGGCGAGCCCTGGCTGCTGGAACTGGCCCGGCGGATTCATGAGAACATGGAGGACTGGACCCGCGGCGTGCATAACTGGCATAACGTGAACCTGGCGCAAGGCTTTCGCGCCCCGGGCGTGTATTATCAGCAGGCCAAAGAACCCAGGTTTCTGGCCGCGGTCGAACGCAATTACCAGACGATCATGGAGCGCTATGGCCAATTCCCGGGCGGCGGCTTTGCCGGGGACGAGAATTGCCGCCCCGGCTACACCGACCCGCGGCAGGGCTTCGAGACCTGCGGCATCGTCGAGTTTATGCACAGCTTCGAGCTGCTGACGAAAATCTCGGGCAACCCGCTGTGGGCCGACCGCTGCGAGGAGATCGCCTTCAACTCCCTGCCGGCGTCGCTGACGCCGGACTGGAAAGGGCTGCACTACCTGACCTGCCCGAACCAAATCCAGCTCGATAAGGAGAACAAGGCGCCCGCCATCCAAAACAAAGGCACCATGTTCTCCTACAGCCCGTTCGAGCGCTACCGGTGCTGCCAGCATAACGTGTCGCACGGCTGGCCCTATTACGCCGAGGAACTCTGGCTGGCAACCGCCGACCGCGGATTATGCGCCTCCCTTTACGCCGCCTGCCAGGTGACCGCGCAGGTGGGCGAGGGAACGCGGGTGACGATTGCGGAAGCGACTGATTATCCTTTTGGCGACACGGTGACGCTGCGCCTTTCCATGCCGCAAGCGGTCAGTTTCCCCCTGTATCTGCGCATCCCCCGGTGGTGCGCGCGAGCGGCGATAAGCGTCAACGGCCGGCCGGTTCGGGTGGCCGCGCCGCCCCTGCACTACGTCGTGCTGGAGCGCGCCTGGCAGGATGGCGATACGGTGAGCCTGCGCTTGCCGATGCAGGTGGCCGTGCGGCGCTGGGAGCAGAACCAGAACGCCGCTTCCGTGGATTACGGCCCGCTGACCTTCTCGCTCAAGATAGGCGAGCGGTGGTCGCGTTGCGGCGGCACGGACGCCTGGCCGGAACTGGAAGTGTTTCCTACCACGCCGTGGAACTACGGTTTGGTGCTTGACCCGAAGTGCCCGGCCCGGTCTTTCAAGGTGGTGCGCGGGCCCCGAAGCGCCGGGCTGGCGGGGCAGCCGTTTGAACCGGCAGCCGCACCCATTGAACTGCGGGTTCAGGCCCGGCGGATCCCTGACTGGAAGCAGGATGCGCTCGGCCTGGTGGGCAAGCTCCCCCTCAGCCCGGTGCGCTCCCGCGAGCCGGTGGAATCCATCACCCTGATCCCCATGGGCGCGGCGCGGTTGCGCATCACGTCCTTCCCGGTCATCGCGTCAGGAAAGATTGCGGAATAGCGAGAGAACGATATGATTAGCCTTACCCTTATGAAACAAACACGCCTGTATCAGCGAAATCCATTGGCCGCCGGGATCTGCCTGGCACTGTTATTCCTGACCCCGGCTCCAGCGCGCGACGCCTGGCAGCCGGCCGCTGGGCCACTCAAGACGCGGTGGGCCAAAGAAGTCTCACCCCACAAGGTTCACCCCGAATATCCGCGGCCGCAAATGGTGCGGAAAGACTGGCTCAACCTCAACGGCCTCTGGGACCTGGCGGTCACCGGCAAGATGGCGGCGCGGGCCAACTTCCAGGAGCGCATCCTGGTGCCGTTCCCGATCGAATCGGCCCTGTCCGGTATCGGCCGCCCGGTCAGTGAAAACGATCGCCTCTGGTATCGGCGCACCTTTACGCTGCCTCCCCAATGGCAGGGGCGGCGCATCCTGCTCCATTTCGGCGCGGTGGATTTCGACACGACTGTGCTGGTCAATGGCCGGAAGGTGGGCCACCACCGCGGCGGCTATGACGCCTTTAGTTTCGATATCACGGATGATGTCCGGCCCCACGGCGAGAATGAGCTGATCGTGTCGGTCTGGGACCCCACCGACGCCGGCACACAACCCATCGGCAAGCAAGTGCGCCAGCCGCGTGGCATCTGGTACACCGCCACCAGCGGCATCTGGCAGACGGTGTGGCTGGAGCCGGTTCATGCCGTCCATATCTCGGGCCTGAAAATCACCCCGGATGTGGACGCCGGGGCGGTCACCGTCGAGGCCATCACGCCGCCGCTGCTCGCCACTTGCACGCTGGAAATGACCATTCGCGACCGGGGCAAGGTGGTGCATGCCGCCAGCCTTTCCGGCGGACGGCAGATCACCATGCCGGTCAAAAACGCCCGCCTTTGGTCGCCGGAAGACCCGCATTTATACAGCCTGGATGTCCGCCTGAAAATCGGCCGCCGCACCCTCGACCGGGTCGAAAGCTACTTTGGCATGCGCAAGATTTCGCTGGGCAAGGACGCCCGGGGCTTCACCCGCCTCCTGCTGAACAACAAGCCCTACTTCCAATTCGGCCTGCTGGACCAGGGATTCTGGCCCGACGGCCTGTACACCGCCCCCACCGATGCGGCGCTGCGCTACGATATCGAGATGACGAAAAAGCTCGGCTTCAACCTGGCCCGCAAGCACGTCAAGATTGAACCCGAACGCTGGTATTACTGGTGCGACAAGCTCGGCCTGCTGGTGTGGCAGGATATGCCCAGCGGCGAAAAACACATCGGGCCGAAAGATCCGGACATCACCCGCAGCCCGGAATCCGCCGCGCAATTCGAGCAGGAACTCACCGCCATGGTTCGCGGACGCTACAACCATCCCTGCATCGTCATGTGGGTGCCCTACAACGAGGGCTGGGGACAATGGGACACCGCCCGCATAGTCGAGTTGGTCCGGAAACTGGATGCCACCCGCCCGGTTAATAACGCCAGCGGCTGGACCGACCGCGGCGTCGGCGACGTCAACGACCTGCATAAATACCCCGGCCCGGGATCGCCCGAGCCGGAGGCCAACCGGGCCGTGGTGCTGGGCGAGTTCGGCGGCCTCGGCCTGCCTATCCGCGGCCACACCTGGCAGAGCGAGAAGAACTGGGGCTACCGCAGCTTCACCGACTCGGAGACGCTGACCGACGCCTACATTGACCTCGTCGAAAAACTCTTCCCGCTCATTGACGAGAAAGGCCTTTCCGCCGCCGTCTATACCCAGACCACCGACGTGGAAATTGAAGTCAACGGCCTGTTGACCTACGACCGCGAGCGGGTGAAAATGGACGCCCGGAAAATCACCGCCGCCAACCGCGGCCAGTTCCTCCCGCGGCCCCGCGTGACGGAGGTGGTGCCGACCGCGCTGACCGAGCGGCCCGCCTGGCGTTTCACACTCGAAAAACCTGCCGCTGACTGGCACCAGCCCGGATTCGACGCCGGCGCATGGAAGGAGGGCCAGGCCGGTTTCGGCACGAAAGGAACCCCCGGCGCGGTCGTGCGCACGGAGTGGAACACCAGTGATATTTGGCTGCGCCGCGCGTTCGATCTCCCGGCGGGCAAATCGGACGACCTGCGCCTGCTCATTCACCACGACGAAGACGCCCAGGTATATTTCAACGGAGTTCTGGCGGCGAGCGTTCCAGGCTACACCTCGGATTACGGGCAAGTCCGCATCAGCCCGGAGGCCCGGGCCGCCCTCAAGCCCACCGGCAATATCATGGCCATCCATTGCCGCCAGACCGGCGGGGGCCAGTACATTGACGCGGGCATCGTGAAGATTGAGCTTCCTAAAAACTGATGCGTCGGCGAGCCCTCCTGCTCCTGCTCTGCGCGGCGAATCTCGCCACCGCCGCAGCCAGGCCGGATCACTGCTCGGTGCGCGATTTCGGGGCCAAAGGCGACGGCCACACTGACGACACGGCGGCGTTTCAGAAGGCGCTCGATAAAATGGGCCGGGCCGGCGGAGGCGTGGTTTATGCCCCGCGCGGCAATTATTTCTTCGCCGGCCACCTCACCGTGCCCGTCGCCGTGACGCTCAAAGGCGTCTGGGAATCCGTCCCCGCCCATGTGGGCCTTCGCAACCCGGGCTGGAACAAGCCCACCGACGATGGCACGACCTTCCTCGTCACGGAGAACCGGGGCCGGGAGGACGGCCCGCCTTTCATCACGCTGAATGCGGACGCCACGCTGAAAGGCGTGGTGATCTATTATCCGGGGCAGAACCCGGAGGTGGAGCCGGAACCCTATCCCTATGCCATCGCGCTGCGCGGGAAAAACCCCGCCGTGCTCGCCGTCGAGCTGCTCAATCCCTACAACGGGATTGACGCCACCCGCAACGAGCGGCACCTCATCCGCGACGTGCACGGCCAGCCGCTGCGGCGCGGCATCCTGGTGGATGACATCTATGACATCGGGCGCATCGAAAACGTGCATTTCAATCCCTGGTGGAGCACCAAACCGCGCCTGCGCCAGTGGCTGCAGCAGCATGGCGAGGCCTTTATCTTCGGCCGCAGCGACTGGCAATACACCCTGAACACCTTCTGCTTCGGCTACCACATCGGCTATAAGTTCATCCGAACCGCCACCGGCCTGTGCAACGGCAACTTCCTCGGCATCGGCGCGGACGATTGCCACACTGCCCTGTTCGTGGAGAACTGCGCGCCCATGGGGCTGTTGATCTCCAACGGCGAGTTTGTTTCCTTCCACGGCCCGGACCCGACGATGGTGCGCGTTGGCACCAACAACGTGGGCAGTGTGCGCTTCGTCAACTGCGCCTTCTGGGGCCCCTGCTGCCAGATCGCCACCGTCGCCGGCAAGGGCACGGTGGGTTTCAGCGATTGCACCTTCGTGCAGTGGGACCGGGAGAACGAGGGGCGGCCCGCGCTGCAAATCATGAGCGGCACCGCGCTCGTCCGGGGATGCGAGTTCCAGGCCGATAAACCGCAGATCGAACTGGGCAAGGAAGTCCGGCGCGCCGTCATCACGGACAACCTCATCACCGGCATGCTCCGCATCACCAACCACAGCCCGGCCACCGTAATCATCCGCCACAACGCCGGCGATTCCCCCGGCCAGCCGCAGGAATGATGACGGCCCGCCGTTTTGCCCTAACCGCGGGGCTGGCCGCCTCGCTGCTGGGTTGCGCCCGGCCCGCGACCAAACCCGCCGCCCCGGCCGGCCTGCCGCCGCCGGCTCCCGGCGTCTTCTTCGTCGCCACCAATGGCCACGACCACTGGTCCGGCCAGCGCCCCCGGCCGAATCGCCAACGGACGGATGGCCCGTTCGCCACGCTGCCCCGCGCCGTGCAGGCGGCCCGCGCCTTTCGCCAGCAAAGCGCCAGCCCCGCCGCGCGGCCGGCAAGCATCTTCGTGGGAGGCGGCACGCATTTCCTGGCGCAACCCCTCGCGTTGACCCCCGCGGACTCCGGCCTGACGCTCGCCGCTTACCCCGACACGCAACCGGTCTTGAGCGGTGGCCGGCCCATTTCCGGCTGGCGCGAAGTCACGATCGCCGGCCGGCGATTGTGGTGCGCCGACCTTCCCGCGGAACTGCGCGGCCAATGGTCGTTCCAGCAGCTTTGGGTCAACGGCCAGCGGGCCACCCGCGCCCGCCATCCCAACCACGGCTACCTCGCCGTCGCCGGGCTCCCCGACAAAACCAAGGATTGGACGCAAGGCCATAGCCGCTTCCGGTTTCACCCCGGCGACTTGCCGGCCGGAGAAACCATCACCCAGGCTGAGGTGGTGGTGATGACGCGCTGGGTCGAGTCGCGCCTGCCGATTGCCGGCGTGGACGAAAAAAGACGCCTGGCCACCTTCGGCAAGCGCTCCGTCTTCGCGCTGGCGTCCGGCGACCTCTACTATGCGGAAGGCGCCTTCGAGTTCCTGGACGACCCCGGCGAATGGCATCTCGATCGGACCCGCGGCCGGCTGTTCTACCTGCCGCGCCCCGGCGAGACGCTGGCTCGAGCCCAGGCAATCGCGCCCATGCTGGCGCAGGTGCTTCGGTTCGAGGGCCGCCCCGAAGCCGGGCAGTTCATCGAGCGCATCTCGCTGCGGGGGCTGACCTTCTCCCACACCGAATGGCATTTCCCCTCCGAATTGCCCTCCGCCGCGGAGCAGCCGAAGGTCTGGCCCCCTCCGGCGACCGAGGTCGGCGGCTTCGCCCAGGCCGCCGTTGGCGTTTCCGGCGCCGTGTATGGGGAGGGGCTTCGCCACTGTCTTTTCGCGGACTGCCGGTTCGCGGCCCTCGGCAACTATGGCCTTGAACTGAGCCGCGGCTGCCAGTCCAACCACATCGCCCGCTGCGAATTCACCGACCTGGGGGCCGGCGGCCTCAAGCTGGGCGAAACCCGCATCCGCGACCAGGCGGCCGAACAGACCCGCGCCAACGAAATCAGCCATTGCCACCTCCACGACGGCGGCAAGCTGTTTGCCAGCGCCGTCGGCATCTGGCTCGGCCAATCCCCCGACAACCGGATTCTCCATAACCACATCCACGACTTTTACTACACCGGCATCTCCATCGGTTGGACCTGGGGCTACGGCCCCGCCCTCGCCGGCAATAACCTCGTTGCGCTCAACCACGTCCACCACCTCGGCCAGCGCTCCAATGGCGACGGCCCCATCCTCAGCGACATGGGCGGCATCTACACCCTGGGCAAACAACCCGGCACCACCATCCGCAGCAACCTCTGGCACGACATCAGCGGCTTCCGCTACGGCGGCTGGGGCATCTACTTCGACGAAGGCAGCAGCGGCATCCTGGCCGAAGACAACCTCGTTTATCGCACCACCCACGGCGGTTTCCATCAGCACTACGGCGAGACCAACCTCGTCCGCAACAACCTCTTCGCCTTCGCCCGCAACCACCAGCTTCAGCGCACCCGCCCGGAGCCGCACCGGAGCTTCTCCTTCGTCACCAATATCGTCTATTTCGACTCCGGCAACCTGCTTGGCGGCGACTGGTCGAACGACCAGTACCTGATGGACGCGAACCTCTACTTTGACGCCCGCCCCGACGCCCAGCCGGATCAGCTCCGCCTGGGCCCCTGCACCTGGCAACAATGGCAGGAACGCGGCCATGACCGCCATTCGCTCGTCGCCAACCCGCTCTGCGTCGCCCCCGACAAGGACGACTTCCGCCTCCAACCCGCCTCCCCGGCCTTCCGCCTCGGTTTCCGCCCCACCGACCTGTCAAACGTCGGCCCTTGACCCGCACCAACTGAGGACGGTTTCGATTCCCGGCGGGGGCCATCCCGCAAGCGCGCATGCGCTTGCAATCGGCATCCCCTCCTGCCAACCCCCTGATTGCAAGCATTGGGCCGCACCCTGGCCCCAGCCGCCAATGCCGCTTGCGCCCGCCGACGCCTGCGGCTGATTCCACCTTCCCCGATTTCTCCCGCCTCCGTAGCCCTCATAGGGCTCCCAATAGGCCGTGTACAAGGGGTGTACAAGGGATGCTCACCGGATGCCCACGCTTTAACCCCATGTTTCTCGGTTGAGCATCCGATGTACACCCCTTGTACACGGCTTGAAATGAGGGAGGTGCGAGCATCCGTGGACCTTGGAATTATCAGGGGGCTTGGTATTATAACTTTCGTTTTTTCAGCTATTTGGAGATTTTGAGACTAAAGTGATAGCGGGATGTTGGCATTAAGAGGCTGATTTTGGCTTTCCAGCCGTTCCCGGCCGGGGTCTTGGCAAGGGGTTATTTTTCGGATTGTCGGCTTGATTTAGCTCTCGTGCGGGGCTAGTCTTGTGGGAGTTCAAAGCCAAATCAAAGACTTCGGCAGGCGCTTTTCGATAGGCGTCATGCTGCTAAACGCATGAAAATGAATTATTTCGGAATCGTCTTCGCGCTGCTGTTGGGCAGTATGGTTTCATCCCCGGCCACCCAGGAAGGGCGGGATTTGCCGGAAACGCCTCATCCCGAACCGGTGCGGGGCCCGGCACCGGATAATATGCCGGTGAAGGGCGCTTTGCCGGGCCAAAGTGGCGTGCCCAAGGCTTTGCTGGGGCCGATTGCGCCGGCCGGGGCGCAGCCCACAGGGGCACTGTCGGGCCGGATTGTGTTTACCAGCGGCGGGCATGGGCTGGCGTGGGATGGGGCGAGTTGGACGACGGGGCGCGGGGTGAACTGGGAGATGGTGGAGGACTACGGGAACGTGGATCAAATGAGCATGTTTGCCTACTACTGCTTCAATGCGGGGGCGACGGTGGTGGCGATGCGCCCGATTGGCAATCAAACCAACGAGGTGGTTTTGGACAATGTTGACCCGGAGGTGACTTTCCAGGGTGCCTGGGCGGACAGCGTCTTTACCAATTATTATGGCAATGCCGGGGACGTGCCGTATCGCTTCACCTCGGTTGCCGCGACGGAAACGGCGACGGCGACGTATGTGCCGAACATCCCGGTTGCCGGGTTTTACCCGGTGTACACCTGGGTCTGGCATTCGACCAATCGCACCAGCCAGCTTTACCGGGTGCGGCATACGGGCGGCGAATCGCAGGTGCGCGTGCCGCATTACCTGGTGGGCGGGGGATGGGTGTACCTGGGCACTTATTATTTCGCGGCGGGCTCCGACGCGGCCCGCGGCGCGGTGGTGATCAGCAACCTGGCGCCGAGTCCAGGCGTCGGGAGCGCGGTGATCGCCGATGCGATTCGCTTCGGCAATGGCATGGGCTCGATCGCCCGCGGGGGCGGCGTCTCGGGCCACCCGCGGGAGCATGAATGCGCCCGTTATTGGATTCAAAGCAGCCTGGGGCGGGGCTCGCCCACCTGGATTTATGACGACCCGTCCTTGATTGATTCCGACGATAACGTGAGCGCGCCGATTCGCATGGCGCGCGAGATGAACGAGGAGGCTGCGGGCAATTTCTATCAGCGGATTTACATCGGGTTTCACTCGAACGCCTCGGGCCTGGGGACCAACAGCAGCGCGCGCGGCGACATCGGGCTCTATAACAACGACAACCTGTTCCCCGGGACAGCGACTTCCAACCAGTTCCGCCTGGCGGAGATCATCGCCACCAACGTGAACAATGCCTTGAAGCGGATCACCGTGCCGCCGTTCGAGGTCCCCTGGCTCAACAACCGTTCGAGCCTGACGTATGCGCGGACTGATTTCGCGTTTGGGGAAATCCGCGGCGACCGCCTTGGCTACGAGATGGACGCGACGATTATCGAGGTGGCCTTTCACGACAACGTCTCCGATGCGCGGCTGATGCGCGATCCCAAGGTTCGCAATTGGATCGCGCGGGCGTCGTACCAGGCGGTGGTCCACTATATGCACCAGTTTGACGCGGTGCCGCTGAATTTTCTGCCGGAACCGCCGCGCCATGTGCGCGCGGTGGCGACGGCCAATGGCATTCAGGTCCGCTGGGATGCTCCGGTGGCGGAGTTCTCGACGGGAACACCGGCCGGGTTTGTGGTGTATCGGTCCACGGATGGCTACGGGTTTGGGGAGCCGGTCGAGGTCGCGGGCGGGGGCGCCTCGATGATTGAGTTCACCAATGTCCTGGCCGACACCGATTACTACTTCCGGGTGGCGGCGGTGAACGCGGGCGGGGAATCCTTCCCCTCGGAGACCGTCGGCTGTCGGCGCGCCTCGAATCCGGCGCATTCGCGCGTGCTGTTTGTGAACGGGTTTGACCGCTTCGACCGCACCACGAATCTGCGGCAGAATCCCACGGGGGCCTATGCGCCTCCGGGCAATTCCGGGGCCATGGAGCGCGTGATCCCGCGGAGCAACAACTCGTTTGACTATGTGGTGCCGCATGGGAAGGCGATTAGCGCGGCCGGGCTGCCGTTTGATTCCTGTTCGCGGCCGTCGGTGACCAACCATCAGGTGGCGCTGACCAATTACGACATCGTGATCTGGGCCTGCGGCCAGAGCCTGACCAACACCTTCCGCGCGCCGGAGCGCAATGTCGTGACGGCCTTCCAGAACGGCGGGGGGCACTTGTTCCTCACCGGGTCGGAAGTGGCGTGGGACCTGGATCGGGCAGCGGGGCCGTCCGCCGCGGATCGGGCGTTCCTCAATAACCAGCTCCATGCCGATTTGGGGCCGGACGCGAACAATAATTCTTCGAACTACACCTTTGCCGCGGTGGCGGGAACGATTTTCGAGGGGAACAGCGGCGGTGCGTTCGACGACGGCAACCAGGGGATTTACTGGGTGAAGACGCCGGATGTGTTGGTGCCCACCGGCAGCGGCGCAACGGCGGCATTGGTCTATGGCGGGGGCGGGGGCAAGGTGGCGGGGATCCAGTATGCCGGCGCTTCGGGCGGGAGGGTGGTTTACTGGGGATTCCCGTTTGAAACCGTGACCGACGAAGCGATTCGCGCCGACTATATGGCGGATGTGCTCCGCTTTTTCGCCCGGCCGCCGCGATTCGAACGGGTCAGTTTCGGCGCGGGGCCATCGGTGCGGCTGTGGTTGAATGGCGACCCGGGTGAATATACCCTCCAAACCAGCCCTGACCTGATTAACTGGGCGTTTTGGACCAATGTGCAGATGGGGCTGCAGCCCATCGAAATCTCTGACGACTCCTTTACCAGCGCGCCGCGCCGTTTCTATCGCGCCCTGCGATAAAACCGGCGGGTTTCAAAGCGCTCGACCCGGGATGGGCGGAAGTTCACGCGCGCCTCGGCCGTTATGCTTTGCTTGCGGGAGTTGGAATGGCGGGAATGTTGGTCTTCGCAAACGGCGGGACTTCGAGATGCCCTGTGAGGTTCAACCGAACCGGGTCGGGAGCGCCGCGCCCGGGGCGCGCTTGCCAGTTGGCCGGCCAATTCGATACTTGCATATACGGGGTTTTAATCTAAAAGGACATGAATGTTAGGTCGTAATTTACCTCCCTGGCGCGGTGGGCTGGCCCTGGCGTTGAGCCTGCTAATGATGATCGCCTCTGGAGACGCCGGCGCCCGGAGCCGCCCGGAGGTTCGGGAATTGAATCCGCAGATCGAGGCGGCCATTGCCAAAGTGAAACCGGCCCTGGTCCGGATTCGCGTCGTGGAGACCGACTACAGCGAGGGGCGGGAGACCAAGTCGCAGGCGGTCGGCAGCGGAGTGATCATTACCCGCGATGGTTACCTGGTGACCAATCATCATGTGGCGGGACATGCGGTGCGCATCTTTTGCACCCTGTGGAATCGCGAAGAAATCGAGGCGGAACTGGTCGGCACCGACGCCCTTACCGACATCGCGGTGCTTCGGCTGACACCAGCGCGCCCGGTCGAGTTCAAAACGGCCAGCTTTGGGGATTCCTCGAAGGTTCAGGCCGGGGACTACGTGCTGGCGATGGGCAGCCCGATGGCTTTGTCGCAATCGGTGACGCTGGGCATTATCAGCAACCCGGAAATGATCATGCCCCGGTCGGGAAGGGGCGAACGGGCTTTCCGGCTGGATGGCGAAGATGTGGGTTCGTTGGTTCGCTGGCTGGGGCATGATGCGGCCATTTACGGCGGCAACTCGGGCGGGCCGCTGGTCAACCTGCGCGGCGAGATCATCGGCATTAATGAGATCAGCTATGGCCTGGGGGGCGCTATTCCCGGCAATCTCGCCCGGAGCGTGGCCGAGCAGATCATGGCCAAAGGCCGGGTTGTGCGGAGCTGGCTGGGGCTGGATGTGCAGCCGCGGTTCAAGCGCTCGACGGAACCGCATGGTGTTTTGATTAGCGGCGTGCAGGCGGGGTCGCCGGCCGACCAGGCGGGATTCAAGCCCGGCGATCTGTTGCTGCGGTTGGGGGGGGAGGCAACGGATGTCCGGTTCGACGAGCAAATGCCGGATTTTATGCTGCTGGCCACCAGCCTGCCCCTCGGGCAGGAAACCCGGGCGGTGGTTAAGCGCAACGGCAAGGAACTCACCCTCCGCCCGGTGCCCATCGAGCGCGGGGAGGTGTATCCCCCGCAGCAGGAACTCAAGGCCTGGGGGTTGACGGTGCGGGACCTTTCGCGCCTGCTGGCCCAGGAGATGAAGCGAGCCGACCCGGTGGGGGCGCTGGTGACTTCCGTGCGCCCGGGCGGGCCCGCCGGCACTGCCAAGCCCGCGCTCCAAGCGAAGGACGTGATCGTGGCGGTGAATGATCAACCGGTGCGAAGCACCCGGGACCTGGTCGCGCTGACCCGCAAGCTGACTGAAGGCCGGACGGAGCCGTTGCCGGTCATGGCAACGTTCGAGCGCCGGGCCGCGCGGCTTTTGGCGATGGTGCGGATTGGGCTCGACGAACTTAAAGACCCGGGCCTGGAAGTCACGAAAGCGTGGCTGCCGGTCGAGACGCAGGTCATTAGCCGCGAGATAGCCCGGCAACTGGGCCAGCCCGCTTTGAAGGGCTTTTATATCACGCGCGTCTATCCCGGCACCACCGCCGAGCAGGCGGGGCTCAAGGCCGGCGACTTCATCACCGCGGTGGACGGCGAGAAGCTGTCGGCCTCCGACTCCGAGCATGAAGACGAGCTGTCCGCGCTGATCCGGCAATACGACGTCGGCCAGACGGTGACGCTCACGATCCGGCGCGGCCAGGCGGAGCACAAACTGCCGGTCTCATTGGCCCGCTCGCCGCGCCTGCAGCGCGAGATGCGGAAATACCGCAACGAGGATTTCGAGTTTACTGCGCGCGACGTGTCGTTTTTCGATGTGGTCGAAGAGCAGTGGAGCCGCGACCAGCTTGGCGTGCTGGTTGAGGAGGTCAAACCCGGCAGTTGGGCCGAGCTCGGTTCGCTGTTTAAGGGCGACTTGATCCTCGAAGTGGCCGGCCAGCCGGTGGACAAGGTGGACGCGCTCCGGCAGGAGCTCGAGCGTGCCGCCGCCCGCCGGGATCAGGTGGTGCGGTTCAAAGTGCTGCGGGGCATTCATACTACCTACCTGGAAATTGAACCAAACTGGAAAAACTAACCTCTAATCCCAAAGCTTATATGCGATATCCCTATTCCATTCTTCGGGCGGCCCTGGCCCTGGCGCTGGCCGGCGCGGCTTGCTCCCTTCGTGCCGATGAACTGGGCGACAAAGGCCGGGACATCTTCCGGAAATACCAGCAGACGGTCGTCACGGTGCAGGTGGTGCAGAAAATTACCTACTCCGGCGCCGCCAAATCGGGGGAAAACCGGCAGGAACTCACCGGCACGGTGGTGGACCCGTCGGGTCTGACCGTGCTGGCGTTGTCGGCGTGCGATCCCAGCGAAATGTACCAGCGCATGCTCGCGCAACAAGGCTCCCAGAACAAGCTGGAGATCGAGGTGGCCGATATGCAGATATTGCTGGCGGATGGCACCGAGTTGGCCGCCGAGATTGTGCTGCGGGACAAGGATCTGGATCTGGCCTTTGTCCGGCCCAAGTCCAAACCCGCCACGCCGATGACCGCGGTGGATTTGGCCCGGTCCTCGACGGTGCAGATTCTTGACCAGGTCATCACCCTTAACCGCCTCAATAGCGCCGCCGGACGCGCCTATGCCGCTTCCGTCGAGCGGATCAACGCCGTTATCCAGAAGCCGCGCACTTTCTACGTGCCCGACAGCACCATGACTTCCACCACCCTGGGGTCGCCGGCGTTTGCCCTCGATGGCAATATCGTTGGGGTGGTGGTGATGCGGGCCGTTGCGTCCGGGGGAGGCGCCAGCCGCAGCGTCCGCGAAAATCTGAGCGCGATTATCCTCCCGGCAGAAGACATCCTGAAAGCTGCCAAGCAGGCCCCGGAAGCCAAAGGTGAGCCGGGGAAGAAAGAAGAAGCAAAAGACGCCCAGCCGGGCAAGTAGCCGGTCGAAGAAAAGGCGGGGCGCCCCCGAAGTACCGGGGATAGAGGGCATTCTTTGGGCCGGCTTGCCGATCCGGGGCGGCGCTGCGGAGCGCGGAGTGGCGGGATGGCGGGGACGGATTTACGCGTGCATAGGCGGGCCTTTTTGCCGTAAGCTCCCGGTGTGGAATCCAGCGTCCCGCAACTGCTGCCGCTGCTGAAGCAATACTTCGGCTTCCGATCCTTCCGCCCGCTCCAGGAGGAGATCATCCGCGATGTGCTGGCGGGCCAAGACGTGTTCGCGCTGCTGCCGACCGGCGGCGGCAAGTCGCTTTGCTTTCAGTTGCCGGCCATGGCGCGGCCCGGGCTGGCGGTGGTGGTATCGCCGCTGATCGCGCTGATGAAGGACCAGGTGGACGCCTTGCAGGCCAGCGGCGTGCCGGCGACCTTCCTGAACTCGTCGCTGGCGGCGGGGGAATCGCGGGCGCGGCTGCGCGGGCTGCATAACGGAGAGTTCCGGCTGCTCTACGTTGCCCCGGAGCGGCTGATGTTGCCGGGATGCCTCGCTGACCTGCAGCGATGGGGGGTGAACCTGCTGGCCATTGACGAGGCGCACTGCATCAGCGAATGGGGGCATGATTTTCGGCCGGAATACCGCCAGCTTGCCGAGCTGCGCCAGCTATTTCCCACCGTGCCGATGATGGCGCTGACGGCGACGGCCACCGCGCGGGTGCGCCATGACATCGTGACGCTGCTCAGGCTGCGCGAACCCCGTTGCTATGTCGCCAGCTTCAACCGCCCGAACCTGACTTACCGGGTGTTCGCCAAGCATAAGCCCTATGATCAGCTTCGGAAGTTCCTGCGCGAGCGCCCCGGCCAGAGCGGCATTGTCTATTGCCAGGCGCGCAAGACGGCCGAGAGCGTCGCGAGCCGCCTCGAAGCGGACGGTTTGAAAGCCAAACCGTACCATGCGGGTCTCACGGCCAAAGAGCGGACGGCGCACCAGGAGCTTTTCCTGCAGGACGAGGTGCGGGTGATTTGCGCGACGATTGCGTTTGGCATGGGCATCAACAAGCCCAATGTGCGTTTCGTGGTGCACTATGATTTGCCGAAGAATATTGAGGGATACTACCAGGAGACCGGCCGCGCCGGGCGGGACGGGCTGCCCAGCGAGTGCGTGCTGCTTTTCAGCGCGGGGGACGTGGCCAAGCTGGTGCGGTTCATTGACGAAAAGTCCGACCCGGGAGAACGGAATATCGCGCACGAGCAACTGCGCCAGATGGTGCATTACGCCGAGTCGTCCGGGTGCCGGCGCAGCGAGTTGCTGGGCTACTTTGGCGAGCCCGCCGCCGAAGCCAACTGCGGCGGGTGCGATAATTGCCTGTCGCCCCGGGCGACCTATGATGGGACGCTGTCGGCGCAGAAGTTTCTTTCGTGCCTTTACCGCATCCGGCAGCGCAGCGGATTTGAGTTTGGCATGAACCAAATCGTTGAGGTGCTGACGGGCGCGGAGACCGAGAGCATCCGCCGGTGGGGCCACGAACAACTCTCGACCTATGGCATCGGACAGGAGCACAGCCGGGCGGAGTGGAAGGCCATTGGGCGCGAGCTGATCCGCCAGGGCCTGGTGCGGCAGGTGTCCCGCGATCACTTCAGCGTGCTGGGGTTGACGGAGGATGGCTTGGCGGTGCTCAAGGAGCGCAAGCCGGTCCGGCTGACCCGCCCGGTCAGCGCGCCCGAGCCCAAAGCCCCGCGGGCAGGGGAGATTGCGTGCGATGAGCTGTTGTTCGAGCGGCTGGTGCGGCTGCGCAAGCAACTGGCAGATGAGCGCGCGCTGCCGCCGCATATCCTTTTCTCGGATGTGACGCTGCGGCAGGTGGCGCGCGACTACCCGGCCAGCGAGCGGGCACTGGCGCGCATCAGTGGCATGAGCGCGCGGAAGCTGCAGGAGTTTGGGCGAGTGCTGCTGGCGGTGGTCGCCGGTCATTTGGAAACGCAACCGCGCCAGATTTTTGCGGAGACCTCCTTTGAAGACGACGTTCCAAGGGAGGCGCGGTCAACGCGCCGGGCGTCCTCCGATGCTGCGCCGTATGACAAGGAACTGTTCGAACGGCTGCGGATGGTGCGCCGGAGAATGGCCGAGCGCCGCGGTTTGCCCGCCTACATGATCCTGCACGACTCGGCCCTGCGCGAAATGGCGCGGCGGTATCCGCGGAGCATTGAAGAATTGACTGAGATTGCTCGTGTAGGGTCCCGGCGGGCGAGCCAGTTCGGCGAGGAATTCCTGAAAGTAATCGCCGAACATGAGTGCGCCAGCCCACAAGCCTCGGATTAACCGATTGGCGCCGGAAGCCGTCGCCGTTCCGGCACTGGCCCGGTCTGGAATTGCCCGGGGATGCCCATAAAATAAGCGCCCGCCAGGTGATTTCCGCGGCGGGCGCGCAAGCCGGAATCTATGCCGGCTGATTACTTTCTGCCGCCGGCAACTTCCTCGCGATGCACTTTATGCGGCAGGACGAGGTTGCCATTGGTGCCGGCCCGGTCTTCCTCCGGAATCCGCATGAGGTAGAACGAGCGATAGACGAAGATGAGCGCCACCAGGAAGAAGAACGCGCCAATACCGGTCTTGAGGTTTTGGTTGGGCATGGTGACCGCGATTTCCACCGCCAACAGGCCGAAGAGGGTGGTGAACTTGATGACCGGGTTCATCGCCACGGAGGAGGTGTCCTTGAAGGGATCGCCCACGGTGTCGCCCACAACGGTGGCGGCATGCAGATCGGTGCCCTTCTGGCGGAGGTCCACCTCGACAATCTTCTTGGCGTTATCCCAGGCGCCGCCGGCGTTGGCCATGAAGATGGCCTGGAACAGCCCGAAGAACGCGATGGCGACCAGGTAGCCGATGAAGAAGTAGGGGTTGAAGAACGGCAGGGCCAGCGCCAGGCAGAAGATCACAATGAAAATGTTCCACATGCCCTTCTGCGCATAGACGGTGCAGATGCGAACGACTTCCTTGCTATCTTTCTCGGAGGCGGTGGTGGCGTCGAGCTTCATATTCTCCTTGATGTAAACCACCGCGCGGTAGGCGCCGGTGACGACGGCCTGGCAGGAGGCGCCGGTGAACCAGTAGATCACCGCGCCGCCCATGATGAGGCCGAGAATAATCTCGGGCTGCACGATGCTCAGCGCTTCCACCACGGGCTTGAAGAGGCCCGAATCGGGGTTGGCTTCAAACATGTGCTGCAGGAGAATGATGATGCCGAATACCATGGTGGTGGCGCCAACGACCGCCGTGCCAATGAGCACGGGCTTGGCGGTGGCCTTGAAGGTGTTGCCGGCGCCGTCGCCCTTTTCGAGCTGATACTTGGCGTTCTCGAAGTCCGGCTCAAAACCGAAGCCCTTCTTGATCTCCTCCTTGATGCCTTTGCGGCTTTCAATCTGGCTCAACTCATACACGGATTGGGCGTTGTCGGTCACCGGCCCGTAGCTGTCCACCGCGATGGTCACCGGGCCCATGCCCAGAAAGCCGAAGGCCACCAGGCCGAACGCAAAAATAGGCGCGGCGAAGGCGAATTGCTTGGGCATGATGGCAAGCAGCGCTTCATTCTGGGAGAAATAATAAGAAACGAACATCAGCAGCAGGATGCACAACCCCATCCAGAAGGCGGAGAAATTGCCCGCCACGAAGCCCGAGAGAATATTGAGCGACGCGCCGCCGTGCTTCGAGCAGTTCGTCACCTCCCGCACGTGCCGGGAGCCGGTGCTGACAAAGATTTTGGTAAACTCAGGAATCAGCGCGCCCGCGACCGTGCCGCAACTGATGATGATCGAAAGCACCCACCAGAGATCGGGCAGAGCCCGGCCCGCGGCGTCCGTGAAGTCGCCCAGGAGCAGTTTGCTGGCGATGAAGGTAATGGCAATCGAGACCGCCGAGGTGATCCAGACCAGGTGCGTGAGCGGCGCCTCGAAGTCAAAGTCTTTCTGGTGGCCGTATTTGGCCTTGCTGAAGGCCTGGTTCCCCAGGTACGACGCCAGGGAGGTTACGATCATGAGCGCGCGCATAGCGAAGATCCAAATGATGAGAGTGGCTACAATCCCGGGAGTTTCCGCCAGCGCCAGCGCCAGGAAGGCGATCAGCGCCACGCCCGTCACGCCATAGGTCTCGAAACCATCCGCCGTCGGCCCGACCGAGTCGCCGGCGTTGTCGCCGGTGCAGTCGGCAATCACCCCGGGGTTTTTGGGATCGTCCTCGGGTAGCTTGAAGACGATCTTCATGAGGTCGGAGCCGATGTCGGCGATCTTGGTGAAGATACCCCCGCAGATGCGCAGCACCGAGGCCCCGAGCGATTCGCCGATGGCAAAGCCGATGAAACACGGGCCAACGAGATCGCGGGGCAGGAAGACCAGGATGCAAATCATGAAGAACAACTCGACCGCCACCAGCAGCAGGCCGACGCTCATGCCGGAGCGCAGCGGGATGCTCAGGGTGGCAAAGGCGTTGCCCCGGAGGGCGGAAAAGGCGGCGCGGGAATTGGCCACGGTATTGATGCGAATGCCGAACCAGGCGACGCCGTAGGACCCCAGAATACCCAGGATCGAGGCCAACAGAATGACGATGACATTGACGAGGTTCATCTTGGAGAGCACGCCAAAGTAGTAGATCATGCAGGCGGCGATCAGCGCCCAGAGGATGGCCAGGAACTTGCCTTGGGTGAACAGGTAGGTCTTGCAGGTCTCCCAAATCATGTGGGATACGTCGCGCATGGAATCATGCACCGGGAGGGCTTTGGTCTGGCTGTATTGCACCAGGCCGAACACGGCCCCAATAACGCAGATCACCAAGCCCACATACATCAAGGCCGTGCCGCTCAAGCCCTGCAACCCCGCAAATTTCACCGTATCCAGCGGTGGGATTTGGATGTCGGCCTCGCTGGCATAAACCCCGGTTGACGCCAGCAGCGCCATGAATAAAAGAACGATCGCCAAACAATAATAATTACGTTTCATAGATTTAAGCCCGTGACTATGGCAGAAAGCCACCGGGCAAGCCACTCTTTTCTTTGAGCGATAGGAAGCGCATTGGGGCACTACCCTCAAAAATCGAGATTGCAAGGAAACGAATGAGATTGAACCCGGAAACGGGTTGCGACTCGTCGGAGGAGTGGGGGGACGGGCTCGGCAGATGCTTCGGAACGCCCCTGGCTGGGCCGTGCCGCGAACGGTTGTGCAGTGCCGCCCGAGAAGACTGATAAAGGCCGTTTTCCCACAAGTGCCGCGCGGACAGTGGGTTATCGTTGAACTGGAGGGGGAGGGATGGCTGGTTTACGGCAGGGGCGGGTGATTTCGGCTGAAACAGTCACTATTGGCCCGAGAGAGTCCCCCTAACGCGCGTCTTGGCAGCCCTGAGAACCCTATAACCGCATGAGCTGCCAGTTTGGGAATACCGCTAAAGCATGGGATTTGGCCTTCCGCAGAAGAAATATAAATATATTTGAACAAATTGGAGCCGCGTGTTATCTTATCTTCAGGACGACAGAAGATTTCGCTGTTCGTTTAGGGTTAGCATAGAGGTTTTGCTTGTAATGCGGTTCGAACAGCGACCGAATAGTTGGCCGCATTACCCTTCTGAGCGTCTGGGTGAAGGCGTATAAACCTCGTCACCACGAAGAGCCGGATGCAAATCCGGCTCTTTGCTTGTTTGAAATGAGCGTTGCGCGGGCGGAAAAAGGCCACTAACTTGGGCGCGATGAAACACCAACTCGACTTTGAACGGCCGATCGTGGAGTTGCAAAACAAGCTCGACGAGTTGAAAAAACACTCCGCGACTCACCCGATGAACCTCAGCGTCGAGGAGGAAGTCGGGATGATCGAGAAAAAGCTCGAGGAAACCCGCCGCCAGATATTTGCCAATCTGAGCGCCTGGGACCGGGTCAAAATCGCCCGGCACCCGTTGCGGCCCTTTACGCTGGATTACCTCAAGGCGGCCTTTCAGGGGTTCAGCGAACTGCACGGCGACCGCCGGTTTGCGGAAGATCGCGCCATCGTGGGCGGGTTTGCCACCCTGGGCACGCATAAAGTCATGGTGATAGGCACGCAAAAGGGTCGGGACACCAAGGAAAACATCCTCCGCAACTTCGGTTCGGCGCACCCGGAAGGTTATCGCAAGGCGCTCCGATTGATGCAGTTAGCGGATAAGTTCCGACTGCCGATCATCACGTTGATTGATACCGCCGGGGCCTACCCGGGAATAGGCGCCGAGGCGCGCCATATCGCGGAGGCCATCGCGGTGAATCTGCGCGAGATGATGGTTCTGGAAGTGCCGATTATTGCGGCCGTTGTCGGGGAAGGGGGCTCGGGCGGGGCGCTGGGCATTGGGGTGGCGGACCGGGTGATTATCATGGAAAACGCGTATTATTCGGTTATCAGCCCGGAAGGCTGCGCGGCGATCCTTTGGAAAGAACGTGCCGCCGCGGCCAAAGCCGCCGAGGCGCTCAAAATTACGGCCAAACACCTGCTCGAATTGGGGCTGGTGGACGAAGTCATCCCCGAACCGCTGGGCGGTGCCCATGCCGACCCTGCTGCGGCGGCCAAAAACCTGAAGGAATACCTGTTGAAGCATCTGGAACAGCTTAAAGCCTTGTCAGTGGATGACCGGCTCAAGCTGCGCTATGACAAGTTCCGCGCGTTTGGCCATTTCCGCGAGAAACCACCCGCACCCGCCGAGGCCGCAGCTACTTGATGCCCGTGGTCAGCCAGGTTCTCAACCCTTGAAACCAGCATGCTCTACCCGTTAACCTTCCAGCCCATCTTCAAGCAGCTCGTCTGGGGCGGGCGCGAACTGGAACGGCGGTATGGCAAAGTGCTGCCCCCGGAGGTGCCCATCGGCGAGTCGTGGGAAATCAGCGATCGGCCCAACGATGTCAGCGTCATCGCCAACGGGCCGCTGGCCGGCAAAGACCTCCGCTGGCTGATGGAGAATTGCCGAACGGAACTGCTGGGAAACGCGCCGTCTCCGGGCGGACGATTCCCGCTGCTGCTCAAGATCCTGGACGCGCAAACGAAACTTTCCCTGCAAGTGCATCCTCCGGCCGCCCGGGCAGCGGAGCTTGGCGGAGAGCCCAAGACCGAGATGTGGTATATCACGCAGGCCGCCCCGGGCGCGGAGCTGTTCGCCGGTCTGAAACGCGGAGTCACCCGCGCGGAGTTTGAACGCAAAATCCAGGATGGCACGGTGGCCGACTGCTTTCACCGGATCAGCGCGCGGGCGGGAGACGCCCTGTTCCTGCCCAGCGGGCGCGTGCATGGGCTTGGTGCTGGCCTGGTCCTCTTTGAGATTCAGCAAAACTCGGACACCACCTACCGGGTCTTTGATTGGAACCGGGTGGGCCTGGACGGCAAGCCTCGCCCGCTGCATATCCCGCAAGCCCTGGCCAGCATTGACTTTAACGATTTCGAGCCGGAATTGCTCCCGGCGGCATGGAGCCCGGGCGAAACGTGCCAGGTGCGGCCGCTGGTGCGCGAATCCGTTTTCGCCGTCGAAGCCTGCGCTGCCGCCGCCGGTGCGCGCGTGCCGCTCCCGCCGCGGAAAATGCAGATTGTGGCGATGCTGGCCGGGCGGGCCAGGATCGGCGACGGCTCCGAGGCGCTTGCCCTCGCGGCGGGGCAATTCGGCCTCGTGCCGGCGAGCCTGCCGCCGATGAGCGTGCGCGCCGCCGAGCCGGTCACCTTCCTGCGCATCGAGCTATGAAGAAGTTTCTCAAAGGCTGGGCGATCAACACGCTCGCGGTCCTGGTGGCGGTTTATATCGTCCCGGGCCTGCGCTTCACCGACAACAGCTTGTTGACCCCGCTGGTCACTTCGCTTGTTCTGGGCATTCTGAACGCCTTCATCCGGCCCGTGCTCCTGTTGCTGGCTCTGCCGCTGCTGATCTATACGCTGGGCCTCTTCACGCTCGTAATCAACGCGCTGCTGCTCTATTTGGTGAGCTATCTGCTGGCGCAGCACTTCGCGGTGGACAGCTTCGGAGCGGCCCTCGCGGGCGCGTTGATTATCAGCATCGTTTCCCTGGTGCTGAACCTCCTGACCGGCACCAGCCGGGCCCGGGTCCGCTATCAGCGCGGGCGCCAGCCACCCGACGCAAATAACCGCGGCCAGGGGCCCGTCATTGACGTCTGAATCCCGTCCGCACTCCGCCTTGGCCGTCAAGACCCAGCCTGGTAAGCCGCGTGCCGGGTTTTAATTCCGCGCGCCAGAAACTCCCGCTCAAAATCCGTTAGCTGGGCAGCCAATTCAGCGGGAGTGTCCACGGAGTGGAAAGCCGGCTCCGCGCCAAACACGCGCACCATTTGCTCGAAGTAATCCGGGTCATCGGTTCGCAAATACACCCGGCCTCCGGGCTGGAGCGCCTGCCGGGCCAGGGCGGGAAAGCGCTCGTTGACGAGCCGGCGGCGGCGGTGCTTCCGTTTGGGCCACGGATCGGGAAAATAGATGTGCAGCGCCCGCACGGAACCGGGCGGCAACAGGTATTGGACAAAATAAGCGCATTCCAGGCGCACCCCGCGCAGGTTCGTCAGTCCGGCGCGCTGGCCTTTGCGGTCGAGTTTTCGCAGGCGCCCGAGCAACCGCTCCACCCCGATGAAGTTGTGCTCCGGGTTTTGGCGGGCATACTCGGCCAGGAACGACCCGTCGCCGCTGCCCAGTTCCACCTCCAACGGCTGCGCCCGCTCGAACAGCTTAGCCAGGTCAAGCCGCTCGACAATGGACGGCAGCGCGTAGATCAGGCTCATTCCCGCACCCGGCCGGTGCGCCCCAACGCTAATAGCGGTAGTGTTCCGGCTTGTAGGGGCCCTCGATGGGGACGCCGATGTAGTCGGCCTGCTGGCGGGTCAGGCGGGTGAGCTTGACGCCAAGCTTGCCCAGGTGCAGGCGGGCGACTTCCTCATCGAGCTTCTTGGAGAGACGATAGACGGCCGGCTTATAGGTGGCGCGATTGTTCCACAGATCGAGCTGGGCCAGCACCTGGTTGGTAAACGAGTTGGACATTACGAAGCTCGGATGCCCTTCGGCGCAGCCCAGGTTCACCAGCCGCCCCTCGGCCAGCAGGTAAATGCTGCGGTCGCCCGGCAGGTCGTAGCGGTCCACCTGCGGCTTGATATTCACCCGCACGACGCCCCGGGCGGCATTCAGGCGCTCCACCTGGATCTCATTGTCGAAGTGGCCGATATTGCAGACGATAGCCTGGTCCCGCATCTTGAGAATATGCTCCAGCCGGATCACATCGCGGTTGCCGGTGCAGGTGACGTAGATGTCCGCTTCGCCCAGCGTGTCCTCGACGGTCTTAACCTCGAACCCCTCCATCGCGGCCTGCAAGGCGTTGATCGGGTCAATCTCGGTCACGATTACGCGCGCCCCGAACCCGCGCAGGCTGTGGGCGCTGCCTTTGCCGACATCGCCGTAGCCGCAGACGCAGGCGGTTTTGCCGGCGATCATCACGCCCAGGGCGCGCTTGAGGCCGTCGGCCAGCGATTCGCGGCAGCCGTACAGGTTGTCGAACTTGGACTTGGTGACGGAGTCATTGACGTTGATGGCGGGCACCAGCAGTTTGCCGGCGGCGAGCATCTGGTAGAGGCGGTGGACGCCGGTGGTGGTTTCCTCGCTCACCCCTTTCCAGTCCCGGACCGCCCGGGTGAACCAGCCGGGGCGTTCCTTCGCGCAGCGCCGAAGCAGGTTCTTGATGACCTGCTCTTCGTGGCTGTCGCTCGGGGTGTTGGCCCAATCGCTGCCGTGCTCCATCTCGTAGCCCCGGTGCAGCAGCAGCGTGGCATCGCCGCCGTCGTCCACGACCAGTTCCGGCCCCCGGCCGCCGGGATGCGTCAACGCCGCCAGGGTGAAGTCCCAGTAGTCCTCCAGCGATTCGCCTTTGAACGCGAAGACGGGAACCCCCGCCTGGGCGATCGCCGCCGCCGCCTGGTCCTGGGTGCTGAAAATATTGCAACTGGCCCAGCGCACCGCCGCGCCCAGTTCGACCAGCGTCTCGATCAGCACGGCCGTCTCGATGGTCATATGCAGCGAGCCGGTCACGCGCACGCCCTTCAGGGGCTTGCTCGCGCCATACTTCTCGCGCACCGCCATCAGCCCCGGCATCTCCTGTTCCGCCACGGTGATTTCCTTGCGGCCCCAATCGGCGAGGCCGGGGTCTTTGATCCGGCCCTCGCGGACCGTGCGTTGTTTGCTCCTGTTCCTGGTCAAAGTTGCCATAATGCTTGTGGTTGAGGTTCCGGGGGTTGACTCAAAGGCTTCCGCCCCAGCTCAGGCGCGGCCGGCCCGGCGCTTGAGCCGCGCCGCGGCTTTCTTCAAGGTGGCCGCCGCCACCGCCGGCGCGCCCCGGCTCGCCGCCCGGCGCAGAGCCGCCGCCTGGTCCGTCTTTTCCCAGGTGATGTCCGGGTCGTTCTTGCCGAAATGGCCGTAGTTGGTGGTCTTGAGATAAATGGGCCGCAGCAGGCGGAGCTGCCGGATGATGTCCGCCGGCTTGAAGCTGAACACCTCGGCTACCGCGCGCTCCAGTTCTTCGTCGCTCACCACGCCCGTGCCGAACGTGTTGATGCAAACCGACACCGGCTCCGGATGCCCGATGGCATAGGCAAATTGAATCTCGGCGCTCGTCGCCAGCCCGGCCGCCACGATATTCTTGGCCACATACCGGCCCATGTAGGCCGCGCTGCGGTCCACTTTCGACGGGTCCTTGCCGCTGAAGCAGCCGCCGCCATGCCGGCCCACCCCGCCGTAGCTGTCCACGATGATTTTGCGCCCGGTCAACCCCGTGTCGCCCTGCGGCCCGCCCACCACAAACCGCCCGGTCGGGTTGACGAGATAGGTCGTCTGCCGGTCGAGCAGGTGCGGCGGCAGCACCTTCTTCACCACTTCCTTGATGATGAAACTCTCGATGGTCCGGTGCTTCACGTCGGCGGCGTGCTGCGTGGACACCACGACGTTGGTGATGCGCGCCGGCTGGCCGTTGACATACTGCACCGAGACCTGGCTCTTGGCGTCCGGGCGCAGCCATTTGATCGCGCCGGTCTTGCGAATGCGGGTCAGTTCGCGCCCCAGTTGATGGGCGAACATGATCGGCGCCGGCATCAATTCGGGGGTTTCCTTCGTGGCGTAGCCAAACATCAGGCCCTGGTCGCCCGCCCCCTGCTCGGCGGTCCCTTTTCCTTCGGCGGAGCGGGCATCCACGCCCTGCGCAATGTCCGGGCTTTGCGACGTGACCGCGTTCAAAATCATCACCCGGTCCGCGTGGAAAACGTCATCCGCATGCGTATAGCCAATGTCGCGAATGGTCTGGCGGGCGATGGCGTTGAAGTCCAGCCGGGCCCGGGTGGTGATTTCTCCGCCCACCACCACCAGGTTGCTCTTGGCGTAAGTCTCGCAGGCCACCCGGCTGCGCGGGTCCTGGGCCAGGCAGGCGTCCAGCACCGCATCCGAAATCGTGTCGCACACCTTGTCCGGATGGCCTTCGCCGACGGATTCAGAGGAAAAAATGTAATTCTGGCTCATAGTATCAAGCGGTATCCACAGGTCTTCAATTCATATTGACGTATCAGGATAACATGATACATTCAGGTATGCCTGTCAACCGGTTTCTCGCCCGCCCATGTCCGCCACCTTGAAATGCCTCCGGGCTCTGTCCGACCCCACCCGCCTGCGGATCGTCGCGTTGCTGGAGCGGGACGAGCTCTCCGTCAACGAACTGCAGGAAATCACCCGGATGGGCCAGTCGCGCATTTCCACCCACCTGGGGCTGCTGCAGGATTCCGGCTTTGTGCAATCCCGGCGGGAAGGCAAGCGCGCCTTTTACCGGCTGGGCCCGGCCGCCGGCACCATGGCCGGCGAGCTCCGCCAACTGGCGATCCGCGGCGCCGGGGAACTGCCGGGGCACGCGGACGACCAGGTCAATTTGAAGCGCATCCTGGCCCGCCGGCGCGCGCAGGCGCAGGTTTATTTCAACCAGGTGGCGGGGCGGTTCGACCGGGTCTATGGCCCGGGGCGTTCCTGGGAGGCTTTCGGGCACTTGCTGCTGCGCATCCTGCCGCCGCTGGTGGTGGCGGACCTGGGGGCGGGCGAGGGCTTGCTGAGCGAGCTGCTGGCCCGGCGCTGCCGCAAAGTCATCGCGGTTGACAACTCCCGGAAGATTGTCGCCTTCGGCGCGGCCAAAGCCCGGAGAAACAACATGAAGAACCTCGAATTTCGCCTCGGAGACCTCCAGGACCCGCCCGTGGCGCCGGCCAGCGTGGATTTGGCGATCCTCAGCCAGGCCCTGCACCACGCGCAAGACCCGGCCCGGGCGATTGCCAGCGCCGCCCGCATCCTGAAACCGGGCGGCCAGATCATGATTCTCGACCTCGCCCGGCATCGCTTCGAGCGCGCGCGCAAGCTCTACGGCGATCACTGGCTGGGGTTTGCCGAAAGCGAACTGCACCGCTGGCTCGAAGCCGCCGGCTTCAAACACATTGAAATCAGCAGGGTCGCCCGCGAAGAAGCACCGCCGCACTTTGAAACGCTCCTGGCGGCGGCGCAAAAATAACGTGCGCGGCGCGATCCGGCCGCCTCCTTTTCGACCCGGCCTATCCACTTTTGAGACACTGTCCCGGGACACTGCCCATTTCTTCATCCCCGGCGCCAGCCGCGCCTCGGGTCAAAAACGGACTCGCCGCGACAAAGCCCGGGGTTGACTCCCTTCGCCAAAGAGGTAATTTACAGGGTGCGGTGAGCAACCGGCAATACGTGAACAAATACTGTAATCATAATAACCGCCGGTGGCTCTGTTCACGCCGCAATGATAGAAAGACTAAATCATGAAAAGAACAGCATCCCACATCGGGGGCTTTACGCTGGTGGAGATCATGATCGTGGTGGCCATTATCGGCCTGCTCGCCTCGATCGCGGTCCCCAACTTCACGAAAGCCCGTATGACGGCTCGTATGAACGCTTGTATCAGCAACTTACGAGTAATTGACGGGGCGATTCAGCAATGGGCCCTGGATACCAAGCAGGGGGAAACGGCCCAGGTGACCGCCGCGGATATCCTGCCGTACCTGAAGAATGCGGTCACATGCCCCTCCGGCGGCAAGACATTCACCGACAGCTACTCGGTGACGACCGTGGAGGCCCGGCCCACGTGCCTCATTCAGCCCAGCACTCACAAACTCGAAGAGACGCTGCAGTAGCCGCCGGTTCTTGCAATTCAGTTCGACCGGCCCGGGAATGATCCCGGGCCGCTTTTTTTAACCGGGTCAAAGGGAGGGGATAAGGAGCCTTCCCCGGGTTGGCATCCGGTATGCTGAACCCTTCAGGTGCGGTTGCAGCGGGCAATCAGTGAACAGAAACCGTACTAATAATAACCCGCCCGTTGCGTGTTCACGCCGCAAGAACAGAAAGACCGAAAGCAAGTATGAAGAACATGACCTCCCGGAAATCGGGCTTCACCCTGGTGGAAATCATGATCGTTGTGGCCATCATCGGCCTGTTGGCGGCGATCGCTATTCCCAACTTCGTGCGGGCCCGCACACAATCGCAGAAGAATGCCTGCATCAACAACCTGCGCCAGATTGACGGCGCCGCGCAGCAGCTTGCCCTCGAAAACAAGCTGGCGGCTTCGTCTACTGTCACCACGGCAGACCTCATTCCGTATCTGAAGGCTGCCCCGGTGTGCCCTGCTGGCGGTTCGTCTGCGACCTTTGAGAGCAGCTACAAGCCTGAGCTTTCAACTAACTCGACCTGCAAGATTGATGCGGCGAACCACGTTCTGCCGCCGACGAGCTAATCATCAGTTAGTTTAACTCTTCGCGAGGCTTGAGAAGTGATTCTCAAGCCTCTGTTGCGTACCGGCAGGGCAGCCTCCCGCTGCCCGTCTGCATCAAAGTGCTTGACCCTCTCGGCCAGTTCCCCGAAAAAGCAATAACAAGCCCTCTCCTTCGTCAGGATAGCCGGCGGCTCCTCAAACATCTCCCTCCCCACCCGGAACCCCATACCCAGCCATCCACGTCTTTTCCCCGTCCTGCTACGTCGTGTATAAGGGGTGTACAAGGGATGCTCACCGGGAGTTCATAGGATTTTACCTTGTATCTCCGGTGAGCATCCCTTGTACACCCCTTGTACACGGCCTATAATTGGCTATAAACAGGCTCGAAATGGCCTGGATCGCGCGAATCTGGGGATAACGCAGACTGACAGGGAAGGGGAGGTGCCAAGCCGGCTATTTCCATGAGTGTCCAAAAATGGGACACTCCTGAAGGCCGTATGGCTCGCGTAGAGGCGATTGCTGTTTGGTTGGGGAAAGACTTGTTGAGAGGGCTTCGAGCTAAAATGCAGGCATTTTTATCCGCATAAAGGCTGAAAGTAAGAAGAGTGGATAGGAGTATCCGGGCTTCAGGCGGCGTTCTGAACCGCGGCGCAAGGACGCAGGCGGGGGTTATGAGGTACTGATTTTGCTGGTTTATGGTAGAGATTTTGCTTGAGTTGGAAAGTGGTTGTCTCGTGCCCGGCGCACACTATGCTGAGCATGAAAACGAGAGCGGCCAGGAACCATGGAACCGATTATTGAAACCAGAAACCTGCGCGTCGAGTTTCGCGCACAGAACTCCGGGTCGGAGAAGAAGGTCGCGGTCAAAGACCTGAACCTGCGCATTTGCGGCGGCGAAGTATTCGGCTTCCTCGGCCCCAACGGCGCGGGGAAGACGACGACCATGAACGTGCTGCTGGGGTTCGTTAACGCGACCCGCGGATCGGCCTGCCTTTTCGGGGTGGATGTGCGCGAGCCGATCGCCCGCCAGCGCATTGGCTACCTGCCCGAGCTGACGTATTACTACAAGTTCCTGACCGCCGAGGAGTTGCTGCGATTCTACGCGCGCATTTTTGGCCTTCCGCGGGCCGTGGCGGATCAGCGCATTGAGCAGCTTCTCAAGCTGGTCGAGCTGGACACCGCCCGGCGGCGGCTCATCAAGACCTATTCCAAGGGGATGCAGCAGCGGGTGGGGCTGGCCCAGGCCCTGATCAACAATCCCGATCTGCTAATCCTGGATGAGCCCACCAGCGGGCTGGACCCGTTGGGCCGCATGAAGGTGCGGGAGATTATCCAGCGGCTGAAGAACGAGGGCAAGACGGTCTTTTTCTCCTCCCATGAGCTGGGCGAGGTCGAGACCGTCTGCGACCGGGTTGCCATTATCAACCAGGGCGAACTCAAGGTCGAGGGGCGCGTGGCCGACCTGGTCAGGGAACACCAGGCCAACCTCGAGCGGATTTTCCTGAACATTATCGGCTATCAACCTGAATCCGACGCATGAATACCATCTTCGCGCTCGCTAACGTGGTCATTAAGGAACTGTGCCGGCGCAAGGACTTTTACGTTCTGTTTGTCCTGACCGCCGTCCTGACCCTGCTGCTGGGGTCGGTGAGTTTTTTCCAGGATATCAAGGTGGTCCGCTACGTGAAGGAGATAGCCTTGCTGCTGATCTGGATTTCGGCGCTGGTGATCGCCATTGCCACCACCGCCCGCCAGCTCCCGGCCGAGCGCGAGCACCGCACGATCTTTCCTTTGCTGGCCAAGCCGGTGACGCGCGGGCAGGTGATTCTTGGCAAGTTTGTCGGCTGCTGGCTGGCGTGTGGCCTGGCGCTGGTGGTTTTCTATCTTTTCTTCGGAGTGGTCAGCGGCTCGCGCGAACATTCCTGGCCGGTGCTGAATTGGCTGCAGGCCTTCTGGCTGCAATGGTCCATGCTGGGCATTGTGGTGGCGCTGGTGCTGCTGGGCTCGATCGTCTTCGCCGCCCCGTCGTCCAATGCCACCATCTGCTTTATTCTCGTGCTCGGGATTCTGCTCCTGGGGCGCCATCTGAACCAGGTCGCCTTGCAGCAGCCCGAGCCGTTGCGTTCGGTCGTGTATGGGCTCTACTTTTTCATCCCGCACCTCGAATGGTATGACGTGCGCGATCTCATTATCTACGACCATCAGCTAATCGGCTGGGGGGATTGCGCCCTGGCGTCGCTCTACGCCGGGGTCTATGCGGCGCTGCTCCTGTTCGGCGCCTGGCTGTTGTTCCGGCGCAAGCCTTTGCACCTGTGAAACGCCTGGTTCCGTATCTGATTCTGGGCTTGCTGGCGGTGGGGTGCTTCAGCCTGGCCACGGTGCTGCAGGCGCGCGCCTATGGCTGGAGCCGGCGGGCCCAGGCGGACAACATTCTGAAGGTGCTGCTCGGGGACGGCCGCCGTCTGTTTGCCAATCATTTCTTCATCCAGGCCGATGTCTCCTTTCATAGCGGGTATTACCCGTCCATCTTCGACCAGGCCCGCGCCGCGCAAGGCTCCCGCCATCTCACCGCCGAAGAGGGGGATCCCGCGCACGAGGAGCATGAAAAAAGCATGGACTTCCTTGGCCCGCCCCGGGACTGGATCGAGCGCTTCGGCCGGCATTTCATGGTCACCGATCACACGCACCTGCACGGGGATACCGAAAGCGAAATCCTGCCCTGGCTCAAAATCTCCGCCGAGCTGGACCCGCAGAAGGTCGAGACGTACACCGTGGCCGCCTACTGGCTGCGCAAGCTGAACAAAGCCTCTGAGGCGGAGGAGTTCCTGCGCGAGGGCTTGCGCAACAACCCGAACAGCCATGAAATCCTTTTCGAACTGGGCCGCCTTTGCGCCGAGTATCATCACGACCCCGCCCGCGCCCGCAAAATGTGGGAATTGGGCTTGCGCAAATGGGCCGACCAGGAAGCCGCCGGCCAGAAACCCGAGCTTTTCCATCTCGATCAGCTCGCGGTGCATCTCGCGCGCCTCGAAGAGCAGGAGGGGAACCTGGCCCGTGCCATCGAATTGCTGCAACTGGCCATCAAAGCCACTCCTCACCCGGAGGCGTTGCAACGCCAAATCGAGGAACTCGAGCAGCGCCGCGCCGCGCATTCGCCCGGCGCCAGCCCCTTAGCCCGTTGACGCCCCCCTCGGCCATCCCGGCCCCGTGCGTTCGCGGCGGACGGCAAACTTTTTAGCGCGTTAAGCTAACGGCTGCTTGCTCCTGCTCCCGGGAGCCGACGGCGGGAGATCGTTGGCGGGCCTGCGGCCTGGAGCGCCCTGGGTGAGCGGGGATAACGGCTGGGGGGCGGGTCATGGCCCGGAGTCATCACTGTAGCGGCGGTGAGGGCACCGGTTGGCCGGCCGCCCCGGCGCACGAGCATTTGGGCGTTGAAAACTCCCGCGCCGGCTTGACGATCGCGCTGCCGGGCATCATGCTGGCGGCCATGCGCACTATGCGAATACAACCCTTCATTCTTTGCCTTTCGACTCTCGCGGCGACCGCCTTTGCCGGGGACTCGACGCCCCTGGTTCTGGAGAATCCGCGGTTCCACTACGCCATTTCGCCCGAAGGGCGGAACGTGGCCTTTGTGGACCGCGCCACGGGGACGAATTACCTCCGCGCACCCGGCGCTTCGCCTTGTGCGCGGGTGCGGGTTCAGGGGCGGGAGTTTCCCGCCACTGCCGCCGCGCTGGCCGGCGGGCGGTTGACCCTGCGCTTCGGCGCCAATGGCCTTCAAGCGGTGCTCCAGGCTGAAGCGCGCCCGGACTGCATTGTCCTGCGCGTCGAGTCGGTCAGTGGCGGGGATGTTGACGCCCTGGTCTTTCTGAATGTCCCGCTCACCCTCGCGGGAACGCCCGCCGAGCCGTTCGGCGCCTGCGCGCATTCGCTGAACCTGTTCACCCGGGTGCCCGCCCTGCCGGTGCTGCAAAGCGAACTGCGCGCCTCGTGCGAGAAGAAGTTCGGGTTGGTCGGCGCGCGCGTGGCCATCGTGGCCGCGCCGATGGCGCAACTGCTGCCGGCGCTTCAGGCGACCCTTGCGGGCGCCAGCGAACTGCCGGTCTGCCGCACCGCCGGGCCGTGGGCGCGCGAAGTCCCCTTCAATCACGGCTCTTACCTGTTCAACTTCGGCACGCTCACCGAGACCAACGTGTCCGATTGGATCGAGATGGCCCGCAGCCTTGGGTTCACCCAGATTGACAATCACGGCGGCGGCGGCTTCTTTCGTTTCGGCAGCATGGAGTTGAACCGCGAGAAATGGCCGGACGGCTGGGCCGGCTGGGAGCGCATGGTGGCCCGGCTCCACGCGGCGGGCATCGGCTCCATCTTCCACACTTACGCGTTCTTCATAGACAAGCATTCCCGCTATGTGACGCCCGTGCCGGACCGGCGGCTGGATGCCTTCCGCGCCTTCACGCTCGCCGAGCCGCTCAGCGCGGACGCCGCCGAGATCACGGTGCGGGAACCCACCGCGGGCCTCTCCACCGTGACGGGGTTCTTCGAGCAGAACAGCGTGGTGCTGCATATCGGCGATGAATTGGTGACTTTCGGCGGCATCAGCCGGCAGCCCCCGTGGCGGTTCACGGGTGTCCAGCGCGGCGCGTTTGGCACCCGGGCCGCCGCGCACGCCGCGGGCGCCCGGGCCCGCCACCTCAAGGAATGCTTCGGCTTGTTCGTCCCGGATCCGGAATCATCCCTGTTCGCGGAAATCGCCGCCAACCATGCCGAGGTGGTGAACCGCTGCGGGTTCGACGGCATTTACCTCGATGCCATTGACGGCGCTTCGATCCTGCGCGGGCCCGAGGAAAGCTGGTATTGGGCCCAGAAGTTCGTTGTGGAAATCCAGCAGCGCCTTCGGCAGCCGATCGGCATGGAGATGAGCGATATGTGGCACCACTTCTGGCAATACCGCACCCGCTGGCAGGCGTGGGACTATCCGCGGCGGGGCCATGCGCGGTTTATTGACCTGCACGCGGCGGCCATCAACGGCGGGCTGCTGCTGCCGCTGCACCTGGGCTGGTGGGGTTTCCAGTCCTTCAACCCGCCGCAAGTCGAGCCGGCCTACCCGGACGTGATTGAAACCCTCGGCGCCCGGCTCATCGGGTGGGATGCCGGCATTTCGCTGACCGCCGGCATAGACCGTGAGGCTCTCCGCACCACGCCGCTCTTCCGCCGGGCGGTGGACATTCTGCGGACCAGCGAGGCGCTTCGCCACGCCCGGGCGTTCGATCCAGTCGCCCGCGCCGCCCTGCGCGAGCCCGGCAGCCGTTTTCTGCTGGTCACGAACGCCGCGGGACAGCCTCGCTTCCGCCGCGCCGTGCTCCAGGAGCACACGCTTTCCTCCGCCGAGCCCTGGACCCTGGCCTGGCCGGTCACCAATGCCTTTCAGCCGCAGCCGATTCGGTTCCGCCTGGAAGCCCTGATGTCCGCCGCGCAACCCGATGATACCAACGCCCTTCTGCTCGTGGACCTGGCCCGAACGAATGGCGGCTACTGGAAAGCCACCAGCGCCGATGGCGTGGCCTGCCGATGGGCGCCCGGGGATGGCCAAAGGGAGGCCGGTGGCTGGCTGGCCGCCACCAACGCCGGCAAGGTCGCCTGCAACGCCGCGTGGACCCGGCTCGAACATCGCTTCGACCCGCTGCTCAACCTCAAGGAGCAGCCGGCGCTCAGCTTCGAGGTGGATGGAGACGGCTCCGGCGCCGTCGTCGCAATCCGCCTCGAAAGCCCGCGCGCCATCGCTTACGGCGCGGTGGCCGACCGCTACCTGGATGTGAATTTCACCGGCCCGCGTACGTTCACCCTCGTCGAAACCGAGTCCACCCGCTGGAGCGATTACGTGTGGAACGACGGCAAGCATCCCTACAATGTTTATCGCGAGACGATTGACTTTGGCGCCATCGAATCCGTCAGTCTTTGGCTGCAGAATCTCCCTCCCGGGCGGGAGACCCGGTGCCGGCTTGGCCCGGTGCGGGCGGTGCCGCTGCGCGCGGGCCGCCTGCGGAATCCGCGATTGACTGTGGGCGGCCAGACGGTCGAGTTCCCCATCGAACTGGCTTCCGGTTGCTGGCTCGAGGGCACCGGCCCGGACGACTGCGCCGCCTACGGCGCGCGTGGTGAGGCGCTGGGCAAAGTGACCCCGCGCGGAGATTGGCCCCGGCTCCCGGCCGGCGTCGTGGCGATGCAGTTTGCCTGTGAATCCGCCGCCTCGCCCGCGCCGCGCGCCCGCCTCACCGTGTTCTGCCAGGGCGCGGACCTCTGAGTTGGCCGGCAAAAGTAAGGGCGGCCCGGCTTTTACACCGAACCGCCCTAACCCAACCCAACTAGGACATACGGGCGGCTTTTTTTTCGGTTGCCGCCCGAACCATGAAGGTGCGGGTATCCGCGCCCGCACCGGAAAGACTTATGGCATGGATCGCGCCGGAACGCAAGCGTTTGTTTGCAAATTTTTACGCGCGCCACTTCTCCCGGAGAAAAGCCGGGTTAGCGGGCCGAGCCGGGTCGGGCGTCCGGCGGAGGCGGCTCGCGGCAGGGCTGGTTGGATTGAAAAAGCTCCAGCAATTGCCGGCTCTTTTCCGCGACCTCGGGTAGCCCGGCTGCCAGCGCCTGGGCCTGGGCTTGCCGGGCCGCTTCGATCGCTTCCTTGAACCGGCCGGCCCCGGCATAGGCGGCGGCCAGGGTGTTTGCCAGGGCCGGGTTCTGATGGTGGGCCAGGGCGCAGGCCTGTTCGGCGAAGCGAACGGCGCGCGCGCCATCCCGTTCTGTGGCTGCCGGGTGGGTGGCCAGTCGCCACGCGAGGTCGTTCAAGGCGTCCCGAATCGTCTCGCGGCCCGGGCTGTCCGGCGCTTCGAGTTGCTCGCGAGGGCAAATGCGGAGGACTTCTTCGAGGTGGAACGCGGCTTCCTGGAGTTGGCCGGTGAGCAGCAGAATCAGGCTGAGCCCGAGGTGCGCCTGGAAAAGGTCTGGCTGCCGGCGCAGGGCTTCCCGGCATTGCTGGATGGCCTCGTCCACCCGGCCTTTGCGGGCCAGGACAATGCCAAGATTGCAGCGGGCCTGCGCGTCATCCGGTTGCCGGCGGACGGCTTCCTGGTAATGCAGAAACGCTTCATCAACCCGGTTTCTTTCGTAAAAGACGTTGCCCAGGTTGTAATGGGCGGTGGCGCTGCCGGGGTTCAGGCGGAGGGCCTGCTGATAGTGTCGAATGGCGTCGTCCGTCCGGCCTTTTCGCCCCAGGGCAAGACCGAGGTTGACGTGCGTTTCGGCGTCATCCGGTCTTTGGCGGATGGCCGCCTCGAATTGGCGGATCGCCTCGTCGGTTTGGCCCCGGTCGGCGAGGATTCGGCCCAGGTTGCGGCGCGCCTCGGCGAAGTCCTCCTGCAGGCGGATGGCCGTCTCGAATTGCTGCTGCGCTTCGTTGGTTTGGCCCAGGCTGGCCAGGGCGATCCCGAGATTATTGTGGGCGTGCGCATTATCCGGCTGCAGGCGAAGCGCATGCTGGTATTGGCGGATCGCTTCGTTCGTTTGTCCCTGCTGAAGGAGCGCGAGTCCGAGGTTGTTGTGCAGGCCCGAGTCATCCGGCCGCAGGCGGAGGGCTTGCTCGTATTGGCGGATGGCCTCGTCCATTTTCCTCTTCCCGGCGAGGGCATCGCCGAGCGCCTTATAAGCGACGTAATTGTCCCGGGTGACGGCTGCCGCATGCTGGAACACGGTTTCGCTCTCCTGCCAATGTCCAAGCTGTTGCCGCGTCAGCACGAGGCAGAAGGCGAGCGCCGCCATCGCCCAAGCCACCCCGGCGCCCCGCCAGCGCCGGAAAAGCGCATGCGCGCCCCAAACCACCAGCACCAGCAGTCCCAGCGTCGGGAGATAAGTATAGCGATCTGCCATCGCCTGCCCGCCCACCTGCACCAGTCCGATCATGGGCACGAGCGTTCCGACAAACCACAGCCATCCCACCAACAGGAATGGCGCCCGCCGCCGCCACATAAAAGCCAGCCCCGAAACGCCCAGCATCAGCCCGCCCGACCCCAACACCGCCGCCAGCGGCCAATGCCCGGGATATGGATAGAACAAGGCCAGGTCGGTCGGCCAGAACTGCTTTCCCAGGTAGCGGCTATAGGAAACCAGGGCGTTCGCGACGCGCGCGCCGAGTGGAAACTTCCCCGCTCCCGGCATGGCGCCGGCCTGCACCGCATAGGTCACAACGCTCATCACCGCCGCCAGCGCGAAGAACGGGATTTTCTCCCCTATCAATCTTCCCCAGGGCACAACCCGGCCCGAAGTCGGAACTGCCGCGCCGCGTTCCGCCTCCTGCCGGGCGCACGACGCCATTCGCATCAGCGGCCAATAGTCCAGCAGCAACAGGACGAATGGCCAGGTCACCAGCGTCGCCTTGGACATCAGTCCCAGGGCGAAGCAGCCGAGGGAGAGAAAATAGAAACGGGCCGAAGAATGGCGGGTGCGCGCACTGGCGCCGTGGAGCGCTGAAAGCCGGCTATCGGCAGCGTAGCGGGCATAGCAGATAAGCGTCAGGAGGCCGAAGCTGCCGCTGAGCACATCTTTGCGTTCCGCCACCCAGGCAACCGATTCAACCCGCAGCGGATGGAAAGCGAACAACGCCGCCACCAGCAAGCTGCGCCCCCGCGCTCCGGTCATCTGGCGCAACCCCACAAAAACCAGCAGTGCGTTGAGGGCATGCAGCAGCACGCTCGTCAAGTGATGCCCCCAGGGCGCCAGCCCATACACCTGGCCGTCCAGCATGTGGGATAGCACCGTCACCGGATGCCAATTGCAGAGCAGCGGATGCCGGAAAGCCCATTTCACTCCCTCCCAGGTTAACCCGCTCCGAACCTGCGGGTTCTCCGTGACATAGCGCGTATCATCGAAGCTGATGAAGTCATGGCCCGTGGCCGGCCAATAGAGCACCAGAGTTGCCAGCGCCAGCGCCGCAGCCAGCAGCCACACCGGGAAGCGCAACGGAACTTTGCCGGCCGGGGATGCCATCATTTGCGCCGGCGGGTATCGGGGATTGATCTGCGCATAAGCCGTCCCTGGCTGTCGCTCAACCGCACGAAATCGGGAACTTTAGCATAACCGCCTTGTAGCGGGAACCCGTGGGGGCCGACAAGTCTTATCTGGAGGAGGCGGGCGTCGGGGATGCGCCGCGTCCAACCGGGCCAAGAGAGCTTGCCCCCGCCCGGGGTGGGTTGGTTATGCTGCCCGCACGCAAAAGCTATGAATGACAATCTTGACGAGAGACTCAGGTTCATTTTCGGGCGAAGGAGCATCCGCGCTTATTCGAGCGCGCCGGTGAGCGAAGCCACGGTGCAACAACTCCTGGCCGCGGCCATGGCCGCGCCGTCGGCGGCGGGGAAGGATCCCTGGCGGTTTGTCGTCGTCCGCAACCGCGGCACGCTCGCGCAGATAGCCGGGGCGCTGCCCAATGGCCGCATGCTGGCCGAGGCGGCGCTGGGCATCGTCGTGGCCGGGGAACTGCCGGCGGCTCATGATCAGCAAGTGGGCTATTTGCTGCAGGATTGCTCGGCGGCCATCGAGAACCTGCTGCTGGGCGCGCATCTCCTCGGCCTGGGCGCCTGCTGGCTGGGAGTGTATCCCCGCGAACAACGGGTGGATGCCCTCCGCCAAATCCTGGCCCTGCCGCCAACGGTGATTCCCGTAAGCTGCATTTCCCTCGGGCATCCGGCCGAAACCAAGCCGCCCCGCACCCGCTTCACCCCGGACTACGTCCACTTCGAGAAGTGGTAAATGGCCAAGGCGCGCGCCGGGGCGGTGGCGGGGTGCCTACGCCGCCTGGCGCTGCCGCCAGTTTTGGCCCAACTCGAGCAGCGTTTCGGCCCGGAGGCACTTGGCGAGCAGCGGGAACACATGCTTCTCTTCGCCGCGGAAGTGCTCGCGCGAGGTCGTGAGCGCGGCCTTGAGGAGGCGCCGGGCTTCAGCGCAGGTTTTAGCCGTATGCACCCGGCGCAGGCGGTCGTCTATTTCCTGATGCTCCTGGTGCAGGCTCTGGAGTTCACCGCTTTGTTCGAGAACATGATCCAACGCCAGGTACGCCAGCTCGGTCTCGGTGCGGGCATGCTCTTCCAGCAGCGCTTCCACCATGCCGGCCAGGGTGCGAACCTCAGCCAGGGTGACCAGGCTGGGCAGCGCCCGTTCGATTTGATCAAACACGCGCAGAAAAACGACATGCTCGGCCAGCAGTGCTTCGATAATGCTCATATCTAAAATTAACTTGGCTGAACCTGGCCGCAAGCGCAACCGGGAAGTTTCCGGCCGGCGGCAGCGGAGGGTTGAAACCGCGCGCCGGTACTGAGACATTGCCCGGCGCACGGCCATGCATATACCAGACGGTTTTATAGACGGAAAGACCGCGGCCGCCACCGCGCTGCTTTCGGCGGCGGGGGTGGGGCTGGCGCTGCGGCAGGTGCGCCGGCGGCTGCCGCCGCGGCGCGTGCCGCTGTTGGGGCTGGCGGCGGCGTTTCTGTTCGCGGCGCAGATGGTGAACTTCCCGGTGGCGGCGGGGGTGTCGGGGCACCTGATTGGCGGCGTGCTGGTGGCGGCGCTGCTGGGCCCGAGCGCGGCGGTGGTGGTGCTGACGACGGTGCTGATCGTGCAATGCTTTCTGTTTGCGGACGGCGGGGTGCTGGCGCTCGGGGCCAACGTGTTCAACATGGCGCTGGTGGGCGCGGTGGGGGGCTGCGCGATTTACCACGGAGTGCGGCGCGGGTGGCCGGGCCGGCGCGGGCAGGTGGCGGCGGTGGCGTTTGCGGGATGGTGCTCCACGGTGCTGGCGGCCACATGCTGCGCCGGGCAGCTCGCCTGGTCGGGCACCGTCGCCTGGTCGGCCGCGTTCCCCGCGTTGACCGGCACGCACATGATCATCGGGGTGGGCGAGGGGCTGATTAGCGCGCTGGTGCTGCTGGCCGTCCTGCGCGCGCGACCCGATTTGGCCTCGGAGCCGGGCGACGCCGCTTCTCCCGGGCGCGGGGGCGAGTTGGTGCGCTATGGGTTGCTGGCGGCGCTGGGACTGGCTCTGTTTGTGGCGCCTTTCGCGTGCCCGTGGCCGGACGGGCTGGAGTCCGTGGCGGCCAGGCTAGGTTTCGAGCACCGCGCCGCCCCACCGGCGATAGCGGCGCCCGCCGCCGATTACCAGGCGCCCGGAGTCTCCTGGGCCGTTGGGGCCACGGCGCTGGCCGGAGCGGCGGGGACGGTGATCGTCTTTGGCCTGGCAGGGCTGCTGGCCTGGTCGCTGGTGCCCAGGCCGGAGGAGAAGGCCCGGGCGGGCAAGCCATGATTGACCACTGGATCGGCCACTACCATCGCGGCCCGGACACGGTGGTGTCGCGGCTGCCGGCGAGCCTCAAGCTGGGGGTGGCGCTGGCGATCATCGCAGGCACGGTGCTGGCGCCGCCGCGGGCGGCGGGATGGTATCTGGCCGTGGCTGCGGCGCTGGCCGGAGCGGTAATCCTCAGCCGGATGCCGATGAGATTTCTCCTGAAACGGCTGGCCTGGCTGTCGCCCTTGGTCCTGGGCGTGGCGGTGGCAAATGTATTTCAGCCTGGCGGGCGCGGGAATTGGCCAACCGTGGCCGTCAAAAGCATGCTCTGCCTGGCAACAATCATCACCGTGTCGAATACCACCCCCTTCAGCCACATCCTGCGCGTTTTGCGCGCGGTGCGCGTGCCGGCCCTGCTGATCACGACCTTGGCGCTTATGCACCGCTACCTCTTTGTGCTGGCGGAGGAGGCGGAGCGAATGCGCCGCGCCCGGACCAGCCGCCTGTTCACGCGCCCGCGCCGCGCCCGCTGGCGCCTGTTGTCCACCGTGGTGGGCCAGCTTTTCGTGCGCGCCTCGGAGCGGGCGGAGCGCATTTACGGCGCAATGTGCGCCCGCGGCTGGAAATGAGCGCGGCCATTGAAGTCAACGCCCTCCGCTACCGCTACCACGACGGCACCGAGGCGCTGCGGGGAGTGAGTTTCACGGTGGCGCCCGGCGAATGCGTCGGGCTGCTCGGGCCCAATGGCTCGGGCAAATCCACCTTGTTGCTGCACCTGAACGGACTCCTGCCGGAGCGCCTCGAACCCCGCGGAGCCGTGCGCATTCTGGGCCAGCCCATCACCCCGGACAACCTCGAAACCGTGCGCCGCCAGGTGGGGCTGCTGTTCCAGGACCCGGATGACCAACTGTTCTGCCCGAGCGTGGCGGAGGACGTGGCGTTTGGCCCGCAGCAGTTGGGGCTTGGCGAGGCCGAGGTGAAGGCGCGAGTGGAGCGGGCGCTGGCGCAAACCGGCCTGGCGGGCTTTGGCCACCGCGCCACGCACCACTTGAGCCGCGGCGAGAAGCGCCGCGCCTGCCTGGCGGGCGTGCTGGCGTGCGAACCGGGTTTGCTGGTGCTGGATGAACCCACCAGCGACCTGGACCCACGCGGCCGGCGTGAATTCAAGGCCCTGCTGCAAAGCATCGCCGCGACCAAGCTGATCGCCACGCACGACCTGGAATTAGTGGTGGAACTATGCTCACGCGCCGTCGTGCTCGACCAGGGCGTGGTGGTGGCAAACGGGCCGGTGCCGGAACTGCTCAACGACGAAGAACTCATGCTGGCGCATGGCCTGGAGCGGCCTCATATCCTGCGGCATAAGCACCCGCATTAAAGCCAGGCCTGAAACGGTCTATTATTCCGCCAAATCCGTGGAGGAACGTTTCGCGGGTTGCCGGAAAGAGAGAGGGAGCCCGCTGCCCGGCGGCAATAGAGAAGCTTGTTGCCGCTTGCAGGAAGGCAGAGACGCGGTGCGTTGTGGGGCGGCGGATTTAATTGCGGCGGCTACGGATGCGGCTGGGGACAGCGTTATCGCAGGCGGGCGGAGGGGCGGATGAAGGTCAGGTCCAGCCCAGCCACTGGCCGATCAGTTGGGTAAGGTAGGCGAAGCCCCAGGCCAGCACCCCCATGTATAGCCACTGGAAGAGGGGCCATTTCCAGGTGTTGGTTTCGCGCTGAACGATGGCCACGGTGCTCACGCATTGCAGGGCGAAAACGTAAAAGACGATGAGGGTGATGCCCGTCAGGGGGGTATAGACGGGGCTGCCGTCGGGTTTTTTCTGCATTTGGAGGGTTTGGGCCAGGCTGTTCATGCTGGAGTGGGTGGGGTCAGCGCGGCCGACGTTATAGACCGTGGACATGGTGCTGACGAAGACTTCGCGGGCGGCAAAAGAGGTGATGATGCCAATGCCGATTTTCCAATCAAAACCCAGCGGGGCGATGACGGGTTCGATCAGCCGCCCCAGCCGCCCGGCGAAGCTCTGGCGCAGGTTTTCGCCGGCGGCCTGGCTGTCGAGCGCGGCCAGTTCCGCGCGCAGCGCCGCGGTTTGCCCGGCGGTTTGGGCGCGGGCGGCCTGGGCTTCGAGTTGAGCGCGCCGGGCCTCGAGGGAAGCATTGGCCGCCGGGTTGCGAGGATAGGTGGCAAGGAACCACAGCAGGATGTTGATGCCCAGAATGACGGTGCCGGCGCGGCGCAGGAAGATTTGGGAGCGGTCCCACATGTGGCGGATGACCACCCGCAGCAGGGGCCGCTTGTAGGGGGGCAGTTCCATGATGAGCAAGGGGGTGTCGCCGCGGAGCAGGGTTTTTTTGAACAGCCAGGCCATGAACAGGGCGACCCCGATGCCGAGCAGGTAGCAGGACAGCATGGTCAAGCCCGGGAGTTTGAGAAAGCCAAACACCGTCAGATTGGGAACACAGGCGGCAATGAGCAGCGTATAAACCGGCAGCCGGGCCGAGCAGCTCATCAATGGCGCCACAAGGATGGTGACCAGCCGGTCTTTGGGGCTTTCGATGGTGCGGGTGGCCATAATGCCGGGGATGGCGCAGGCAAAGGAGCTGAGCATGGGAATGAAGCTCTTGCCGTGCAGGCCGACTTTGCTCATGAACCGGTCCATCAGAAAGGCGGCGCGCGCCATGTAGCCAGTGTCTTCGAGGAAGCCGATGAACAGAAACAGCAACAGGATTTGCGGCATGAACACCACCACCGCGCCCACACCGGCGATAACCCCATCCACCAGCAAGTTGTTGAGGTCGCCGGGGGGCAGGGCGGCGCCCACGGTGCGGCCAAACCAATCCACGCCGGTTTGGAGGGCATCCATGGGGATGCGCGCGAAGGTGAAGATGCCCTGAAACATCAAGGTCATGAGGGCCAGGAAGATGACCGTCCCCCAGAGCTTGTGGGTCAGCACGTGGTCAAGCCGGTCGCTGAAGGTTTCGCCGGGCGGCACCAGTTCGGTCGTGGCCGCCTGCTCAATTGCCGCCACGGCCTGGTAGCGGTTCTCAATGCCGATGGTGCGCCAGTCAACCCCGGCGGTTTCGAGGCGCTGGCGGGCGGCGGAGACGGCATCCAGAACCGGCGCCGGGTAATGTTCCAGGCTCGAAGCGAGGGCCTTTTCGTTGCTGAGAATCAGGAGCGCCTCGGCCGCCGCCTGCGCGCGCCGTTCCTGAAACGTTTGGGCCAGCAGCGCGGCGAGGGCGTCAAGCTCCGCCTGCAGCACGGGAGGCAGCTCCGGGAAGCGGCGGGTCCCGGCGGGGGCCGGACGGTCAAGCGCCGCCTGGATGGCGCGCCGCAGTTCGGGCATCCCCTGGCCGGTGTTGGCGACCAGCGGGCATACCGGCACGCCGAGTTCGGCGGCCAGCTTATCGGGCTGAATGCGGTGCCCGATTTTCTCCGCCACGTCCACCATGTTCAGCGCAACCAGGGTCGGGTAGCCCAGTTCGATCACCTGGGTGGCGTAGTAGAGGTTGCGTTGCAAATTGGAGGCATCCACCACGAGGACGATTACCGTTGGGGCGGGCAGTTCGGGCAGCCGGTTGAGCAGGACATCGCGGGAGATTTGCTCGTCAAGGGAATGCGGGCTAAGGCTGTAGCTGCCGGGCAAATCCAGCACGCGGACGTTGGCGCCCGGCGGCACTCCCAACAGGCGCCCCTCTTTGCGCTCCACGGTCACGCCGGCATAATTGCCGACCTTGGCACGCAAGCCGGTCAGGGCGTTGAAAAGCGTCGTTTTACCGGAGTTCGGATTGCCGGTTAACACCACGTAGCGGGGGCCCGGGGGGGGCGGGGTGGGTCTGGCGGACCCGGCGCGTTCCTCCGGGGTGCGGGAAGCTGCTCCTCCGGGTTTACGCATTCGGTTGCACCAGGATTTGCTCCGCTTCGTGCTTGCGCAGAGTTAAATGGTAGCCCCGAACCTTGATATCCACCGGGTCGCCCAGTGGGGCAAAGCGCACTAATTCTACCGGGGTGCCCACCAGCAAACCCATTTCCATCAGGCGGGGGCGGCTTTCCGGGGGCAGATTGATTTCGACCACAACGGCCCGGCCGCCCAGGGGCAGCGAAGTCAGGGGCAGGGGAGTTGGCGGCATAACGACGCAACCATCAAGCGCGCGCGGGCCGGGACGGCCTCTCCGGAGAGGGCGCCGGCTTGGCGGATTCAGGCCGGGATGGCGCTGGCTGGTTCACAGCCGATAAATTAGGGCAAGAGCGCCCCGGCTGCAAGCGTGGCAGCGGCGCCCGATGCCGCGCGCGGCGCCGCCGTGCTGCGGTCGCGCAATCGCCGCACCGGCGCGAGCGCGCCATAAACCGGGGCAATCTCCGGCCGGAGGACGGTTTTTAAGCTTCTCAACCGGCGGTGGGCTAAGGCACCTTGAGGCGCACAGCTATGTATCGGGACCAAAAAGTCGTGGTGGTGATGCCGGCCTACAATGCGGCCAAAACGCTGCGTCAGACTTATGCGGAAGTGCGCGAGCAGGGGGTGGTGGACCAAATTATTCTGGTGGACGATAACAGCCGGGACGAGACGGTGGCGGTCGCGCGGCAGTTGGAAGGAGTGCTCGTGCATGTCCACGAGGTGAATAAAGGCTACGGCGGGAATCAAAAGACCTGCTACCGGCTGGCCTTGGCGGCGGCGGCGGACATCGTTATCATGATTCACCCGGACTACCAGTACACGCCCCGGCTGATTCCCGCGATGGTCTCCATCATCGGCAACGGCTTGCACCCGTGCGTCCTGGGAAGCCGGATTCTGGGAGGCTACGCGCTGCGGGGGGGCATGCCCATTTGGAAATACGTGGCCAATCGGGGCCTGACGCTGGTGGAGAATATTCTGCTGGGGGCCAAATTATCCGAATACCACACCGGCTACCGCGCCTTCTCGCGGGCGATCCTGGAGAAGCTGGATTTGCAGGGCAACTCGGATGATTTCGTGTTCGACAACCAGATGCTGGCGCAAATCCTGTGGCATGGCTTCACCATTGCCGAGGTGAGCTGCCCGACCAAATACTTTCCCGAAGCCTCGTCCATCAACCTGCGGCGGAGCATCAAATACGGGTGCGGCTGCCTGGCGACGGGCCTGCAATACCGCCTGAGCAAGATGGGAGTGCTCCGTTCCCGGCTTTTCCCCCGGATGGCGGGAAAAGCCCAGGGCCGGAGCGCGAAGGCGCCGCCCGGATAGCCCGGCAAAAGGCGCGTCGCGGAGGGGGCTACTTCGCCTTGGCCAAACGCAGCGCCAGGCGTGATTTCTTGCGGTTGACGGTGGCGCGGGGCAGCACGCCCGTCTTGGCGGCCTTGTCCAAAGCGGAGCTGAGCGTGCGCAATTCCCGGGCGGCCTCATCCTTTTTGCCGCTGCTGAGTTGTTTCAGGTAGGCGCCCTCGAGCGTATGGAGGCGAGATTTGGCGCTGCGATTGCGCAGATTCCGCCGGGCGCTGCTGCGCATGCGGCGTTCGGCTGACTTTGTATTCGGCATAAATCAAATCCAATCAGTGATTCAAAGCGCCCCACCTTAACGGAATAACGGGCATTGTCAACGCCGGGGTCAGGGTCTTTGGTTTTGTAAATCATAAGCCGGGGCGGTTGAGGCCGTGGATGGGGCGGCGGTTAAGCGCTTCGGAGCGGGTGCTTGCCCATGCGCCCAGGGCCCGGGCTGTGGGAAACAGATGGGGCTGGTTGCTTTGCGCGGATGGAGATCGTCGCCGCCCCTTTGCCCAATCTTCCGGGCCAGTTTGCATTGGCCGGGCAAGGGAGCGGCGGTGATGAGCTTGCCCTCCAAGACCGGCAGGCCTTCCCGCAGACAATCCGGGCAGGCGCGCAGGTGCTTTTCTCAGTGCCGGGCGAACGGCTCCCGAGCGCCGCGTGAGGGCACGCGGCCTACAGGAAATGGAAGCACACCCCGGCAGATCTCATGACCTTTTGCAACTTCCCACTTCCGACAACCGCGGGCCCCCCGTACCCTCCCGTCCCCTGTAGGCCGCGTGCCCTCACGCGGCGCTCCGCACCGGCCTGCCACCACCACCCCCCCAAAATTGCCCTTGCGCGAAGACCTCCCGCCCGCCAGCCTTCCCCCAGACCCTTGGGGTGGGGGCGGCTGGAACTTCCAGCCCAAGGAATGGCAGGAAGCCGAATCGCCTTCGGGCCGTAATAGAACGGTAATTAAAACAACAATTAGAGAGGACAAACGTTATGAAAATATTATCCCCTCCGCGCACGGGCAGTCTGGGCGCGGAAACCTACTACCAGTCCCCCTTCGGCGTGTGCGCCCGGCGGCGCACCGTTCCCCGGGATCGGCCTTCTAACCGCAAAGCGGCCGCACGGTCGTATTTTGGGATATCCTCGCGGGAGTGGGGGCTCAAGCTCAGCGAAGCGCAGCGCGAGCGGTGGAACGCCGCGGCGCTGCATGTTCCCAGCCGGCCCTGGATGGGGCAGTATTCGCACTTAAGTGGGCAACAGTTTTGCGTCCAGATCAACAGCACCCTGCGGGGGCTGGGTCTGGCGCCGGTGGAGG